>Ga0180432_10003255_pt1 | contig 23465 bp, 22 predicted proteins | sample SS_ome_10_FD_132414 | JGI IMG/M metagenome (GOLD analysis project Ga0180432, IMG submission 132414) | Hypersaline lake sediment archaeal communities from the Salton Sea, California, USA - SS_1_MS_2 metaG | ecosystem: Environmental > Aquatic > Non-marine Saline and Alkaline > Hypersaline >... | reverse complement strand
CGCCCTGACCGTTGCCAAGCTCAACTACATCCAGGCCCTCTACAACTGCGAGGAGTCCTACGCCAGGCTGAGAAAGGTCGTGGGGCTGGAGACGGTTGTCGATGTCGAGGGGGAGTGAGAGAGATCAGCAAGGTTGGGAAAAAAAATGGGATTAACAGCTCGATAACCCTAACGAATTTAGGGGGAAGGCCGTGAAGCTCAACAGGGTCAATCTCTTCTACCTCTTGTTGCTCCTCTTCCACGTGGATCACGTTTTCGAGGAGGCGTGGGGCGGTTTTCGCATCGTCGGGATTATCGGTTTGGGATGGTTTTTCGTAGTCAACTGGTTTCTGTTTTCTTTACCGCTTGTCGTTTTCTACTTAATCCTGGAAAAGAGGCGCACAGCGCATATTTTGGGGATGCCATATTATATGGGGGGCCGTTATGACCTTAAACGGGATAGGACACAACATCGTAACAATTGTCACCGGCAGGTATTTTGGTTTTGCCGCCGGGGGCTTTACCGGGATAGGGCTTATACTGGCAGGCCTTCCCCTGATCTATTATCTGAACGGGGAGTACAGGGAATTTGGGCGTGTAAACAATTAAGGAACTTGGAACGGCGATGGGAGAGATTACAACGGGGAGCGGTCTTGATAAACGGACCTGAGATTTTGATTGGGTTATGACTTTGGGCGAAAAAAAAGAGAAAAGCCACAACCTCGAGGAAGAGTTTGAGAAATTCGGCGAGACCGAGAGGCGTATACTGGAGGCGGCGGTCTCCGTATTTGGAGAGAAGGGCTTCGACGGCGCCCGCATAGATGAAATCGCCGAGGCCTCCGGCGCAAACAAGGGAATGCTCTATTATTATTTCGGCTCGAAGGAAAAACTGTACACCGGAATAATCGAGATGATCTTCAAAAAGGTTGCGGAGATAATTATGGACAACCTCGCCGATATGAATCCCGACACCCTTTACGAGGGAATCTCCTCCTTCATCGAGAAGTATATCGATTTCATCTATACCAATTATAAAATAGTGAGAGTCCTCGTGTGGGAGCTCGCCCGGGGGGCCGATATCATACGGGGGGTGATAAGGAAGGAGATGAGCACAAAGTTCCCCATTCTGGTCAGCGGATTCAACGAGGCTGTGAAGGCGGGGAAACTAAGACCCATGGACCCCCGGCACGCCTTCATCAGTATCATTGCGATGGTGGTCTTCTACTTCGCGGCGAACAGGGTCATCTCAGCTGTGTGGAACGACGACGCCATGAGCGCCGAGAATGTAGAGGCGCGAAAGCGCGAGGTAACCGAGTTCGTAATTCGGGCCATAAAGGCGGAAGATATTAAGGTGGAAGATATAAAGTAGGTAATTTCCGATATCGTCCGATTGGTTTAAAAATTTAGCAGGGGAGAGAGTTATGGCAGACAAGAGAAAGATTATAATTCCGGTAGTCCTTTTAGTTGTTATTATAGGAACGGCCCTCTTTTTCGTCTTTAGAAATAACGGCGACGATAATATCGTCTCCGGCACCGGCACCATAGAGGCCACGGAAGTGGACGTAAGCCTCAAGCTCTCGGGGAGGGTCCTCGAGATCAAGGTAGGCGAGGGAGACAAGGTTACCGAGGGGGACCTTCTCGCCGTGGTGAAGGCCACGGAGCTTCAGGCGAAAAGGATTGGGGCTGCGGCCCTCTTCAACGAGGCGGGAATAAATCTCAGGCGGGCGAAAAGCCTCTATCGCGCCGGCGGTATTTCAAGGATGGATCTCGACAGGGCCGAATCCGCCTACCTGCAGGCTAAGTCCTCCCTTGAGTATATCGATGCGTTCCTCGTCGATACCAAGCTCCATGCCCCGATCTCCGGGGTGGTGACGAGCAAAAACCTCGAGGTCGGCGAGACCGCCTTTCCGGGGGTGGCGGTCCTCACGCTTGCGGATCTCAAGCTGGTATGGATGAAAATCTATGTGGCGGAGCCGGTGATGGGGCTGATAAACCTCGGGGACGAGGCGAGGATCACCGTGGACTCCTATCCCGGCAGGACGTTTTTGGGAAAGGTAACCTTCATATCGCAGGAGCCGGAGTTCACCCCGAAGAACGTCCAGACCCAGGAGGAGAGGACAAAGCTCGTCTTCGCCGTCAAGATCGAGATGGAAAACGAGGATCTCGCTTTAAAGCCCGGGATGCCCGCCGACGCGGAGATTTTGTTGTCGGGCAAAAAGTAAGATACGGCTGGAGGTTTTATGGCGTCATATTCATATGCCATCAACAGCAGCCGACTCGTGAAAAGCTTCGGGGATGTCAGGGCGGTGTCCGGCCTCGACCTTAAGGTGAATAGGGGGGAGGTCTTCGGTCTCATCGGGCCGGACGGCGCCGGGAAGACCACGGCAATGCGGATCCTGGCGGGTATCTTAAGGCCCGACTCCGGTGAGGCTGAGGTCCTCGGGTCCGATGTCGCCAAAGATCCCGAATCGGTCAAGGAGAAGATCGGCTACATGTCCCAGCGCTTCGGCCTCTACGAGGACTTGACCGTCAGGGAGAACATCGACTTCTACGCCGACCTCTACCTCGTCTCGAAGGCGGAGAAGGAGGAGAGGTTTGAGCGGTTGATGGAGTTCTCCCGGCTCTCCCCGTTTTTAAACCGCCTGGCGGGAAAGCTCTCCGGCGGGATGAAGCAGAAGCTGGGGCTCGCCTGCGCCCTCATCCATACCCCCGACCTGCTTTTGTTGGACGAGCCGACAAACGGCGTGGACCCGGTCTCCCGGCGTGAGTTCTGGAAGATCCTCTACGAGCTTCTGAAGGAGGGGATCACCATATTCATCTCCACGCCCTACATGGACGAGGCGGACCGCTGCCACAGGGTGGGAATTATGGAGGGGGGAAGGCTCCTCATATGCGATACCCCCTCGGAGATCAGAAACCGGATAAGCCTTGACATAATCGAGGTTAGGTGCGACGACGGGAGGGAGGCGCGGGACATATTGGAAAGCGCGGAGGTTAAGAGGATGGCGGGGATAAAGGACGTGGTCTTCTTCGGCGACAAGATTCACGCATCGGTCAGTGAAAGGGCGGGGGCCGAGAGGGCCATCGTGAAAGTCCTTACGGAGGGGGGAATCGGGAGGATATCGGTAAGAAGGATTGTGCCTTCACTGGAAGACGTTTTTTTCGAGATTTCGGAGCGATGATAAGGATAAGACGCATACGGGCGGTGGTGAAAAAGGAGTGGCTCCAGATATTGAGGGACAGGAGGAGCCTCTTTCTGGCGCTGGGGATTCCCATGCTTATGATCGTCCTGTTCGGCTGGGCGTTGAAGCTTGACGTCACCGATGTCAGGACCGTCGTCTACGATCAGGACAGGAGCGTCATAAGCCGCGATTTCATCTCGAAGTTCTCGCACATCCGCTATTTCGACATCGTTGACTACGTCTACGACTACGACGACGTGGTTCGGCTGATGGACCTGGGAAAGATCAAGGCGGCGATAGTTATCCCCAAGGGATTTGCAAAAGACATCAAGGCGGGGAGGGGGAGTGACGTTCAGCTCATCGCCGACGGCACCGACCCCCTGACGGCCCAGGTCCTGGCGGGCTACGTATCCGCCATAACGAGCAGATACTCCCAGGAATACGTGCTTGAGGGGCTGTCCAAGGCGGGCCTCAGCATCACGAAGCCCTTTCTGGACGTGTCGGTTCGGGTCTGGTTCAACCCGGAGCTAGAGAGCAAAAACTTCATCATCCCCGGCTTCATAGCGGTGATAATGATGGTTATCGCTGGTCTGTTGACGTCGCTTACCTTCGCCCGGGAGTGGGAGCGGGGGACTATGGAACAGCTGGTCTCCACCCCAATAAAAGTCCCGGAGCTCGTTTTCGGAAAGCTTATCCCCTACGTGGAGCTCGGTATCATCGACTTTCTCCTTATATTGGTCGTCGGCACGCTTGTCTTCAGGGTGCCGTTGAAGGGGAACATCCTTCTCCTCTTTCTCCTGACGCTGATATTTTTGGTCGGGGCGATGTCTCTCGGGATGCTGATATCGATCGTGGCGAAAAAGCAGGTGCTGGCAAGCCAGATGGCGATTCTGGCAACGTTTCTACCCTCCTTTCTCCTCTCCGGATTTGTGTTCCCGATCCCGAACATGCCGGTGGTCTTGAGGGCGATCACCTACGGCGTCTCCGCCCGGTATTTCGTGACAATCTTGAAGGGGATATTTTTAAAGGGGATCGGGCTTTCAATCCTCTGGATCCAGGGGGTGCTGTTGATAATCTTCAGCAGCGTGGTTCTCGCCCTGGCGATGAAAAAATTCAAAAAGGAGCTTTGATTTGTTTAAGGTGTTAAACGGGGCGTTTGCGGAGAGGATAAAATATATCCTGAAAAAGGAGCTTACCCAGATATTCAGGGACAGGCGGATGCGGGCCATCATCTTTTTGCCTCCTATAATACAGCTTATCGTCTTCGGCTACGCCGCATCGACCGACGTTAGACATATATCGACCGCCGTCCTCGACGCCGACAGGACAAACATCAGCCGTCAGTTCATAAAGGAGTTCGACTCCGGTATATACTTCGACGTCACCCACTATCTCTCCTCGCCGAAGGAGGCCGATCCCCTGATAGATCGGGGTGAGGTGAGCGCATTCATATATATAAAGAAGGGATTCGCGGAGAACATGAGGGCGGGAAAGACTGCCAGTGCCCTCATCATCGTGGATGGGACCGACTCCAGCACCGCTTCCGTGGTTTTGAATTACGTCAACCGAATAGTGGCGTCTTATCTTGATGATATGCTGAGGGAAAAGAGCGCCAAGTTGAGGGGGATGACCACAGATGACGGCGCCCCTGTCATGTTCTCCACCATAAACCTCGACGAGAGGACATGGTACAACGAAGACCTCAAGAGCAGGAATTTCTACATCCCCGGCATCTTCGGGCTCCTTCTGGTTCTCATCGGCGTCATGCTGACCTCGATGGCAATCGTCAAGGAGAGGGAGGTGGGGACGCTGGAGCAGATAATCGTGACCCCGATAAAGTCGTACGAGCTGATCATCGGAAAGCTCCTCCCCTTTACGATCATAGGCTACATCGACGTGGTTCTGATCATGCTCGTCGCCGTCTTCTGGTTTCGGGTCCCCTTCGAGGGGAGCGTGACCTTCCTCTTCGGGGCGACCGCCTTCTTCCTCCTCCCCGCCCTGGGGATAGGGCTTTTCATCTCGACAATCTCCGCAACCCAGCAGGAGGCGATGATGAGCACGTTCCTCTTCATGTTCCCTGCGATGATGCTCTCCGGGTTCGTCTTCCCGATAGAATCGATGCCGGGAGTGATCCGGGTCCTGACATACCTCGATCCCCTGAGGTACATGATGACGATATTGAGGGGGATTTTTCTTAAAGGAACGGGGCCGGCCGAGCACATGTTTGACCTCCTCGGTCTTTTCCTTCTGGGCATTCTGGCCATTGGCCTGAGCTCCGTCAGGTTCACGAAGAGGATGAAGTAGTGGAGAGGGTAAACAGAGAAAACGCGGTGGTTGTTAAGGAGCTTTCGAGGCGCTTCGGTGATTTCATTGCGGTAGATAAGGTGAGCTTTTCCGTCAAGACCGGCGAGATATTCGGCTTTCTGGGGCCGAACGGCGCGGGGAAGTCCACCACCATAAGGATGCTCACCGGGATATTGATGCCCACGTCGGGAGACGCGAAGGTTTTGGGGTACGACGTCTACAAGGAGGTGGAGGAGATAAAGGAGAACATCGGCTACATGTCCCAGAAGTTCTCCCTCTACAACGACCTGACGGTGATGGAGAACATCGAGTTTTACGGCGGGATCTACAGGGTGGCGGAAGAAAAGCGGAGGGAGCGCTACGAGTGGGCCTTGAGGATGTCCGGGCTTACCGACAAGCGCGACACCATGACGGGAGATCTCCCCGTCGGCTGGAAACAGAGGCTTGCCCTGGGGTGTGCCGTCCTCCACGAGCCGAAGCTCCTCTTTCTGGACGAGCCAACCAGCGGCGTCGACCCCGCCTCCCGGCGCGACTTCTGGGAGCTGATAACGAGGCTGGCGGAGGGGGGCACAACGGTCTTCGTCACCACCCACTACATGGACGAGGCGGAGCACTGCGACAGGCTGGGACTTATCTACAAGGCGAGGCTGATAACGCTGGGGAGCCCGCAGGAGCTGAAGACCGAGTTCATGAAGGGAAACGTCCTCGAGATAGAGACCTCGGACACCCTCACGGCGTCGGAGATAGCAGCTAAGGTCGAGGACGTCTTCGAGGTGGCGGTCTTCGGGAGCGCGCTGCACGTGGTTGTGGGGGAGGTTAAAAAGATTAAGGCGAGGCTTAAGAAGGCGATCGGTAATGCGGGGATCAATATCGTAAACATTGAAGAAATCGAGCCTTCCCTCGAGGATGTTTTCGTCTCCCTCATATTCGCCGAGGACATGGCGGAGGAGAACAATATCTGAGGGGTTTTAAAGCCCCCGGAGGCCCGCTGCCCCCAAGTGTTGAATCGCGTTTAATATTGGGCGGCCCCGAGACAGGCCATATTAATATTAATATCGTAATATCGACGCCTTCCCGAAACAAAGTCTAATCCAACCCTCCGATTCGTTCACCCTTAAAGCGCTGTTTTGACTTCACACTATCGGCGAACTCCCGCGCCCTCGCCTTCGCTTCCACCTCTATCCGGTTTCCGCCGTAGCCGTTCTTCAGATGGCTCGCGATGTAGACAAAGGGCATCTTTGCACAACCGAGTCTCCTCCACTGGATTACGTGGTAGAGTTCCTCCGCCATGACGAGGGGACTGTCTAAAAGGAACTCCGATCCTTCCCTCACGTTTACCGTCTCGCCTATGACTATGGCGGAGTAGTTGAAGGGGACGATGTAGGGAAGAATCCCCCCCCGGCGAAACTTCACCTTCGAGAAGTCGTGGCCGAAGTATTCGCCAATGGAGGATATCAGTTCCCGGTTTGCGACGGGCGCTATGTCAACTCCCCAGAGCTTTTCTTTCAGCCTCAACGGCATTGTCGTTATTTCATTTGGCATTTGGCATTTGGCATTTTGCGGACATGGTTTGACCGAAAACTGGGCGGGGAAATGAAATCTGTTGAGCCCCGGGGAATGAATAGACGTTATCGGCTGTAAGGTTCCATTATGCAACAAACATTTTCCCCCGCCATATAGATCAAGGCTCTCTACAGCTCGACCTTTATTGGTGATGTCGGCGCCTTCGTCAAAGGCTCCGGGCCGTCCGGGCCAATGAAGTAGCTGTTCTCGATGCCGACGGCGCCGATGTCCTCGAAGACGAACTTCGGCTCCAGGGCGATGACGTTTCCAACCTCTAAGGCGTCTTTGCCCCCTCTCGCTATCACCGGAAGCTCGTCTAACTCCAACCCTATCCCGTGGGCGACGAAGGGGACGTTTTTCCCCGGAAGCCCCATGAAGTTTTCGCCGAAGCCGGATTCGTCTGCTACCCTATTCGCCTCCTCGTATATCTCACCGGTTATCGCCCCCGACCTCGCGAGGGAGACGACCCTTTTTTCAATCTCAAGGGAGCGGTCGTAGGCCTCCACCGCCTTTTCCGGCAGGCTTTCGATATACAGCATCCTGGCGCCGTCGGCGATGTAGCCCTCAAAGGCGCTAACCATGTCGACCAAAATCGCCTCGTTGGCACCGATAACCTTCGCCGATGCCCCCTGGGGAAACGAGGGGGTAAGGCCCGGGCCTGAGACCGGCCCGTCCAGCGTAGAGGGGACGGCCCCCGATCTCCCCGAGAGCGCCAGCCCGTAGAAGAGCTTCTGGTTAAAGCCCCGCATCCTGATTACCCCCTGGTGGCCCGATTTTCTGAAGAACGCCTCTATCTCGGCGGAGACGTCTATCTCCCTCGCCCCCGGCGTGAAGAGAGACGGCAGGGCCTTGAACATCTCGGTATGCATCTGACCCGCCTTTACCATAAGCTTCCTCTCCTCGGGCGATTTGACCGACCTGACCTTCCTGATGATGGGGGAGGCGTCGGCGAACTCCATCTTTGGAAAGAGTTTTTTGAGATAGAGGTAGTTCTTGACGGGAAGAACGTCGAATTCGAGGCCGACCGTCTTGAGGTCGTTAAAGCCGCTCTCCATAAGAGCGTCGGGGAGCAGCTTGAGGCTTTTTAGGGGAACGATGTTCGGAAACCTCGACTCGGCCCTCGCCCTCTCGAAGTCTCTGATGGCAAAAAAGACCCCCTCGCCGTTACCGGAAATGAAGAGCGCCCCGCTCTGGGCGGTGGAGGTGAAATAGTATATGTCGCAGTCCTGGAGGATAAGAAGGCCGTCAAGGCCCGCCTCGGATGCGGCGTCCGCGGCAACCTTCGAGCGCCGGGAGAGCTCACCTGTGGTAAATCCCGAGAATCTATCGGTCATCGGCCCGTCTTTCTTTGTCGAGGTTTGTCGAGGTTTAGGGATTTCAAAAGCGTCTCGGTCTCCTCTTTCGTCAGCTTTCTCACCTCGCCGGGGGAGAGCCCCTCGAGGGAGAGGCGGCCGATCGATATCCTCCTTATCTTCAGGACGCGCACCTTGAAGTAACGAAACATCTTTTTGATCTGCCGGTTTCTCCCCTCCGTCAGCGTGACGTCGTACCAAGAGTTCTTGTCGGTGACCTTGAGGGGGACGATCTTCGCCGGCAGCGTTTGTCTGCCGTCTACGGGGATTCCCCTTCGGAACTTTTCGAGCTCCTTTTTAGATAGCGACCCGGATACCTTGACCTGATAGGTCTTCGGGAGCTTCGTCTTCGGGTGGGTGATCAGGTTTGCCGCATCGCCGTCGTTGGTGAGAAGGATAAGGCCGTCGGCATCGTAGTCGAGCCTTCCCGACGGAAAGACCCTCACGGAGAGGCCGGAGGTGTAATCTGATACCGTGCTCCTCCCTTCCGGGTCGATCATCGTAGAGACCACCCCCTTCGGCTTGAAGAAGAGGTAGTAATGCTTCTTCCTTGAGGCTGTGAGCTCCTCGCCGTCCACGCAGATCGCCTCGCTCTTCGGATCGACGGTAAGTCCCATCTCGGTGACGACCCTTCCGTTTACCGTGACCCTGCCGCTTCTGATAAGCTCGTCGGCGCCCCTCAGCGACGACAGCCCGGCCCTCGAGATGACCCTGTTAAGCCTGATCTTCTTCATCTGAAAAGAGGAACTCCTTCTGCTCTTCTATCTCCCCCTCGGTGAAGAGATCGCCGGTCTCCTTGAGTGTGGGGAGGGACTTGATGTCTTTAAGGCCGAACGTCTCCAGGAACTCCTGGGTGGTGCCGTAGATCAGGGGCTTTCCTATCACGTCCCTCTTGCCGAGGATCTTTATCAGCTTCCTGTCCAGGAGGACCTTTACGACTCCCCCGCAGTCAACGCCCCTGATGCGCTCGATGTCCGAGCGTATGACCGGCTGGCGGTAGGCGATGATGGAAAGCGTCTCCATCGCCGCCCGGGAGAGCTTCTTCGGCCTGGAGTCGAGCATCTCCTTGACGAAGGGGGCGAATTCGGGCCGTGTCCTGAACTGGAAGCCCCTGGCCACCTCGGCGACAAATATGCCCCCGCTCCCCTCGTCGTATATCTTCTTGAGGTCACCGATGGCTTCCCTGATCTCCTTCGGCTGGGCCTCGGGCAGGGCTTTTTTTATGTCGTCTATCCTCAACGGCTTTTCCGAGGCGAAGATAAGGGCCTCGAGTATCCCGATAAGCTTTTCCCTTTCCAATTTTTTAAAACCCCGATAATTTATTCATCTTGGCCTTGGCTTATTTCTATCGCGCTGAAGATCCGTATGGTGCCAAAGGGCTGCGCCTGGTAGATCCTGACGATCCTCTCCTTGATGAGCTCAAGGAGGGCGAGAAACGTAACGACGATTATTAACTTCTCCGCCCCCCGCTCGAACAGGTCCTCGAATACCATCTCCCCCCGCTTTGTAATCAGCTCCGAGAGCTCGGCCATCCGCTCTTTCAGGCTGAGCTCTTGAATGTTTACCTCGTGGACCGTGTCCTTGGGGGCCTCCATGAGGACCTTCCTGAAGGCCGCGACCAGCTGATATATGGTGAGGTCCTCCATGACCTCCTCGCCGGCGTCCAGGGAGATCTCCGCCCCCTTCAGGAACACGTCGCGCATCAGGACGTCAAAGTTGTCGAGGTTCTCCGCCGCCTCCTTGTACTTCTGGTATTCTATGAGCCTCAACGCCAGCTCCATCCTGGGGTCCTCTTCCTCCTCTTCGTCTTCGGAAGGCAGGGGCGGAAGGAGCATCTTAGACTTGATGTACGCCAGGGTCGAGGCCATGACCAGATAATCGCCGGCCACGTCGAGGTTCAAGACCTTCATAAGCTCCAGATGCTCCATGTACTGCCTGGTGATCTCGTGGATGGGGATGTCGAAGATGTCGTACTCGTTCTTCTTAACGAGATACAGGAGGAGGTCAAGGGGCCCCTCGAATATTTCGAGCTTTACCCTGTATGTCTCCCCCTCCCAGAATTCCTCTTCCATAGGTTTATCCCCCGAGACCCAGCAGTCTCATCGTAATCTCCTTCCCAAGGAGTATATACGAGAAAAACTTTATCGCAATGAAAAAGACGTAATTCAGGGGCGTCAGGAACAGGAGCCCGATCACTATGAAGATCCCGAAGGGCTCGACGCGGGAGTAGCTCTCCGCCGCCTTGTCAGGCAAGAGCCCCATGACGATCCTCCCGCCGTCAAGGGGGGGCACCGGCGTCAGGTTGAATATCCCCAGGACAACCGAGAGGATATACGTGTAGAGCAATATCGTAACCCCGGTCGTTATTAAAGAGTGGGGTAATCCCGTCTGGGAGCCGAGGTCGACGGCGGGATAGAGGACAAATGTCGTCCTGATAAGAATCGCAGCAAAGACGGCGATCATGAAGTTCGTCACGGGTCCCGCCGCCGCCACAAGCATCATATCCCTCTTCGGGTTCTTGAGCCGGAAGTAGTTGACCGGAACCGGCTTCGCGTAGCCGAAGAGGAAGGGGGAGTTTATCACCAGAAGGAGGAGCGGGATGATGACCGTCCCCATGGGATCTATGTGGGAAATCGGGTTCAGGGTCAGCCTACCGCTGTCCCTGGCCGTGGTGTCCCCCAGCTTCAGCGCCGCGTAGCCGTGCGCCACCTCGTGAAACACCACCGCCACGAAGATCGGGATGACCCAGAGGAGCGCCTTCCTTATTATCTCCAATATATCAAAACTCATCGATATTCTGTTTAGCCTCCTTTTGGTTTGCAATCTCAAGGGTAGAGAGAAGTTCTACGACCATAGGTCGAAGTTGTCAATTAAAATCGAATATTATGCCATAAAAACGAAGCCGGTGGAATCAAAAAACTATATTCCTTGAGCCATATCTTAAGCTGTTCGGCAAAGCTCCTCTTGACATTACCCGCCCTGTTCAGTATCCAATATCAAGCTCCGGCCCGGCCGCTTATTTTTCAGGACGCCCAAATCCTAAATCTTTTCAACCCCCTCGGCCCCATTTTAATCCCTTCACCCCGAATCACCCGGCCCTAAGCCCCCGGGATATCCGCGTCCAGCGTCTCTTCTGCTGTTTTCGATTCCTTTCCCTTTTTCCCTTTTTTTGGGAGATACCTTTTTTTCACGTATTCGATCTCCGATTTCTTTCCGTCCACCTTGCCGTCCAACCGGAGCATCAGAAGCTCGTTCAGTATCTCCCCGAACAGTTCCCCCGGCTCCAGGCCCAGCTTTACGAGGTCCTTTCCCCTCGTCTCCACCCTGACGTTTCTCGAGGTCGTGATAAACCTTGAGATATAGAGCCTGGTTTTCTCCCTCGTGGATGTGGCCAACATGAAGAGGAGCGTTACGAGCTTCAACTCTTTTAGTATGTTGTACACGGTGCTTGGGGGGATATCCTTTGCGAGGGCCAGCTCGTTCATGGCGGAGGAGGCCCCGTTTAGCTCCACCGTGATAGACCTCTTTTCGCTTGTGGAGACCATCAGGCGGCCGAGGAGGTCATCCCTCTGTTTCTCGTCGAGCTTGTAGATGAGGGCGTAGAAATAGAGCCGTCTCTTGTCGTAAGGCTCCTCCATGAAGAGGAGGTCGTACCACGACGAGACCTCCTTTATCCTGCTGAAGACCTTCTTCATCGCCTTATCCGCCTTGATGTCCGGGTGGATGAACTTCAAAAGGTCGAAGGAGGCGAGCCTCTCGATTGTGAGGTACGGTTCCTCCTCGTCGAAGATAAGCATCAGCTCAGTGTAGAGCCGCTTCCCCTTGAGGTGCTCGAACACGTTTATCTTGACGGCGTTTTTGATCAGCTTTTCAGTCTGCTTGCCGATGTGGTAGTTGAACCGCTGCTCGAAGCGGATCGCCCTGAAGACCCTGGTGGGATCTTCCACGAAGGATAGGTTCTGAATGACCCTGATGACCCTGTTCTTCAGGTCCCTCAGCGCGCCGAAAAAGTCGATGAGAATCCCAAAGCCCCTCGGATTGAGCTTCACCGCCAGCGTGTTTATCGTAAAATCCCTCCGGTAGAGGTCGAGCTTCAGCGTGGAGCCCTCCACGATGGGGAGGGACCCGGGGGAGCGGTAATACTCGGTCCTCGCGGTCGCCACGTCCACCTTATAGCCGTCCGGATATATGACGACCGCCGTGACGAATTTCTTATGGGTTCTTATCTTGACCCCCTTCTTTTTTTCGAGACGCTTAGCCAAAGCGATGCCGTCCCCCTCGATCACGACGTCTATGTCGAGATTTTCACGCCTGAGCCAGAGGTCGCGGACGAATCCCCCCACGACATAGGCGTTAAATCCCAAATCGTCCGCCGTCTTTCCCATTTCCCTCAGAATCTCCATCACCCTCGGGGGGAGCCTCTCCTCCATGAGCTTTACGACCGACCGGGTCCTGGCCACCGACCCCTCCTCCAGCATTTCGTCCGGGGACTGGCCTCTGGGCGCGGCGCCGTAGTAGAGGGCGCGAAGGAGATCGGTCCTCGTTATCGCACCCAGGAGCTTCCCGTTCTTGACCACCGGCAGAAACCGCTGGTTGCCATCGATTATCAGTCCCTGAATCTCCCTTAAGGGTGCGTTAGGGCCGACGGTTGCCAGCTCCGTGTTCATAAAGTCCTTTACCGGAAGCTCGCCCAGGCCGTGTACGTTTCCCCGCTCGATGGTCTGTCTCGATATGGTCCCGGCGAGATGCCCCTTTTTATCGGCTATCGCGAGGACGTTGACGTTGTAGCGGGAGATAACCTTCCCGGCGCCGCTGACGGTTATATCCTCCTCTACCGATTTTACCGGAAAGGACATGATATCCGATGCGATGCGGACCGGATTTACGTGCTCTCTTAGAACCTGGATCAATTTCTCCGCCGCCTCGACCAAGGTTATTCCCCTTATCGAAGCGGACGCCGCGGTGGGGTGTCCTCCGCCGCCGAACGATGAGGCTATCTCCCCCGCGTCCACCTCGTCTATCCTGCTTCGCCCGACGAGATACGTCCTGTCACCGAGGAGCGCCAGGACGAAGATTACGTTGAGATTCTCGATATCCTTTACCTTGTGGACGAGGATCGCGAGGTCTCCCACGTAGGACTCGGAGGCCACAGTGATTATCGTGATGTCGACCCCGTTGATGTTGTAGACCTTCTGGTTTTTCAGAAGCTCCCCCAAAAGCTCCACCTGCTCGGAGGTAAGCTCCCTCGTGAGCATATCCGAGACGGTGTTCAGGTTTGCCCCGGCCTTAAGAAAGAAGGCCGCGGCCCTAAAATCGTCGACGGTGGTGGATGTAAAGGTTAGGGAGCCGGTGTCCTCGTATATCCCTAGCATCATGATCGTGGCCTCGTCCGGGGTAACAGGGATGTTCCACTCCTTGAATATCTCCGCAAAGATCGATACGGTGGCCCCCACCTCCCTGATGATCTCAAACGAGCCGGAGATATCCTTGCTGTCGATCGGGTGATGGTCGTAGATATGGATGTCAACCCCCTTTTTGCCCACTAACTCCTTGAAGGGGCCTATTCGGTCGCTTTCGGAGATGTCAACCAGGATGAGCCTCGTGACCTTGTCGAGGTCGATATTCTTGAGCCTGGCGAAATCGAAGACGTAAAACGTGGAATTGATGAGGAAGTCCCTCAACCCCTTTTCCTGAGAGCCGGAAAAAGCGAGCACGGCCTCGGGATAGAGCTTCTTTGCGGCCATCATTGACGCCATGGCGTCGAAGTCCGCATTCAGGTGAGTTGTGATGACTTCCAAAGGGATAATCCCGTTCTTGAGAGATCGATTTGTTCCTTACTCTCCGCTAAAATTCAAATATCCTCTTGATGAGCCCCTTTTCGCCGAACCATTTTTGCGAGAGCTTCTCCAGCGTCCCGTCTTCCTTCATGGTCTTTATAGTCCTGTCTATCCGGGCGAGGAATATCTTGTCCCCCGGCTTTGCCATTCCCACGGCATAGGGGCTTATTATTACCGGCTTTTCGACGATAATCAGGTCTTGCTTTTTCAAGGGCCCGTTTATGAAGTAGCCGGCTATCTCCTTGTCGCAGATGACCGCGTCGACCTCCCCCAGGGCGAGTCCCGAGAGGGCGTAGCCGGAGCCTTTGTAGGCCTTGGCGAAGATTCCCGGTATCTTCTGGAGGTAGCTTTCTTCGACGCCCCCGGCGTTTACGCCCACCGTTTTTGTGAAGAGATCGGATATTGCCTTTGGGGAGGTGTCTTTATCCGGCACGACCAGCACCGATTCCGACACACCCCAGGGCGCCGTGGTGATAAACGAGCGTGTCCTTAATCTGTCTAACATCAGCATCGCCTCTATGTCGGAGCGCTCCGCCTCGAGGCCGGATGGGGTTCTCTCTCCCAGAAAGGAGTTGAATTTTACATCGAGCCCCATGCGGCGCCCCACCTCCCTCATCACGTCGATGACGTACCCCTGGGATTGACCCTTCTTGTCCAAGAATTGATACGGCGCCATATTCGGGTTGTGGGAGATGTAGAGGACCTTCTTTCTTCTTTCGTCTATATAATCGGGGACCTTGACCTTGCCCGCCTTTAAAAGGTCTCTCCTTCTCAATATCCTGCTCGATTTGTCCTGACCTACGATACCGCTCGTTACAATATCGAGGCCCCCGTTTTTAAATCCCATCAGGTAGACTCCGCCGGCGAATTTTCCCGCCAGCGCATCCGATAACAGCCCCTTTACCGCCGTGTCGAACCGCTTGACGACCGATACCGCCGCCGAATTCGGGGCGAGATTTGACCTGTCTCCCCCGATCCCGACGACGTAAATCCCCGCCTTCTTGGCGCCGTGGACGGCCCCGAGAGACGCCGGGCCGGAGACGGCGAACAGGACGTCCGCACCTCTTCCCGCAAGCCTGAGAGACTCCTGCTCTACCGCGTCCTCTTTGAAGAGGGCGGAGGAATCGCGCCCTTCCGAGATGTATTTTACAATCACCTCCGCCGCGGAATTTGCGTCGTTGACCCCCGCCTTAAACCCCCGCTCGTATCTCAATATGGGCGAGAATTCGGCGGCACCGAGAAATCCTACCTTGCCCGTCTTTGTCACTGTCCCGGCGGCGTAACCGGCCATGTATCCCGCCTCGTCCTCCTCGAAGATCACGGAGGCAAGATTGACGAGGGGCACACCCTCGACGCCTATGAGGATGAAGTTAATCCCCGGATTGGAGATGGCGGCGTCGCTTATGGCACCGGCCATCCCTCCCTCGTCGGAGGCTATTATCAGTGTCACTCCCACTTTTATCAGGTCTTTTATGGTCTCGTCGGCGTATAGGTTCAGACGGGGGGCGCGGATTATCTCGATCTTCTTTTCATTCTTGAGCTCCGTGAGCGCCTTGAATACCAGATCGTTGTACTGCCCCCCCACCATTCTCTTACTCTCCATTATCCAGCCCACCTTGATCGGCTTTACGGCTTCGGTCTCTTCGGCGTATGCAAACGGGGCCATGACAAAGGAGAGAATCAGTACCATTGCAAAAAAAGATTTAAAACGGTTCCGGTTGATATCGCGGTTCGTTACGTGGTTCGTTATGTGGTTCATTAATATTACCTCCACTTTTATGTCTGTCTTAAACTAAAAAATTAGCCAAAAATTTAGATATAGGAGTTCATAATCTGCCGGAGCATATCTTCGCCTTCGCCGTCCGAAGACAGTTGAAGGCGCTCCATCAGCCTCTCGGCCCTGTCCCTCAGGTCGATTTCAAGAAGATCTGTCGTGCTCCTCATGAATCCCGCCCTCCTCCCGATCCTGTAAAGGAGCCTGTCGTCGTCGTCCAAGTCGAGATAGGCGTCGACCACGCCGAGCATCTTTTCCCTGTCCTCCGGGAGCTTTCCCTCGACCTCCTCCAGGAGGTTCAAGATATGGTCGCTCACGATACGGCTTTCGATCCCCTCGAGGTTCTCCAGAAAGAGCCTGATCTCCCGGGCGACCTCGTCGTCGGTGAGGAGGGAGAAATTACCCTCCTCGACATCTTTCATTAGGGGCATGATCTCGTGGACATGAAGCGACCTGATCCTGATGAAGTGGGGATTGATCTGGTTTAAGACCCTCGCGCTCTCGACCGCGTGTTCCTCGGTCCACTTCCTCCCGCCGAGGCCCGGCATGACGTACTCGGAGAGCTCGAGTCCGGCATCCACGACGTTCCTCCCGCCCAAAACGTGCTGTTTCGCCGTGGTCCCCTTTTTCACGAATTCGAGGACGGTGTCGGAGCCGCTCTCTAATCCGATGTGTACCCTGGTGAGACCCGCCTCCTTTAGCATCTTCATGTCTTCCGGCTTCATTCTGGCCGCGGTCGCCGAGCGGGCGTATGTCGTGATTCGGTCTATATCGGGAAACCTCTCCTTTAGGTGTACCAGTATCTCGAAGAGGTCCGAGGGCTTCATCACAAGGCTGTTTGCGTCCTGGAGGAAGACGTTCTTCCCGCCGCTGTATAGCCAGAAGGCGATATATTTTATATCCTCGTTAAAACCCAGTCCGCCGGAGAAGACCCTCCTCGCGACCTCCTCCGTCACCTCGCCGGCGCATCCCATCTTAAACGAGAGCTCCTTTATCGCGCTGGAAATATCGAAGACGGTGTCTATGTCCGCCTTTACCTCTTCCACGTCCCTCATGGAGAACTTCGTCCCCTTGTAGACCGGGCAGAAGGTGCACTTGTTCCACGGGCAGTTTCGGGTCAGGCGGATCAAGAGGCTCCTCGCCTCGCTGGGGGGCCTTATGGGGCCCTTCTCGAAACCGTCGAATGTCCTTGAAATCACCATAATCAATAAAGTATAGCAGACTTGGATACATTCTGTCAATTAGGCTTTTTTACGGCCTTCGGTTTAATCTTTATTTGATTACTATATGGTCGAACGGGGATGAAAAGGGGATTCCGTTCAAAGTTTAAGGGAAACCGATTTCGGCGGAGTTTCTCTGTTTACGGTACGGGCTGCCGATTTATTACAGCTATGACAGATATATTAAGGCGGATTTTATGGAAAAAGGGGTTTTCATTGCAATTAATTCTTGACTAAAGCCATAAGTTCAAATATAATAAACTATTTATGAATTCTTTTAGATGAGCCAGGTCTCTTAATGGGGTCTTGCCGGGGATTGGAGGTTGGAAGTTCCGTCGATTTAGATGGTTTTTAAGTATCCTCCAGATTAATCGGAAAGACCGCCTGGAGATCGCCTCGGCCGTCGAATCTCCATATGCACCCACAGTCAGGATTCGAGAGAAGTCACGTTTTAGAAATTTCCTGTTTCTTTAATTTGTCCAGGATCAAAAAGGGGAGTTTTCCATGGATATGATTACCGTTGACAGAGTGTCCAAGTTCTACGGCCCCACGAAGGCGCTCGACGACATCAGCTTTACCGTCAAGAAGGGAGAGGTCCTCGGCTTTCTCGGGCCGAACGGCGCCGGCAAGACCACAACCATGTCGATTTTGACCTGCCTCTTTCCTCCCACCGAGGGGACGGCCACGGTGGCGGGATACGATATCTTCAAGGATCCGATCGAGGTGAACAGGAGCATCGGCTACGTCCCGGAGAGTTTTTCCCTCTACACAGACATGAGGGTAAAGGAGTATTTGAGGTACGTTTCTGAGATCAAGGGGATACCGAGAAAGGAGATAGCCAAGAGCATAGAGAAGGTCGTCGAGGAGACCGAGACAAAAGAGGTCTATACCAAGGGGATAAAGAAGCTCTCCAGGGGATACCTCCAGAGGGTGGGTGTGGCCCAGTCGCTGTTGGGGGACCCCCCGGTTCTTATCTTCGATGAGCCGACCATCGGCCTCGACCCGATGCAGATCATCTCCATCAGGAACCTGATCAAGTCCCTTTCGGGCGATAGAACGGTCATCCTGGCAAGCCATATCCTCCCAGAAGTCAGCCAGGTGACCGAGCGGGTCATCGTGATAAAGAGCGGAAAGCTCGTCGCCATGGACACACCTAAGAACCTGATGAAGGGCCTCAAGACCTCGGGACGGATAATCGTAACGGTTGACGGCGATGAGTCCAAGGTGGTAAAGGCGATCAAAAAGGTTAAGGGTGTCAAGAGCGTCAAGAAGGTTTCTGATTCGCCGGCCGGGAACACCTATCACGTCGAGGTGAATCAGGATGAGGATATAAAGGGGGCGCTCTCCCGGGCGATCATCGAGGGGGGATTCAACCTCGTCGAGCTCAGGCTGGAGAATGTGACCCTTGAAGATATTTTTATTAAACTCGTCACGGATAAATAGGAGGTTTAATCGATGCTGCGTATATGGGCCCAATATAAAAAGGAGATGCGCACATATTTCACCTCATCGGTGGCATATGTCATCCTTACCATATTTCTCCTGATAAGCGGTTTTTTCTTCACAAGTATTGTAATTTCCTACAGCACCACGAGTATGCAATTCGGCAATTTCCCTCAAGCCCAGGCGTACCTGAATATCGGCCAATCCGTCTTGAGGCTCCTGTTTCAAAACCTGGCGGTGATTATGCTGTTTTTCATACCGATTCTCACCATGAGGCTTATATCGGAGGAGAAGCGCTCGGGAACGCTGAAGCTTCTACTGTCCTACCCGATAAGGGACGTCGAGGTGCTTTTGGGGAAGTTCTTCGCCGTGGTCAGCATACTGGCGATAATGTACCTCCTCACGTTCCCGTACGTCATATTCCTCTTCGTCTTCGCGTCGCCGGAGATAGGCCCGTTCGTTACCAACTACCTCGGGATAATACTGATGGGAACGGCGTTCATCTCGCTGGGGGTCTTCGCGTCGGCCGTAACCGAGAGGCAGGTCGTCGCCGCGGTCATCTCGTTCGGCGCCCTTATCCTGTTCTGGGTGATAAATTGGATGGAGAACAGGACGAATCCGCTTCTGAGCAAAATCCTCGAAGACATCTCGATATTTACCCACATGGAGAATTTCACGAAGGGGATAATCAACACCCATGACATCGTCTTCTATCTCCTATTTACCGGCTTTTTTATTTTTCTCGCGCTGATGGCACTGGAATCGAGAACCTGGAGGAGCAAGTGATGAATATTAAAGAAATGATGGAGAATATTAAAAAGTTTATAAAGAGTTTTAGGGGGGAAACGGTCGATCAAGGGAAGACGCCCTCCGGCGGCCTGACGAGGAGCCGGATTTACGGGATGAGCACCGCGGTAGCAATCCTGCTGGTTATAGGGATTGTCGTCTTCATTGAGGTCATCTCGTACAACAACCACAAGCAGTTCGACCTGACCAAGGACAAGAGGTTCACCCTGTCGCCCCAGACCGAGAAGATCATGAAATCCCTCGAAGACAACCTGGAGGCGATCGCCTTTTACTCCACGGACGATCCCGCGAGGTTCGAGGTTGAAGACCTCCTGAAGCTTTACGAATACGCTTCCGACGGGATGTTCAGTTATCGATTTGTGGATATGGACTTAAAGCCCGCCGCGGCGTTGGAGTACAACATACATGAAAAAGAGACCGTCGTGTTCGAATACGGCGACCGTCATGTGAGCGTGCATATTGCCCGGGATGATGTCAAAGACAAGGGAGAAAAAAAGCTCACCAACACCATTCTGAAGGCGATATATACCAAAAAGAAGGTGATATACTTTTTGACTCAACACGGCGAGCGGGATATCGACAAAACCGATTCCCGCGATTACAAGAAGATACGCGAGGTATTGGAAAATCAGAACTACAAGATGGAAAAGCTCGACCTTTTGACCACGGCCGAGGTCCCCGAAGACGCGTCACTCCTCGTGATTGCGGGGCCGAAGACCAACCTGTTTGAGGAGGAGCTAAAAAGCATAACAAACTACCTGAAAGGGGGCGGGAGCCTCCTCGTTACCCTCGATGCGGAGTATTACTCGCCCAGCCTCGAAAAATATCTTGCCGGCCTGGGTGTTGTGGCGGGAAAAGACATCATCATCGACACGGGATCGAGGGTCCACGGCGCAGATTATACGATTCCCCGGGTGGAGATCTACCTGGCCCACCCGATAACGAAAGACTTCGACTTCCCCTCCTTCTTCATTCTGGCCCGCTCCATCGAGATCGACAAGGATGCGGAAAAATCATCCGGCTGGGACTTCAGCTACATCGCGAAGACCGGGAAGGATAGCTGGGGGGAGACGGACATTGGGGCGATAAACAAGGGGAAAGCGTCCCTCGACAAAGATAAGGACGTGGTGGGCCCGGTGCCGGTCGTGGTTGCGGGAACGAAGGAGATCGAACTCGACGAAGAAGGGGAGGCAAAAAAAGAGGCGAAGATGGTTGTCTTTGGGGACTCCGATTTCGCCAACAACTCCTTTTTCATAAACGAGGGCAACATGAACCTCTTCGTGAACTCGGTGAACTGGCTGTGTGACGTGGAGGAGCTGATCGCCATACTGCCCAAGGATAAGAAGGTCGACACACTCATCCTTACCAGAGATAAGGAGATATGGCTGCTGGTTGCCTCCTTTTTGGTTCCGCTGCTTCTGATTATCACTGGAACCGCGGTTATTCTTTTCAGGAGATGGAAGGCATGAGACCCCGAAACCTGCTTTTAATCTTGGCGATTTTTCTTTTTGTCGTCTCCTTTTACATCGTCTTCGAGCGCGTTTATGTGCCCAAGAAGGATGCGAAGGGTGAGAGGGAGGGGAAGGTCTTTTCCTTTGATCTCGATGACGAAATCGATGAGATAATAATTGTAAGGAGGGGTGAAAAGATCGTCCTCAAAATGGAGGAGGGCAAAGAGGAGCGGTGGATAATAACTTCACCGTTGAAGACCGATGCGGATTCGGCGGAGGTTGTCTCCTACCTCGCAAAGGCCCTCGACGTCCAGAGGCAAAAGAAGATCGGAACGAAAGATGAGATGGATAAGGCGGAGCTCTCCGGTTTCGGGCTGAAAGAGCCGAGATTTTCCCTGACGCTGAAGACGAAGGATGAGTCTCAAACCCTGTATGTGGGGGGCTTTTCCCCGACCGAGGATTTCGTCTACGCCGAGAGGGACGGGGACGGCCTGATATTCACTGCAAAGAAGAGCGTCTTGACGGACCTCGACATCGACCTTATCCAGTTGAGGGAGAGGGGGCTTGTGGCCTTTCCCCTGAGAGTGACCAGGGAGTTCAAGGTCGAGAGGGGCGGAAAGATCGTCAGGGTCAACCGGACGGCCCTCGGCTCCTGGAAGATAGTCGAGCCGATCGAGTTCGCCGCGGACGTGAAAGTGGTAAAGGAGGTATTGAACTTCATCTACGACTCCAAGGCGCAGAGGTACCTGGATGAAGAGGCGCCCGACCTTGGGAAATACGGCCTCGATGCCCCCCTGATTACCTTTACGACCACGGACAAGGCGGGGGCGATATCCGTGCTGAAGATCGGGGATAAGGACGAAGAGGGAAACTACTACGCAAAGGTAGAGGGGCTTCCCTGGATCTTTACGGTAAAGGAGTCGGTCAAGAACAAGCTGACCCTTTCCGCGGAGGCCCTCATGGAGAAGGTCGTTTTGGATTACACCGTGGCGGACGTTTCCGGCTTTAACGTGACGGTCGGAGGGGAGAAGATCGAGTGTGTAAGGGTGGATAAAGCTTGGAAGATCGTAAAGCCGGAAAAGACGTTAGGGGACAAGGCCGCCGTCGATAACCTGCTCTGGGACTTCAAGGACTTAAAGTTTATCGATGTCGTTGAAAAGCCGGCGGTGGATCTGGTGAAATACGGCCTTGATAAACCGGCCGTTGTCTTCAACGTCGCATATTCAAAGGAGGGCAAGGACAAGAAGGGGAAGGGGAAGATAATGATAGGGAAGGTCGAAGGGAAAACGGCATACGGCTACTCCCAGGGGCTTTCCAAGGGCGAGGATTTTGTCTTCACCTTTCCGGCCGAGAAAGTCGAGAACCTGACGCCGACGTTATTTGGCCTCAAGGACAAATCCCTCCTGAGGTTTGAGAAGGAGGACGTCAGTTATATTGAGATCGTCTGGGATTCGAAGACCTACGAGTTTCAGAAAAAGAGGGACAAATGGAGGGTGATCTCGCCCGAGGAGAAGAGCGTGGAATCGGACGATGTGAAGTATCTTCTGGAAGCCGTGAGGGACCTGGTCTACTTCAAGGTGATTTCACCGGACGATAATAAGAAGGGCGTTTTTGGCCTGCACAAGCCGAAAAAGAAGATAACGCTCAAGAACAAGGACGGGGATGAGGTCGGCGTAATAAAACTGGGGAAGGTCAACGAAGAGGATGGATACGTCTCGGCGGCCTCCTCGGCCCTTAAAGGCGTATATGGTGTAAAGCCGGATCTTGTAAAAGAGCTTGGCTCCGATATTGAAGATTTTTTCAAATAAGGAGAGATAAAGGTGGCAAGAATTACCGTGGAAGACTGTCTGGAGGAGGTGGAAAACCGCTTTCTTCTTGTACATCTGGCGGCAAAACGCACAAAACAGCTGAAGGATGGTGCGTCACAATTGATTGAATCTACAGACAACAAGGACGTTGTAAATGCGTTGAGAGAGATAGCAGCCGGAAAGGTGAGTTTTGAGAATATAAGGGAGTTAGAAGTTCCGGATAAGGATCTCTTCGACTCATATGTCGAAGAGGAGAGGAAAGAGGATCTGGAGAATGATTCACAGGAAGATTCTATCGAAGAGTCTTTGTATCCTAATAAGGACGAGGAAGAATAAGACATGGGTTTTTTGAATCCCCTGAAGAAGGGACTGCTTCTGTACGGGGATGCCAGGAGGGACCCGGCAAAACCCGAAGAGCTCCTGAAATACGCGGAGAGTTTTATGGAGGAGGGCGCATTTGCGGACGCCCTGAATTTCTATGTTGAGGCCGGCGCCGATGACGGGGTGAAAAAGTTACTCGCAGAAGCCGTGTCGAGCGGTGATTACTTTCTGTATCGGCGAGGTTGTGAGCTTCTGGGCAAAGAGATGGACCGGGGGGATTTGATGAGTCTCGCCCAGAACGCAAAGGCCTCTGGAAAGCTCGTCTTCGCCCGGGACTCCTACCTCGGTGCGGGGGAAGACAGGCTGGCCGGGGATGTCGAAAAGCTGATGGAAGGGCAGCCTCCCGCAAATTAGTCTGCGGATT
>Ga0180432_10003252_pt1 | contig 23493 bp, 19 predicted proteins | sample SS_ome_10_FD_132414 | JGI IMG/M metagenome (GOLD analysis project Ga0180432, IMG submission 132414) | Hypersaline lake sediment archaeal communities from the Salton Sea, California, USA - SS_1_MS_2 metaG | ecosystem: Environmental > Aquatic > Non-marine Saline and Alkaline > Hypersaline >... | reverse complement strand
GGGGTCATGTCTTGATGCCATAGCTCAGGTAAGTTAATTTTTTTCTGATACATATGGGATTTCAATTTATAAAAAATCATTACCCACCTGTTTGCTTTTGATTTTATGAATATCTTTAAGCGTGAATGGTACCAAATGAAATCCAATCTGCCATGAAAAAATACACCTTACCTGCCGGAGTGCTCGTTTTACTTGTTTCAACGGTTGTTACATCCTGCTACCCGGATAAATACGATGATTTGGCAGACCTGGATGTGGTCCAGACCCAGTATGACCAGGATTTTGATTTTGGTACTAGGGACTATTACCTGCTGGCCGATACGGTTCCTTTGATCACAGGCGACGAAACGTTCACGAAAAGTGAAGAAGAGTTGATGCTGGACGATGCCATCCTCGAAGAAATTGCGTTCCAGATGAACAATGCAGGCTATACCCGCTTATCTCCTGCTGATACTGCTGATGAGCAAAAAATGAACAATGCTGTTGTTGTGCTGGCTTCCCGTTCAACGGAATCCTATATGAGCTACTATTATGATTACTATTATTACGGATACAATTACTGGAACAGCTACTACGGACTTAACTACTACTATCCCGGTTATTCCTGGAACTATAACTATCCCGGGGGGTATCCGGTACTGTATTCCTATTCCATAGGTACTGTCATCCTCGAAATGGTCGACCCCGCCCAGCCTCATGAAGTTGACAGAGAAAATGATATGGTATCCTATGCGGTAAGATGGATAGCTGTATTGAACGGTCTTGCCGAAGAATCCTACCAGAATACAGAACAACGCATCAGGGACGGCATCAAACAGGCGTTCAAACAATCACCTTACTTATTATGATCGTTGGTATCTATTATACTGAAGAAATGACATGGATATGAGCAGCGTTTCAAAGAAGATCCCAATCGGCCTGGTTGCATTGTTGGCAGCAGGACTATGCTTCCCGGAAATGCAAGTCCATGCCCAGATTTACATACATGCATCTTATGATTATTCCATCCCTTCCGATGGCACAAGGGATTATATCAAACAGGGAAGTGTCCGCGGGGGAAGTTTCGAGTTAGGTTATCGTTTCAGCAACAGGATCTCCGGGGGATTAAAAGCCGGTACACATGCATTTTACGAAGCCCTTGAAAAAGACACCTATATCGAGGACAATCTGACGATATACGGAAAACAATTCAGGTATCTGACTTCATTTCCCGCCATGGTCCTGTTCCGGTTCAATCTGACGGATCGGGAAAGCAGGATCATTCCTTACCTGAGAATGGGAGCCGGAGCCTGCTATGTTCAAAAACGAACCGATATCGGCCTCTATACATTGCTCGCTGATAACCAGTGGGTTTTCGGGCTTCAGCCCGAAGCAGGCCTGCTGATACCGCTGGGAAGGACAATAGGGATAAGTACCGGCGCAAGTTATAACCAGACTTTCGGGAACCGGTCCATCGGGGATCAACAGTATTTCGGCATCCATCTGGGCCTGATGGTCAGAAACCTGGGCAGGCAATGATCCTGATCGGAAGGTGACCGTTAGGCCGGGTTGCCTGTGACCGAATAAAACTGTTAATCCAGCGGCATGAGGCGGATGTTTCTCCAGCGTACCTTGTAGGGTGTGGGATCAGTCCCCACATCATGTACCTGCAATCCAATGATGCCACTGAGGGTCAGGGCATCCCTGAAGTCGCTGATGACCATCCCGTTCACGATGGTCCGGATGGAATCGCCCTTGCATTCTACCCGGTAGGAGTTCCACTGCCTGTCTTTGAACACCTTGCTTTCCCCGGAACCTCGCTCCGGCCACCAGGGCATCATGGCACGCCTGGCTTCATCATACACGCCCCCTGCACCTCCGGACTCCCTGGCAGAAATCTCCACCTGGTAACCGTATACCCGGTCAGCCGGAATGGTGCGGGACTGGAATTCGCCATCGGAGTTCCGGAATACGAACACCAGTTCTTGGGGTGCGATCTGGCTTCGGAACTGGACACCCGAATTCAGCTGATGATCTTCCAGCAGCACCTCGAATTCAAGAATAAAGTCACCGAATTCACGGTCTGTGCACAGGAATGTGTTGGGACTCCCCTTCACTGCCGTTCCCACAATGGTTCCGTCCTCCACCGTGTATTTTGCAAATCCACTGTGGACCGACCAGCCTTCCAGTGTCTGGCCATCAAACAGATTGATCCATTCTCCTTCCTGGCCTTGTGAACTGATACCGATAAAGATGAGCAAAGTGATCAGGAATAGTGATTTGATCGTTTCTCTTTTCATGACAATGGGCTTAATAAATGGATTAATTTTATAAAATTAATTGAATTTTACCAATAGGGTACCATCTGATGAATTCATCGGTTAAGGTTTAAACAAAAATGGATAAATTCCTGGATATTTTCTTCACAATTTTTCACACCTTCCTGGTCCTGTTTAACATGTTCGGCTGGATCTGGAAAAAAACCAGGCTCCTGAACCTGATATGCATCCTGCTGACTGCAGGGTCATGGGTGATCCTGGGAATTTTTTACGGATTTGGCTACTGTCCCCTGACCGAGTGGCACTTCAACATCCTCCACAGGCTGGGATACACGGATCTGCCCGACTCCTACCTGAGCTTTCTGTTCACACGCCTCACCGGAATCAAACCTGAGCAATCCATGGTAAATGCAGTGACTACAGGGGGATTGGTCATCGCATTGGTAATAAGCCTTTTTCTGAATTTCAGGCATAGATTCAAACCCAGGTCCCGCTGTTAATCGATCAGCTTCCCGTCCCTTTTACTCTTTTTTGAAAACCCTCTCGATCTCCTCCAGGGATTTTCCCTTTGTCTCGGGAAGCCGGAAGAGGATAAAAAGGAATCCGGCCAGGCATATGCCGGCATACAGCCAGAAAGTCCCGTGGGCGTTCAATCCGCGGTTGAAATAGGGAAAAGTGATGACCAGGATGGAACTGGCCACCCACAGCATGGTGGTGGCCGATGCCATGGCCACTCCCCTGACCCTGTTCGGGAATATCTCCGACAGCACCACCCAGGTGACCGGTGCAAGGGTCATGGCATAGGCGGCAATGCACAGCACGATGATCACCACAATGGCAATGCCGCGGACATGGAGGCAGTAACAGAGTCCCAGTATGGAATAAAGGATGGCAAGACCCAGTGAACCGGTGATCATCAATCTCTTTCTTCCCCACCGGTCTACCATCCGGATGGCAACAAAGGTAAAAACCAGGTTGACGATCCCCGTGATCACAATGTTAAAAAGGATGTCCGTAACCTCATACCCGGCTGCTGAAAATACTTCCTCGGCATAATTAAAGACCACATTGATACCGCACCATTGCTGGAAAATTGCCAGGATGACCCCGACCAGGACCATGGGACGGATATCCTTTGCAACCAGTGATCTCAGGGGTGCTCTCTCCGGAGCACCTTTCAGTGAATTTGCGATTTCTGATCCGGTGGTGCGGGCATATGCTTCCCCACCGATCCTCTGAAGAACCAGTTCGGATCTGTCCCACCGCGATACCTTGGACAGCCACCTGGGACTTTCTGGTATTAAAAAAAGCAATACCAGGAACAGGCTGGCCGGGGCAACCTCCGCCCAGAACATCCACCTCCAGCCCATCTGGCCATTCCAGGAAGCCTGGATCAACGTATCTGATGCACCTTCCGGGACCGGACGGGCGATCAGGAAATTGATGATCTGGGCCAGCAGGATCCCGATGACAATGTTCAACTGGTTCAGGGAAACCAGCCTGCCCCTGTAACCGGCAGGAGATACTTCGGCGATATATACCGGCGAAATGGCAGAAGCCACTCCTATCCCGATCCCTCCCAGCACCCGGAAGGTCATGAACCAGCCAAATGCGTTTGCCAGGCCGGTGCCCAGCGCACTGAGGATGAACAGGACCGCTGCCATGATCAGGCTTCCTTTTCTTCCATACATTTCACTGAGCCAGCCCGACATAACAGCTCCTGCCACACAGCCTATCAGGGCAGAACTCATGGCCAGGCCCTGGAGGCCGGGAAATGAAGTAATTTCAAAAAACCGTTCGTAGAAAGGCTTAGCTCCCCCGATCACCACCCAGTCATACCCGAAAAGCAGTCCTCCAAGGGCAGAAACGACAGAAATACCCAGAACGTACCGGAGATTGAACTTCACAGGTCTTACCACCAGAAAAATTTGCCGAATCTAACGAATTTTTGATAATTTTATTGAATCCATTCAGCAAATTTTGAACGGAGACCTGCTGAATCGCCATCAACTGCCATTCATATGAAAAAGACAACAATTCTATTCCTCTGCCTTTTAATTACAGGCTGTAACCGACAGGCAAAGGAAATGAGGGAATACATTTCTCTCCATGGAGAATGGAATTTCCAAGTAGATTCGCTCGATATAGGCATTTCTGAAAAATGGTACAATGAACCCCTCACCGAAACGGTCTTTCTTCCGGGATCCATGAAGGAGAATGGAAAAGGGAAAGAAGTGAACCTGGATACAGAATGGACCGGGAATATTGTGGACAGTTCTTATTTTAATGATGCCAGGTATGAAAAATACAGAAATGCAGACCCGATAAAAATCCCTTTCTGGTTAAAACCTGTGAAACATTACAAGGGACCTGCCTGGTACCAGAAAGAGGTGATGGTCCCCGGTCACTGGAAGGGAAAACAGATATTTCTGCAATTGGAAAGGTGCCACTGGGAATCAAGGGTGTTTGTTAATGAAATGGAGGCAGGAATGGAAAACAGCCTGGCTGCAGCCCATCAATATGATATTACTCGTTTACTCCGCAGGGGTCTCAACAGGATTACTATCAGGATCGATAACCGCATGATCATCCCGGTGGGTGTAAATGCCCACAGTGTGACCGATCACACCCAGGGTAACTGGAATGGTATTGTGGGTAAGATCGGCTTGGAGGCCAGGAACCCTATATCCATCAAAGATGTTAAAATTCATCCCGAGGTCCTTTCCGGAACTGCCAGGGTGGTGGTTACCCTGTCCAATTATTCCGGGGAATCCTTCAAAGGGATGCTTGAGGCAGTGGCAGAAAGCGTTCATTCTGAAGAGAACCACAGGGTTCCACCCATCTCCAGGGAAGTCACCGTCCAGGACACCGAACAGGTGATCGAACTGGAATATGCCCTTGGCGGTGAGGTACAACTATGGAGTGAATTCTCACCGGCACTTTACCGTCTGGACCTCAGGCTAAAGAATCACCAGGGGAAACTGTTGGACCGGCTTCTGGAGGATTTCGGCATGAGGGAGTTCAGGGCCAAGGGAACACGTTTCGAGGTGAACGGCCATCCCGTTTTCCTGCGGGGCACCCTGGAATGTTGCATATTTCCTATGACCGGCTATCCCCCCACAGACCAGGCTTCCTGGGAATATGTACTGAAGAGGTGCAAGGAGCATGGATTAAATCATATCCGGTTTCATTCCTGGTGCCCGCCTGAAGCAGCCTTTGAAGCGGCGGACAGGCTGGGGATATATTTCCAGGTGGAATGCAGCTCATGGACCACCGTGGGCGATGGAAATCCGGTCGACAGCTTTATTTATGCGGAAGGTGACAGGATCATGGAAGCCTATGGAAACCATCCTTCATTCTGTATGATGGCTTATGGGAATGAACCTGGAGGGAGATACAGGGAACAGTACCTGGCTGAATTGCTGGAGTACTGGAAGTCAAAGGACGGAAGAAGGGTCTATACTGCCGGGGCAGGATGGCCGGTTCTCCCGGAAAATGAATATCACAACGCTCCCCAACCACGAATACAGCACTGGCGTGAAGGACTGAGAAGCATCATCAACGCTTCTCCGCCCCAGACACAGAATGATTACCGGGACATTATTTCCCGATACCAGGTTCCGTTTGTCAGTCATGAGATCGGGCAATGGTGTGTCTACCCTGACTTTCAGGAGATAGAGAAATATACCGGACTGATGAAGCCTACCAATTTTGAGATCTTCAGGGAGACACTGGAAGAGAACCACATGGGTCACCAGGCTGATGAATTCCTGATGGCATCCGGAAAACTGCAGTCACTCTGTTACAAATCGGAAATCGAGGCTGCATTGAGAACACCGGGATTTGCCGGGTTCCAGCTGCTGCAGCTGCATGACTTTCCCGGTCAGGGTACCGCCCTGGTGGGGATCCTGGATCCCTTTTTTGGATCAAAGAGATACATCACCCCGGAAAAGTTCCGGCAATTTTGTAACCGGACTGTCCCCCTGGCCAGAATGGATAAAAGGATTTTCCGCAATAATGAAACTTTCAGGGCAGGCATAGAGATCGCTCACTTCGGAGAAACTCCCCTGAAGGATCAGCGGATAATTTTCAGGGTGACGGATGCCTCAGGGAATGAACTGCACCATGTGGATATGGAACGCAGTGAGATCCCGGTGGATAATGCCATTGCCCTGGGAGAGGTGGAGTATGGATTGGAAGAAATATCGGATGCCGGCAAGCTGGTGCTGGAGGTCATCCTGGAAGACACCCCCTTCTCAAATGCCTGGGATTTCTGGGTGTACCCCGAGCGGGTCGATCCGGATCCGGGGGATGTTTTCATCACAGACCGGCTTGATGAATCTGCACTGAAGGCTTTATCCCGCGGTGAAGCCGTATTGCTGCTGACCCACGGAAACATCAGGGAAGACAGAGGAAGTCAGGTGAAGATAGGGTTTTCCAGCATTTTCTGGAACACCGCATGGACAAGAAACCAGGCACCCCATACCCTCGGAATCCTTTGTAATCCGGAACATCCAGTTTTTCATGACTTTCCCACAGAATATCACAGCAACTGGCAGTGGTGGGATCCGGTAAGCCACTCCCAGGTAATGATCATGGATCACTTTCCACCGGAGCTGACACCATTGATACAGCCCATTGACACCTGGTTCGAGAACAGGAGACTGGGACTTCTCTTTGAGGCAAAGTTGAATAACGGGAAAGTGATGGTTTGCAGCATTGACCTTCACCGTGACATTTCGGATCGCCCTGTATCCGGACAATTGCTCCATTCTATCCTCCGCTACATGAACAGCGAGGAATTTGATCCCGGGATAGAGATTGAACCGGAACAGGTACATGAACTGCTGAAATAAACCTGTCCGGGATCCTTACATAAGGGAAGGGCTAGCGGGATGCCTTCTCATACCACTCCAGGGTCTTGATAAAGGCATCCGGGTATCCCGACCGGTGCAGCTCATCCAGCCTGGTTTTCGCCTCCCGGTAGCCGGTGAACACCCCGCAGGTGTACCTGTAATAGCCATCCCTGCAGACAAACTCTTTCACCGTGTCAAGATCCTGGAAATGTGACATATCCACAGGTCTGAGATCCGCCATCACCTGAATGGTAAGCTGACAGGAAGCCGTCAGGTCCGGGTTGGGCTCATCGGACTTGGGACGGAGACTTTTAGGAACATAGAGCTCTGCCAGTCCCGTCTCCCCCGGGGGAAGGTCTGCGAGGGTGACAGTTACAAGGCGGTTCAGGTACCTTCCCAGGGGTGCATCGGTTCCATCCGGATATTCATTGCGGGCCAAAGGGGCAGCCTCCCCCCTGCCCTGAACTGAAATGCGTTCTTCTTCTATCCCTTTTCCGATCAGGTACTGTGCAATGCGATCCGCCCTTTTCAGGGAGAGCAGCATGTTGTATTCCGGGGAACCCTTTGCATCGGCATGACCGGTTAACACCACATGGACCCCGGGATGTGCCTCCAGCAGGTCCAGGATCTTTTCAACTTCCACCATGGCCGCCATATTCAGGGAGCAGTCATTGTAATCAAACGGAACACCGGTTTGGAATGTGTATGGCATTCCGGATTCGGCCGGTGCCGGAACCGCCTTTTCCCCGGGTTTCCAATTCATGATCTCTTCGATCTCGTCAGTCACAGGCGGCTCGATGGCCTGGGTAATGGAGGAGGGCTGCTGCTCTTGTGGCTGCTGCTCTTGTGGGTGCTGCTCTTCCTGCCCGGCTGGTAATTCCTGCCTGGGCGGCACCGGTTCGCCTGTCAGGGCACCGGAGTCCTGCCGTGCTGCAGACCGCGCTTCTTCCGCCAGTTCAGCTGCTACCTGCTCCTCCGGTTCCAGCTCAATCACCATGTTGATGATATTGGTGGTGGGATCAGAGCGCCTTCTCACCGCATAATAACCATCCATCTCATCCCAGCCCGGGTTGAAGAAAACATCCTCACCGGTGGTATTCACCGGGAAGCCCACATTGACCGGCTCGCTCCAGGTTCCCCCACCGGTTCTTTCCGAAAAAAAGACATCGATTCCCCCGATGGAAGCATGACCCTGGGAACTGAAGAAAAGGATCGAGTCGTTGGCGGAGATAAAGGGGGTATGCTCCTCGTAAGGGGTGTTGACGACCGGTCCCAGGCTGGTGGGAGGGCCCCAGTCCCCATCCGCATCCTTTCTGGAGAGGTAAATATCGTAACTTCCCATTCCACCCCTGCGGTCACTGGTAAAATAAAGTGTATTGCCATCCCTGGAGATACTGGCATGGGTCTCCGAAGTCCTTCCGTTAATATGGTGGTTCAGCTCCTCTGCTTCCGACCAGCGCCCCCCTTCAAACCTTGAAACCAGGATGTCAGAATGGGAATAGTACTGGTGGACAATATAAAGCTCTTTCCCGTCATAGGAGAGGCAAACGGGATAGGTCTCCCCCACCATCCCCAGCTCACTGTTGATCACCCTGGGTCTTGACCACACCCCGTCATGCCTGTTGCTCATCACGATCTTTTTATCCGACGGGTAATCCACCAGGAAAATCAAAATGTTCCCGTCACCGGAAATGACAGGATTATTGCTCGAGGGCAGTTCATCGTTGAACCGGTCCAACACATTCTGGAATTCAAAGGAGGGTGGACTGCCCACCACCTCCCTGGCCCGCTGGCAGGCCGCAATCTGCAAACCGGCATACTCCAGCTGCATGGGATCTTCATCCGTTCCTGCCTCCAGGTACTTTTCATAATTCCGGACGGCAGCATCGAACTGGTTGTCCAGGTGGTAGGCCCTGCCCAGGTAAAAGTAGGTCAGTACCGGTGCTCCCGGTTCTTTATGGGACCGCTCCTTGTATGACAGGTCCACCCCGCCGGCAGCCTCCTTCAGATACAGGATGGCCTCTTCCTGCCTGCCCGGGATATTCAGGCAGCACGCTCCACAGTGGAAAAGGATGTTGCTGTTCCCCGGATCCAGGGTGAGCAGATTCTTGTACCTGTTGAATGCCTCCTCGTAAAACCCGGTCTGGTAGAGGTACTCCGCATCGAAAAAGATCCGCTTGAATTCTTTGGTATACTGTCCGTTTACCACTACCGGCAGGAACAAGAACAGCAAAACGAAATATCTCCTGCATCGCTTCATATCACAAATATATAAACGATACAGACCTATCCCTAAAACATTTATCCACAGAGTTTTTTACAGGACTCCGGAGCCGTATCAGAGCTCATTTCAATGGACTCGCGTATCCAGCGCGGATTGTATGCTCCGGGCGACTACTGGAGCTCCCGGATCCTGACCTCAATATCTTTTTCATCCTCCAGCAGCGCCACCAGCTCCTGCGGATCGGTATTCCCGTAATGGTAAGGATAGAGGATGTCCGGGCGGATGGCCCTTGCCGCATCGGCCACCATTTCCGGTGTCATGGTATAGGGTACGTTCATGGGAAGAAAGGCGATGTGAATATCTTTCAGGGCTTTGATCTCGGGTATATTCTCGGTGTCTCCCGCCACCAGTACCCGCGTATCCCCGAAGGTGAGCACATAGCCGTTGCCCTCCCCTTTTGGATGGTAAGGCGACCCGCTTGACCTCTTGTGCTTGATGTTGTAAGCGGGAACCGCTTCAATTCCCATACCCAGCAGGGTGGTCTTATCCCCGTTGTTCATCACCGTGGCTTCAAAATCCTCAAGCTGGTCCAGGCACTTCCGGGTCATCACCACCCGTGTATCCTCTTTCATGATCTGATCGATCGCAGAAATATCCAGATGGTCCCCGTGCTCATGGGTGACCAGGATCAGGTCTGCATCCGGCATTTCCTTATAATCCGCTTCCCGCATGACCGGATCAATGTGGATCACCAGGCCGTTGTACTTGAACATAAGCGTCCCGTGTCCCACGAAAAACATTTCAAGGTCACCCCCTGAGGTCTTGATGACATCGCTTTCCAGCTGTCCGCGGACCGGGATCATGGCTGCTGCACACATGGTAAACATCGTGATAATGGTTTTCATAACTATGGATTTATATGTTGACAATTTCGGTTTTACAATTTACGCTTTTTCCATCAATCGGTAAAAGACCGGGACAAGCACCAGGGTAAGCAGGGTGGAAACCAGCAACCCGCCGATGATCGTCCATCCCATCGGAGCCCAGAGGGTCCCTCCCCTCAGGGTAAGGGGGATGAGTCCCCCGATAGTGGTCAGGGCAGTCAGAACGATGGGGGTAAGGCGCGTCTCAGCAGCCTCCTGCAGGGCTTCCAGCATGGGAAGTCCCCTGGCCCTGAGCTTGTTGATATAATCCACCAGGATAATGGAATTGTTCACCACGATCCCCACCAGGCTGGTGAGTCCCACGAATGCGGTAAAGGAGAAGGTATACCCGGTGACCAGGAGTGCCCAGACCATCCCGGTGGCGGCGAAGGGAATGGCCAGGAAAATGATCAGGGGTTGTTTAAAAGACCTGAACTGCAACACCAGCACTGCCAGGATTGAGACAATGGCGATCAAAATGGCATTGGTCATCCCCCCGAATGACTCACTCCTGCTCTCCAGCTCACCGCCGATGATGTAACTGTACCCTGCAGGCATGTCATACTGCTCCAGGCAGGCTATGACAGGCTCCATGATCTCGTCCAGCGTGTAGCCGCTCAAGATATCCGCGGTAACCTCCGCGGTGCGCTCCAGGTTGTACCGGCTGATGGTGCTGGGGACCTGGCGGAGTTTGATCCGCACCATCTGTTTCAGTTGTATCTGTCTGCCCGAAAGAGAAGAAACATAGATCCTGTCCAGGTCTTCCGGCCGGAACTCCTCCCCGGGCCCCATCCTGAGAATGATCCTGTGCTCTTCCCCGGAGCGGTCCCTGAATTTGGACACCCCGATGCCGGTGACTGCGGTGCGTATGGTACGGTCGATCTCAACGACCGGAACCCCCAGCATGGAAGCCTTCTCCCTGTTGATGTCAAAAAGGAGCTCGGTGTTTGTCTTGATGAAATGGTTTTCCAGGTTCACCACACCCGGCTGCCTGCCCACAAAATCTTCCAGATCGGTGGAGATCCTCCGCAGCACCTCCAGCTCCTGTCCGGTGATGAAAACCTGGACGGGCGCATTCACCGGCGGACCCTGTTCAAACTCTTTCACCCTGATCCGGGCCCCGGGATAGGTGCTGAATGCATTGCGCAGCTGCCGGATCATCTCTTCGAACATCTCCGTAGAATAACCGGTGAACTCCACGTAGATCTCCGCATATTTCAGGTCACTTCTTTTAGGAAAGATATTATAGTAGATCTGGGGATTCCCGTGTCCCACATTGGTGGCATAATATTTCACCCGGGGCACGGTATCCAGCACACTTTCAATATAACGGGCCACCTCACCGGTACGCCCGATATTTGTCCCCTCAGGCAGGGTGGCCTGGATCATCAGGTTGGGCTGCTCGGCCTTGGGGAAAAAACTGATGCCCAGGTAGAGGAATGCCCACAAGGATCCTCCCAGGAAGATCACTGCCAGGATCACCGTGTGAACAGGTTTTTTCAGTGCTTTCCGCAGACTTGCCCTGAAAGGCTTCTCGATGATCCATTGCAGCAAACGCCTGAAACCCCTCAATTTTCTGCCGGAACGGTCCGGGCCTTTGAACAGCCGGCTGGTAATAACCGGGGTCAGTGCCAGTGCCACACAAAGGGAAGCTGTCAGGGTGATCATAATGGTCACGGGAAGGGAGCGGATAAAGGCTCCTGCCATATAGGGCATGGCGGCCAGGGGGACAAATGCCAGGATGGTGGTCAGGGTGGCGGTGATCACCGGCCACCCGATCTCCGAAGCAGCCAGGATGGATGCTTCCCTGGGTGGGTGTCCCCTGGAAATGAACCGGTTGATGTTCTCCACCATGACAATCGAATTATCCACCAGCAGGCCCAGGGCCACCACCAGGGCCGCAATGGAGATCTGTTGCAGGCCATACCCTGCATAATCCACAAATCCCAGTCCGATCACGATGGAAAGGGGGATGGCGATCACCACCACCAGCGAAGAACGGACACCCAGGGAAAGGAAAATCACAATACCCACCAGGATGATCCCCTGCAGCAGGTTATTCAAAAAACCGTTGATCCGGTTCCTGACCTTGGTGGGCTGATCGAAGACCATGGCCAGATCCATCCCCGCGGGCAGGTCATTTGCATATTGCTCGATCACAGGCATCAGTTCGTTCCCCGTCTGCAGGACATTCATTTTTTCTTTCTGGCAGATCCCGATGAATATGGAACGTCTCCCCTGGTAACGTGCATGATAATTCAGGGATTCATAACCGAACTCAACGGTGGCAATATCCCTGAGGTAGATCAGCCTGCCCTGGCAGGAATTGACCGCCGTATTGCGGATCTCTTCCAGGTCCTGGTAAGACCCGGAAGATTTCACACTGAGGCTCCTGTTCCCGATCTCCACCTCCCCTCCCGGTATGTTCGCATTGTTGCTCTCGATGGCCCCGATCACCAGATCAAGGGAAGTATTCACCCTGGCCATTTTTTCGAAATCAAGGAAAATATGGATCTCCCGTTCAGGCAATGCATAGAAATCCACTTTCCTGACACTGCTGTTCTTTTCCGCCAGTCTCCGGAGCTTTTCGGCTTCCCGCCGGAGATCGTTGAAGGAGGCTGAATCGGAAATGAGTGCCAGCTGGTACATGGACAGATCGGCGGTGGTCCACTGGACCAGTTCCAGTTCCATGATCTCGTCGGGGAGACTGCTGCGGATGTTATTGACCTGCTGGATCACTTCATTGTATTTCTCATCCGCATCGGTGTTAAAGTCAAACTCAACGCTGATGACGGCAAAACCATCCCTCACCGAGGTGGTGATCTGGTCGATCTCCTCCAGCTCATTGATCGACTCCTCAATGGGAAGCGCTACCATTTTTTCCATATCCACCGGATTGGCCCCGGGCAGCACCACCACGATGGAGGCTCCCGGTACAGCGATCTCCGGATTCTCGGTCCGCGGCATGACCAGCAGGGACCTGATCCCGATGATGGTCAGCAGGATGAAGAACATCCAGGTAAAAGATGCATTCTCGATGGCCAGCCTGGGAAGTTTCATTGCTCTATACCTTTATGCGCATTTACCACCTGTACCCTGGTGCCCTGTTCCAGGTAACTGCTTCCCTGTGTCACCACCCGGTCACCTGCCTCCAGTCCTTCGCGGACGATGATCCCGTCTCCCATGAGGATCCCTGTAGTGACCTGCTGCCTGACTGCTTTGCCATTCTTGACCACATAGACATGAGCCCGGTCATCACTGGCATCCAGCAAGGCTTCAAGGGGGATATAGCATCCGTGTTCGGTCTGCTCCGGGTAAATGACCACCCTGGCAATAAAACCGGTCCTGAATTGAGGCCTGCCATTCAGCACGAGCAGTTCGGATTCATAGGTTCCTGTGACCGGATCAGCAATGGCTCCCAGTTCTGAGATCTCCGCACGGAACAGCTCATCCGGGAATGCATCCATGGTCACCTGTGCCGAATCACCCAGTGACAGTTTCACGATGTCCTTATCGGTGAGTGGGACCCTGAACACCCATTCGCCGGCGGTGGAGGCAAACAGGATGACCGGGTGACCCGGACCGACGATCTCATTGGTTTCCACCAGGACCTTCTGTATCTTGCCGTCCGAGGGAGCCTTGATCCGTGAATGCCGGAGGTTGAAATCTGCGATCTGTTTCCGGGACCTGGCCAGTTCGTAGGCGGACCTGGCATTTTGATACTGTTCCAGGGTGGCCACGCTGTCGCGATAGAGATTTTCAGCCCGTTCCAGGTCCCTTGCCGCTTTCTCCAGTCCCACCTCCGCCTGCTGCACCTGTGCCCTGATCTCTGACAGGTCAAGTTTTGCCAGTACCCGGCCCTCCTCCACAGAAGCCCCTTCCTCTATGTATATCTCCTGGATGAGCCCGCCTGTCTTGAAGCTCAGCTTCATTTCCCTGCGTGCCGCCAGCATCCCGCTTACCCTGACCGGTATCTTGTATTCCACGGAATCCACCGTGGTTGTCTCCACGCTGACCAGCCGGTCAGCCTCCTGTTTTTTCTCACTTTCCGGCCAGCAGCCTGAAAAGACCAGGATGGCCAGCATGGTAGAGATGATGATCGTTTTCATAGTGAATGTTTTATGAATCGTTATGGATCCGGATGATCCCCGTGGCTGATTGAAACTCCGCCAGACGGGAAAAGTAGTCGCTTCGGGCGATAATCAGGTTTGCAGAGGCGGTGGTCATGCTGGTGCGTGCATCGATGAGCTCCAGCAACGGGGATGTCCCCTCGGTGTATTTTCTGCGGATCAGCTTATAAGCCCTTGCCGCGGAACGCTTCTGTTTCAAGGCCGCCTGGACCGATTCGTAGGCAGCCTGGAGGGCATAATAGTTGTTGATCACTTCCAGCAGGATCTGTTTCCGGGTCTCGGCCTGGAGTTCCTTCAGCTTTTCCCCCTCGATCCTGGCCTGCTGCACTTTCTGCCGGTTGGCTGCACCCTGGAACAGCTCCCAGCGCATTACCAGCGAGGCCAGCAGGAAATCATCCTCCCCGGTAAAGCTATACTCCTCACCCTGGAAACCGTAATCGAAGCTGCCGAACAATCCCGGAAGGTTCTTCCCCCGGTGAAGAGCCACCACCTGCTGGTTCAGCTGGCGGTATTGTTCCATCTGCCTGAGTTCCTCCCTGTGCCCAAGGGCAAGCAGCCTGGCTTCCTCCAGTGAGAGGAGAACAGGCTCCGGAACCTCCTCCACCAGCTCAACGGGTGCATCCATTGAACGGTTCAGCAGGAAGTTGAAATAAGCCTGTGAGGATTTCAGCAAATTATTGGCCCTGGCCTGTTCCGCTTCCACCTTGCTCAGTTCAGATTCTGACCTGTACACCGCATCGATGGTCACCTTGTCATTTTCAAAAAGCCTTCTGCTCACCCTCAGGTTTTCCCTGACCAGAAGGAGCGTGGTATCGGCGAGCCGGACCAGGTTGAATGCTTTCTGATAATCATAATAGGCCCGGGTAATCTCCTCTACCAGTTCCCGCATATATCGGTTGATATCAATCCCTGCAATCTCTGCCTGCTTTTTCCGGATCCTGTAATTGTGGATGATCTCGGCATTGAAAATAGGCTGGAGTACCGATATTTTCGTTTCGTGCTCATGGAGGCGGTAGAATCTGAATTCCTCGTTCTCGATCTGCGGGAACAAATCCGAAGCTGTCAGCAGGTTCAGGGTGGAGTAAACCGGATTGAGCAAATCCCCGACAGGCAGGGAAATGATCCTGCCTCCCCTTGCCACCGTATACCTGGCCTGGATGCTTACCTCCGGAAAAAAAAGCCCCCTGGCCCCTTTCAAAGCTGCCAGGTTGGTGGCATAGTCCAGCTTTTTCTGCTTCAGTCCCAGGTTGGACCGGATCCCTTCGCTGATGTATTGATCCAGGACCGGATTCTGTGCAGATACAATATAAGGGATCATCATCATGCAGCAGGAGATGATCCCCGGGATCCGGATCGTCTTATTTTTTCGTCTCATGTGACAGGTTTTTTTCTTGTTTGTTGGATTGCCTGGCCGGGTGATGGGATTGCCTGGCCGGGTGATGGGATTGCCTGGCCGGGATTCCCCTGTTTTCATGGCTTTATCCCGTTTGATACCAGTTCAAAATGACTTTCATATACCCTGGACGGGGAAAGGTCCAGCATTTCAAACAGCGCTGTTTTCCTGGTCACAAAACGGATCACGCTGAGCATCTGCATCCAGAGGGTATGGGCAATCACAGGCGGAGGAATATCGCTGCGGATCAGTTTTTCGGAAACCCCCTGTTCCACGGTCTCCAGCACAAGACCGACAGGTGATTCCCTGAATATTATATCCTTCAATTCATGAAGGCTGTAACTGATCCCCTGAAGCTCAAACCCCTCCAGCAGCATGATGGAGTTCATGCGATCGGGATGCCGGTGGGAGAATTCGATGCATGCCCGGCCCATCTTCACCAGCTTTTCCAGGGCGTTTTCCTTTAGCTCCCTGATCTCCGACATGGTGACATTGAGCATGGCGATGGATTTCAGGGCAACAGACAGGTGGAGATCTTCCTTGCTCTTGAAATAAAGATAGAGGGTCCCTTTGCTCAGCTCGGCCTCTTCAGCAATATCATCCATGGTGGATCGCTCAAATCCCCTGGAAAAAAACACCTTCTCGGCTGCCTGGATGATCTCTTCCTGTCGCTGCTGTTTTTCACGTTCTTTCCTTTCAACGATGCCCATGACTCAAAGTTATTTTATGACCATCAGTCAATTATTAAATCAAAGTCAATTTAAAAATAATCTTTTCAGCCGTCAAGCTTTTTTTCTATTTTTACCGGGTTCATTCTGATTTAATCCTGACAGGCGTGTACACGCTGACCAAAAGAGAGCATATAAGAACACGGAGCATTCTGCTTCTGCTTCTGCTTCCGGCCATCCTGTGGCTCTTCTTCAATACCACAGCCAACCGGCATATTCACGTGCTTTCCAACGGATATGTGATTTCCCATGCCCACCCGTTTGTAAAAAACCACCAGGATCCGGATGCCTTCCCGCTGGATGATCCGTCTGCTCTTCCCCTGGATGATCCGTCAGCCCTGCCCTCACATCAGCACACTAATAAGGAATTGCTGCTGCTGAGCCTTTTCAGTGAATTCCTTTTCTCCATCATCACGCTGATCATCACCAGGCCTTTGATCCATGCATTTCCTCAAATAACCAGGTCCCGGTTTACCCACCCGGAACCGGCCAGGCAGTATTACCATGTCCATCATTATCATGCCCCTCCTGCCTGCAGATAAGCGCGGCTCCAATACACCTATTGAGTGCTGCACCCCTACAGAATAAATTTGAATCCATCCTTCACATATAAAAAGAACGATCAAACCATGTCTGGATACGGACCATTCCTGCATGCATTCACCGGCGCCCTGATCATCATGACCCTGACAGGAAATGGTATCAGTGCGCAGGATCCCGCGCTTCAAACCCCGTCCCCTGACACCCTGTACCAGAAGATCCGTGCCCTGGAAGAGGAACTGAAGGAAATCCATCAGGTGCTCTCCGAGCAAAAAAAACAGGACGAGCTGAAAGCATTGCTGGAGGAGGCAGACCGGCTTTCCACACAGCAGGAAGCCCATGCCGTGGATGTATCCAAGAAATACTTCAGCGGGGTCAGGCAGCAGCAGGGACTCAATCCCAACATCAGTTTCGGGATGGACTTTTTTGGCGGACTCAGCAGTTCTGATGCTGCTTCGATCTGCGAACCAAGCGATATCAGTTACGGGAACAACGGTTTCTACCTGAGGGAAGCCCAGCTTTCGCTGATCGCCCCCCTTGACCCTTTTACCAGGGGAAAAGGATTTATCTCGGCGACACCTTCAGAAGTATTTGTGGATGAAGTGTACATGGAATGGCTTAACCTTCCCCTGGGCATGAACCTCAAAGCAGGTTATTTCAGGCCTGAATTCGGATTCCTGAACCGCTATCACGATCATGCACTGCCACAATTTGACAGGCCCCATGTACTTGTAAACACCTTCGGAGCAGAGGGCCTGGCAGGATCCGGCCTTGCGACCAATTTCCTTTTGCCTGCCGTGATCGCCCACGCCACCACACTGGAAGTGTCCATGCTCTACGGGGATAATCCCCAGAGCTTCCTGCCCGACTCACTGAAAGGATTCATGTTCACAGGTCAGTTCCTCAACTACTATGACCTGTCAGTCAACAGTTATCTTGAGATCCGGCTGAGCGGTGCGGGCGGGAAAAACGACCACCCCGGGGGTGAAATGAATACCTATGTGGGAAGTGCGGGAATTGCCTATAAATGGGCCCCCGTCGGAAGGCAAAAATACAGGACCCTGGAATGGAAAACCGAATTCCTTTACGGCTACCGGGAATATGAGGGGGGAAGTCGCCGGAGCAAAGGTTTTTATTCAAGCATCCAGAACAAGCTGAACGCAAGGTTCTGGATCGGGGGAAGGGTCGGCTATTCTGAATTGCCATACGATCCCTCCCAGTCGGAATGGGATTTTACCCTTTCCCTTGATTTCTGGCAAAGCGAATTTGTGATGACCCGTATCCAGTACCAGTACAACGACAGGGACATCCTTGACAGGAGAGAAGTGGCGGGCCCCTACCCCAGCGACCATTCAGTGACTGTCCAGGTTTGCTGGGCAATGGGACCGCATAAACATGAAGCATATTAACAGTTGAACAAACATGACGATGAAGAATAGCACGATAAGATCCATTCAGCTGATCCTCTTCCTTTTGTTATGCGGTTTATCGGTTGCTTCCGGTCAGCGTCCGCACCGGCACCAGCACCGGCACCAGCACCGTGGCGGCAGAGGCGGGGCACTCTATGTGGTGTGTTCATTCTCGGATTATGCATCCATTGCAAGGAGCATTGCGGGAAGCCATGCCATGACGGATTATATTGCCCATGGAGAACAGGATCCCCATTTCGTGCCGCCCAAACCCAGTTATGCCATGATGCTGCGGGATGCGGATCTCTGGGTCACCACCGGCCTGGACCTTGAGGTATGGTCAACCACCCTGCTTGATAAGGCCAGGAACAGGCAGATCATGGACGGGGCGATCGGTTTCGTATCGGTATCGGACGGCATCAATATCCTCCAGAAGGTGGAAAAAGCAGACCGCACCGAGGGGGATATCCATCTCATGGGAAATCCGCACATCAATACGGGACCGATTAACTGGAAGGTGATCGCCACCAACATCACCACCGGCCTGATCAAAGTGGATCCAGCCAATGCTTCTGAGTACCAGCAGAACCTGGAAGCATTCAAAGACCGGGTCGACCGGGCGCTGTTCGGGGATGAGCTGGTGGAACTTTTCGGAGGGGAGATGCTTTCCAGGCTTCTTGAGAATAAAACCCTGTTTGACTTTCTGGAGAACGATTACCAGGGTGAAAAGCTTCGCGGTAAGCTGGGGGGATGGCTGAAGGAGATGGAGCCGGTAAGGGGGAAAAAAGTGATTGCCTACCACAAGAACTGGATCTATTTCACGGAGACTTTCGGACTGGAAATTGTGGGCTACATTGAGCCCAAACCGGGGATCCCCCCCTCGGCAAAACATGTGCAGCAAATGATCCAGACCATTGAAGATCAGGATATCAAACTGATGCTGGTGGCCAGTTACTTTGAAAAGAATTCCGCCCGGATGATCGAAGATAAAACAGGGATCAGGGCACTTTTCCTGCCCCTTTTCGTGGAGGGCATTCCGGGTGTCAGTAATAATTTCCAGCTGGTCGATTACTGGATCGATCAGATCAAAATGCACATACAATAAGAGATCATGAAGGAAACCCTGCTGTTCCTTGCCACCCCCGTTGCCGCAAGCTCGATCCTGGCCGCCATGCTGGGTTATTTTGGCACCCATATCCTGGCCCGCAGGATCATCTTCATCGATATTGCGGTGGCCCAGATTGCAGCCCTGGGCACCATGATCGGGTTGCTGCTCGGTTATGCAGAGGAGGCCATGGAGGTCCAGCTTTTCTCCTATCTCCTCACCATGCTGGTCATCGGTGGTTTTGCCATGCTCAGTTCAGAGAAGCTTCCCATTCCGGCCGAGGCTGTCATCGGGATCATTTACTGCCTCGGACTGGCCCTTTCCCTCCTGCTGGCGGAATACATCCCGGGAGGGTCCAATTACATTACCAAAACGATCACGGGAAACATCCTCTGGGTCACCTGGGACCAGGTAATCAACCTGGGACTGCTGTTTGCAGCGATCGCACTGATCCATATTTTCCTGCGCAAAAGGTTCTTTCGCCTCTCCAGTGATCAGGATCCTTCAACCCCTGGGACCCGGATGAAAGAACGGTTTCTCAACCTGCTGTTCTTTGTTACTTTCGGGGTGGTGGTGGTGAAGGCCGTGCTTATCGGAGGGATCTTCCTTGTGTTTACCCTGCTGATCGCCCCTTCCACGGCTGCTGCACTTTTCATTGAAAACTGGAGGGGACGGCTCATCTGGTCCTGTGTCATCGGAGTACTGGGGACCATTGCCGGGGTTATCCTCTCCTATTCCATGAATATATCCAATGGCCCTGCCATTGTCTGCCTGCTGGGTCTGCTGGCATTTGTGCTGGCTTTTATGAGATTGTCCGGATCCGTTCATCCTGCAAACCGGAAACCATGCTGACCAACCTGCAATTCATCCTGGTGCCCCTGGTGGCCAGCATCCTTCTGCTTGCCATCACCTGCTATTTCGGGATTCATGTGCTGAAGAGGGAGATCATCTTTATCGATATCGCACTGGCCCAGATCGCGGTGCTGGGGGGAGTGGTGGTGGTTTACCTGGAAGAGGCGCTCCAGCTCCACGGGATCATGATCGGGGAAAGGGAACTTGCCGGTATCCTGGAATCCGTATTTTCACTCCTGTTCTGCCTGGGGGCCGCCCTCCTGTTTGCATTCCTGAAAAATCCCAGAATCAAAATACCCATCGAGGCATTCATCGGGATTGCCTATGCCTTTGCCACCACGGCTGCGGTGATCATCCTGGACAAGGGGGCGGGTGGGGACGTTCACCTGCATGACATGCTCACAGGAGTGCTGCTCTGGACCACCTGGCCCCAGGTGCTGAGGCTGGCCGTGGTTCTGGCCGTGGTTGGCGGATTTCATGTGCTGTTCAGGAAAAAATTCATCCGGCTTTCAGATCACGACCACCTGCCTCCGGGAAGCTTCCCCCGGCAGCGCCTGTGGGATTTCCTTTTCTACTTCACTTTCGGGATCATGATCATTGAAGCGGTGAAAATCGCCGGTGTGCTGACCGTATTTGCATTCCTGATCATCCCGGCTTCCGTTTCCGCCCTCTTCTCCGGCAGCTGGAGGAACCGGATCCTGATCGGCATAGGAACCGGACTTGTTGCCTCCGTCCTGGGACTTCATTTTTCCATTACCCTGGATTTGACAGCTTCTCCGCTGATCATTCTTTTCCTGGGGATTTTACTGCTGATCGGCTTCGTTGCCAGGAGGTTCATGAAAGGGAGACATTCCGCGGTGGGCTGAAATACCCTACCAGTAGGTCACGATCTCCTGCATGGCCTTTCGCTTCTCCCGGTGCCTGTCAGGATCCTTGCTGTCCAGCGGGTAGCCCACAGGCAGCAGCACCAGGGGCTCCTGGTGATCGGGAAGCTCCAGCAGCTCCCTGGTCTTCTGCGGATCAAAGTTGCAGATCCAGCAGGTGGCGAGGCCCAGTTCAGCGGCCTGGAGCGTCATGTGGTCGGTGGCAATGGCGATGTCTATGTCACAATGGTCCTTCCCGTCCCCCCGTTTCCAGGACTCCCGGTGATCCCCGCAAATGGCGATCGCACAGGGAGCAGTGCTGAACCACTCCCTGTGATAGACCCTGTAAAGCCTTGCCAGGTTTTCCTGTCCGTAGAACACATGGAATCGCCAGGGCTGGAAATTGACAGCCGAGGGAGCGATCCTCCCGGCTTCCAGGATCTGTTCAATCTTTTCCGGTTCAACCGGCCGGGAATCATATTGCCGGCAGGAGTATCTTTTTCTGGCAAGTTCTGGAAAATTCATGGTATGTTGTTTTTGGTTCGCTGTTTTTCAATGTGATTCAATAACTTACAATGTGATTCATCCTGATCCCCCGGAAGAGTGATTCCCTGCAATCCAACCCGCAATAAAAATAACAAACCTTTTTATGAATCTACAATACCCTTATACCTGTATATAGCCATAAACTTGCATGGAGCTGTTATTTATCATATATTTAATATATATTTTATTAACTAACCTAACCTATTCACTAAAACTCAACTGTATGAAAAATTTACTTGTTGCTATCATTGCACTGTTGCTGTGCAGTTTTCAACTGTTTTCGCAGCAGGTGGTCACAGGTACGGTAACAGATGCAGAGGACGGAAGTCCGCTGGTGGGTGCTACCATCGCCGTTCAGGGCACATCCACGGGGACAATTGCCGATATTGACGGGAATTACTCCATCTCTGTTCCCGCCGGAGCTGTGCTGGTATTCTCTTATGTGGGTTACAATACACGGGAGATCGAAGTGGGTGACCAGACACGGATCGACCTGGCCCTGGAAAAATCGACCACCGAGCTGGAGGAACTGGTGGTGATCGGTTACGGATCCCGGAGGAGAAAAGACGTCACTTCAGCCATCTCCACGGTCAATGCCGAAGAGCTGACCAAGACCAATGCGGTCACCCCTGAACTTGCCATGCAGGGCAAATTGTCCGGGGTATTCGTTCAGTCTGGCGGATCGGAACCTTTTACCAGGCCGACGGTCCGTATCCGTGGGACCAATACCTGGGGAGTTGCCGAACCTCTTTATGTGATCGACGGGGTGCCCATTACCGAGTACGGGTCAGGTGCCGAATCGATTTACAGCGCCGGTGGTTCTGACCCGGCCAGGATCAGGGACCTCCGGAGCCCGGTCAACATCATGTCGATGATCAACCCCAACGACATCGAGAACATCTCGGTGCTGAAGGATGCCACGGCTGCTGCCATTTACGGGGTAAGGGCGGCCAACGGGGTGGTCCTGATCACCACCAAGCAGGGAAAAGCGGGGAAACCGACCATCGAATTCAATTACAAGTACGGGATCCAGAACATTCCGAAAACTTACGAGGCGCTGAATGTGGATCAGTATGTGGATATCTACAACGAAATGTTCCGGAACAATACCGATGAACTGCCAAACCTGCCTGATGTGTTCAAGGACAGTGTGCCCGATGCCTACCTGGGGAACATGCCCACCATTGACTGGCAGACGCCCATCCTGAACAAAAATGCTCCCCTGGCCGACTACAACCTGAAAATCTCGGGGGGAAGCGAAGCCACAAATTACTATTTTTCACTCACCCATAACAACACGGAGAGCGTCTTCATCAATTCATGGCAGAAACGGTACGGATTTACCACCAATATCAATACCCGGCCTTATAAATGGCTTCGCGCAGGGATCAACTACCGGTTCATCTACACCGATGTAAAGGACGAATCGGGCAGCAGCGGTCATGGCGGGGACCTTTGGAGGATGGCATATATGAGACCTCCGTGGCAGGAGATCTACGATCCCGACGGACCCGCCTACCTGAAAGGATATGCAGCAACAAATGATATATATTCAGAACTCCTTACCTGTCGCAATCTAAATTAGCGGAAATTTTGAAAACCATCCTCAAATCTGTTCCTGGAAATGTGGTTTCTGTTTGGTTCAACAGGTCTGCAAGTTCAGCAG
>Ga0180432_10003251_pt1 | contig 23495 bp, 27 predicted proteins | sample SS_ome_10_FD_132414 | JGI IMG/M metagenome (GOLD analysis project Ga0180432, IMG submission 132414) | Hypersaline lake sediment archaeal communities from the Salton Sea, California, USA - SS_1_MS_2 metaG | ecosystem: Environmental > Aquatic > Non-marine Saline and Alkaline > Hypersaline >... | reverse complement strand
TCGTGTTCTCCCTGGAGTCAAAATACGCGACATACGGCTTAATGTCCAATAACGGTGTACCGTCCAAGATATCCACCTCGGAAAACGTGATGATATTGTCTTCTATCTTCTTTACCTTTACGATCGAAATACCGATATGATTGGGTCTCATCGGGCCTCTGATAGCGAATATTCCGTGCTCTTCATCTTCAAGAAAAGGCCTGCCGACAAGCCTCTCTTCCTTCGACCTGTCAAAATGATAAACTAAAATAAGATGTGAAAAACCATCAACGTCCTTTAACCCCTTTTTATATTCCTGGAACACTTCAACCTTTCCTGTAACTTTTTCTTCAAAAGCCCCCTGGATCGGCATGCCTTCCGTTGTGTTGTATGGAGTGTGAATAATGCCTATCGGCCTTATAGTTATTCTCGTGCCCATCTTACTATCGCTTTTTTTTTGCCGCGCTTATCACGACAAAGCCGCCCTTACCGAAACCTTCTAACGGCCGCTCAACGGCATGTAATTTATCGGGATAATCAAATATGGTTTGATAATATGAAAATTCACCGAGACCTGCTCCCTCAAGTATTCGCGTAATCTCGCTAATACTAAAAAAACGGGCGTGTCCGTAAAATATGCTTCCCTTTTTCTGATAAAACCTGCCCAAAAAACTTTCTTTATCTATTATACCTATGATGACCTTCCCACCCGGTTTTAATACCCTCGCTGTTTCGGCTATGACCTTTTCGGGATCGCGAACAAAGCATAACGTAACGATTATCGCCACATAATCAAAAGTGGAATCCTCGAACGAAAGATCCTCTCCCACTCCTAACCTGGCATCTACACCTCTTTCCCTGGCGAGCTCGACCATTTTCTTTGATGGGTCGATACCTACCGGAATGCTCAACGGCACGGCAAATCTTCCGGAGCCGACACCGATCTCGAGCCCATGCCCTTTCTCGGGAATAAGTTTCTTGACCGCTTCCAATTCGGATAAATAAGCGAGCCTGTTCTCATTATACCACGCGTCGTACCGTTCATAATATTTGTCGAAAAAATCATTCATTATTCAAGTCTCCCCACCACATGTCGTAGAACCTTCTCTTGTGCTCCCTCATTTCTTTGTCTTCCCGGCTTTCCGCATCCTCCATTTCTTTAAACGGGAATTTATAGTTCAAACAATACTCTATCAACACTCCATTAGCATTATTGATCTCCTTGAACTTTTCTTCGCACTTCTTCTTGTCTTTGTCCTTGCATTTATCGGGGTGATATTTTAAAGACAGTCTCCGATAAGCTTCCTTTATTTCCGGGATAGTAGCGTTTTCTCTGAGCTTCAATGTTTTTCTGGCTTTATCTATTTTTTTGCTGTCCGTCATTTTTACCCTGCCCCCCCCCCTCAGATCTTTCCCCTTCTTTTGAGGGTATCTTTCCTGCTCACGGGTTTGACCTTCTTCCTCACGCTCTTATAGATCGAGATCGCGTTCAAACCTTTGAAATGTCTTTCGATCTTTTGCATCCTCTTTCTCGATAAAGGTCTTACCGCGCATGGCCGGAGCGGCGTATTAAGCTGAACCTCATCCGCCCCGATCCTTTCGGCTAATCGCGCTATCTCTTTTGCGTATTTTTCATTATCCTTTATGAACATGATCTGGAGCGCGAGTTTCCCGCGGTAACCCCTCTTGAATTTCCTGATACCTTCTATCACCTTTGTCAGATCAATGCCTTTTACGGGCCTGCTTATCTTCTTGAACATCTCTTCGGAAGAAGCGTCGACTTTGCCGACCACCAGATCTGCCCGGGACAGGTCCTTTCTTACTTCTTTATCATATAAAAGGGACGCGTTGGTCAAGACCGCTACCGGTTCTTTTCTTATCCGCTTTACCCCGGTTATCATGTCCCCAAGGTTCTTGGCTAAAGTGGGTTCCCCGCGCCCTGAAAACGTAATATAGTCTATATCTACCGGCGGCAAAGACCTTATCTCTTCAATGACCTTTTCAGTGGGTATGAATAGCTTTCTCTTTTTAGTATGAACCCCGGTCTTTCCCAGCTGACAGTAAATACAGTCAAAACTGCATATTTTCTTTTTTCCTGATATGGGGTCTACGCCCAGGGAACTGCCCAGCCTCCAGGAAGGCACAGGCCCATATATGTACTTGTATCTTTTTTTACGCATGATATTTATCCTTTTTCGGCTATCAAGATCCAGTGCCCTGTGCTCTCGAATTCCTCGGTCTTATAGCCCTTCTCTTCAAAGAAAGAACGTATCCTCCCCTGATCCGCGATCGGGTGGTCGTGTGTCCGTCCTTCCTGTGCATGGACCGCGTCTATGATCTTCCGGCCCTCTTCATTAAAATCCGATATAACCATTTTTCCTTTCGCGCAAAGCACCCTGTCCGCTTCTGAAAGAAGTCTCTCGATCTTCTCCACATGATGTAAAAGATTCACGGCGATCACGCTTTTAAAGTTGCCGTCGCCGAATTTCAGGCATGTTGCGTCCATAACGTAAAATTTGACGTTCGGGAGCGATTTGTCATAAGCAAGTCTTGCGGCTGTTGTTTTTAAAGCCTCTTCGTCAGTATCAATTGAAGTGAATTTATAACCCTCTTTGGCCAGTATGACGGTGGTATAACCGGTTCCGGTACCGAGCTCCAAAATGTCATTTTCAAGAGGGGATACCTTCTCGAGGATAAACTTCCTGTATTCATCAAAGTTCAAGCCCTTGCCGCTGTAAAGAGCAAGCCTTTCTTCGAAATGCTTGTGGATCTCTTCGACCTCTTTATCGGTCAGTTTTGGAATGTATTCCATATTTTGACGACCTCTTTCCTGGCTTTACTGTCCGTGTGTTCTATTATGGTTCTCCCTTTTATCATTGCCTCGACCACGGACCTATCAAAAGGTATCTTCCCCGCGATCGGGATATTATTTTCAGCACAATAATCATCTATTTTTTCCGTCATTTCGACATTCAGATCATACTTATTAACGACAAGCTTGACCGGCACCTTAAAATGATCCGCGACTTTTATTACCCTGTCAGCATCATGCAGCCCGGATAGGGTCGGTTCTGTCACTACAACGGCGAAATCCACGCCCGAAAGAGAAGCTATTACCGGGCAGCCTATCCCCGGGGAACCGTCTATGATGACCCAGTCCGAACCCTGTTTTTCCGCTACCTCTTTAGCTTTTTGCCTTACCAGACTCACCAGTTTACCTGAATTTTCTTCGGCAATACCCAGTTTCGCGTGGACCATAACCCCGAACCTTGTATCGGAGATGAACCATTCTCCGGAAATGTTTTCCTCCATCTTAACAGCATTTACAGGACAGGCGTACCCGCAGAAGGCACACCCCTCACACGATACGGGGTCTACTATATACCGGTCGCTTATCGCTCCAAAACGGCAAACCGCGACACACCTGCCGCATTCAACACACAGCTTATTATTTATAACCGCTGTTTTACCGCTCTTGAATAAATGTCTCTCTTTGATGTCCGGTTTCAAAAGTAAATGCAGGTCTGCCGCATCCACGTCACAATCCGCCATGACCTTGTTCTGGGCCAAAGCGGCAAAAGATGCCGTTAGCACCGTTTTGCCTGTTCCGCCTTTTCCGCTTATTATTACGAGCTGTTTCATTTTACACGCGTTTTTATGGTATTAAATAGATCGCGAAACATGTCCTTATATCGCGGCAGAGCATCGATAATAGTGTTACCCTTAGAGTAAGCTGCCGCTATTTCCCTGCTAAAAGGTATCTTCATCAGTATAGGAATATTTTCTTTTTTACAAAATCCATCCACACTTTCATCCCCCAGCCCTGAGCGATTGACGACAACCCCAAAAGGGATCTTAATCTTTCTCAGGACATCCACGGCTAAGGTCAGATCATACAATCCAAAAGGAGTGGGTTCCGTAACAAGAATGCAAAAGTCCGAATCCCTTATCGAAGCTATAACGGGGCAAGATGTCCCGGGCGGAGCGTCTATTATCACCGTTCTACCGGATTTGATCTGTTTTTTCACGGCCCTGATCAACGGAGGGGCCATAGCTTCGCCGATATTCAGTTTTCCATGGATGAATTCAAGGTTATCCTTGTTTCCCTTTTCCATGATACCGATCTCCCTGTCTACTTCTTTTATTGCCTCTTTCGGGCAAAAATACGTGCATGAACCGCATCCATGGCAAAGTTCCGGGAAAACAAGCACATTCCCGCCGGCTGCTCTCTCTTTATTCTGGGGGATGACGGCTATCGCGTTATATGCGCATACTTCCTGGCATTTCCCGCAAAAAGTGCACTTGGATATATCGACCTTTGGAACGGGAATACTCACTTTCTCGGTTCTTTCTATATCACACTTTATGAAAAAATGGGCGTTCGGCTCCTCGACATCACAGTCTAAGAACTGCACCCCCATAGAAGTGTCATGGCCGGCGGGGTGAACATCATCAGTTATTGAAAGCGCGAGGTTCGTAGCGACCGTGGTCTTTCCTGTCCCGCCTTTTCCGCTTGCGACTGAAATGATCATATCCACCTATTCTCTCACCATTCTGTTCCCGCATTTTGGGCATTTTACAGAAACACAAGACACCCCCGCTCGATGAGGCACTTTTATACCGCAATTCGGACAGACACAATTACCGCCGGGTCCAATACCGGGCCTGCCGCCGCGGCCGCGTCCTCTACCCGCAACAGGGCCCTGCCCTAAGGGACCCGTACCGTTTCCACCTGGCATATTACACCTCCTGATCTTGATAAAAGATCATTTCAACTGGTCCCGAAATGAGGATCCACGTTGGGTCCTTGTGTCGATTTGAAGTCTCCCTTCTTGTACTTTTCAATAACATCTCCGACTTTACCGGAAATGCCGGAGAAAACATCTATTCCCGCTGCCTGTAACGTCTGGAAAGCATTGGGGCCGACGTTTCCCGTTAAAACCGCCTTGACCTGTTTATCGGCCATTAACTGCCCGGCCTGAACCCCTACTCCGCCCATGCCTTCTTTGTTCGGATTTTCCAGGACATCGGCCTCCATCGTATCGGTATCCACCATAAAAAAATACTGACACCTTCCGAACCGGGGATCCACTTGCGCTTCAAGATCATTACCCTGTGCTGTAATACAGATCTTCATGCCTAACGACCTCCTTATCTTCCTTTATTCGTGTTCGGGATGATCACACTCGGTCTTATCAAGACCGTATCCTTTTCCGGCGCCGGGCTTACACAAGCTTTCACCGCCTTCAAGGGAGCCGTCCGCTATCTTATTTACGACATCATCTATAGTTCCGCTGACACCTACCACTACTTTGATCCCCTGCTGGGCGAAGAGCTGAACGGCCCTTTGTCCCATACCGCCGGCGATAATGCAACTGACTTCTTTTTCATGCAGGAACTGCGGCAAAAATCCGGGATGATGGCCAGGGTTAGCGATCTCTTCTCGACGTGCCACTTTGTCTCCTTCCACGTCGATTATAGTGAATGACGGGCAACGTCCGAAATGAGCGGACACAGTTCCGCCATCCGTAGAAATTGCTATTCGCATGTTTTTTTCCTCCTTGTTATTCTTCTTTCTGGGCTTTTTCCAGAGCCTCAATGCGGTCCTGGACATCTTCCAGTTCCTGCTTTAGCGCTTCGGCTTCTCCTTTTAACATCTCCTTTTCCTCCGCAGCCGTCGGCTCGGGAGAATAAGGATACGGTTCACCATAAGCAGGATACCCGTACGCGGCTCTCTGCCACCCCGGCATCCCCGTGGCATAATACCAGTTCCGCCATCCCCGGCCGCCGCCGCGGCCTCTTCCGTAAGCGGACCAGCCTCGGCCTCTCCCCCAGAAGCCTCTTCCGGGGACAGGGTTCATATACCCGGGAACAGTATAACCGGCGCAATATCCGGCTCCTCTACCGGTTCTTGGACCATAGCCCAAAGGGCCTGTTCTGTCACCACCTGGCATGATACACCTCCTTTCAATGAGACCATAACTTACGGAGCGATAGCGAACGTAAGTTATATGGTCGAATTGATCCGCCGTAGCCGAATACCATAAAGCAATTCGGCGAAGGCGGACATTTTACTTTTTATTTCTACACTTATCGCACAGACCATAAAACTGGATTATATGGTTCTTAATGTCAAAGTTGTATTTTTTAGAAAGCCCTTTTTCCGCGCGTTTTAAAAACTCCATCTCTTCATCAATGAATTCGGTGTATTCAATGATCCTTTTACAATATGTACAGATCAAATGGTGATGATGTTCACTTCCGGGGCCCTCGACAAGCTCATATCTGGCCCTGCCGTCACCGAAATCAAATTTCAAGACCATGCCCATCTGCGTGAGAAGCTCCAAGGTGCGATAAACCGTTGTAAGCCCTACATTGGAGTATATCTTATGGACTTTCATGTATATATCCTCGGCGCTGAGATGTTTATCAGTGCTCGCCAAAACATCCATTATGGCCTGTCTGGGTACGGTCATTCTGTACCCGCGCCCCCTGAATTTCCTGCCCCATCCCGGGGCCATCGTTCCCCTTCTGCCCGGCATATCGAACTTCTCCTTATTGAAAATGGTTTCCATTATCAATTATAGACGACTTTTCCGTTTTTGTCAAGAAATATCCATGCGATTTATGGAGGAGAGGAAGGAAGTCCGGTGCTGTACGCTACATCTTTCTACTATCGTATGCCCAGTGAAGGATCGCTTGCCGCTGCCTAGGCCGGCAGGTAATATCCCCTTTCTTGCAATTTCTCTTTACCTGTGCTATATGCCGCTTCATGGCTTTCCATCTATCGATCTGTCTCTCATCTTCTACCGGTAATCGTCTCCCCATATAGTAGCGGCAATACCACTGGAACCACCCGCGAGGGTCTTGATGATATATCCACCCTTTCTTTCTCCAGTAACTCAAGGGTTTACTCGCGTTGATCCCGAAATAATTTAACTTTGGGTCGTGTTTTTCGGGGCATAACTTCGCGCCCTTATACCAGTCGACGGGAAATTCTCCCCCGCAATCTGTCATATATTTACCGCCAAAAACACCCATCTTCAGCATCTGTTTGGGGGTAAGCTCCGGTTTAAATTCGGGGTCAAAGTTTTTGCCGATGGGCTCCGTTAACATATATCTGTAATTTCTCTGCATTTTATCATTAACTATCACGGTCTTTTTCCTCATCTTACCCGGCCTTTTCCGGAATCCCGCACGGCTAAAAATTCCGCAGGATAGGGTTCAAAGAAAGTCTGCTGCATAAGATAATCCTCTTTGAACCTCACGATATAGGAACGCAAAAGGCTCAAAGGCACGCTCAAGGGAGCCTGTTCCCTTCTATACTCTTCAAGTGTATTTAAAAAGAATTTTTTCTCTTCAGATGAAAGTTTTTTAGAAAAGTAACCCAATGCGTGCATCATTACATTGATGTTCGAAGTATATTTGGGAGGGATCGCCAATGCTTTATACAAATGTTCCCGGTAATCCATGAACACAACATCGACTTCTTTCTTCTGGTGGTTGGCGACTATCTGTCCCATAACTTTTAATTCTTCCTGGTTGTATGCCATGAGCAGTAGCTTATTTTCGGCATGGAACCGCACCAGGCCTTTCATATCCGGTTCGGCTTTGAGCGCCCTGAATTTGGCAAAAAGAAAGATCTTTGTAAGAAAGTTCTCTCTTAAATTAAAATTCGTAAGACGCATCTCCGTCTCAACGGCAAGATGGCCGAATTTATCCAGAACTTCCTTCGCGAAAAACCCGCTCGTTTTCCCGACAGAACTTCCGGGTTCCAGGCTTCGGTAGACTTTCACGTCTTTGAGCCCGCATGAAGGCGAACGGTCTTTCAATATAAATCCATCGACTTCTTCAATAGACGACACAAAATTTTTTGAGAACTTTTCCATTTCCTCCGTCACGTCTTTACCGGTATTGAGCTGCTGCAGGCTGTATTTGTCCTTTTCCAGGACTATTCTTATGGGATCTCTGGGAACTCCCAACCCTATAGTAGCTTCGGGACATTCGGTGATAAAACTAACATGCGGCTTCAGGCTTTCAATGAACCTGTCAGGAATGGTTTCGCCATTCCACCTGCACGCGGCAAATCCCAGACACCTGCTGGAAAATATTTTCGGCTTAGTAAGTTTTCCCACAATGCCCTCCCTGTTCACGCTATTTATCTTAATTTTATCCTGTAATATGGTTTTATACAATGGGGAAAAGCGCGGCAGGAAAAATGCTGTTTCTTTGCACGGTCTTTCGGCCTGCTTGCATATTAGAAATACGGTTTGATTTTATCTTTATCGTTGTTTTTTATCCATACTTCAAAAATAGAAGCTGCTACCGTTAAAGCGAGAACTAATATCATAAAAAATATATTTTTGATCATTTTCCTGCCGAATATGGACTTATCTGTCCTTTTAACCGAAAAATACTAAAAAACCATCGTTAATTTTAATCCTATTACATTAATGCCCGTCCAAGATCTTTTGCTCTTACTGATCTGCCAGAGATAATAAAGCTCTGTTTTCAAGTGTTTAAAAGGTTTCGCGGTAAACCCGCCATATAGACGGTTCCTGTTCATCTTTTCACCATGAAAGTCCACGAATACCTCGTCCGCAACATATGGCTGAACTGAAAACCGGGTCCATTCCCAGGGCAAAATCACGGTCAACTTGTTCCGGTACCGCCACTTTTCATCCTTCCCTTCCGGGATCCTGAATTCCAATTGGCCCCTGTCCCTGAATTTGCACCCAAAAAGGACCCACTTAACAGTAGCGTTGGCATAGGGCCTGTTCTCTTCCTTCCACGCGCCTCTATCCTTTTCATATATAAGCCTGTACCTCATACCCAGATCCAGTTCATCCGTAACTTTAAGCGTCAATCCTCCGTCGGTATGAGTGTGATAAAGCTCCGAAATATTGTTACCGAAACGCAACTCTTCATTTACGCTGCATTTGCATCTATCGGAAAGCTTGACCTCTACCCCTTCAGTGTTCCAGAACTGCAGGTCTCCATCTTCAAAAGCATGACACCTCCGAAAAGGCGAAAAAATGAAACACACAAGAACGGCTATCAGGACAACTTGGGAAAAGACCCTCACGACCGACCTCTCTTAATTAGCAAAAAAAATCTTGAACAACGTCAGGCCTCCGAGCATGACCATTACGATCGCTACCATGATCTTTATTTTTCTTTCAGATACGTGTTTAACGATTTTGGCGGCAAAAGGAACTGAAAGCACCGCTCCGGCCATGAGCCAGGGGGATAATGTCCAATCCACGTGCGCTCTTGCGAAAAAATACATCGTCACCCCGACAAGACACGTCAATCCCTCGGCCAGGGAAGTGATAGCTACCGCGTTCTTAACGCCGATCCCGGAAAGGATCTGCCCTCCCATGACCATGGGGCCATACCCTCCGCCGCTCAGGCCCTTATTAAAAGAAGCCACCGTACCAAGAACTGTTATCTTCCTCCATGTGAAACGTGGTTTACGATTGAACGTAGCTATTATGAATACCCCCATGAACACGACTATTGCGCCTATCCAGGTTTTAAGTACTTTACCGGGAAGTGTTATAGCCAACAAAACAGCCGCGACGGTACCAATAATCGAAAAAGCTGCTAAGACCGCCGCCACGTGGGCGTCTTTTGAATGCGGCTTAAAATTAACATTCCTCACGCTATGATGAAAAGCCGCGGCGGTAAGCCCGGAAACAAACTCCGAAAAAAGGACAGCCGGGACCACCTGCAAAGGCTCAAATCCCATCAAAAGCAAAAGAGGGGTAAGACTTGTGCCGTATCCCATCCCGAGACTTGAATCAATAAGCTCACAAACAAAAGCAAGCGGCATTAACAAAAATATTTTTATATCCATGGACATCCTCCCTGTCTTAGATCAAAAAAGGCTAAAGGGTCCGGTGTTCTGCGAACCCTTTAGCCTCCAGTTGTCCGGTCAGCTTTATGAACGTTATTTGTTTTATCTCGTTCTGATCTTATTTATTTTATCGAACTGGACCACCTTCCCGTCCTGAATATGGATCTGGACGGAACCATATTTTATTTCCTGGATAGCTTTACAAATATCCGATAAAAGCGTATTGCCCGGCTTGCGTTTTTTATTCACACGCTTGCCGTTGCTTTTAAGAGTCTTGTCAAACCGGTATTCGTCCATTTCATATCTCCCGGAACAATGAAAAATCGATCTATACAAGATCTGATATTTTTAATCGTTCTACTTTGTTCGAAATATAATCGCGTACATCTTTGAAAAATTTCATTATCTTCTTCTCTTGTTCTAAAGGCGTATGGGAGAAAAAGTATTTACTTACTGCCAGCGTGGGCGCCAAAGCTCCATCCATTAGTCTTATTATTTCAGCCGCGCTTATCCTGTCGGCAGGCATCGCCAGCTTATATCCCCCGCTCGCCCCTCTTTTCGTTAATATAAAACGGTTCTGTTTCAAAGTAAAAAGTATCTGTTCCAGATATTTTTTTGAAATTCCATATTTAGCGCAAATATCCTCTATTTTTACAAAATTATCGCCGCTTTCGCGAGCGATATAAATAAGCGCAACTAGAGCATATTCACTTTTCGTAGTAAGTTTCATGAATTTCCTTTGCCTTTCTCTACTATATCTATAGACAAAGTATACAATGAAAACCCTTTTTTGTCAATACCGATTAAATATTTTCAAGGGGAAGACCCTTTGATGGAACCTTGAATAACAGGGGGGTGATCCATTATATGGGGCAGAGGAAGGCGCCTGCCATGGCCTCCCGTATAACTCCTTTATTTATAAACTCTTAAGCCCCCTCTCCTACTTTTCCGTACAGTTCTTGATAAGTTTAGAAAGATCATATTTCAAGATCTTTCTTCCTCACGAGCTGGTCAGTTAAGGTCAGCCAGTCAATAATAAGCTTCTTGAGTCTTATGCTGTACTGTATCCTGCTGAACCTGTTGAAATCAAGCTGGTTGACTTCGTCAATGAAATTGTTAAGTATTACCTTGCCGTATGAATAATTAATTGTATCGTCGTCGACAATGGATTGAGCGGTTTCGATTTTCTTCTCTGATATTTTTATCAGTTCTCTGGTCTTCTCTATCTCTTCATAAATATTCCTTAGTTCCGTATATATCCTAATATGTGTATTGATCTTTTCCAGTACACGCTTTTCATATTCGATTTTGGACGTTTCAAATTCAGCATGCTCAACTTGCCCGGGAAACGGATATTCCAGAGTCAAACCGGCCATTACCCTTTTATCGTCCTTTTCAAGCTCCCGGTCATCGGCCTTGATCGCATACTCCGTAAAAAGATCTATTGAGGGAAGCAGGTCGTCCGCGTCTTTATCGACCTCGAGGTCGCTTTTCTCTTCCAGCATATCAAGGATCATAGATGTCCTGCCCTCTTCCCTGAATTTTTTGTAGTCCTCTTCAAAATTTATTACCACATTATCATATTCATCTTCCGGAAAAGGTAAAAGTTCTTCCTCTACATCATACCCAATGCTTTTCTTTAAAAGATTTGTATATTTCTCGAACTGGTTCCTTACCGAGACCAGGGTCTCTTCTTTCAGTAAAACCTGAAGCCTGACCTTATTGACATCAACCGGCAAGGCGATATTGTTCTTTTCTCTTTCCTGTACATTTTTCAAAAGCTTCATATTCTCTTTATACGAATTTTCGGCAGTTTTTACGTTCTCGTACGCTTCATACCAGTCATAATATATTCTAATGATGGATGAAAGATATTGTTCATAAGCCTCAATTATCTGATACTTTGCAATATCTATCTCCATGCCCACTATCTTGTCCAGAAGCCTGTTGGCTCTTCCAAAAGCGTTCCTCGCCACGGGCTGGGACACTCTGGCGTAAAATTCAGCATCTATGTCCCCTATTATCGTGTCTTTCATCGTCGAATTGTATCCTGCTTCCAGCTCTGTGCCGGTAAAAGGAAAAAGTTTGCTGAGTGAAACATCATATACGGGATATCCTTTACCGGTCTGTTTTATAAACGCTACATACTCACTTTTCGCGGAGGCTACTATATCATCTGCGGGAAGTTCCAGTTTTTTCTTATAGTTCAATATAAGGTTCTCTATCAGGATCTGCTCGAAGACCTTGTCCCTGGCACACGCCAGTTCAACAAACTCATCCAAAGATAAAGTGTCTATTTTCTCGGATTCTTGCGCAAAAACAAAAAAACTTGATGTAAAAACACTTAACAATATCATTATCAGGATCTTCTTCATCGTATTATCTTCCGGCCAGCCTGTACTGCAAGCCCTTATAAAAACTGTACATGCATGGCACTAAAACCAGCGTTATGAAAGTCCCGAACAGTAGTCCCCAAGCGACTGCCAGCATCATCTGAGCGAGCATCGCGTCGTATCCCGCCCACCCATAAGCCGTGGGCACAATAGCGACAACAGTGGTAATGGTAGTAAGAACTACCGCCCTTAAACGGGTTTTGGCTATGCTTGATATTTGAGAGTCCTTTTCTTTTATGTCCCTTCCCGCATCAAAAACCCGGTCAAGTTTCGTCATCATAATTATGGAATCGTTCACTACAACCCCCGCGAGACCCAACGCCCCTATAACCGCGAAAAACCCGTACATCCTGATACCGTGCATCCAGAAAGCCAGTACGATCCCCACTATCCCGAAGGGGATAGCAAGCATGATCATAAGCGGCTTTAAAAGGGAGTTGAATAGAAGCGCCAGTATTATGTATATGAAAAATACCGCCATGATGATGGCAAAAGTAAAATCCCTACCCGACTCTCTTGTATCCTTAACTTCCCCTCTGAATTCGACTATAGACGTAGGATATTTCGCTTTGAATTCCGGGAACACGTTCTTTTCAAAATCTTCCGCTATATCAAGAGGCGTTTTCCCCGAACGGGGCGCAAGATCGGCATAAACCGTGGTGCATCTTTTCATATCTTCCCTGATTATTGAATCCGGACCTTCGACCTTTTCGATAGTAACAAGGTCTTTCAGCGGCACTAAATACTGCCCCTGGTTTTCCACCGGGATCTCGAATATTTTAGTGATATCGTCCTTGGCATCCGGGATAACAGTAAGCCTGACATACACAGGTTCTTCGTCACCGTTGAACTCATACAGTATAGTCCCCTCAAGAGACGCCCTTAAGGTCTTGGCAATGTCCGAAGGGTTTATCGCCAGGCGTCTTACCTTGTCCCTGTTAAGAGTAAGACGGTATTCAGGATTATACACGGGCCTGTCTATCTCGACGTTAACAACAGCGGGATCTTCACGCATACGTTCCGCAAGTTCATCGGCAAGTTCATACCTGCGCTCGTTATTATTTTCCTTTATAAGTATCTCTATCGGGCTTGCCGATTCCTGGCCATGCCATGTCTTGCTCATGCGTATATTCTCTATGCCCGCCACTCCTTTAAGTTTTTCTTTCCACTCTTTGATAAGCTGGTCCGCTGATTTTTTCCTTTTTTCCTTCGGGAGTATCTCTATCCTCATACGGAACTTATTTTCCTGAGCGGCCGAGCCCCTTCTCGACCTTGCTATCTCGTTCCTGAACCCTATTACTTCCCTGCCGGTGTACCCCCGTATAACATCTTCTATCGGCTGGGTCATGCTTGCCGTCTCGTATCGCATTGTCCCGGGAGGTGTTTCCGCGGAAAGCCTTATCTGTCTGGTTTCTTCATCCGGGAACATCACGAACTTCATGCTACTGGAAGCTACATAACCAGCTAATAAAAACAACACTACAAAAATACAAAATACCATGGTCTTATGTTTGAGAAGTTTATTTACTATTGTCTCGTATTTCTTCTCTGCTAAAGTTATCCAGTGTTCACTCCCAGACCTACCCAAGCCATTGTTCTCCCCGAAAGGAAGCATCATATGCCCCGGCAATATGAAAAGGGCCTCGAACAAACTCCCCCCGAGCATTAAAAAGACTATGGGCGGAATGAATTTGACCATCACACCGAAGCGCCCCGAGAAAAAGAAAAGCGGCACGAACGCGACACAGGTCGTAAGTATGCTGGCAATGATCGGCAGGAAAACAAAAGACGTGCCTTTGGCTGTCGCCTCTTCCCTGGGCATACCGCCTGCCCGCATGCGCCCCACGTTCTCCGCGACGACTATAGCGTCATCCACGACCATGCCCATCACTATGATAATGGCCGCGAGCGTGATATTATTTATCGAATATCCTATAAGCAGCCCTCCTATGAGCGTAAAACAAAAGGTGAAAGGTATACCCAAAGCTACCCATAGCCCGGAGCGAAGATCGAGGAACACGAAAAGAATGATGAGGACCAGTATAAACCCTATCGCCCCGTTAAATGTTATAAGGCTCAACCTGTTCCTTACATCAAAAGATTCGTCATCCAGAAGAACTAACTCGATATCCGTACCTTTCAGCGTGTTCTCCCTGAAAACTTTCACGACCTTCTCGACCGCTTTAACGGCGTCGACAATACCATATCCTGAATTTTTTCTCACGTTCAGGAATACTCCCTCGTGCCCGTTTATCTTTAAGACGGTCTTTGTTTTTTCGTAACCTTTCTCTACGTTAGCCAGGTCCTTTACCCTTATTATCTGTCCTTCAAAGCCGCCCTGGACGCTCATGTCCTTAAGCTTTTCAACGGTATCCAGTTCGCCGGAAAGCGTGACTTTGGGCTCTTTTATGTTCTCTATGCTCCCCGCCGGCTGGCGCACGTTACCGTCCTTTATTTCCTGCATAACGGTATTGAACGTGATGTTATATTCTTTCAGCTTATCAGGAGTGATCTCCACATGTATCTCATCTTTCAAATAACCTGACCTTGCAACTGAATTCACCTCGGGCAGGTTCATCAGCTCATCTTCGAGGACAAGCGCGTAAGTCTGCAGTTTTTCCCGTGAAGGAACATCCAGTATATTCTGCCCCTTGCATATAAGGCCTATATCGATTATGGCTTTGCGGGAAGTCTTGAATACGCGTACATGCGGGTCGTCGATAATATCGGTCGGGAGGTCCACATCAAGGACCTCGCTGCGTATCTCGGATATGACCGCTTCTTTGTCTGGATGGTCTTTTTCTATCTCGGCCGTTACCGTGCAGTTGCCTATGCTTGTCGCGCTGTAAACGCGGTAAACCCCGTCGATATCACGGATAGCCTCTTCGATCGGCTCCGTGACATAATATTCAACATCCTCGGTGGAAGCCCCGGGATAATTAGTAGTGATCCTCACGCTATCAAAAGTTATATCGGGCAGTTCTTCTTTAGGCAGGCCCATCCATGCAAAGATCCCTCCAACCAATATCCCGACAAATATGAGGTTGGCCAATAGATGACGCTTTAAAAAAAATCGGATCAATCTCTCGCGCATAGTGGCAATATTATATCACAATCACTTTGATCACTAATTCATTTAATTCGCTACAAAATGGTGTCTATTTATTAGACATTAGATGTGCGGGAAAAGTTCCCATAAGCGAGGGAAAATCATGGATTTATGGCATGATAAGGCCGGAAACGCCCTTATTTGCCGATGCCTTCCGCTACTTTCTCCATGGACTCTTTAAGCCACTGGTTCTCTTTATCCGACCCCCAGTAAACGGTCCTGTGCGGGAACGGTATCTCTATGCCCAGTTCGTCGAACTTGTTCTTAAGGCGCCTTTTGAATTCCCTGGATACTTCCCACTGTTTGATGGGCCTGGTCTTTATCCTGAACTTTATCATGACCGCCGAATCGGCGAAGTCATCCACCCCCAGCATCTCAAGGTCGGCGAGTATCAACCTGCTGAAATGCGGGTCCTCTCTCATTTCCTTGCCGATCTGTTTTATGACCTCTATGACCCGGTCCACGTTCTCTTTATAGGCCACGCCTATATCCATAAGCGCCTGGGCGTAACCCCTGGTGAAATTTATGACCGTCTTTATCTCGCCGTTCGGTATGATTATGACCCTCCCGGCCAGGTCTCTTAAGGTCGTGATCCTCAAATTTATGTCCTCCACCAGCCCTCCGAGATCGCCTATCTTGACCACGTCATTGATCCGGTACTGGCCCTCTATCAGTATAAAAAGCCCGTTAATAAGGTCTCTTATCAGATACTGCCCCCCGAAACCGAAGGCCAGGCCGATGACCCCGGCGCCGGCGATCAGGGGCCCCACATTGAACCCGTATATGGAAAGTATCTGATACACTACCGACAATACTATTATTATACCGCCGAGCCAGCTGAAGAGCTTCCCCAGCGTCTTGATCCTTAGTTCTATCTCGCTTTCCCTTATCGAGTGCTCTTTCGTGACCGCTTTTTCAAGGCCTTTAACGCCTACCTTCAACAGTATGAAAAGTATCAGACCGGCTAGAATGACCACACCTGAACGCGCCAGCTTGTCCGTGGCACTGCTCAGGCCGGACCTCTCTATCCTCAGGGCCTCCAGCTCCTTTTGCACCTGCTCTATCTCGGCCTGTTCTTTGGTGAGCCTTTTCTGCGCTATATCTTCCTTTTCCGCGGCAAGATCCAGTTTTTTCTTCTGGGCGAGGGCTTCCGCCTGGAGGACCTTTACCCTTTCCTCAAGCTCTTTTACCGTTTTCAGGCTTTTCGCGCCGTTTGTCACCGCGGCCTCTTCCTTGATCACTTTCAGCTCTTCCTGGGCGATCTTCGCTTCTTCTTCTTTAAGCTGTACTTCCTTAGCGAGCGCCTCTTTTTCGGCCTTTACTTCCTCTATCGCCTTCTGGGCCTCGACCACGTCTTTGGATTCCTCTTCGATCTTCGCTTTGGTCTCTTTTTTCTGCTCTTCAACCTTCTTGATGGCCTCTCTTTTAGCGGCGACATTCGGGTCTGTCGTGCTCTCCTGGGACGTGGCTGCCACGTCCGAAGCCGCGGGAGACTTGTCATTCTGGGCATACGTGGAATGGACTGACATGAACGTCAAGATAAGCACTGCTGTCACAAAGCCGGCTATTATCACTTTGTTTCTCATAAAACACTCCTTATGTTCATTATTACATTATTTGCATATTTTTTTATTGTAAACCCAATGAAATGCTGTGACAAGGATTATAGTTGGGTCTTAATAGCTGGCCCAAAGATCCTTGGGATTATCAACGATAAAAATATCTAAGCCATAAATATATAGTACAAAGTATCATCGATTGCAGCATAAATACTGCCCCGTATTTGAAGTACCTCATGAATGAGATCGGATATCCATTCTTCTCGCTGATACGAGTCATTACTATATTAGCTGAAGCGCCTATTATGGTTCCATTACCTCCAAGACACGCCCCGAGAGCAAGAGCCCACCATAATGGCTGTGCCACATTTGAATTGATCAGTGATGGATTAGCAATTCCGATACTGCCTGAAAAATAGTCAATGAAGTGTCCCACTATGGGTATCATCACGATAACAAACGGTATATTATCCAAAACCGAAGAAAATATCGCGGAGCTCCAAAGTATTATAATACACACCAGAAAAAGGTTCTTTCCGGCAATATGAAGCACCCCTTCCCCTATCCAGGATATCACACCATTCACATCCAGTGCCGCTATCATCATGAACATGCCGATAAAAAAGAAGATCACGCTCCATTCCACTTCCATAAGCGTCTCTTCACTTTCACACCTGCAGACAAGCAGCATCAGCATACCTCCGCCAAGAGCTATGATCCCGGGCTTAACCCCAAGCATATCGTGCATTAAAAAACCAGCGAACATCAAACCAAGGACCCAAAGAGCCTTGATCATCTTTTTTCTGTCCACTATCGCAAGTGACGGTATGGCATCAATCAGTCTTGTTTTGACTTTTTCCGTTACCTTGAACTGGTCTTTAAACCACCAGAATGCGGTTAAAATAAAGACCGCGAATACTATCAAAATAATAGGTCCCAAATGAACAAGAAAGGCATTAAACGACAGGTTGGCCTGAGATCCTATCAGAATATTGGGCGGATCTCCTATCAAAGTAGATGTCCCTCCTATGTTAGAAGCTATTACCTCCATTATTACAAATGGTATCGGTGATATTTCCAAAAGTTGCATGATCAATATAGTAATAGGAACTATCATGATTATAGTCGTAACGTTATCCAAAAACGCCGAAAGAAGCGCTGTTACACCGAGAAGGAATATCATGATTATTCCGGGTTCGCCCTTAGCCAGTTTTGCCGTACTTACAGCTATCCACTCGAAAAAACCTGTTTTTGACAGTATATAAACGCTTGTCATCATCCCGACAAGAAGAAATATAACATTAAAATCCACTCCGGCTATAGCCTGCTCAAAGGTAACAAGCCTTAATAATAAAACCAGGGTTGCCCCGAGTATGGCCACCACGGTCTTATTGACCTTTTCAGAGGCAATAAGAATATACGCCGTTACAAAAACAATTATGGAAAATACCGCTTTCATGATGATCTAGAAAAACAGGATCTTATCTATTACGCAGAACCTGTCTATTACTCCTAATAAAGTACGTTCTTCTTCAACAACAAAGAGTTTTGATCTATTTTTGACGGCCATCTCAAAGATTATCTCTAAAAGGGTCGCATCTTTAGGTATGGTCGAGCTTCCTTCCGCATAAATATCTTTCACTTTAAGATCGCCTTTTATCCTGAAATATTTCTCAAAAGGATCTATATGCCTGACAAATGAGATAGTATTAAGATTATTAAAAAAATCCGGCATTCCGTATTTGAATATGTCAAGACAGGATACTTCCCCGCAATATTTACCCTCATCGTCTATCACGGGCAATATATCGAAATGGTCGAGATGCATCTTCCTTGCCGCTTCCTCCACGGAAGTGTCAAGATTAACGTAATCTATCAAGGGGCGTACCAGATCCCCGGCCAGTATCTGTTTTTCTTCTCTTATTACGAAATTTTTAAGAGCGCTGAAAATGTCCTCTGATGAAAATTTTTCTTCTAATATCTTTTTACCGTATCCGTCTTCGACTAAAAATCGGATAAGAGTGGACATACCCTGCAATATTATGTATGGTTCTTCATGTGATGATATCAGTAGAAAAACATAATTAACTGGTGATTCATCAAGGCTATTAAACTCTATCCCCTCAGAGCTTATGCCCATAGCTACAGAAAAATCTTTCCACCCTTCTATCCTGGCATGAGGGAAAGCAAGCCCGTTGCCAATACCGGTTGTCTGCTGATCCTCCCTTTCCATAACAGCACTGAAAACATTATCCGCATTAATAAGAGGAACTTCAGAGGTGTTCTTTGCCTGGAATATCTTCTCGATAAGAGCCTTTATTACCTCTTCCCGTGTACACTTACCAAGGTCATGTGCGATCAGATTCGTATTTAAGTATTTTGTTATATCGATCATTTTTCACCAATCTAACACTTTAGTATATTTTAAATTAGTATATTTTAAATAAGTTAAAATTCTAACTCTAAACATTATTAAATACAAGCACTATAAATTATTTATCACTGTTTGGGCACACAGAAAAAGCAGTTATTCGAATTGATTTATAAATTATTGGCAAGTAACAGGTTAGAATTGGATAAAATAATGGCGGAAAGGGAGGCCGTTCAGGGCTATGATCCTCCTGCTCGTCGGATCATTTACGCTCTACACGGCATAGACCTTTGCCTTCAGCAAAGAACCAGGATTTGAACCCTAACCCCCTTCTTGGGGATATTCAAGGATAATTAAATACTGTATCCCCGGGATATCTTTAAGTTGACCCCTGCTTTACTCCGTTCATTCATACAGCGTGCATCAAGTTTTTCTGAGTTAACCCTTGTCTGGAAAGATAGGGTTTTGTAGGATCGCAATAAATGTAGAATTCTTCGTTTGAAAGCGCCTGATCTGTGAGAAGTTGACCGGCCTTCTCGCCCGCATCGTACATATCCGTTCCGGTCGTTACAATGTGAATAACGGTTTCATACTTTTCCATGTCAATCACCTAACCCTTTCCATGTTTCTTTTTTGATCAACACCTGGACCCTGTATGACGGTATTGTATAAAATCTGAAAAATGGAATGGTTAATCAAAAGTAAAAAAAATGTAAAAGAAATGTAAACATTTATAGGAAAGATCTGGGGCGCTATAAAGCCCTAAAACTCGAACACATAGCCCACGCTTCTCATTGATTTCAAATGGCGCGGGCGGGCTGGGTTTATTTCGATCTTCTTGCGTATTCTTGCGATAAAGACGTCTATCGTTCTTGTGACAGGGGCCATTTCATACCCCCAGATAACATCGAGCAATTCATTCCTGGAAACTATCTCACCTTTCCTGTTTATTAAATATCTTAATATGTCCAATTCTTTTTTTGTGAATTTGATCTTCTTGCCCTTTTTTAAAACCTCCATTTTTGAGAAATCTACCTTTATATCATCGAATTCAATGACTTCCGGGCTTGCGGTTTTCGCTTTCTTGTGTACTTCCACCATCCTTAAACAGGCATTTATGCGCGCGATCAATTCCTTGACACTGAACGGTTTTGTTATATAGTCATCAGCTCCCAGTTCAAGCCCTTTAAGTTTATCTTTTTCCTGGCTCTTTGCCGTGAGCATAACGATCGGTGTTGTGATCTTTTTCTTTTTTATTTTCTCGCATATCTCGAACCCGTCTATTCCGGGAAGCATGATGTCCAGCACGATAAGATCAAAATCCTCTGATAACGCCAGATCCAGCCCCCTTTCGCCGTGTGTCGCGACACTGACAAAGAAATCGTTATCTTCGAACGCATCACGTACGATCTGAACGATATTTTTTTCGTCTTCTATAAGTAATATCTTTTTCATTTTATCCTCCCAAAAAATCATTTTAAACGGCCGGCAGCTGTATAATAAAAACACTGCCCTGGCCAAGAACACTTTCGATAGAGATCGTGCCTTTATGCACTTCTACTATACGCTTAACAAATGTGAGACCGAGCCCCGCACCCGGGATATTGCGCGCTATGGCACTGTCGGACCGGAAAAAATCCTTGAACGTTGATTTAACATCTTCGGCTTTCATACCCATGCCATAATCCTTTACCCTTACTTCGACCTTATCGCCAAGCGAGCTGATCTTTATTTCTATTTTCTTATCTTTAAGCGAATACTTATCCGCATTGCTTATAAGGTTGATCACGACCTGTACAAAGGCCTCTTCATCAAGAGCGACCAGAGGAATGTTCTCTGCCACATCCACTGAAATATTCAGGTCATCCGCCAGGCCGTCTTTCTTATAGATATTAATGGCCTTTTCGACAACGGAGATTATGTTACGTTCTTCCAATGAATATTGCTTTTTTATTCTGGGCTTTCTTGAAAATTCCAGTATTTTAGACACATACACGTTCAAACGCTTGGCTTCCTCGTCTATAATGCCGTAATATCTTCGTTTCCTCTCTTCATCCCTGAGTGTACCGTCGACAAGCATTTCGGTAGCTGCCATTATAGCCGCTATAGGTATCTTAAGATCATGCGTAATGCTTGACACGAAGTGTTCCCTGATCCTTCTGGTTTTTATTGTATTAAAAATATTGACGGCCGGGATAAAAACCACCAACAGTACCAACACGAAAACTATGAAATAGATAACTACCCATTTTACGGTATTATAAAAACGTCTTTTTTCTACCCCCTCGACCAGACCTTTTGCCCTTTCATCATCCTGTTCCGGGTCAAATATCAGGTCATCTATGATCCTCCCTTTGGAATCGGTGATCCTGAAATAAAAACCCCATCCTCCCCAAAGCTGCGTTATTTTCAACAGAATAGAATTCCATCCCTTGTTCAACTGGCCTCTGACAATATCATCATCTACTCTTGCTGGCTGCGATTCCAGGTTGTCCATCATTATATTCCCGTTCACCCATAGCGTAACACCATCATCGCTGCCTACCCTGAATAGAACCTGCCTGCTTTCCGGAGAATAGACCCAAGTCAGGGCATAGGCCCGGACAAAGTCTTTTTTCATAAAAATATCGCTTAAATTAACGAATCCGAAGTCATTTTCTTCGAACGGTCTGAACCAGAACACTTCTTCTTCGCTTTCTAATTTATATTCTTTCTCAATATCAAGCTCTTTCACGATCTGTTCTTCAACAGGCAACGGTTTGCTGGAACTATCGAAATGTCCTATAAAAACCCAGTCTTTAATGAGTTGAGAATTATCGGCAAGGTCTATACCTTTAGCCCTCGACAGGCCATAATGGACCCAATTATTTTGAGGAGCTATCTTAACCGCTTTGTTATAAGCGATCTTTGCCTTACCGTAATTTCCGAGAAACTCATTAGCGATACCGATATCTGTATAAACCGTAGGATGATTAGGTTCTATCTCCATAACTCTTTCAAAATCACCCAAAGCATTTGTCGGGTTATTCAATCCGTACAGATATATATTGCCGCGATCCAAATAATACATGCTTTTTTCTTCTATACGTATCAAACAGTTAAGAATACCCACCGCTTTACGGTATTCCCCTTTCATGTCATAGTAATCGTAAACGTTCTTCATGCTGGCGAAAAACAGATCACATTCTTTTTTCGCGTTATAAGCATCCATGGGGTCTTCATAGTCTTCGTTATATCTGTCGGTATATTTACGGCATAACAGCTGCAGCCTGGAAAATGCCTTGGCGAAATTAGGGATGTTGTTGGGATAATTGGCAATAATGTGTATGTACCCCTCGGCGGCTTTTATATCTTCCCCCGCGGTCTCATGCAAATAGGCTAATTCGTAAGATAGGGAGGGCAGCTGTTCGCTGTCACTGACATTTTCCTTTGATCTTGCGTGCGCACTGGAAAAACTTACGGAAGATATCAAAAAAAATATTATAGTAATAGTTACGGAAATCCTTCTCATAATTCCTTAAAAAGTGGGGTCAAATACATCTTGCATCTATTCATCATATAATATTCATGTAACTCTTGAAAAATAATGGCGGAGAGAGGAATTCCGACAGGTGGCTACTCTCTGGGCCTTATAGAGCGGCTCTTTCCGCTGATAAATTATTATACAACAAAAAGTTACATAGCTGAAAATAATTTCTAGCTTTTTGTACTAACAAGGGTATTTTGAGTAGTTTTGTCCCAGATCTGTCACAGGGATCCGATCGCCTGTCCCTTCTGTTACTCTATCCATTTCCTCCTTCTCTTTCCAGCGTGTCATTTTTGTGCTATCTGTGTTTAAAAACTGCCCCTTTTGGCAAAATCATAAAATCATGCCAAACAAACAAAAAAGCAGCTAACCCACTTATTATAAGTCTTTTGGACTTATCTTCAAGTAGATTAACTGCTTATGTAAAATGTATGGCGGAGAGGGAGGCCGTTCAGGGCTATGATCCTCCTTTTCGTCGGACCATTACGCCCTTCCCGGCATTTCCTCATGCCTCCGGCATTCGGTCGGGATTCGGCACTAATCATTTCCATATTATCTATGCCTCATCTCAGCCATTGCTGCCATTTTCCTCGAACCCATCCAAAACGTCGCCGAAGGCGACACAACTTTAGAGGGGTATGGTCCACAGGAAAGGGGAGAAATCACTCTCCCCTTTCCTGTGATACAGAAAAATACCCC
>Ga0180432_10003250_pt1 | contig 23499 bp, 22 predicted proteins | sample SS_ome_10_FD_132414 | JGI IMG/M metagenome (GOLD analysis project Ga0180432, IMG submission 132414) | Hypersaline lake sediment archaeal communities from the Salton Sea, California, USA - SS_1_MS_2 metaG | ecosystem: Environmental > Aquatic > Non-marine Saline and Alkaline > Hypersaline >... | reverse complement strand
GGGCGGATCATCTACGCCAACATCCGGAAGACCGTCTTCTATCTTCTCTCGTGCAACTTCGCCGAGATCGCGATCCTGTTCGTCGCAACGCTGCTCGGCTGGCCGCCGCCGTTGGCGGCGGTCCAGTTGCTGTGGCTGAACCTGGTCACGGACGGCGCGCCGGCCCTCGCGCTGGCGATGGAGAAGGCATAGCGCGGAATCATGGATCGTCCTCCCCGTGCCGCGAGCGAGCGGATCGTGGACAGGAAGATGGCCCGCGGGATCCTGTCCCAGGCGGGTGCGCTCACCGCCGCCGCGCTCGCGGCCTTCGACGTGGCGCTGTACGGTGGGTGGCCCGAAGCGGCCGGGACGGTGGCCTTCGCGACGCTGGCCGTCTCCGAGCTTCTCCGGGCCTACACCGCCCGGTCGGAGGCCGCTCCGCTCCTCGCGGTCGGCGTCCTCTCCAATCGGTGGATGCAGGCCGCGGTGCTCACGTCGCTCGGTCTGGTTCTGGCGGTTCTGTACGTTCCGTTCCTTAGGCCGTGGTTCGACGTCCGCCCACTGCGCGCCTCCCTTTGGGCATGGATCTTGCCGCTGGCGGTCGGCCCGGCCCTGTTGATCGAGATTAGAAAGGGACTGCGAACGGTCGTGGCCGGTCGGCAGGAGCGCGTGAAACCGTGAGACGGGGAGCGGCGTTTCACTTTGGCGTGAAGGCAGCAGACGACCGTAGAACGTAATCCGCGGCTGTACGCCCGATCAGGATTGGGTACTCGTCGCTTCGCGTCGAGTGCCTTGCGAGTTTGCCTCGGTGGAAACCGACAGACTCGTGGCCGCTTCCGAACAGCACGTGAGTTTCGCTAGCGCGAACGCGTACCCTGCGGGTACGTTGGGGTTTCGCGCGCAAGGCACGAAACGCACTAGTCCGATCGAGGCGTCCGACAGGATTCTGAACCTTGGGCACTGCCCGCGATGCGGCCAGTGCCTGTGAGTTTCACTGGCGTGAAACTCGGCAGGTTCATCCTGGGACATACAGAAGAGGCGGGTCACAAGACCCGCCTCTTCTGTACGCCCGACAGGATTCTGAACCTCGGGAACGGCTCGCACGACGGTCCGTTCCTCATGAGTATTCGCTTCGCGAAACTCGGCAGGTCCGAGGCGTCCGGACGCAAAAGCGGGGAGAGCATGAAGCCCTCCCCGCTTCTACGCCCGATCAGGATTGGGTACTCGGCGCTTCGCGTCGAGTACCTTGCGAGTTTGCCTCGGTGGAAACCGACAAACTCGTGGTCCCTTCCTCACTGCGGACCGGTTGGCGGGTTCGCTAGCGCGAAACTCGGCAGGTCCGAGGCGTCCGGACGCAGAAGCGGGGAGAGCATGAAGCCCTCCCCGCTTCTACGCCCTAGTGGACTGGTTTCGAACTGCGTGCTGACCGGTTTGAGTCTTCTGCGAGGATTCACGACTGGACGGTCGCCACAGAGAGATTAGGGCGCAGGAACGGTGACTCCCTGCGTTACGGCATCGGTTAGTCCGTCATTGTCATACACAGTCAGGGTAACGGCATACGTTCCAGCCACCGAGTACCTGTGATTCAGGATCATCGGGCTCTGGGAGACAGTCAGTCCGGAGCCATCGCCGAAATCCCAAGTCCAGTGTGTTAGCATACCATCAGGATCATAAGAGGCACTCGGATCGAAGCTGAAGGAGTGACCGTCCGTTGGATCACTCACGAAGCTGAACGCTGCTACGGGTGGTCGATTGCCGGTGCCTGTAACCACTATTGAGCGGCTTGCAGTATCTGCGCCGCCACTGTTGTCAGTCACTACTAGCACAGCGGTGTAGGTCCCTACGTCTCGGTACGTGTGGATTGCCATGGCTCCAGTGTCACTTGCCCCATCGCCGAAGAGCCAGTAGTAACTGACGATGTGTCCATCCGAGTCATACGACGATGCTGCGTTGAACGTAACTTCGAGAGGAGCAACTCCGGAGAGCGGGTCGCATGAGAAACCAGCTACAGGAGGTGAGTTTGAAGGCTGCGGTGCTACGTTCACGGTTTGGCTTGCTGTCGCCTGATTCCCGTCGTTGTCAGTGACAGTGAGCACCACGTTGTAACTGCGGGCGCTGGCAGTTGCATATGTGTGAGAAACTGCCGCGCCGCTCGCGCTGCTTCCGTCTCCGAAGTCCCATTCATAACTGACAATGGTGCCGTCCGGGTCCTTTGACGATGATGCATCAAACAGGACGGCTAGTGGAGACTGACCAGAGAACGGTGTGCATGTGAAGCTGGCCACAGGGACAAGGTTTCTGCACCCAGCTATCAGCGCCAGAACTGCAATCCCCAGAAAGGCTGTTGCAGAAGCCCGTTTAGCTCTCACGGACGCACCTCTTCTTACCATCGCTTAGCTTTCTCACCAGTGAGACTCACTCTTGCGGTGTCCCAATACTATTCAAGAACGCGAGCGATCCTAGTTCCGAGCGCGCGGAACTACATCAGCGCTCGATGTACGTTGGCGGGATTGCCAGCCCATGATTGGTTTAAAAGTAGTCCAAGACATTAAACTAGACGCGGAGACATCCAGTTACCAGAGCCTACCACAGCATGCATGTAGACACCTAATGGAAGGATCAGACCCGAGACTTGCTCACTCCCTCTCGACAACACCTGCACCGCCTTCGGTCGTTCGCCGAGGAGATGCGTGGAATCCTTGCGCTCTGCCGGTTTGGCCAGAGATAAAGATTGTTTCGCCCGCACTGAACCGACGGGCCCGCCGAAGACGACTGGGAATCTGTCCGTACTGCCCAGCGACATGTGCAAGATCCGCAGGATTCGGTAGCCGCATCAGGAAGACGTTGTCGCACTCGCTGAGGACATCTGGATGAAGCTTCCTTGGCCGCTGCGTGCAGAGAACTAGAAAGAGACCTGATTTCCGTCCTTCAGCAGCTACTGACCTCAATAGCTCACAAATCCGGCCTTCCCTCAGACTTCGAGGCTCGGCTGCTGCCCAGTTGTGAGCTTCATCAATGACAAGGAAGTACGGGAGATGACCGTCGCCGTTTGTCCCCAGCAAGCCTTCTGTGGTTCGCTTCTGGCAATGAGTCCAGACAATCTCCACAGCTTCCTGGACAACGATCTCTCTCTCCTCTCGTTCGCCAAGAGACTGCACGTCGAGCGCAATCACTTGGATCGAATCGTCTGCTACCAGATCCTCGACGGCCGCAGTACCATCGCGTTTGCTCCAAATTGCGAGTTCCTGAAGGTGTTTGACAGCGGCGACGTAGCGCAGGAGTGCTAACAACACTGGCTCCGAGGGATCTGTGAGGAGCGGGTCGGCCTGAAGGGCCTCCAGTTCTGTGCTCTGGAGCTGGCCCCAATTCAGCATTTCGGCTGCAACTTCGCTGAATTCGTCTATCGAGTAGTAAGGTCCATAGGAGTTCTCAGCCAGCCACCGGTTCAGTGTCAGGAACGCCTGGGTGAGCGGCTCGGAATGCTCCCGCAAACCGAGATGCTGAGCCATCTGACGGTGAGAGAGGTTGGGCCAACGCAGCTTGAGCGGCTTGATCCCCAAGTCCCCTCCGCTAGTCGATCGGACATCAATCGAGACCCTGGCCCATCGGGGAGCGAACGACTGCCTCGTATCCCTGTGAGCCAACCACTTGCTGAAGCGCCTCTCGCTCCAAACACGCTCGGAAACCTGGTCGAACCTCAGGAAGTCAGAGTTCGTATCGATTAGGATGGATCTCGCTCTCCTGCCAAGCGCGAGTTCTTCGACTAGCCGCCCTATCAGGCAGGACTTTCCAGCGCCGCTCGATGCGAGCACCACTGTGTGAAAGGCAAGCTCCTCGATGGTCAATCGAAAGGAACTCCGATAGCCGAGGAATCCTTTCGACTTCCCGAGGAGGATCACAACCCAGTACTCTCCTTCTCAATACACGGTTGTCTGTTGAGATATGCCGCAGTATCCTAGTGGATACATGGTAAGGAGGTCAAGACGGTCAAGACTAGGAGGAATGCACTCGGTCGCGAAGGGTTGGAGCAAGTCATGAGAGCATACCCCGCACAACCGAGAGCGAGTTCGATGCTCGGTCTAGCTGGATCCTGCAAGCTTGAGCCGCAGCCATAATAGGAGGGCACGTGAACGAAGGCGATCTCGACAAGGCCTGTAGCGTACTACTGGACGAGTGTGTGCGTCTGACGGACACGGACGACGTCCTCATCGTATACGATAGGTTCGGATCTTCACTGGGTGAGGCTATCTCTGAGGAATGTGACCGCCGAGGGCTTCCACACTTCGCGGTCTTCGTCTCACTCGACAGGCAGAGGCGTGGGAAGGCGGACAGGAGACTGCTTAGATGCATCAGCGGGAGTTCGGCCATTATCACGGCGCTCTCTGCGGCAGACGCAGGAACTGGGTTCAGGATAGATCTCATCGACGCCGCTCTGGAGGCCAAGGCGCGAATCGTTCACATGCCCGGTCTCGAAGAAGTGGAGTTCACTAGTAACGTTCTTGGGACGGACTTCTCCGAGTTGCATCGTGCTAGTACAAGGTTGTTCGAGATGCTCAGGCACACCGATAGGTTCACAGTCCGGACCGAGACTGCATCCGGGAAGATACACACACTGAAGCTCAGGCGGGATTCCCGCCCCCTCCACACTTGTGGGGGAATCGCGACTCCCTGTGAGATAATCAACTTCCCGACGGGAGAGGTGTATTTCGCACCGATCGAGGGGAAGTCGTCGGGGACGTTGGTTCTGAATGGAAGCGCCGAGAATTGCATTATCGGATCGAACGATGAGGTAACGCTACGTTTCGAGGACGGCTTGCTGCAGGTCGATGCATCCACATTCGCTGGTGGAGGTGACATAGATTCCCTCAGGAAGGACCTTGAGGCAGCTCGCATCGAGCATCCATGCTCCATGACACTCTGCGAGTTCGGGATTGGGACCAACAGCGAGATCAAGGAACTGTGTGGCGAGAACGTCGTAGATGAGAAATCCCTAGGCACGGCGCATATCGCGGTAGGCGGGAATAGCGTCTTCGACGGGCGCACAATTTGCCCTTATCACCACGACCTGGTGTTCTACCCGCTGAGTGTTGAGGCTGATGGCGAGATTCTTGATTGGCCCTGGGGAGATGGGGCCGACAGGAGGTGAACGATGGAACCGGTTTCTCGAATCAAAGTTTGGGAACAGCCTGATTGGAAGAATCCGCTCCGTGCGCTGCCTGGTAAGGCTCGTCCGTACCTCGGAGGGGAGGCATGGGCAAGAGTACCAGGAAGCCCGGCCGATAAGGAAACGAGAGCCGTTCTGCGGAGATTCTACAGTGAGGCAAGGCTACCAGGTGGAGATGATGCTTCGAATCTGAGGGCGTACCTCCAGTCTCCGAATGAGGAGCTTTTCGTAGTTTGGGGAGATGTAGGAATCGGCAAGACTTGGTTCCTGCGCTATGAACTCCTTGTGAGCGACTTCTCCGTCGAGACCGGCGACATCGAAGCGGAAGTCATAGACTTCCTCCAAGGAAGACCCGGGGACGCTCCAGAGCTAGTGCTGAAGCAGCTTTGCCCCGTTCTCGACGGCTATCTCGAGCGTCACGGACACGGGACCGAGACCGTTGTACGAGAGTACCGGAAGCAGCAGCTTGCCAGACGGAAGACCGCAAGCGCGGAATCAGAGCAGGCCGCTGACCCGCTGCTTGAAGACTGGCTGCACATGGATGATGGACCAGACTACGCTGATCTTCTGCTGCGAGTGATCGAGACCATCGAGGGCCCACCGATCTTCATTGTGGCTGACAACATCGACAAGGCCTCCGATGTCGACCAGGACAAGCTGGTGGGCTTGGCCGCTCAACTACTTCGAAGCCATCGTATCAAGGTCATCCTTCCGCTTCGGAAGACGTCCCAAGCTCTCCGAGATCGCTTCACTCGACTGCACGAGCATTCCTTCAATCATCTCACTCTCGCTCCTCTTGACATGATCCCGATGCTTCACCTGAGGTTTCGATACTCCCGGGAAGGGACACGGCTAGCTGAGATGCCGCCTATCGAAGATGGAGACGTTTCCATGACCTTTCCTGACGTGTTCGCGCGGATCGAGGAGTCGGATCTCTCAGAGCTCATCACGTCTATTAGCGGCTCGGATGCTAGGATTGCCCTGATGCTTGTCTCACGACTGCTTGCCTCTGATCAACTCAAGGGGCTGGCAAACGTTTCGGACCCCGAGTTCGCTCTTGCGTGCTGGATGCTAAGCGACACAGGAGCGGTCGACCCGGTGTCGCCGATCCTGCTCAACCTCTTCGATAGCGAAGAGCCTGAGAGCACGCCCGGATACCCGCTGATTCGATACCGAGTCCTGGAGTACTTCGCAAATCGTTCTGAAGCTCGCGCCGAGAGCAGACCAGTCAGACGGTATTTCGATCGGCTTGGCTATTCAAACGAACGGATTCGAAATGTGCTCCTGACCTTCATGCGAGCGGGACTCCTCAGATCTCCGGAGGGCTTGACGCCAGATCGGATAGAGGAAAGCGAGAAAGGTAACTTCGGAGTGCTGACACTGACCCAGACTGGTCGTGCGTATTGGGACACCCTCCTAGGCATGCAGTGGTACTACGTTACGGTGAAGCGAGCTACCCGCGTACCGACACGGTTAATCCAGCGGAACGAAGAGAAGGGCACCGAGTTCATCTACAACCGGGACTTCACAGAGTGGTTAAAGGAGCAAGAGAACCAAGAGAGGCAGAGGATTCGGCGCTGGGAGAGTACGCGTGGATCAGCACGGTTGGATCTACGCCAGCCGAGTCTCTATGCTGCCCGCGGTCTTGCTCACATCCGTGAAGAGCCCGGTTGATGTCCGTTGGTGATGCCGCGGATGGATGTAGTGAAGCGTGTGGCCTCTCACGAACCACTCTCAGCCGAGTCTGGGTGGCGCGAACTCCAAAAAAGCGGTTTCGAGATACTTCCAGCAGGGTGAGCCTAGCAGGACAAACTTCGAACTGAAACGAGTGACCAGCCCTCAGCACACATCATTCGACGTCAGATGTTGCAAGGCTTCCGTTGGTTCATGTCCGTTATTCCGATATCCTGAATTCACGATGATGACGAGGATTCGGCTAATGCGTGGCTGGCCGGCGACGGCATAGATTGTCTTCTCATGCCAATCATGGGAGATGCGCTTTCGGAGGGTGGGGATGAGTAGGACCGCGGTTCGATACTCGACGTTTCCGAGAACCCAAGCGCCGCCACCTTTTGCTCCGCAGATTGTTGAAGTGTTCTTAAAGAACGAGGCTCGAATCTCGACGCGACGACTCGACAAAGGACTGACAAGTGACGCGGTGCTTCACATCCTCCTGTCAGATCTCGTTGGGATCGGATTCCAGGTTGAAACAGGCAAGAAGAAAGCCGACAAGATAGGGAGCGGCCGGTGTTCTTCGGTGAAGGCGGCGTCCCCACGGTGCGGTATGAGATCGATGCGTACAACCCAGAGTGGAGATGTGGCCTGGAAGTGGAGGCCGGTCGCGCGTGGATGGGTAATGCCGTATACAGAGATCTGATTCAAGCGTCTGTAATGGTGGATGTCGATTTCTTGTGTCTTGCCGTGTCAAATACCTACAAATTCAAGTCCGGTGGAAGGACCAATACGAGCAAGGACTACGACAACACCGTTAGCTTGGCGGATGCGATATTTGGTCACTCCAGATTGAGGTTGCCGTACGGCTTGATCGTGGTGGGATACTAGAGTACGGCACCCAGCAGCGGTTCGCAGCTGACAGACTGACTAGTCACAGCCCGTGCTTGAGCACTGTTCGCGCCAAGCCAGTCAAGCCATGGGGAGCTGGTCAGGATGAAGTCAGCGTGATCCTCGTTCTCCTAAATACACACTAGGCCGCCGAATCCGATTTTCGCACAGACTACGTACTCACTCGCGCATCATTCGAAGGCTTCTGTTGCGAGACCTGCAGCCTCACCTCGACAGGGGCCGATTGCAGCTTCCGCGGAGATGGTGCAGTACGCTCAATCGTTTGCCAGCTTCATGGCCGATGGATGACTTCGACCTCACTTTGCGCGGATTCCCCTGAGATGCGCTGTTTTGGTAGAATCCGGAAGGTGAGTTCCGGCGCAGGCGGACTCACAGCCCAATGGGGGGCGAAACGCCTTCACGGAGGAGGCTCCATGCCTAGCTACTGGATTCGGGAATTCGAGGTTTCAGACCTTTGGGGCAGGCGCGACGTGAGTCTCACCTTCGACGACAGAGTGAACATCATCATCGGCCCCAATGCGTCGGGCAAAACGACACTCCTGAATCTTCTTCGCTATATCATTACCGTTGATCTTGAGGGCCTACGCGAGATCCCGTTTGAGGAGGCAACGCTTCGTCTTAGCGCCTTTGCCGGACGTTCCAGAAGGACCATTTGCGTGGAGAAAAGGCGGGATGGGGTCACGTATCGGATCTCCAAGCGTTCTATTGACTTGGACTACGATGACCGGCCTGCATACCGCCAGCTCTTCACAACGACGGGCGCACTCGGCAGAAGAAGACTGCGGGAGAGACGAGTGAGTCCCGATCGATCTGAGCTCACAAACGTAATGAAGTCCCTTGTGTCTGCCGCCTGGCTTCCGGTCAGCCGCAGATTGCCTATTGGCCCATTCCTCGAGCATCAGGGGCCAGACTTCGGCGAGGCAGAACTTGAATCAGTAGACGTGCGACTGCGAGAGCTCCTGGCGGAATTGAAGGCCTATCGGTCAGCACTAAACGCACAGCTCTCGGAGCGCTACTCGCAGTTCGAGAAGGACGTTCTAGCAACGATCCTCTACAGCAAGAAGTATGATCGCATTGAAGCCATCTCCTCCGTTGACAGACCGACAGACGCGGACAAGGGGCAACTGATTAGGGCTTTCAGAGCTGCAAGACTTCTGGATGACGATACGAAGACCCGGATTGATGAGCACTTCGAGGCGGCCAACGAAGCTCTCGACAGAATAGCAGCTGGCACCGAGGAAGAGCAAGCGACGATCGAGCTTGAAGACTTCTTGATCATCCCGCTCATTGGACGAACCAAGACGATTGTTGAGTTCGCTCGAGAGATGGAAACCTACCGCGAAGACCTCTTCCGCCCCGTGCGCAGGTTCGAAGACATACTCAACTCCTTCTTGGCAGACAAGCAGGTGAGCATTTCGGATGCAGGACAAGCGGAGATTCGATCTAGACAGGCTGATGAAGAGATCAGCCCCATGCTTCTGTCTTCTGGAGAGAAGCAGCTACTGATTCTCTTGATCCAGGCGCTCCTTTGGGAGGACAGGCCTGTCGTATACGTCGTTGACGAACCGGAGCTCTCGCTTCACATAGAGTGGCAGGAGAAGCTCTTGAAGGGGCTTGTCGAACTCGGACGAAGCATTCAGCTCATAGTGGCTACTCATGCCCCCGAGATCGTCAACGGGTTCAAGGATAGGGTCATAGCGCTGTCCCTGAAATGACGGAAAGCATACGCTTCTCACTGTCGGCGCTGGCAGCGAAGTATCTCTTCTACGGCAAGCCGGTTGTCTGGGTCGAGGGGCCAACTGACGTCGTCTTCTTCAAGAGCTTCGACGGCCCCGGTGAGTATAAGATTGCCTACGCAGAAGGGAAGGACAGACTCCGAGCTCTTGCCGAGGAAACGCTCGAGAACAACCTTCCGTACGTTCTCGTATTCGACGGCGGATACGACGTGCTCGAAGCTCCAGACATCCTGCAGGCCCGGGTGATCCGACTAGATAGACATTCGATGGAGAACTACCTCTTCGAAGAAGAGGTCATCGAACGCGTGTGCTGGAAGTACGTTGCTGCAGAGCCTGGAGAGAGCCTGTCGACGATTGCATTCCGCGAGCTGATTGAGCGCTTCGACGAATCCTTCTATGAAGTGATCATCCTTGATATCGCCCGCTGTCGCAGCGATTCGGACTGCCCCGGTTTCCTTCCTGAGCGAATCGAGTCCCTTCTCACATCAAGGCCAAGGCTGACCTTCGCTGTTGAGCGCCTCGAAGAACTGGAGCGTGTAGGACGCCAGAATCTGGCCGATGACGATGTTCGCGAGACAAGAGATCTAGTTGATCAGTTCCTGCGTTCGCGCCGACTAGCTGACATTTGCCCTGGCCATCTGGTCTTCGGACTTGCACGTGAGCTGCTTCTGAATGCGGTTCGCCGGGGACGTGGGAGGAAGCTGGTTGTCGACAACGACACAGTCTTGGTTCTCCTGAGCGAGGCAGCGTGGGAATTGCTCCCTTCCACTGATCACACTACTCTGCGAGCTCAGTTGGCCCATGCAATCAACGAGGCAGCTGACCTGCTGGTGTAGTGAGTTCATGCCGGTGTCTACTTGTCTTGCTGGTTGCCGCCTACGTCCAACAATAGCGACCCTCATCGCTGGCAGCGACAATCACTCAGCTCTCGATTCGAGAACTAGGACCAAGGATCACTGATTCGCTCGCTGTCTGCTTCCCTGGCCTACTCAACGAAGCATCCAACTAGTGACGGTCCCAGTTCACTGCTATCCGTAGAGGCTTCCGTCGCTCATCGGAAACGCTATTCCGCAGTCCATTGCAGGATTGGAGTGAAAGCTGAAGCGCCTCTTTGTGTAGGGCTAGTTCAGGGCTGCCCAGGGGATTGACTCAACTGACTGGTGTACTGCTTCCTTAGCACGTCCAATGGTTGCTCATTCCCGTCCCGATCGGTGAAGTGCCAGAAGGTCCATCCGGGTGGCGCGCTTACGTTGTGCTTCTTCGTGACAGCGCCTCCTGCCGCCGACGGTGTTCTGTACGTGACGCCTTCGAACTCGATCATCCCGTCCGACTGGACGGTGGCCACGTAGCGCTCTCCCTTGTAGATGACAGACAGGCTAGAGCCGCCACGAAGAAGCTTGGCTGCTACAAGGTCCTTCACAGTGACTCGCGGAACTGGAGGACGCCTAGGCGGCTTACGCGTACTGTCGGGGAGTGATACTTCAACGTCCTGGAGCACACGCGCAGAGCTCTCGTTGAGCATCTTCCGGAGCGCCCCTACTATGTCATCGGCGGCCACAGTGACCCCGGTCTCTCGCTTCAAGACTCGACGGATATTCCGCAAGGTCTCCACGCAGAGGATGGCCCTGAGGAGGCTCTGCGGCTGCAGGACCTCTGTGCGTTCCCAGAGCTTGTCCAGCCCGCCGCGCCTGACATTTCGATACCCTATCAAATCGAACTTGCCGTGTAGTACCTCCAGCTCGTCTCGCAGGAGGTTCCAGCGCTCCACCAGCTTCGTTGCAGGTGGTCTGCCGAACTCCACGTGATAGAGGTGCCAATCGCGACCGTTCGTGAGTAGAACCCACTCGCAGCCGCAATCGATGGCATATCCTGTCACCTGCTTTAGGTGTTTTGCGAGGAGATCGACATTCGCGCGCTTCACTTCAACAAGGATCGCCGGCTCTGCATTCGGCTTATCCTCGACCTGGATTGCGAAGTCCACGTATTCCGTCTCACCTGCTCCTGAGATTGAGCGCTCGCGTGAGAGGTGCCTCAGGGCGTCATACCCCATGACCATTTCGAAGATCCTCTCCAGTCGTCGCCGCGTCTCAGCTTCATTCCCGTCTGCCTGATAGACGGCTTCGACCAGCTTGCGAGCTTCGCGAAGCGCCTTCCGTCGCTCCTTATCGAGTGGCTCTTTCGGCATCCCTCCTCCCTTCTCACGGAGTATACGTCGAGATCGTAGCAGAAAGGAAAGAACCAGACTCAGAGCGGGGAGCGGACGAAGATGTCAACCTTGTGGAGGGAGCTGCAATCGGCCGAATCTCAACGCAGTCTCACTGCGAACTGACGGACGAAGGTTCTTGGTACGGTGACTTGACGTCAGGTGTTCCGCGCTATTCCCTCTCCGTCTGCCAGAAGTGCTGATGAGCAGTCTTCACGAGTTTCTCGACGCGTGTAGCGAGCTCGTCGACCTGCTTCCACGTGGGCGCCCACGACCTAATCGCCGCGACGGTCTCGTTGTGAGCCTCCAGCAGCGATGCGTGATTGTTTCGGAGAGTCTGCAGTGAGGACTGCTGACGGTCGACAAGCTTGCTCAGCTCCGCTTGACGGGTACGGATCTTGGCGAGGTCCTGGGACAGTGCCTTGAGGCGACGGTCGAAGTCCCCGGCGATATGGCGTCCTTCTTCGATGACAGACACGAGAACCTGCTGAATCGTCGTTTGATCCTTTCGAGCGCGTCGTCTGAGTGCGGTGTACAGCTTGTCGGGTACCTTGACGGGTTGACTCATCGTTTCACCCCCTCCCGGTAACCGGAGTAGTAACCCCGGTAACCCGCAAGTACCGCGTGTTGTAACCACTGAGCGCAGCGGTCTGCGGCGCACTGTGTATGGCGAGGCTAGCACGTTTCACGCCGAAAAGCAAGTGAGTGCTATCTATCCAAGATTTCCCAGCAAAGTCAGTCAGGAAATGGATCAATGCGCCAGCATGTGACCGTAATGCTAGTACATCCTTGACATTTCTCTCCGCCGCGTGTAGGATGTTCCTGGAGGTCAACGAATGACGGGCAGTCCGAAGAGAGGACCGGAATGGTTCACGGTGCCGCAGATGGCTCGCATCCTCCACGTGTCGCGACAGACGATCTACGATGCCGTTCAGGATGGCCGAATCCAAGCCGACGGCGAAGGGTGGAGCCGGAGGATCAACGGTCGGGAGATACTGAAGTACGCGATTCGGACGGGTAGAGACCTCCAGAGTGTGGCTGAGAGGATGCGAGCCGTGAAGGACGACGAGATCTCTTGGAAGCAACTGGCAGCGTGGGGGATTGCAGTAGCTGGGCTGGCTTGGCTTCTGAGCAAGAGGGACGAGTAGGTAACAGCGGAGGGGGCGATGAAGGGGGAAGAGAAGAAGGGGAAGATCGGTCGCCATCCTCTTCTGCCATTCAAGAGCCAAGACGAGCTAGTGGAGGCAATCGATTGGTTTCGCCGCTATCTCGCAGTTCTTAAGAGTTGGGATGCCGCGTCGAAGTGGAAGGTCAAACCAGAGGACCGTGATCTCAATTGATCGGGCAAGCCACGTCCAGGTAAGGTGAGCTCGTGAGCACGAAGGTCGTCTCCTACATCCGTGTGTCAACCGAGGAGCAAGCCGAGCACGGCTACTCAATCGACGTGCAGAAGCAAGTACTGACTGATTACGCCGTCGGCCACCAACTTGAGATCGTCGAGTCGTTTGTCGAATCTCAGTCTGCGTTTCGCCCAGGTCGCTCCGAGTTCGCACGGATGGTGGATCTGCTCACGAGGAACAAGTCGATTCGCGCTGTTCTCGTCTACAAGATTGACCGCATCTCCAGGAACCTCCACGACTACTCGACGCTGGTGGAAGAGATGGGCGTCGAGATCATCTCCGCTACTGAGCAACTGCCGAGTAACGCCACCGGAAGGCTGATGGGTGACATGCAGGCAGCCTTCTCTCGCTACTTCAGTGCACAACTGAGTGACCGCGTGACCGAAGCCATGGCGGCCAAGGCGAGGAAGGGGATCTATCCCTCGTATGCCCCGACCGGCTATATCAACAACCGCGAGACCCGGACGATCGAGGTTGATCCGAAGCGCGCGCATCTCGTTCGCCAGGTCTTCGTGATGTATGACGAGACGGACATGACGGTGAAGGAGGTGGCGGCTTGGGCGAAGGATCAGGGGCTGACTACCCGCCGCGGAGGGAAGCTTGGCAAGAGCACACTCCACGTCATGCTGCAGAATCCGATGTACTGCGGCATCGTCCGCTGGAGGGAGGTCACCGCGCCGGGGATCCACGAGCCGCTGATCTCTAGGGCTCTGTTCGACCGCGTCCAAGAGAAGCTCGCAGGCCGTGGGCGAGGGCGACGTACGAACTCGCGGACGTTCCCGTTTCGGGGGCTTCTCACCTGTGGCTACTGCGGCTGCAAGATCACCGCATCCAGGATCAAGGGTCGATACATCTACTACCACTGCACCAACGGACGAGGGAAGTGCGAACAGCCACACATCAGACAGGAGAGACTCTCGGAGATGCTGGTCTCTTTGGTCGACGACGTACGCATTCCTCAGGATGTGGTGAAGGAGCTGATACAGGCGATTCGTGGTGGGGAGGAGAACCGCAAGGAGCACATCACGCGGAAGCTCGTGCAGCTCGCCGCGAAGCTGGAATCCGTCGAGGGGAGGCGGGATCAAGCGTATGTTGACAGGTTGGGTGGTGTGATTGATGCGGATCGCTGGCGCAGGCTTGATGAGGAGTGGGAAACGGAGCTCGATCAGCTCCAAGAAGAGAAGGCGAAGCTGGAGCAGGCACTACAGGCAACGGCTTCAGACGATGCAACGGCAGCTTTCGAACTCCTCGATCGGGCTTCGGAACTGTATTCTACGCAGTCTGCTAAGGAGCAGGCTGACGCACTGAGGATCCTAGTTTCAAACTGCGCTGTCACAGGGGAAAAGCTAGACCCCAACTACAGAAAGCCCTTCGACCTTGTGGCCGAAGGGCTCCGAACCGGCGACTGGTACGCCCGACAGGATTCGAACCTGTGACCTTTGGCGCCGGAGGCCAACGCTCTGATCCACTGAGCTACGGGCGCATGCGTGCAGCCAGCAAGCCCTTCGGGCTTGTTGACGCACGTGGCAGTCTCGCAAAGCGGAACTGCTGGTTACCTCTGAGCTCGAAGTTGCTCCACGCTCGTTCGGGCAACCTCGCGCTCCTTCTGCGGAGAGGGCGGGATTCGAACCCGCGGAGGAGCGTGAACCCCTCGCCGGTTTAGCAAACCGGTGTCTTGGACCGCTTGACTACCTCTCCAGGCGGCATTCTACCGGCCCGCGATCGCGGGAACAACAGCCCTGCGGATTGCGCAGCGGAGGGGGCGGGATTCGAACCCGCGAGGCCACGCGGGCCTGCCGGTTTTCAAGACCGGTGGTTTCGTCCGCTCACCCACCCCTCCGGGCCTCGATTATACCGAGGGACGGTGCAGGCTTGGAGCCCCGTCAGGATTTCGCGATGGTTCCACCGCCGAGGAGGCGGTCGCCGTCGTACAGGACGGCGAGCTGCCCAGGCGTGATGGCACGCTGCGGCTCGTCGAAGGCGAGGCCGAATCGCTCGGCGGTACCTCCTCGGAACGTGGCGCCGAAGACCGGTGATCGATAGCGGATCTTGACGTTTACATGGGAGCCATCCTCCGGCGGCCGCCCCGAGATGTAGTTCGCGTCGACCGCGCTGAGCTCGCGTCGAAACAGCAGTTCCTCTACGCCGACGACGAGCGCGTTGAGGACCGGGTCGATGTCGACGACGTAAAGCGGGCGGCTCGACGGGACGCCGAGCCGCCGCCGTTGGCCGATGGTGTAGTGCGCGAGGCCTCGATGCGTTCCGAGTCGACGGCCGGCGGAATCGAGGATCGGTCCCGGACGAAGCTCGACTCGGTCGAACAGGAACGCGGTTTCCCCGGCGACGGCGAAGCAGAGGTCCTGGCTCTCCGGCAGCTCGGCGCACGTCAGCCGGCGCTCGCGGGCGATCCCGTACACCTCCTCCTTGAACAGCTCGCCGACGGGGAACAGAAGCCGCCTCAGGTCGTCCTGCGCCAATCCGTACAGGAAGTACGTCTGGTCCTTGTTCGGATCGGCCCCCCTGTGCAGGGAGAACCCGCCGTCCGGCTCGAGAACCCGCCGGACGTGGTGCCCGGTCGCGACGAAGTCGAAGCCGCGCTCCTCGGCGTAGGAAAGGGCGAGGCCGAACCGGAGGTATCGGTTGCATCGCCCGCACGGGTTCGGCGTCTCGCCGTTCCGGTAGCGCGTGACGAAGTCCTCCAGGACGAGGCGTTGAAACGCGTTGCTGGCGTCGATCTCCTCGTGAGGGACGCCGACTTCGCGCGCCGCCTGGGCGGCCGCGTCGAGGGAGCAGCATTTCGTCGCCCCGGCGTAGTCGGGCGCTCCGGGGAACGACCAGAACCAGAACGTGATCCCGACGACGTCGTACCCCCGCTCCAGAAGAAGCTGCGCGGCGACGGTGCTGTCGACGCCGCCGCTGAGGCAGACGACGACGCGCTTGGTCATTTACCCGTTTTCCCCCTCCAACGGGACCACGCAAAGGAATTCGAAGACGTCATCGCCGGTGTTGACGAACTGATGCTCTTCGTTCGGGGGGACGAAGGCGAAGTCGTCCGGCTCGACGGCACGGCTTCCGCCGGCGAACCGGACCTCGCCCCGTCCGGCGAGAACGTAGACCTCGTGCTCCCACGGATGTTTGTGGTACGGGCTGCAGCCGCCCTGCCCGATCGTGAACTTGCGCATCGAGAAGCTGGGGGCGTTCTCCTTCGGTCCGACGAGGACGCGCTTTTCCGCGTGGCGTGCGTTCTCTCCGTCGTGGTAGAGCCGAGCTTCGACGTCTTCGCTTCTCCCGATGTGGACCATCGTATCTCCTTTCGCTAGAGCGGGCTCGCGATGAGCGGGACGAGCATCTCGTCTTCGGTCAGGCCGCCATGCATCCCCCGAAGGAGAACCGCATCGTGGTACGGATGGTAGATCCCGCCGCTGCCGGTGGCGACGACGGCGAGGTCCCCGATCCGGGCGGTGATCTCGGGGTGGGGCGTTCCCTCGCCGAGGAGGCGGTCTTCGATCAGGGTGCCCGAGTCGACGCAGACGAGGCCGTCCTCCAGCCGCCGATCGAGCGACCGCGAAACGCTCTCCATCGTGCCTTCTCGGACGTACAGATACGAAGCGCGGGGTTCGCCGACCGGGGGGAGGAGCAGCGCCTCCTCGACGTCTCCGGTGTCCCGAAGCCTGACGTAGTCGTCCGGCCGCATCGGCACGAACCCGTGATCGGAGGTGACGACGAGGAGGGTGTTGTTGACTCGCCCGACGAGCTCCCTGCGGATCGCATCGTCGATCGCCCTCATTTCGGCGACGTACGCTTCGCTCTCCGGTCCGCGGATGTGCGCGATCGCGTCCAGCCCGGGCCAATAGAGAGACAGGAAGGTCGTCGTGGTCGCGCGGTGGAGGAGCTGACGCGCCGCAACCAGCATGTCGGAGAGGCCGGCGGCCGCGTGGAGCTGCCTGCTCCCTCTGTAGAGCGCGCGCGACAGGCCGCTGGCGGCGATGTACTGTGGGAGGAGCGTGTGTACGTCTACGCCTCGGTTCGCCAGTCGTTCTTGAACCGTCGGACTGGGGACGAGCGTCTCGGCGCCGAGGCCGGCGGCGAACGCGGCGTCGCTTTTGGCGTTGCCGACCATTGCGAACCGAACCATGTTGGTGATTGCCGAGGTCTCCCGGAGGTACAGCCGATACCCGACCAGTCCGTGCTCGAGCGGGGTCAGCCCGGTGCCGATCGAGGCGAGGGCCGCAACGGTCGTCGAAGGGAAGACGGACGTGAGCGGGAAGTACAGTCCTCCTTCGCCCAAGGAGCGCAGGACGAGATCGGGGAATCGCTCGAACAGCGACTCCGCCTTCCGGTATCCCAGCCCGTCGAGGATCAAGAGGACGACGTGCTCGGACGGAGGGAGGGCGGAAGCGATCTGCGTCAACGGGCTCTTCGGACCGTCGAGGCCGAACAGCCGCTCGATCCATGACGGGAGATTCGCGATCGAGTAGCCCGCGTAGTCAGGCAGGATCGTTCGCGAGCCCCACCGCGCGGGCTTGTCCCGCGCGAGTAGCTGTCGCTCGATACTCTCTCGGCTCGGCATGACGGCGATTATACGGTTTGTGTTCAGGGGCGGCAGCGCCGCACCTATACGGCCTCCGTTCAGGGGCGGCAGCGCCGCACCTATACGGCCTCCGTTCAGGGGCGGCAGCGCCGCACCTATACGGCCTCCGTTCAGGGGCGGCAGCGCCGCACCTATACGGCCTCCGTTCAGGTGCGGCATCACCGCACCGATACGGGTTGGCGTCCCAATCGGCAGCGACGGAGCCGCCGATGCGTCAGCCGTCGGCCGGCTCGCCTTCGGGGGCCCCGATCGATTCGCAGGGAACGCCGTCGAGGAGCGTCAGCAGCCTGGCGAACAGGTCGGACGGCCACGTCTCGGCGTCCCATGGCAGGTACGCGACGTAGGCGGACGGTCCGGCATCCGCTTCCGTTGGGAACACGTCCGGTACGAGATCTCCGACCAGTGTGTACGTGGCGGTTCCCTCCATCTGCATCGTGAGGGGATCGTCGGGGACGACGAACGCGCCGGCGGCGCTCCCTTCGGCCGTTCCCTGCGCTCGGTACGAATCGGTCCCCAACGTGACGATCAGGAAGAACGGCCCGACAGCGGAGCCGAGGGCGCCTCCGGAGATGTTTGCGTCCGTGCTGGAGCCGGCCATTCCTCCGCGGATCGAGATCGGTTTTCCGTCCTCGGTCGTGCCGACGGCCTCCATGATGAGCCAGACATCGAGGGTCAACACGGCCGAATCGCCGCACCCTTCACCGAACGCCGTTCCGGAAGCGATGAACGGCACGATCCGACCGTCGATCACGAGCGAGCCGTTCACTTCGAAGTCGCTCTCGATGAGTACGGTGATTTCGGTTCCGTAGAACCACAGCACAGTCTTGCCGGTGGCGACGCCCTCCGCGTCGATGGCCGATTGGGCGAACACCGCGAGGGCGAAGAGCATCGCGACGGCGCCCCCGATACCGAGCCGCTTCATCGATGAATCCTCCCTGCCGGTTGATCGCCGGCCGTCAACCGGTCGTGTCCAATGATATCGAATCGAGTGCGCTCGGCGAAGCGGCGCTCGCCGTGAACGCGAGAACACCCCGTCGCTCAGACAACGGGGTGTTCTCGGTCTTTCCTTCACCGGTGTGCGAAGGAGATTGGTCGCCTCGAGCTTCGTGATTAGCTCTTGTTCTCTTCTCGCTCCAGGTACTGGAGGATCGCGTCGACGACGAGGTAGTTGATCGAACGATCACGCTTTTCGCCGAGGCTAATCAGCCTCTCGACCGGCTTCTCCTCCATCTTCTTCTGAGGGATGTAGATCGAGAGTTTGTCCAGGATCTCTTTCTTCGGCACGGAGTTCACCCCCTCCCTTCATCGGCGGAAACTTTCTGGGACGATAGCTTCACATTGCCGAAAATGAATGAACGTCCATAGCGTACCTCCCCACCGAGAGGAATCCATGGAGGTAGGCAGAAAGTAAGATGGAAGGAACATGGAAGCAACCCCGCGAGCCCGTTACCCCCCTGGGTTGGCGTCGGCGCCTGCTTCACCGGGGCCAGGCCGGGACGCTACAATGTCTTTTCAAGGAGGGACCATGAGGACAAGACGCATGTTGGCAGTGCTGACGGCCGTCGTCGGCATTCTGGCGATCCTGGGTGGCTGCATGTTCATCGCGCGGATGGAAGCGGTGATCGAAGTTTCGACGACGACGGGGGTCGTCCCGCTCACGGTCACGTTCACCGGGGAGACCTCGAGCGGTCCGTCGGAGATCACCACGCATCGGTGGTCGTTCGGGACGGGCGAGGAATGGTACGAACCGAACGGGACGTACACCTACGAACACGCCGGCCGATACACGCTGACCTTGACCGTTCGAAGCGCCGACGGGAAGACGGACACGACATCGGTCGAGATCGTCGTCGAGCCTGCCATCTGGGTCTGCGATGAGAATCTGGATCGGGTCTACAAGCTCGACATGAGCGGAGCCGTCCTGAAGACGTTCGACCTTCCCGTCGCCGATCCGAAGGGAGTCGCCATCGCCGAGACCGCGGGGAAGACGTGGGTGTTCGTCGCCTGCTATGGGGGCGGGAGTCAGCGGATTCTCCGAGTCGATCAGACGACGGGCGCCGTGTCGGATGAGTACGTTGCACCGGCGCAGGATCCGCTCTACCTCACCTACGGGTGGCTCGAGCCGCAGCGGATCTGGCACGTCGACGGGCTCAGCCGCAAGATCTACGAGTTGAACCCGGCCAGCGGGCAGGTCGGGGATTCCTTCGGGACGAACTACTTCCGCGCGTCCCAGCAAATCGGCAACGAGACCTTCCTCCAGTCACCGCAGGGGCTCGGCTGGGAGGAGGACGGAGGGGAGTCGGGCCTCTTGTGGTACCTGGAGGGCGAGACGCGTCTTCTCTACGCGATCGAGATCGACCCGCCGATCAACATCTTCGAGGGGATCCAGTTGGAGATCGATCGGGATCCGGTCTTGGTCGACGCCACGCTCTTCCCCGTCGCTGGGATGGACGAATACGACGGCCATCTGTGGGTCGTCGATCGCGACGACCACGAGATCGTCCAGATCGATCCGACGACCGGGGAGCGAACCGGCGTCGTCATCTCGGGCTTCCCCGGCGCAAGCACGAGCGGGCTGGCGATTCAAAAGTGAGGGGCGGGTGATCTGAGAAGCTCGGCGCTGTACCGGAAGAGGGAGACGTCACGGTTGACGCGGGCGACGGTCGTGCTTCACAACGGAACGATCCACGGCCAGAAGGTTCACACTGCGGTGGCCATCGAAGGGAGCAGAATTTTGGCCGTCGGTCGGGGCGAGGAGATCCTGCCCCACGTCGGGGAGGACGCGCTGAGGATCGACCTCCGGGGGCGGGCGGTCCTTCCGGGATTCATCGACGCGCACGTCCACATCATGCACACCGGGCTCGTGGAGAGTGGCTGGCGGATCGATCTCACGAACGGAAGTCGAGATGAGGTGCTCGCCGCGCTCCGAGACGCCGTGAGATGCCGCGGCGTCGGAGAGTGGATCGTCGGCTACGGCTGGGACGAGAGCGGCTGGAGGGGCCTCCGGTATCTCGTCCGCGAGGAGCTCGACCGGGTGGCGCCCGGGACCCCGGTCCTGGCGATCCGAGTGGACGGACATCTGCTGACCGCGAACACGTGCGCGCTCGGCTTCCTCCCTGACTCGGCGTCGAGACGTCTGGTCGATCGCGAGGCGGGACACCTTCGCGAAGCGGCGGCGCACGAGATGCTCGATCGGGTCGTTCCGGATCGGGCGACGTCCGCGGAGGCGCTCTCCGCGGCGGCGCGCCTCTGTCACCGTCTGGGGGTCACGTCCGTGCACACGATGTCGCGCCTGCGCCACGTGTCGGCGTTCATGGACGGTCGGGCGGATCGGCGGCTGCGGGTGACGATCTGCCCCGAGGTCGCCTCCTTCGACAAGCTGGAGCCGGTCGGCCTCCGGACCGGCTTCGGCGATTCGTGGCTCCGGTTCGGGGGGACCAAGATCTTCGCCGACGGCTCGATCGGGGCCCGGAACGCCGCCGTCTCCGAGCCGTTCCGGGGAGGCGGGACCGGAGAACTGAACCACGAGGACGACGTGCTGACCTCGATGATCCGAGCCGCCGAGGGTGCCGGCTGGCAGACGGTGATCCACGCCATCGGCGATCGCGCGATCGGCCAGGTTCTCGACGCGCACGAGGCCGCCGGTTCCGATCCGGCGTTGAGGCATCGGATCGAGCATTTTGAGCTCCCACGCGAGGGGCAGCTCGGCCGCGCCGCGAAGCTCGGCCTCTGCGTCAGCATGCAGCCGAACTTCATCGGCAACTGGTCGGGCCCGGAGAGCCTCTACGTGGAACGACTCGGGGAAGTGAGGGACCGGGCGAGCAATCCGTTACGGCGCGTCGTTGACGAGGGTCTTCCGCTCGCGTTTGGCTCCGACGGGATGCCGGTCTCCCCGCTGTACGGGCTTCACTCGGCCGTCAACGCGCCGTATCCGGATCAGCGGCTGACCGTCGAGGAGGCGATCGCATGTTACACCGTCGGGGGCGCCTGGTTCGGCTTCGAAGAAGACTCCAAAGGCCGGGTCGAGCCGGGGATGCTCGCCGATTTGGTCGTCCTCGATGAAGATCCGCTCATCGAGCCCGCGCGGATCGCCGAGCGGACGGTGGAGATGACGTTCGTCGGAGGCGAGCGGGTCTACGAGCGCGAGGAGGAGCGCTGACGCGGTCCGGGCGCGTCGACGACGCGGATCACTCCACGGTCACAGTCTTGGCGAGGTTCCGCGGCTGATCGACGTCGGTCCCCCTCCAGACGGCGACGTGGTACGCCAGCAACTGAAGCGGAAGAGCGAACAGGATCGGGCGGGAGATCCCATCGACGGCCGGGACCGGGAGGACGAAGTCGGCGAGGCGAGCGAGCGCCGGTTCGTCGGGGGCGTCGGTGACGACGATCGCGAAGCCGTTCCGCGCCTTGACCTCCTCGATGTTGGCGAGGACCTTCTCGTACGCCTTCCCTCTGGACAGGAGGATCACGACGGGTGTCCCCTCGTCGATCAGGGCGATCGGCCCGTGTTTCATCTCCCCGGCCGGATATCCCTCGGCGTGGATGTACGAGATCTCCTTCAGCTTGAGCGCCCCTTCGAGAGCGATCGGGAAGAGAGGTCCGCGAGCCAGATACAGCACGTCGCGGGCGTGGTGGATCTGCTCGGCGATCCCGTCGATCCGAGCCTCCGCCTGCAGCCCTTCGGTGATCCGGCCGGGCAGGAGCGCAAGTCGGCCCAACTCGGCCCGGGCTTCTTGCGACGACATGTCGAAATGCTCGACGGCCAAATGGATCCCCAGAAGGCCCAACGCGGCGATCTGGGCGGTGAACGTCTTCGTGGCGGCGACGCCGATCTCGATCCCGGCCCGCGTGTAGACGGAGGCGTCCGCCTCGCGATCGATCGCCGACTGCTCGTTGTTCACCAGCGCGACGATCCGGGCTCCGCGTTCCTTGGCGTGTCGAACGGCCATCAGTGTATCGATCGTCTCCCCGGACTGCGACACGGCGACGACCAGGGTTCGAGGCGAAAGGTGCGGCGAGCGGACGCGGAACTCGGAGGCGATCACCGCCTGGATCGGGACCGGAAGGATCTCCTCCCACAGGTACTCGGCGACCAGGCTGGCATGGTACGCCGTGCCGCAAGAGATCAGGTAGACGTGCTCGAACGCGTCGACCCGACCTTCGACAAGGGGCAAGTGGATGGGCCGCTCGTCGCGGCCGACCTTCTCGCGGATCGTCTCCCCGACCGATCGGGCCTGCTCGTAGATCTCCTTCAGCATGAAGTGCTTGTGCCCGCCCTTCTGGATAGCGACGAGATCGGTTGTCACGCGGTGTGGGGGGCGTTCGACTTCGCGGCCGTCGAAATCGAAGATGCGGTACCCTTCGGAGGTTAGTTCGCCGAGCTCGTCGTCGGCGAGGAACTGCACCGAGTCGGCCCGCCCGAGGAGGGCGGGGATGTCCGACGAGACGAACGAGCCGGTGCCGTCGCTCGCGAGGACGAGGGGACTCCCTCGCCGTGCGACGACGAGCCGGTCCGGCACGTCGGAGGAGAGGACCGCCAACGCGAACGCGCCTTCGACCTGATGGACCGCGGCGGTGACCGCGGCGCGAAGATCGCCGTCGAAGTGGGACTCGATGAGGTGTGCGAGGACCTCGGTGTCGGTCTCCGAGCTGAAGCGGTGCCCCTCGGCGAGCAGTCGCTCGCGAATCGGAAGGTAGTTCTCGATGATCCCGTTGTGGATCACCGCGAGCTTACCATGACAGTCGAAGTGGGGGTGCGCGTTTTCCTCGGTCGGCTTGCCGTGCGTCGCCCAGCGGGTGTGCCCGATACCGACCGTGGCGGCGATCGTCTTCGAGCGGAGGTC
>Ga0180432_10003249_pt1 | contig 23500 bp, 23 predicted proteins | sample SS_ome_10_FD_132414 | JGI IMG/M metagenome (GOLD analysis project Ga0180432, IMG submission 132414) | Hypersaline lake sediment archaeal communities from the Salton Sea, California, USA - SS_1_MS_2 metaG | ecosystem: Environmental > Aquatic > Non-marine Saline and Alkaline > Hypersaline >... | reverse complement strand
GCAACTCATCAAAAAAATAGGCAATTATGACGCCATGGTCATCAGAAGCCGCACCAAGGTAACCAAACAGGTACTGGACGCAGCCAAGAACCTGAAAGCCATAGCACGCGCAGGCGTAGGACTCGACAACGTAGACCTACCCTATGCTAAGGAAAAGGGAGTAGAGGTGTTCAACAGTCCAGAGGCACCATGCAACGCAGTAGCAGAACTCGTACTTGGCATGATGTTCAACATGGCACGCATGATCACAGAAGCAGACGCAGGCATGAAACAGGGCAAATGGGAGAAGAAACGCCTCACAGGGTTCGAGATACAGGGCAAGACCCTAGGCATCATCGGTTTCGGCAGGATCGGGTATACCCTTGGGAAGAAGGCGAAGTGCCTCGGTATGCGTGTAATCACCTATGATGTATTGATGGACAAGCTCATCCAATTCGTAGAAGAAATCAAAGCAGAATCAGTAGACCTAGACACCCTCTACAAGGAGAGCGACTTCATCACCATCCACGTACCACTCCTACCCCAGACACGACACATGATCGGTACACCACAATTCAACAAGATGAAAGACGGCGTCTACATAATTAACGCAGCCAGAGGAGGCATCATCGACGAAAACGCCCTCAAACAAGCATTGGACACAGGAAAAGTCAAAGGCGCAGCACTGGACGTCTTCGAGCAGGAGCCAAAACCAGACGAAGAACTAGTCTGTAAGCCCAACGTCATATGCACCCCACACATCGGAGCAGGCAGCGAAGAAGCCCAGATAGGCAACAGCACAATTGTAGCTGAGAAACTGATCAAATACTTCAAACCCTAACCATTTCTGGTAATAGCAGGCGATATGATTATATTGAGAATTAGTCACGGGTAAATTGCTCTATGATCACTATAGTGGGTGCTGGACTCGCTGGGCTCAGCTCGGCATATCACCTCAAAACAGAATATACCCTACTAGAGAGAGAAACAACAGTAGGTGGACTATGCAGGAGCACCAACATCAACGGATATACATTCGACTACGCCCCCCACATCCTATTCACACGAAACCCATACACAAGAGAACTATTCAAGAGGCTACTCGGTGAAAACCTCCAGACCCACACCCGCAGAGCATATATCTACATGAACGATACCTACGTCAAATACCCATTCGAGGCAAACCTACACCCCCTCCCAACGAAAATAAAGGAAGAATGCATACAAGGCGTAATAGACAGACCACACATTGAACCCAAGAACTTCATGGAATGGATACAAACCACCATGGGACCTGGTATCGCCAAACACTACATGATACCCTACAATGAGAAGATATGGAAATACCCACTAGAATCCATGAACACACAGTGGATAACAGGCAGAATACCCACACCCAGCATAGAAGAGATGCGCAGAGGAGCAACTGCCCCACAACCCATTGACTATGGACCCAACGCAGAGTTCTGGTACCCCAAACACGGAGGAATAGGAGCACTCGCTGACAGCCTAGCCGAGAACCTATCAGTAAAGCTTGGAGCAGAGGCAACATTGTTCAACACATCAAAGGGCTTCGTAGAGACCTTGTATGTTGAGGATGATATAGAGAAAGGCATCGAATCAGACAAGGTTCTATCATCCCTCCCACTGCCTGAGATCATAAACATGATGGATGAGGTCCCCGATGATATACAGGCTGCCTCTGATAATCTGGTCTATAATAGCCTCATCTGCGTCATGGTTGGAGTCAAGAGACCAGATATCACCGATAAGCACTGGCTCTACTTCCCAGAAAAAGACCTCATATTCAACAGGATCAGCTTCCCCATGAACTTTAGCCCCCAAACCACCCCCGCGGGCAGAAGTAGCATACTGGTTGAGGTAACCTACCGAGACAAGGTAATCGACCCAGAAGAAACCAAAAAACTGGTCCTGCATGATCTGGTTAAGGCTAAAATAATCACAGAAAACGATGAAATAGAGATCTGCGAGGCTACAGATTTCAAGTATGCATACGTAATCTACGATATTAATCACCGAAAAAACGTAAAGGTTATTCATGAGTACCTTGTTGCCCATAATATAATACCGATTGGTAGATTCGGTGAATGGGAATACTACAACATGGATAAAGCAATCCTATCTGGAAAAAAAGCGGGGGAAAATGTAAAAAGTGATATCCATCGTTGTACCCACGTATAATGAGGAGAAAAACATAGAGCGATGCCTAGTGGCATTGACAAATCAAACCATCCCACGTGACCAGATGGAGATCATAATTGTAGACGGGAACAGCATAGACCATACCCGAGAGAAGGCAGCAGAATACGCTGATGTCGTAATTACCCAGACCAGTGAGGGTGTTGGGGGAGCAAGAAACGATGGATTCAAGGTAGCCAGTCACGAAATAGTAGCTACGACTGATGCGGATTGTGAGCCGCATCCGAACTGGGTAGAGTCTATATTGAGAAAGTTTGATGAGGATACAGTTGCTGTTACAGGTATATTGAAGCCCTTTGACTGGCGAGATATGAATTGGCTCAATATACTTGTCTACCGAGCCATCTTCGAGGCATCCAACATGATGCTGATGATAATGGCGCTATTCGGACAATATCACCTGTGTGGCGCCAACTCCGCTTTCAAGAAAAGAACCTTCCTAGACATAGGAGGCTACAAACCGCTAGCTTATGCTGATGATGTTGAGATATTCAAACGAATCAAGAACAGAGGCAATGTAAAGCTCAACGGAGCAATGCAGATCAATTACAGCGTACGCAGGATCAAAAAAATCGGCTTGATGAAATACTTCTATATCATATTAAAGATGAACACCGAGATCATGGTGCTTGGAAAACAACCCATGAAAGGCAGCTACGCCAGAACAAACTACGACTAAGCTAATAGTAAAACCGAACAAGTATAGAAAACTAGTTAGCTATCCAGCCAAGATCTTTATCGGATTTGATCGCTGGGTGATTCGGGTCAACGAGGATAACCTCATACCACTTGTACCGACCATCCTGCCAAACCCAATAACTATTCAAAACTTCCATATTGGGATACTTACGGGCAGTCCTCTCCTCAGCGATAAGCTGCTTGCTCTTCGCTGGAGTAAACTTCTTAACACCCATCCTTTTCTGGCGGCGTCCTAGAACTGGTCTAAGCTTTCTTCTTCCACCACGACGTATACGAGTCCTGACAACCATGACTCCATGCTTCGCCTTGTATCCAAGACTACGTGCCCTGTCCAGCCTAGTTGGTTTATCTATTCTAACGGATGAGGGCTCCCTTCTCCATATTATTGCCCTCTGCACCATTACTTCTTTGATGTAGCTGTTTTTTGGGCGTTTCCATGCTTCTTTGAGATATCTGTACATCGTGTTTTTCTCCCTGATGGGCTATCAAAGTACATAGATTCAAATTAATAAAGGTATAGGGAAAAAAAGAACCTAGACGCCCAGAAGAGCGTACATAATAAACAAGGGAGCGAACAAAGAGGCGATCTGGCTGATAACAGTCACCAAAGTATTCAGCGAAGGACCTGCTGTATCCTTGAATGGGTCACCAACAGTGTCCCCGATTACCGCAGCCTTATGGGCATCAGAACCCTTTCCACCATAATTTCCAGACTCTATGTATTTCTTTGCATTGTCCCAAAGCCCACCTGAGTTTGCCATCAGTATGGCTAGGAAGAAGCCACTGAATATCGCTCCGCTGAGATATCCTGCGATGGCGCGTATTCCTCCTATGAACCCCAGTACAAGGGTCGCCAATATGCTGAAGAGGATTAGTGGGAATAATTCCTGCAACGCACCTTTGGTCGCCATGCTGATACATGTAGCATAATCAGGGTTTGCTGTACCCTCCATGAGTCCGGGAATCTCCTTGAACTGTCTACGAACCTCTTCAATCATCCTGTAAGCATTCTTTGAGACACCCAGAATAATCATAGCTGAAAAGATAATAGGGATACTCATACCAATGAAAACACCCATCATGACCAGTGGGTCCATCAAATCGAAGCTAATTGTCTGCTGGATCAAGTCCTGTACAATCTGCTGATAGGATGCAAGTAGAGCGATGGCGGTCAAACCTGCTGCTCCAATAGCGAAACCTTTCGTGATTGCCTTTGTTGTGTTTCCAGCGGCATCAATCTCATCTGTCAAGTCAAGTACACGGTCTCCAAGGTGAGCCATCTCCGCGATTCCTCTTGCATTGTCTCCAATAGGTCCATACGCGTCTCCGGCGATGATTATTCCAGCAATGCTAAGCATTCCAACTGCTGCTATTCCTACGCCATATACACCATAAATTGTGAATGCGATTGCTGAACCTACGCCTATGCCTAATAGGGCTGGGAAACAGCTGATTAATCCATATGAGAAACCGGTTAGAATGGTTACAGCAGCTCCTGTCTGAGCTGATTCCGCTGTGAGCTTGGCTGGTGGACGCTCGATTGAAGTATAATAGTCAGAGGTCATGCCAATTACTATTCCTGCTAGTAACCCCGCTATATTGCAGTACCAGATTTTTACATCGTAATTGAGGAAATATGTAATTAGGTATGTCAGCACAGCAAATGAAAGGCTGGTAACATATGTTCCCATGTTCAGAGACTTGCCTGGATTGTCATCTTTGCCAACTCTTACAAGCGCAATCCCGATTATTGATGCAAATATTCCTAACCCAGCGAAAACCAGTGGGACTGTAACAAGATATGGGATCTGAGAAGCTCCTCCAAGAATCATCGCAGCCATTATCGCTGCAACATATGAGTCGAATAAGTCTGCTCCTGATCCAGCGCAGTCACCTACGTTATCTCCGACGTTATCCGCGATTACTGCTGGGTTTCTAGGATCGTCTTCAGGTATGTCTAACTCGACTTTACCAACTAGATCAGCGGCGATATCCGCGGTTTTTGTGAATATTCCTCCACCTGCTTTCATGAAGAGAGTAAGTGTGCTAGCACCAATGCTCATCCCGAGAACAATCTCTGGATCCTTAGTGAGCCAGTAAATAATACTGATTCCCAAAAGAGCCAAACCCACCACCATAAGACCCATAACAGCTCCACCTCTGAAGGCTATTGGGAACGCTTCTCTCAAGCCACCTTCCTTAGCAGCGTTAGCAGTCCTTACGTTAGCTTTTACAGCTATCTCCATACCGATTACACCTGCTAAAGCAGATAACACGGTACCGAAGATGAATGTGACACCGATTTTTACGCCAAGCGCAAGCGTCAGCAATACCGCCATTACACCTGCAAATACTCCTAGATACCTATACTCGGTCTTCAGGAAAGATCGCGAGCCTTCCTGAATCCATCCCGCGATCTCTTTCATTCGATCGGTTCCAGCGTCTTTGTTGTTAACGTAATTGAATAGATAAAGTCCAATCAAGATTGAGACTATTGCTGAAACAGGGGCAATAAGCCAAGGTGCAACCATCATATATTTTCTCCTTTTAAACTTACGCACTATAACTTTGTCTATTATATAAAAAGGTAGGGGGAAAAATATTGGTAATTATGCTTTCCTATGTTCTACATACTGTCTCTTTGGGATCAACCGCTGGGGCACGATCAAGAAAGCAGTAAGGCTTCCAATGAAGCATACAAGCAACTGTAGACCTGTTAGGGGTACTACGTGGAACACCTCATTCAGCCAAGGAGTATACAGTATAGCGAACTGTAATGCCAACCCTACAACGACGCTGATGAAAAGCAGTTTGTTTTCAGTCCATCCCTTTAATCCAAGCTGGAAGATGTGCTTCGTCTCGCTCCGGCATTGGTAGGCCAAGAAGAACTCAAAGAACACGATGCTTGTGAAGGCAACTGTTCTGGCTGTTGTTGCTGCTAGCTCGAAGTTTCCACCTGTTTTGGCGATGGTGTCGATGTATACCCAGAAGAAGGGTATGAAGTCGCTGATGAAGTCAACTAACGCAGCGAAGACTATGAATCTCCAGAACCGCTTCAGTAAATCCTCCTTGGGATCCCTCGGGGGGTACTTCATGATATCTGGGTCTGGTGGGTCGATACTCAAGGCTACAGCGGGTAGACCATCAGTAACAAGGTTGATCCACAGTACGTGGATAGGCAGGAATGGAACAGGTAACCCAAGTGCAGCAGTGACAGTGATCTCTAGGAACTCGTCAAAGTTGGCTGCCAGCATCAAACGAATATACTTGGTTACGTTTGTGTAGATTTCACGTCCACCTTTGATTGCCTGCACGATGGTGGCGAAGTTATCATCTTCTAGCACCATGTCGCTGGCTTCCTTGGTAACGTCTGTCCCCTTGATGCCCATGGCTACACCGATATCGGCTGCCTTCAACGCTGGGGCATCGTTGACACCGTCACCTGTCATAGCGACAATGTGTCCAAGCCGTTTCATGCTCTGAGCGATCCTCATCTTATGCTCTGGACTGACCCTTGCACAGACACGGACATCCTCGATAACATCATCAAGCTGGTCATCGGTTAGTGCCTCGATCTCAAAGCCTTCTAGTACAGCGTTATCAGTGATTTCACTGAGTATACCTATCTCTTTGGCGATGGCTACTGCTGTAATCTTGTGATCACCTGTAACCATGACTGATCTGATGCCTGCCTGTTGCGCCGTCCTGATGGCTGCTGGAACCTCTTCCCTAGCTGGGTCAATCATACCAATTAGCCCAACGAAGACTAGATCAGCCTCAACCTCATCAACCTCAAGAGACGAGATATCATAGTCATCTGGTAGCTCCTTGTAGCTCATGGCCAAGACACGTAGGGCGTCCTGTGCCATGTCCTGCATGGTTCGGAGGTTATCGGTCTTATCATTGTCTGTTATTGGGCGTTCTCCGTTGTCAAGAATCTTGACTGAGCGGTCTAGCACCATCTCGGGGGCACCCTTGACATATGCAACGAGTTTGCCTTCAGGGGTCTTGTGGACAGTGGTCATTCTTTTTCTCGTGGAATCAAATGGTATCTCGCTGACTCTGGGGTACTTTTTATTGAGTGCCTTGTTTTCCATCCCTGCTTTCTGGGCTGCAACAACGAAGGCTCCCTCAGTGGGGTCTCCAAAGCACACCCAGTTACCGTTCTGCTGCTGTATATGCGAGTCATTGTTCAATGAACCGATCCGTAGCAGTAACTCAAGATTAGGGTCCTCAGTGGGATCAACCTTCACATTATCCACCATGAACTCACCCACAGGTTGATACCCGGTGCCTGTTATCTCCACTACCTTACCTGCAGCATACAGCCTTGTGGCAGTCATCTCGTTCTTGGTGAGTGTACCAGTCTTGTCGCTGCAGATTACGGTGGTGCTTCCAAGGGTCTCAACGCTAGCCAATCTACGTACAATGGCTTTCTGACGAGCCATACGGCTAGTACCAAGGGCTAAAGTGATTGTGAGTACTGCTGGTAATCCCTCAGGTATAGCTGATACAGCCAGGCTTACGCTGGTCATAAAGACCTCCTCAAGGGTCCTATCGTGGACGAACCAGAGGACTAAGAAGACGAATACTGTCAGGACTAAGCTTATCGTGATGAGCTGCCTGCCCATCTTGTCCATCTTTTGTGTGAGTGGTGGGGGCTCAACATCGATAGCTTGAACCATTCCAGCGATCTTTCCGAACTGGCTCTCCATACCAGTCTCAGTGACAACCGCAACGGCTCTACCATTTGTGACAACAGTGCCCATGAAGACCATGTTTTTCTGGTCACCGATGCCAGCGTCCTCATCAACGGAGGTAAGCCTCTTGTTTACAGGGCGTGACTCACCGGTTAGCGCTGCCTCATCAACCTCAAGATTCGCAGCCTCAATGAGTCTGCTATCTGCTGGAACCCTGCTCCCAGCCTCAAGTAATACAATATCACCAGGCACTAAATCCTTGGAATCAATGGACACTTCCCTGCTTCCTCGCAAAACGAGAACACGCGGAGATACCATGGCTTTGAGTGCCTCAACGGCTTGCTCAGCGCGATACTCCTGTACAAACCCGAGGACACCATTCATGACAACGATGAGCAGGATAACATACATGTCTGTCATTGCCTCGCCTTCATTCCATGCCAAGTATCCAGACACAGCTGCGGATATGACAAGCACAATAACTAGAATACTAGTGAACTGCTCCCAGAGAATATGATACCACTGATGCTTCTTCTCCTCCTTGAGTTCATTGGGTCCATACTCTACGAGACGCTTGGCTGCCTCCTCGTCGGAGATGCCTTCCCGGCTAGACTCCAAAGCGGTTAAGACGCCATCGATTTCAATTGAATGCCATTTCTTCTTTTCCAAGGACATACACCATATTCTTAGGCATTATAGGTGCCTATTTCCTCAATGGGAATGCATTATCCCTTAAAACTTATACGTTATTATTTAACCCTAAACCGGTTAAAAAGCGATAAAAACACTCTATCCATCGAGGACCAGATAGCGTTTCTGGCGAAGATAAATCACTTTGACACCTTCCATCCTAGCCTTTTTCCTAAGCTCTGAATCAGTGGTACCGATGACCATGTTATTTATTCTCGCTAACTCGATTAATGAATCGTCGACCAGTGTCTCCGAGGTATCTTCTATCACCTTGCATTGCTCAATCATTTTCAAGGCAAACAATAGTTCCTTCTCAAAGCTAGGCTTGGCATCTTTCCTGAGTAATTTGATCTCATCAACCACTCTACTTGATACAAAGAACTCTGTGAGGTCGTTAAGAGCCTCATCTGCTTCAGAAAAAACATCAACGCCAAATCGAAGAGGGACTAAAAGAAAATTAGTATCACAGAGAATCTTGGTAGGCAAATTAGCCACTTACTGTTCCTACACCAATAAGGCGCCATCTTCCACCGATTCTTCTGCTTAATGCAACCCTATCCTCTGGAAGAGCACAAACTGGTATTGTGAGCTGTGTCTCCATCTCATCCTTGCTGACAGTGGTTACTTCGCCCATAGTCTTAGCAGTACCAACATTCAGCAATAATTTCTCGCCTTTCGCGATTTTAGCGACCTTTTCCTCAGTCATACTACCAACGACTCTGTCAAATAGCCTGTATTCCAGTGTCATTGCCTCGATGACTGGTGGAAGGGTTCCGGGTTTACCTGCGAGACTGCCTACCAATCCATCTGACTTTGTAAGACTGGGGTCAAGCATGGTTCCTATGCCTGCGAGCCCACCGGGCATCGCTTCATCAACCTCTGTGTTTCCCACGTGAAGGCTTGTGATGGTTGTGTATAGTTCTCGCATTTTGATCTTGTTTTTCTGGCGCTGGGGTAGACCGGGTCTGATCTCGATCTCGTCACCTACATTGAAGTTTCCTTGGGTTATACTGCCTCCGACTACTCCACCCACCATATCATCAATGGGAGTACCCGGCTTGTTAACATCAAAGCTCCTTACAACATACATCCTAGGAGGAAGATCAGGGTCCCTCTCAGGTGTTGGCAGATACTCCTGCATAGCCTGTATCAACAAGTCAATGTTCACGATTTGTTGCGCAGAGACAGGTATAATGGGTGCTTTCTCAGCTATACTCCCATTTAGGAATTTCTTTATCTCGTTATAGCTCTCTTCAGCCCTCTCCTCTGAGACCAAGTCTATCTTGTTCTGGACAACAATCAGGTTCCTGAGCCCAACAGCATCAATAGCAGCCAAGTGCTCCCTTGTCTGGGGCTGAGGACAGGTCTCGTTCGCCGCAATAACCAGAATGGCTCCATCCATAACGGCAGCACCGCTCAACATAGTGGCCATCAGGATCTCGTGACCAGGGGCATCAACAAAGCTAAGCGTGCGTTGAAGCTCTGCCTCTCCTCCGCAGTTGCTACATATCTCGGAGGTACAGTAGCATTCAGGCTCATCGCAGTTGGGGCACTTGTATATAGCCGTGTCTGCGTAGCCTAGTTTGATGGTGATTCCTCGTTTGAGTTCCTCGCTGTGCCTGCTAGCCCACTCACCTGTGATGGCTTGGACTAGGGTTGTCTTTCCGTGGTCTACGTGCCCGATGGTACCGATGTTGACTTCTGGTTGTTTTGGTAGTTTTGCGATAGTTGATCTCCCCTGTTAGTGTTATTGATGCTGAATCTTTCCTTAAATACATATCTCCACGCCATCCAGTGGTATAGGTAGTATATTGGTAGAATGGGTAAAGAGTTATATCTAAAACCCGGAACAGATAAGATAATCAGGTGCAAGAAATGGGCGACGAAAAAGTTGCAGTAATGATAAGCAAAGAACTCGTGAAAAAAGTAGAGGAAAAGATAGCTGGCACCAGCATAACCAGCATCGAGGAGTACATCGAGCTACTACTAGAGAACGAGTTCCCAGAAGAAACAGAGTACACAGCCGAAGAAGAAGAGCTCATACGTGAGCGCCTCAGGCGACTAGGATATATCGAGTGACTATATATGCCAAGACCACACGGTGGAAGACTAATCAACCAGCTTACGAGAGCAGCACAAACAGAAAATAGGATTGAGGAAGCAACTGAGCTACCGAATGTCTCTGTGAATAATGAACTGAGGATAGATCTTGAGAATATCGCTGTTGGACTCTACAGTCCCTTGAAGGGCTCCCTTGTTAAGAATGATTTTGACTCTGTAGTCGCTAAGGGGCGGTTATCCAATGATGTCCCTTGGACCATCCCCATATTACTGGATGTTTCTGAGGAGGAAGCCGGTATGTTCACGCTAGGGGATTCTATCGCATTATCATGTGGGGGGGAGAACTTTGCTATACTCAAGGTTGCTGACAAGTATAACTGGGATAAAAAGAGCTACTGTCAGAACATATACAAGACCATAGACATGGAGCACCCCGGGGTGCAGAAGACCCAGAATATGAAGCAAACCCTAGTGGGAGGCGAGATAGAGGTATTCAATGAGACCTTGGGCGTATTCCCCCAGTACAGGCTCAAGCCGGAGGAGACAAGGTTCCTATTCAAGGAAAAAGGCTGGAGAAGTGTTGCTGGTTTCCAGACTCGTAATGCACCCCATATTGGGCATGAGTATGTTCAGAAAACGGCGCTCAGCTTCGTGGATGGCTTGTTCATCAATCCTTTGATCGGTAAGAAGAAAACGGGAGATTTTACTGATACTGTCATTATCGAGAGTTATGAGGCGTTGATCAAGAACTATTTCCTGAAAAACGCTGCTATATTGGTTACCCTTGAGATGGAGATGAGGTACGCTGGACCAAAAGAGGCTATTCATCACGCCATAGTACGCAAGAACTATGGTTGCAGCCACTTCATCGTGGGCAGAGACCACGCGGGGGTAGGTAGCTATTATGGTCCATTCGAGGCTCAGGAGATATTCGAGGATTACCCGGACCTTGGTATAGCGCCCATCTTCTTCAGGAATTTCTTCCACTGCAACAAGTGTGGTGGACCCCAGAACGATAAGATATGTCCACATGGGGAAGAAGACAGAGCGAACTATAAGGGTAGGGTGATGCGTAAGCTGCTCGCTGAGGGCAAGTATCCTGATCCGACTCAGATGCGTCCAGAGGTTACTGAAGCGATACTGCGCCACAAGCAGCCTTTTGTTGAGTAGCTTCCCTTTTTTTCATTACACTTTTAACATATCATATCATTGACCTCTTTATGGCGTCAAAGATAACAGCAAGTCATATTCTTGTGGAGAAACAGAGTCAGGCACTCAAAATAATGGAGGAACTCAAAGGCGGAGCCAAGTTCGAGGACCTCGCAAAGAAACACAGCACCTGCCCATCGGGAAAAAGGGGTGGAAACCTTGGACCCTTTGGTAGGGGGCAGATGGTTAAGCCCTTTGAGACGGCTGCTTTTGATTTGAATGTGGGTGAGACAACCAAGGAGCCTGTCAAGACCCAGTTTGGTTACCACATTATCAAGAGGACCAAATAGCATCAGAGTATGGCTTTCAATAACCTGCCCCAATCTTTCTTTATGTCTCTGTAGACCTCGCATTCAAGCCAGCATGTTGGGCAGTCTAGTCTGCTTATTATGTCTCTTGCCTCATGGGCGCTGGGAGAGCTAAGGATATCTTTGAGGCTATTATCATGGATGTTTCCCAGTTTATGATTCATTACAATGCAGGGGTAGACATCCCCATATGTATCTATGAAAACTGACTCATCAGCCGCGCTACAGGATAAGGTTCTCTTATCAGCGATGTACTCCTTGGCTCCTTGAATATATGCGAGGTTGGTCAGGTTCTTCAAAACCCCCTTCTCTTTCTTGAGTGTGTAAGCTAATGCGTCAAGGAATGGAAACATCTCCTCGGAGAGGTTTCCGTTTTCTCCAAGGTTTTGATAGTAGTGTTCGCTTATGTTGATAGGGCGGAAGCTGAAGTCAGCACCGTATCGATATGATATCTTCTGGATTACTGGTGCGTGTTTATAATTATCCTTGGTGAGGGTGAATCCTGTTGATAGGGTTAGAGGGTTGTCTTTTTTTATCTTTCCAAGGAGTTTTATGGTTTGGATGGCTTTCTTGTAGCTTCCATCAATCCCTCGTTGGATATCATGTATCTCTCCCTCACCATCCAAGGAGACAGTGACGCCAATCCTTTGATTCCAATTAGATGCTATTATTTGAAGCACAGTATCATAGATCTTCTCAGGCAGTAAGCCATTGGTGGGAAACCAGATCATGCACTTGGGGGCAACTTCTTGGACAACTCGGACTATCTCGGGCAGGTCGTCTCTGAGGAATGGCTCTCCGCCAGTAAGCTGGATGAATTCAAGTTTTTTTAGATAATCTCGGTTTTCAATGAAGAATTCCGTTATTTCTTCAAGGCTGGGGTCTTCTGTTGGCTCGGTTTTCCATATGTTGCATGTGGTACATCTCCCGTTGCACCTGCTTGTAACGGCGTAATTGGATATCGCGGTGAGGTGTTGAGCCATTGTGAAAATTTCCTGAAAGTTAATATAATATTTGGGTCGTTAAGGATTTATGGTTTACGGGTCTTTGATGTGGTATGAAACAGATTAAGATGGATCACATACACTTTTTCGCCACTGATCTGGATGAGGCTGTGAAGTTCTATACTGATTTGGGCTGCGAGTTTGTGCAGAGATTCGAGCACGGTGGACGAGAAGCAGTGCAACTCAGGACCCAGTTTGGTACAACCATTGATATAAACAAGACACGGGCAGCGGATAACCCGGGATATAGCCATTTTAGTATCCTGATTGATGATATTGAGGCGGCGCACAAGGAGCTTGTGGCAAAGGGTTACTGGGTTGATGGTCCTGTGTTTAATGAGGATACCAAGAGGCATATCATCACTGTGCGTGATCCTAATGGTTTCCTTGTCCAGATGGTTCAGAAAGAGTAGTTATTCAGCTATAATAGTACCTTAGTACTATTTTTACAATACTTTTATATGGGTAATTCTGTGAGCCGATCCTGATAAACTCATGACAGAAGACCTGCTCAACAAGACCCTAGAAGAGAACACTGAAAAGATCAGTGAGATACTGAATGCTCTGGCGAACCCCATTAGGCTGAGGATATTATCAAGGCTTCTTGATGGAGATACCGAGTTTAGTACGCTTCAGGAAGCCACGGGATTGAGTAAAACAGCCCTGATTCATCATCTTAACAATCTCAGTGATACAGAGATTATTGATAACCCCAAGAGAGGGCTCTACAGGCTGAAAGAGGATGGAAAGAACATCTTAGCAAGCATTGTGGATACATATACGGGTTCTCTTTGGAGGAAGAGTCAGGAGGAGCAGCGTAGAGCCGATTTTATCACAAATGCATATGAGAGAAGGCATAGAACGATGGAGTTAGAAGTAAGAATAGTTGAGCTTGAGCCGATGCATGTGGCTAGTTTCAGGGCTATCAGTGAGACCCCTGAGCATGATGCCGCGAAGCTGCTTACACAGTGGGCTCAGGGAAAAGGTTACTTGAATGATCTAGAGAAGCACACCATATTTGGGTTCAATAACCCTAACCCCAGCGAGGGGAAAAAGGAGTATGGGTACGAGTTCTGGATCAAGGTAGAGGATGATTACAGCGAGGAGGGTTTGAAGCTGAAAGATGTATCTGGGGGCAGATACGCGGTCACTACTTGTCATCATCTAAGCGAGATCGGTGAACTTTGGATGAAGCTTTTCAACTGGACAAAGGAAAACGGGTACGAGTACAGGCAAGCAGAATGTCTTGAGAAGACCCTGAATTTCAGCGCATCCGATGACGAGCTAGTACTGGACCTTTACGAGCCTATCAAGTAGGTGATATGTTTGAAGGTGTATATTGTCTGCGACCTTGAGGGTGTTGCTGGAGTGGTTGACTTCAAGAAGCAGTGCATGGAGGATGGCGCATATTATCAGCAAGCCATAAGAGTAGCAACCCTTGAGCTCAATGCACTGATAGATGGACTCATCGAGGGCGGAGCTTCTGAGGTTTATGCATGGCCAGGACACGGGGATTTTCCCGGTGGAATCGACTTTGAACTTGTTCACCCAGAGTGTAAGCTTGTAATGCATGCTGGAGATGGGGGTCCTGTTGGTGTCGATGCTAGTTTTGATGCCATGGTGCTTCATGGGTTTCACGGGATGGCTGGCGCAGAGGATGGTATATTGAGCCACAGCTTCTATCCTATGCCCAAGAATATTTGGTTTAATGATGTTAAGATCGGGGAGATTGCGTTGAATATCTACAGTTTTGGGGAGTACGAGGTACCTTGCATTATGGTGACTGGGGACCAAGCTGCTGTAGATGAGGCTGGAGAACTGGTTCTTGGAATAGAAAAGGTCCCTATCAAATGGGGCTTATCTGAGAAGGAGAAACTAGGGGCTCTTACAGTTAGACAGGCAATCAGTTTGAGCCCAGAAAAGGCGAGAGCCTTGATACAGGAGGCTGCAAAGAGAGCTATAAAAAAGGTGAAATCCATCAAACCAGTTACCCAGAAGACCCCCTTCACACTCAAAGTAGAGTACATTGAGGAGAAATACGCCAAAGCTAAGGTTGGTTTCCCGGGTGTCAAACGATTGGACTCCTTGGTCATTACCAAGGAATGCAGCAGCTTAGAAGAGGTGATCTTCTAATATTTTCACTTAAAACCAATGAGAATAATATTGCTTATTTATAATATCAAACTACCATCAACAAGATTACTTTCACATAGGTCTCTCGTTTGGTTCCTACCCTCCATTTTATATCAGATAATCTAGGTGATACCCCCGTTGGGGGTATTTTGTGGGAGAATCACCGAGTCATCTATATCTAAAACAAGTGGGAGCATTATGGCTCTATAACCAGATGTGTCACATGGTGGATACTGAGGTTAAACTGAACCAGCTTGGGCTCTTACGGTATCTTGAATTGGATAAAAAGAAGGTGATAGACGTGGTGGGGGTAGGGCTCAAATATTTCCCATGGAATCGACGCAAGATTCAAGACGAACTCTATGATGACTTTGAGCTCATCAACCCAGAACAATATGAGATTGGGTATAATATTCTCAGGGGCATCGAGGTAAAGGTCAGCAAGAGCGACTTCAAGAATGGCTTCATCTGTGCTGGGACAAACTATAACTATGTTCTAGCTCCGACAAAGCTTATCTCACCCAGCTTGCTACCAAGAGGAGTCGGGCTTATCGAGTATAACAGATACAAGTTCGATATCACAGAGAACGACCTTGAGGAGAACCCAACCTCACGACCATTCAAGTTCAATGGACTAAGGGTAATTAAACGAGCAAAGTACAGGAACCTTCCCCAGTTCCACATAGACCATACAATATCAATGATAGCCCAGCGGAGAACAAACAACAGACAAGAAACCTATAGAGAAGTAGTAGACGGCTTAGCAAACCAAGAACTAGTCTATACTATGCACTTTCAAAAGGGTCTCAATTCCCCTAAGCCGGTTCCTTAGAGTGACCTCAGTAGTCCCAGCTGCCTCTGCGATATCCTTCTGTATGCGCTTATCATTGGTCTCGATACTCGCCTTATACAGAGCAGCGGCAGCTAAACCTCTTGGGTCCTTACCTGTGAGACCTCTATGCTTTTTGGCTTTTCTAAGAAGTTCTACCGCATACATTTCGGTCTTGGGGTCTAGCTCTAGTTTTGATGCTATACCTGGGATGAACTTCATGGGATCATCCACCGGCATCTTTAGTTTTAGCTCCTTGATTAGGAGCCGGTATGTTCTGGCAACCTCGGCGTGGTTACGTGTTGAAGCTTCTGTTATCTCTTGGAGGGGTCTTGGCAGACTCAAGTGTCTGCACGCTGCATAGATGCTTGCGGCAACAAAGCCATCTATGCTGCGACCGCGTAAGAGATCGGCTTTCAACGCTCTTCTGTAGATTAATGCTGCTCTTTCCTTGACGTTCTTTGGGATATGTAATTTGGTAGAGACCCTGTCCAGCTCAGCCAAAGCCGAGCTAAGGTTTCGCTGCTCTGTCTCATCAAACTTGCTCCGGTTATCAAATCTCCGCAGACGGGTCATCTTTATCCGAGTCTCGTTCTTGAGACGGTTTCCATTATGGTCTCTGTCTGGTCTGAATATTGTTGATAGTCCTTTGTCATAGATTGTGTAGCTGTAGCCGAGGCCTGTCCTGCTTCGGTCGTTGCGTTCAGATGTTGTAAAGGCTCTCCATTCGGGTCCATGATTAATTATATTCTGTTGTACTACGAGACCACATGTCCCGCAGACTTCTTCCCCAGAATCATAGTCTATTACTATTTTTTCGCTTCCACAACTGTTGCATTTTATAGTGAGTAGCCTCCAAACCTAAAAGGTGCCAGTCTTGTATGAGGCTAGACGTTTTAATTATAAGGTTAGCGTGTACAGTTTCCTTCAACTGGTGATAACCTATATAAGTGTGTTCAGATGTGTTCATGTGAAACCTTGAAATCCATTGATCCATTCGCCAAAGGAAAAACAGTCACCAGAACTATCAGGATAGATGAAGGATACGATGAGATAATAAAGTATGAGGCAGAGAGACGAGGTGTAAGCGTAAATACGATCATTGATCAACTGCTGAGGAAATATGTGCAGAGCTACCGGTACTTTGAGAATCTCAGCGCTGTAACACTCTCTGCTCCTAGTCTTCTCTCGTTTTTGGAAATAATCGAGGAAGAGGAGATTATAGAGATAGGGAAAGAGCTAGGAAAGGAGAGACCTTATGAGTTGATATTGAAACGGGGAATCAAGCCTAGTTATGAGTCGGCGAAATGGTATATCCTTGAGGTTCTTGGCGCTCAGAGTGGATGGATGAGTGCCTCCATTAATGTAAGAGGAGGAAACGAGTACATTCACCTGAGCCACCCATTTGGATATAAGTGGAGCCTCTTCTTGCGGGGATACTTTGGGACTTTCTTCAAGGAAGTGGTGGGTGTGAACCCTGAGACAGATGTATTATCGTCTTCCATTACTTTTACCTTCAACCTCAAGGATCTTGAAAAAGCCCGGACACAATAGACGGAGCGTCCAAGAAGCTGGGTGCTTTATGCGTTACCTTTAATACGCGAAATCCCTCAATGTGATTAAAATCAACTATTGGTGAACATGAATGGCATTTAAAATGGCAAAAGTCGGTGAACTAAAAGAGGGAAGTTACGCCATCATTAACGATGAGCCGAGCCAAATCAAACAGATCACAAAGAGTAAACCAGGAAAACATGGAAGCGCAAAGTTCAGATGTACAGCAATCAGTCTATTCGACGGAAGAAAACAGAGCTACGTAGCCAGTACAGACACAAACATCCAGGTACCTATCGTTGACAAGCGAAGCGGACAGATTATCAGCGTCTCTCCTGCAAGCATCCAGCTCATGGATCTTGAGACATATGAGATGAGAGATGTAGATACTCCAGCAGATGAAGAGATTGCCGCCAAGATTGAGGCTGGCAAGGAAGTCGAGTACTGGATTATTTTGGATCGTGTGAAGATCCAACGAGTAAAGAACTGAAGGCGCCCAGATGAAAAAAGTTCATCAAATCAGGCTCCGCCCCGGGATGACTGTGGGTGAGTTGGCTGAGGAGATGCGTCTAGCTGGGGTTATGCAGGGTGGACGCGTCGGAAGAGCCGCTGATATCCTAGCTGAGATGTTTAGCGACCCCAGTTATACTGTTTTTATTACACTTAGCGGACCACTGGTGCCCGGTGGACTCAGGATAATCATTAGGGATCTCATCAAGAATGGCTATGTTGATGCGGTTATGACCAATGGCGCCAACATGGTCCATGACATAGTTGAGGCTATGGGAAGAACCCATTATATTGGCACCACGAATGTGGATGATGAGAAACTATACGAAGAAGGATACAATAGGGCGTATGATGTCTTCATTGAGAACGAGACCTTCGTGGATATAGAGACATATGTTGGGAAACTCATCGATGATATCCCAGAGGAAACACGGGATGGTATCGCAATCCACGAGTTTCTTAACGAGATTGGTAAACGGTTAACCGACGAGGAGTCCATACTCAAGGCAGCCGCAGATAAGAATATCCCAATTTTCAGCCCCGGTTTCCTTGACAGTATGCTTGGGATTCCTTTGTGGCTTTATGGTAAACAGAAAAAACTTGTCTTCAACCCGTTGAAGGATTTTGATCTACTGGCTGACATGGTTTTTGATGCAGAGAAATCCGGCGCCATCATACTCGGCGGAGGCACACCAAAACATCATACCCAGTACATACACACGTTGCGTGAAGGCTTGGATGCCGCTATCCAGCTTAGTAGTGCAAGGGTTGAGGATGGGAGCCTCAGCGGTGCACCATTACGGGAATCCATTACATGGGGCAAGCTCAGGAAAGGACAGCTTGAAGAAAAAACCGCTACAATATTTGGTGAGATTACTTCTTTGTTCCCATTGATTGTTGCAGCTGCTTTGGAAAAAATAGATAAAAAAGGTTAGTCAGTTCAAGCAAAATGTTCTGGACCAATGCATCCAGCCGTATAATTCTTGAATTCGTCCCCACATAGTTCAGCTATGAAGTCACCATCCCACCACTCAAATGTGGTGATGTCCTCATGAACCACCATGATATGTGGTACCCCTGCATCGACAGAGGTCACTTCACCGATTCTAAGAGGAATAGTGGTCTCCACACCATTCACGGATAGGATATAATCCGCTTTTCCAGAGAGGAGAAGCGTGTACTGTTTATTGGGGTGAATATGGTTTCCTCGATAGGACCCAATCTTGGTCTCTAGTACCGAGTAAAATTTTCCGTCTCTTACGAAGGCATAGCCTTCTCCTATGCCCTCGAATGTTCCCCATTCATTAAGATTTAGACTGAGTTTTGTTCACATCCTGTAGGATACCACAGGATGTTATTCCTTTATTTATATATTTTTGATAAACAGATTCCTCTGGGAATATGGTATTCACAATATATATGCCATAAATAATACAACTTAACAGAAAATATTACGCAAAGAATAAATAGGATGAGAAAATTCCTGTAGGCATGCTCCCTACGATTGACATTATTCCTGATAGAAGGAGAAAAATTGGACTAACCCAGAACCAGCTAGCAGAACTGGCGGGAGTAAGCCAGAGCTATATAGCCAAACTAGAAGCAGGTAAGATCGAGCCAAGTTATCTCAAGGTCAAGTCAATTTTCGAGGCACTGGATAAGCTTGAGCGCCGTAAAGAGGTGCAGGCATCGGAGATTATGACCGAAGACCCTGTAGTGGTTCAACAAATATCATCGGTTCAGGAGACCGTTGATATTATGCGCAGGAATGGTTTCAGCCAGTTACCCGTGTTTGATGGCGATAAGCCAGTAGGGGGGGTCAGTGAGAGAACACTGCTGGACAAGATACTATACAATGATGATGGTGTTCCAGCGAGTAGAAAACAGGTTAAGGATATTATGGATGAAGGCTGGCCCATGGTAGCGGAGGATGCGCCGTTGTCTCTGCTATCAAACTTGTTGAAGTATTATCCTGCTGTTCTTGTTCAGCGTAAAGGACATGTTGTGGGGATAATAACTAAGGCTGACCTCTTAGGGGTATTCAGTGGTTAAACAAATTTCTTTTAAGACAGTTTTCCATCTCGTAAGCCATGAAGCTCACACGGAAAAAAGTGCTTTCGATATTCATATTATTCCTATTCTCGGGAAGTATACTCAGCCTCGCTGCAAACATATTCATGCAGCCAAGTAACAATGACCCTAGCACGACTGAAATCGTTGTGATGGAGACCAGCTTGGGAACCATCGAGATAGGATTAGATAGACAAAGGGCGCCTATCACGGTAGAAAACTTTGTGAATTATGTGAATGATGGCTTCTTTGATGGACTCTGCTTCCACAGGATAATATCAACATTCATGATCCAAGGAGGAGGATTCTACCCTAACTCAACCTACCAACAGGCAGGAGACCCCATAAAGATAGAATCAAACAATGGATTGAAGAACCTGAGAGGCACCATTGCGATGGCTCGGAGCAGCGACCCTAACAGCGCAACGAGTCAATTCTATATCAATGTCAAGGATAATTCTAACCTTGATTATCCTAGCTCTGATGGTTATGGTTATACTGTTTTCGGTACAGTAGTCAGTGGATTGAATGTCGTTGATGAGATAAAGGACGTAGCCACAGACATCAAAGACACACCATACGGCTCGATGCCTGATTGGCCTATCGAGCCTGTAGAGATAATCAGAGCCTACATGAAACCGGAATAAACCATTATTAATTCCAAACATATTCATGCAGCCGAGTAACAAGTACTCCAACATGACAGATATAGTAGTGATGGAGACCAGCTTGGGAACCATCGAGATAGCGTTAGACAGGGAGAAGGCACCAATCACTGTGGAGAACTTTGTTAATTATGTGAATAATGGCTTCTTTGATGGGCTCTGCTTCCACAGAGTAATCAGGAGATTCATGATACAAGGCGGAGGATTCACCCCCGATGGCACCAGCAAGGATACCGGAGACCCGATAAAGATAGAGTCACGGAACGCTTTAAAGAACCAGAAAGGCACCATCGCCATGGCGAGAACCAGCGATCCTAATAGCGCTACAAGCCAGTTCTTTATCAACACAGTAGATAACGACAACTTGGACTATCCAAGCTTTGATGGACACGGCTATACAGTGTTCGGTAAGGTGGTCTCAGGCATGGATGCAGTCAAGGAGATAGAGGGTGTTGCCACTGGAACAAAACTCACACCCTATGGCCCAATGCAGGACTGGCCAAATGAAACAGTAGAGATAACAAAAGCCTACCTAAAAAAATAGGGGATTAACGAGAGAACACAAGCTCCCCGTCGATAAACACCATTATTACTTGGCTACGTGGGTCCAATGGATCTCCTTTAGTGATCCTTAGGTCCGCGTCTTTTCCCTTTTCAATTGATCCAACGCGGTCAGCTATTCCAAGTATCTCTGCTGGGTTAATGGTTATGGTTCGCCAAGCTTCCTCTTCACTGAGCCCATCCCGGATTGCGAGCGCCGCGTGGATCGGAAGGAAACCTATCTTTCCGTTATCTGCATCGGTCTGCAAAGCTACCTTTACGCCGGCATCAACGAGGTTCTTTACTGTCTCAAAGGTTCGTTCACGGGTCTCCCATTTGCTACGCCAGTTTAGCCCCGGACCCCAGACCGCTGGAATAGCTTTCTCGGCTATATAATCAGCTATTCTGTGTCCTTCCGTGGCGTGCTCCCAACTCATCTTGATGCCGAACTCATCACAGATGCGTATAGCAGTTGCCACATCATCGGCTCGGTGGGCGTGGACCCGCATAGGAATCTCGCCTTTAAGCACAGGGATAAGAGCCTCTAGTTTTAGATCTTTGTCAGGCTGTTTCTCGGGTTTATCCGCGAATCGCTCCTTCTTCTCCATATAGTTCTTGGTCTTGTAGAGCCATTCACGCATGATCCCTGCGACACCCATACGTGTTGAGGGTAATACCTTCTGGTCCCCATAGACTCTGCGCGGGTTCTCACCGAAAGCCACCTTCATGCCACTATTCTCGACCACGATCATATCCTCAACAGTGGTCTTTGGGGCGGTCTTGATGACCACACCAGTGCCACCGATGACATTAGCGCTACCGGGTAAGACTTGGACAGTGGTGATACCGTTTTCTGCAGCAGCTGTGAGTCCTCCCTCATCAGCGTTTGCCTTGATACCGTCCAGTGCTCTTACCTGTGGTGTGATTGGGTCTGTTCGCTCGTTCCCGTCGCTTCCAGCCCAGCCAATGGATTCCTCCCATATACCGATATGACAATGAGCATCGATAAGCCCGGGTGTTACCCATTTGCCTCGGAGGTTGATCTCCTTGGCGTCTTTTGGTATCTTGACATCTGGTCCTACGTCGGCGATCTTGCCGTCCTTGATGAGAATGGTGCCTCGTTTGATGATGCCGTTGGTTACGGTGTTTATTTTTCCGTTTGTTAAGGCGATCATGTTATACCCCTCAGAGGCTGTAGACGATTTCACCGTCTATGATGACTTTTTCACATTTGGTCATTATATCGAGTGGGTCGCCTGATAGCAGCCTCAAGTCGGCGTCCTTGCCAACCTCAAGGCTTCCAACACGATCGGCTACACCGATGATCTCGGCGGGAATTATTGTGATAGCCTCTAGAGCATAGTCGTAGGGTAGTCCATGCTTGACGCTGAGTGCTGCGCAGATGGGTAAAAACCTGATGGTGCCTCCCACTGCATCTGTCTGTATAGCAAACTTGACGCCTGCATCATACAATACTTTGGGGGTATCATATCCTAGTTCCCTCATCTCCCATTTACCGCGACTAGTAAGGCTTGGACCCCAGACAGCGGGAACCTTCTTCTCAGCGATATAATCAGCGATCCTGTGACCCTCTGTGGCGTGCTCCCAGCTCATCTCGACACCAAACTCCTCGCAAACCCTGATGGCGGTTGCTACATCATCTGCCCTATGTGCGTGAGCCCTGAAGGGTATCTCCTTCTTGAGCACGGGTATCAAGGCTTCAAGTCTTATGTCTTCCTCGGGCATTTTTTCTGGGTCCTCGGCGAATCGCTCCTTCTTCTCCATATAGTTCTTGGTTTTCTGGAGCCACTCCCTGAGTACACCTGCTACACCCATCCTGGTGGCTGGCATCTTCTTGGCTTCCACGCCGTAGACTCTCATGGGGTTCTCGCCGAAGGCGATCTTCATCCCGCTTGGACTACGTAGTAGCATCTGGTCAACGGTGGTCTTGGGGGCTGTCTTCAATACGACGCCGTGTCCACCGATTACGTTTGCACTTCCTGGGAGTACCTGCGCTGTGGTGATTCCCTCCCGGAGTGCTGCTCTTAGTCCTCCCTCGTCGGCGTTGGCTTTTATTCCGTCAAGCGCCCTGACGTGGGGCGTGGCTGGCTCGGTTCGCTCGTTTCCGTCGCTTCCAGCCCATCCAATGGTTTCCTCCCAGATACCTATGTGGCAGTGGGCCTCAACGAGCCCCGGCATCACGTATTTTGCTTTGATTGGTTTCACGTCTTTTGGGATCTTTACATCTGGGCCGATCTTTTTGATCTTGCCTTTGTCGATGAGTATTACTCCATCTTTGATGATCCCGTTTGTGATCGTGTTGACTTTT
>Ga0180432_10003248_pt1 | contig 23508 bp, 14 predicted proteins | sample SS_ome_10_FD_132414 | JGI IMG/M metagenome (GOLD analysis project Ga0180432, IMG submission 132414) | Hypersaline lake sediment archaeal communities from the Salton Sea, California, USA - SS_1_MS_2 metaG | ecosystem: Environmental > Aquatic > Non-marine Saline and Alkaline > Hypersaline >... | reverse complement strand
GATCATGTCGATCCTGTTTCTTGCGATTGCGGTCTTCCTGGCCGGGGCCGCGGCCAGCTTCAGGCTCGAAACCTTCTGGGCCAACTGGGGGCCGCTTGATTTCAACGCGGCGCCGTTCAGCGAACTCGACCCGAAGCGGCTGAGCGCCATTCCCCGCCTTAGCTTCTGGGCCCTGTTCGCCATCTACTTTCCGGCCGTCACCGGGATCGACGCCGGGGTCAATATGTCCGGCGACCTGAAGGACCCCGGCCGCAGCATCCCACGCGGCGCGCTGGCCGCGGTCGGGGTGGGGTTCCTGGTCTATCTCGTGGAGATTCTCCTCTCGGGCGGGGCGTACGCGCGCCGCGACCTCATCGAGACCCCGTATCAGCTCCTGCGCGACAACGCGATCTTCGGCGCGGGCGTGTTCGTGATGCTCGGGGTGTTCGCGGCCACGCTCTCCAGCGCCTTGGGTAGCTACCTCTCCAGCCCCCGGGTCCTCCAGGCGGTCAGCCGCGACCCCGTACTGCGGTTCCTGCACCCCTTCGCCAAGGGCACGGCCAAGCGGGACGAGCCGCGCCGCGCGCTCCTGTTCGTGGGGGCGATCACCCTGGCCGTGCTCCTGTGGGCGGGCAACGAGGCCGAGGGGAAGGCCCTGAACCTCGTGGCGTCGGTGGTGACCATGTTCTTCCTGTACACCTACGGCATGATGAACCTGGCCGCGTTCACCGAGGCCGTGGCGCACAACCCGTCCTTCCGGCCGCGCTTCCGGTACTTCCACTGGGCCACGGCCCTGGCCGGGGGGCTCGGGTGCGTGGCGGTGAGCTTCCTGGTCCAGCCGGTGGCGGCCGGGGCCGCGGTGGTCCTGATCGGCGGGCTGTACTGGTACGTGCGCAGCCGCAACCTGCAGCGCACCTTCGGGGACGCGCGCCGCGGGTTCGTGTACGCGGCCGCGCGGCGGGATCTCTTGCACCTGGCCACCATGGAAGAGGACTCGCGCAACTGGCGGCCCACGATCCTGGTCTTCAGCGGCAACCCGGACACGCGCCAGACCCTGGTCCGGTACGCGGACTGGCTGGAGTCCGGCCGCGGGTTCGTGTTGCTGGCGAATATCCTGAAGGGCAGCACCGAGTCGGTGGCCGAGTTCGGCCGCATGCACGGCTCGGCCCTGCGCCAGCTGCGGGCCTGGTGCGCGGAGCACGAGGTCCAGGCCTTCCCCCTCGCCGTGGTGGCCGACACGGTGGAGGAGGGCATGGCGATGCTCTTGCAGACCGCGTCCGTGGGTCCGGTGCGGCCGAACCTGGCCATGTTCGGATGGACCGCCACCGCCGAGCGCGCGGAGGCCCTGGCCCATCATCTGCGTCTGGCGGCGGGCATGGGTATGACCCTGGTGCTCGTCTACGACCGGGGCCTGCCCGAACTCGGCCCCGGAAAGCGCATCGACGTATGGTGGCGGGGGCAGAGGAACGGCGCGGTGATGATGATTCTCGCGTACCTCCTGTCTCGCAACTGGGAGTGGGAGAACGCGCGCATCCGGATCCTGCGCGTGGTCGACCGCGAGGAGGGCCGCGGCCCCGCGCTCGAGGCGCTCAACGCCCTGATCATGGATTCCCGCGTGGAGGCCGAGGGCCGCGTGCTCGTCAACGACTCGGAGGACCCGTTTGTCGAGTTCCTGCGACGCGAGTCCGCAGACGCCGACTGCGTGTTCCTGGGCTTCGACCTGCCCGAACAGGGCGCGGCCGCGCATTGGCACCGCACGCGGGCCGAACTCCTGGGCCCGCTTCCGACCACCCTGCTCGTGAGCTCCACCACGAGCGAGGACCTGCTCGCCTGACGGGCACATTGCCCAGGGACCGCCCGGCGTGGCTTTGTGCGCGCCCCGAGGCGTCTGTCGGTGCCACAGCGGTCCAGGTAGCGCGGCAGCGGCCGGCGCGCACACAGGTCATGTGCCGCCCGCATTCCCGAATGTGCTTGAGCTGCGGGCGGGGGCCATTGGCCACACGCGCAGCGTGTGCACGTGCATCGCGCCGCCGCGCGCCCTGAGCTGCAAGCCACCCGCGCCGGGCTCAGCGGGCAGGACCGGCGCCACGAGCCAGGCGCGCTCATTCGCGTACACCTCGACAACGGATCGGTCTACGAACACGCGCAAGTGCAGGAGGTTCTCGTCTTTCAACAGGCGAAACCGTCCGGACCGTTCTGCGCAGGAGAGGCGCCCGCGACGCGCGTCATACGTGATCGCAACGCCACACCTTGCACTGTCGCCGGCGCCACGAGAGGAAGAAGCTTCGCTCGGGCGCAGCACCTCCAGGACCCCGGCCTCTGCGTCCGCGGGATCGACGAGCAGGTCGATCTCTATCGTATCGCCCAGCACGCCGTCGAGCGGGTTGCCGCTTCGCGGATCGAGGGGCAGGTTTTCTCCTGTGTGCAGCGCGGGCCCATGCAGGGCGGCGAGTTCGGGCAGAGGAGTGAGGCGCAGCCCCCCTCCGCGGCGCGCGTCGAGCACTACCGGCAGCGTGAGGTAGCCTGTCCAAGGGGCGCGCGTGCCCGCGTCCGCATGGATCCACCCGAACAGGATCCGCCGGCCGCGTGCATCCAGCAAGGTGTTGGGCGCGTACATCGGCCCGTCGAGTGCGAGCCGGCGCCATCGTCCGGGCCGAAATCGATCGTCCTCGTAATCGCCGAGTGCGTAGCGCACAGGCCCGTGCGGGCTGACCATGAGCACGTGCCGGTTCGCGAGCGGAAAGAAGTTCGGACACTCCCAGTGCCGGGCGGGGCCCGTGCACAGGGGGCCCAGGTAGCGCCATCGCACAAGGTCCGCCGATGCATACAGAAGCGCACACCCGCCTTGCCCCCGGACGCCGGACCCGAGCGCCATGCGCCACTCGTCGCCTTCGCGCCAGGCGAAAGGATCCCGGAATCCGGTCAGGTCGCCTCGCGGCGGGGAGGCGATCACAGGGTTGGCCGGGTGCTTGTGCCAGGTGCGCATGGCCTGGTCGCTGGTGGCCAGGCACTGGACCTCGGGCTTGACGCCGGTATACAGGATGGTCGGAGTGGCCTCATGGACCACGCAGCATCCGGAGTAGACCCCATCCGCGTCGTAGTCTTCCGGTCCGGGGGCCAGGGCTACGGGCTCATGATGCCAGTGCACGAGATCCGGGCTGGACGCATGGCCCCAGTGCATGGTCGCCCAGCGCGGTGCGTACGGGTTGTGTTGGTAGAACAGGTGGTAGCGCCCCGCGTGGTAGATCGGCCCGTTGGGGTCGTTGATCCAGTAGGCGGGCGGGCCGAAATGGAACGCGGGCCGCAGGGGGTCCGCGTCCGCCGCCGGCTGCGCTGCCAGCACGCTTTCGGTCGCGCGATGCACCAGCGCCTGGTGAGAGAGCCTCGGAGACATGAGGCGTTCCTTTCGATCGGGAGTATTGCTCTTGTCAGGATCATCGGTCGCCTGTCAGCGCAGCGCGGGTCGAGTCCAGCCTGACGATGCGGTGCTGCATTATGGGCGCTTGTGCGTGACAGTCAATCGAGGTGGCCCGCGACCGTCCGGCGCGGCGAGCGGCTTGCGTTCCGCTCGGCCGGAGGGTAGAATCGCCGCCTCTTCATTCCATCGCGTCCCCGGAGAAGGGAACCTCGATGCCCGCGAACGAACGCCCGAACTTCCTGCTCATAACCAGCGACCAGCAGCACTGGAACACGCTCGGGTGCCTGAATCCCGCGCTGCGCACCCCGAACCTGAATCGCCTCGCGCGCGACGGGACCCTGTTCACGCGCGCGTACACCTCGAACCCCACGTGCACACCCGCGCGCGCGTCCATGATCACGGGCCGGTACCCGAGCCAGCACGGCGCGTGGTCGCTGGGCACCAAGCTGCCGGAGACCGAGCGCACCGTGGGCGAGGAGCTCCAGCGGGCCGGGTACCGCACCGCCCTGGTGGGCAAGGCGCATTTCCAGCAGAACGTGCAGAGCGCGGAGTACCCGTCGCTGGAGGCGCGCCCGCTCTTGCAGGACCTCGACTTCTGGCGCACGTTCCGCGGGCCCTTCTACGGGTTCGAGCACGTGGAGCTCGCGCGCAACCACGGCGACGAGTTCCTGGTCGGCCAGCACTACGCCCTGTGGATGGAGGAGAACGGGCTGGGGAACTGGCGCGACTTCTTCCGCCCACCCACGGGCAACAACCCGAACCAGCGGCTGACCTGGGGGATTCCCGAGCGCTACCACTACGACGCCTGGATCGCGGAGCGCAGCCAGGCCCTGATGCAGGGCTTCCGGGAGCGAGAGGAGCCCTTCTTCCTGTGGGCGAGCTTTTTCGACCCGCATCCGCCGTATCTTGCGCCCGAACCCTGGGACAAGATGTACGATCCGGACGAGATCGAGGTCCCGCAGGCGAGCGAAGGCGAGCACGGCCGCCTGCCCCCGCACTTCCGGATGACCCAGGAAGAAAAGCCCGATTTCTCGGCCTACAAGGAGCCGGATGGGCACACCATGCACGGGTTCAGCTCGCACCTCGTGGACCCGGCCGCCCAGGCGCGCAACATCGCGGTCTACTACGGCATGATCAGCCTGATGGACAAGTACATCGGCGCGATCCTGGACGAGGTGGACCGGCAGGGCCTGGCGGACAACACGGTTGTCCTGTTCACCACGGACCACGGGCACCTGTTCGGTCAGCATGGGCTCGTGAAGAAGGGCGCGTTCCATTACGACGACCTGTTGCGTGTGCCGTTCCTCGTGCGCTGGCCCGGACAGGTGCCCGCGGGCCGGCGGTCTGCGGCTCTACAGTCCTTCGTGGACCTGGCGCCCACGTTCCTGGGCCTGGCGGGCGCGCCCGTGCCCCGGACCATGGTCGGCCGCGACCAGGGCCCGGTGTGGCGCGGCAAGGCGCAGGCGGTGCGCGACCACGTGCTCGTAGAGAACCACCACCAGCCCACCACGATCCACGTGAAGACCTATGTGGACGCGCGATACAAGATCACGGTGTACTGCAACCACGCCTACGGCGAGCTCTTCGACCTGCAGGAGGACCCGGGCGAGACGCGCAACCTATGGGACGAGCCCGCGTACGCGGAGTGCAAGAGCGAGCTTCTTCTCAAGTTCCTGCACGCGGAGCTGGAGAAGGAGCCCGTGTGGATGCCGCGCGTGGGCCCCGCCTAGCCGTCCGGCGCCCGGGCGGGGCTGTCGGGTCCGGGCAGGCGCGAGGCCAGGAGCCCCGCGAGCGCATACCCGGCCGCGGCGATGAGCACGAGCCGCAGAAACCCGATCTCCATGGCCACAAGCGGCGCGGCCACCGTGGCCGCTACGCTCGCGAACCCGTTGGCCGCCCAGGCCCAGGGCACGAGCGCCACCGACGCGCCGCCCGCGCGCACCAGGCCCGCGGGAAACAGATGCCCCATGGCCGTGGCGAGCGGCGCGATCGTGAGGCACCCGACCAGGAACCGCACCCACCCGGCCTGCGGCTGGGTGAGCGCCAGCCACGGGTCCAGGAACACCGCATACAGAACCGCGAGCCCCACCACGATCGCGGCCGCGCGGCGGATCACGGTCACCGGCCGTGTCTGCCAGCGCCCGGACAGGTAGCTGCCGAGCCCGCCGAACACGAGGAAGCTCGAGATCGCCGCCGCGGCCGCGTACACCGGGTGCGCGAGGTACAGGATGAGCTTCTGTAGGAATCCCATCTCCAGGAACATGAACCCCGCGCCCAGCAACACGAAGTAGCCCATGGTCGCCGCTCGGCCCGGCACTCCGGCCAGAGCGCCCGCGCGCGGCGCCAGAGGCAGCACCACGAAGACGACCGCCAGCACCATGGCCTGCACGAGCGCGGCCACGAGCAACAGGTACCCGAGCTCCAGGAATCCGCGGGCCCGGTTGCCCAGCTCGTCCACGAGCCGGCGCAGGGTCCGCCACCGGAAGAAGTGGAAGAAGTACGGCCGGTCGTCGGTGGTCGCCGACACGTCGAACAGGTGCCTCTCCAGATACTGCTCGCGGTCCGGCCCGAGCAACGCCTGAGCGGCCTCGAAGTACCGGGGCCGGTCCAGGACATGGTACTGGTTCGCCTCCGCGCGGCGCAGCTCCGGCAGGTAGACGAGGTCGAAGCTGCGCGCTCGAGAGAATTCTCGAAGCGCCCGGGCCTGCACGTCGGTGATCGGCCGGTCGAAGGCGAGCGCGGTCACGGTCGCCCAGCTTCGCACCACGGCGAGATGCCGGGCCGGATCGCGGGTGCGCGCGCGCAGGGCGGCCGCCAGCGTGTCGATGAGCCGCGGCCCCTCGCGTGGTGGGGTGCGCACCCAGCGGGTCACGGACAGCACCCCGTCCTCGGCCAGGCGGTCCAGCATGCCCGCGAAGCTCTGGGCCGTGTACAGGTAGGACTCCTGCGCAGCGTACAGACCCGCGCCCGAGGCGCCGAACCCGCCGACCGGGGGCACGTGCACGAGGTCGAAAGACTTCGGCGTGGAAGCGAGGTACCCGCGCGCCTCGCGGTTCACCACGCGCACGCCGTGCGCGGTGTACACGCGTCCGCCGCGCTCGTGCAGCGGCCCGGTCATGAGGTCGATGACCTGCCGGTTCATCTCCAGGGCGGTGACAGCCTCGGCCCGGTGGTACAGGGCCAGGCCGATGTCCGCGCCGCCGCCCGCGCCCACCACCAGGACGCGCGGCCGGGTGCAGACGCCGTAGGCAGCCGCCCCTGTGGTGAAGTCCAGGAACGCCCAGTCCGCGCGCGCGCGCACGTCGTAGACCGCGCTTGTGCCGTCTCCGTCCGCGATCAGGAGCACGTGCGCGGGAAGGGGCTCGGTGTACTGGAGGCTCAACCCCGGGGCGTAGTGCACGGCCTCGCCCTGGACCACGTCCAGGCGCCCGAGCGGCCCCTCGCGTTGGGCCAGGGTGCGGGTCTCGGGCATGGCGCGCACCTGTTCGAGCATCTTGTACGGGCTCATGACCGGCCGCTGAGGCAGGACAACGGCCAACAGGAGCACGCCCAGGGCCGCGAGCACCGACGCCATGGCCCAGGCCCGGCGCCGCCAGGGCACGAGCACGAGCGCGGCGACCACCCCGCCCGCGGTGACCGCGTGCAACAGCCCCCCGGTCGTGGTCCCCTGCAGGATGAGCACGGCCGCCACGCCGCCCAGCCCGGAGCCGGCCAGATTGGCCGCATAGTGCCCGCCGACCCGGTCGCCGCGGTCCATGAGCGCCACGCCCACGGCCGCCCCGGCGAATAAAAACGGCACGAAGAGCACCGCCTCCAGCAGGAGCACCTTGCCCGCCTCGCCCGGGGTCCAGGCCAGGGTCTGCACGGCCAGGGGCAGGTGCCCGCCGCCCCATTGGGCCAGGGGCACGGTCGCGGCGAACGCGAAGGCGAACAGGCACAGCCCCGCGCGCTCGCGTCCCTGGAGTCTGCGCCGGGCGAGCGCGAGCGCCGTGCCGCTGGCGCCGAAGCCCAACAGCGCCACGCTGATGGCCATGTACGCGAAGTGATGCCAGAATCGGACCGCCAAGACGCGCATGAGCGCGAGCTCGAGCGCGATCGTCGCCGCGGACAGGACCGCCACGGCGAGGCGCACCCGCACGCGGGGCAGGGGGTCAGTCCTCGGACACATCGGTGCGTCGCAGGGGCACGAACCGCACGGACATGAGATTGCGGCTGCGCACCGTGCCCTCGCGGTCCTTGGTGACGAGCATCAGCGACTGGACCGCGAACCGGCCGCCCACGGGAATGATCATCCGGCCCTCGGGCGCGAGCTGCTCGATCAAGGGCGGGGGAATCTGCCCCGCCGCGCACGTCACGATGATCCCATCGAACGGCGCGTGCTGGGGCCAGCCGTAGTACCCGTCCCCGTGGCGGATGCGGACCGTGTCGTACCCCAGCCGCTTGAGGCGCTTGCGGGCCGCCGTGGCCAGGGGCTCGATAATCTCCACGGTGTACACGTGCGGGGTGAACTCGGTGAGCACCGCGGCCTGGTAGGCCGAGCCCGTGCCGACCTCGAGCACCTTGCTCTCTGGGTCGAGCTCCAGGAGCCGGGTCATCTCCGCGACCATGTAGGGCTGGCTGATCGTCTGGCCGTACCCGATGGGCAAGGGCGAGTCCGCATAGGCGCGCAAGCGCTGGTCCTCGGGCACGAATTCGTGTCGGGGCACACCCTGCATGGCCTGGAGCACAGCCTCGTCTTGGAGGCCGTACCCGCGGATCGTGTCGACCATGTGCCTGCGGTCTTCGCGCCGCTCCCTGGAGCGCGGGTGGGTCCACTGCGCCTGCGCCTCGGGCTGCGCGGGCGCGGCGGCGCTCGTCTCGGCCGGGGGGCGCAAACTGGGGTCGGGCGTCTCGCCGCCCGTACGAAGCCAGATAAGGCCCGCCACCGCGGCGGCGAGAATGAGCGTGACCAGGGCTGTTGGCGCGAGGCGGTAGCCGGTGGTACGCGGCATGGGGCTACTCCGAGCGACTTCCACCGAAGCCATCGTGTCCGCCCCCGACTTCCGCAACTGCCGTACCACCCGCCCGGCAGGAGGCCAATGCGCAACGGAGGCGCTAGCAGCCGGTCAGCAGCCCCTCGCACGCCGGGCGCGCGTCGAACAGGTTGCGGTACATGTTGAAGATCTCCTGGCGGTGCGCCAGGAGCTCCATGTCCGCGTTCGCGGCGATGGGCCGCGGCGCGAGCAGGGCCAGGAGCTCCGGCCGCGTGGTATGCCGGGCCACGCCGGGCAACAGGCCGCGCAGGTACTTGGGCACCTTGAGCACGTCCTCCAGCGCGCCGGGCGCGCCCTCGGCCTCGTACACCGCGCGGATGCGCTCGTCGAGCAGGGCCGCGTACAGGGCCGCGTCGCGCTGCTTGCTGTAGCAGGCGAGGTCCGCAAGGTCGATGTCCGCGCGCGCGGCCAGGAGTTCCACGGCCTCGAGCAGGTGCTTGACGTCGAGCTCCGCAGGCGGCAGGCCCAGGGTCAGGGTCCAGTCGTCGCCCTGCGCGCACCAGGTCCCGTCCAGAAGCAGGACCGCGCGGCCCGCCTGGAGCCAGGCGACCGTCCTCTCGTCGTCGAGCGCCTGGCGCTTGTCCGTTGCGTCGGGCAGGTACAGAATCGTGCGGTGCGTGTCCGCCTGCGCCTGGGGCAACACGAGCAGGCTCGTCCAGCCCACCGGGCCGTGGCGAAGCTCGTGCACCGTACGCCCACCGTGCAGGAACGTGTCCACGGTCTCGACTTCGGTCTGGAGCGGGCGCTCGTCAAAGCGCAGAAGCTCGCGCACCTTGGCCTGCACGTAGGCGTGTCGCTCGTCCCACTCCTCGCGCGTACGGGGGATCAGGATCGGCATGCCTTCGTGCTCCTCGACCGCGTCGATCCAGCCCAGCATGTGGTATTTCGGCCCGGGCCGCTGGGTTCCGGGCAGGCAGGCGAGCTCCGCGCGGTCGAAGAGCTCCACGCCCGTGTCCAGGAGCACCGCCTTGCGGTGGCCGTCGGTGACGAACCGGACCCCGTGCGCGTCGCCCCATTCGCCCAGGGGGATCTCCGGCACGGCTTCGAGCTCTTCGCGGCTCAGGCGCGGAGTGCCGAACCGGTCGTGCACGAACAGGAGCGAGCTCTTCTTCGCATAGTAGTGGGCGTGCGGGCCCTGGGGGACGATCTCGGTCTGCACGTCCTGTTCGCGGCCGAACAGGGCGAAGACCCGCTGGGCGAGTCGCTGGGTCTCCAACGCGCCCAGGCCCCCGTCGTTGGCCCCGTCCAGCGCGCCGAAGACCACGTAGATGCTCGCGTGGTCCACGGACAGGGCGTGGAGCTCGCCCTGGTCCGCGTAGCGCAAGAGCCCGGGAAATTGCTGGCACGACCTGCACCCGGCGGTCGAGAAGTCGGCGTCCAGGTAGTACTTGTGGTTCATCACGATGGCGCTGGGGATGCCCAGGCGCACGCGCGTGTCGATGGCCGGGAGCACCTGGCTGTCCGTGCCCCCGCGCGAGGAGCCCATCACCCCGATGCGCTCGGGGTCGACCTCGGGCCGGGTCTCCACGTAATCGACGGCGCGCACGAGGTCGTACAGAATCGCGCTTCCCGGGTACCGCCCGAGCGCCAGTGCCCGGTCCATGAGCCCGCCGTACCGGTGTCCGGATACGGACATGCGGCCCAGGGGGTTGCGCTCCTCGTTGCCCAGGTTGTCGAGCGTCAGGCACGCGAGGCCCAGGTTCGCGTAGGTCTGCGCCCCGTATTGGATGACCGGGAAGCTCTTGCTGCCGGAGTGGCCGTTGGCCTTGATCATGCACGGTACCGGGCCTTCCACGCCCTTGGGCAGGTACAGATTGGCCGTCACCCGCGCAAAGGGTTCGCTGTCGAACATGAGCTTGTCGACCGTGAACCGGTCGCGCTCCACGCGGCCCACGATCTCGGCGTTGAGCGGGCACTTCTCTTCCGGGAAGCCGAAGCCGGCCACCAGACGCGGGCGCGCGTACGCGATGTAGTCGAGCCAGTCCTGGCGGGTCTTCGGCCACTCGTCGGTAATGGCGCGCTCAGGGCCTGCGCGCACGAGCGAGGCCAGGTACGCCTGGTACAGGGCGCCGGGTTCGGCGTGCGGCGCGGACGATGCTGGGGACATGCGCGGTCCTTTCTGTGCTCCGAAGAGACGTCAACACGCGTGAGAGCAGTCGAGCGCCCCCATTCTGTCCGTACCTCTACGCCTGTCAAGGCGCGGACGCAGTGCCGCGCGGGGCGAGGCGATTCTGCGCCTTGCGCATCCGCGTGCTTCGGGTGAGGACGCCGCCTCCGCTGGGCAGGTTCGCACAGGCCCTTGCAGTGCGCGCGGACTCTGGTAGGCTTCCCTAGGCCCAGGACGGAGGGGCACGCATGCAGCGCACCTGCCGCACCGCGGCGATTGTCGGTCTGGGACGCATGGGCGTGGTCGAGGTCGATCTGCCGGACCTCGGCGAGACGGACGTGCTCGTGGAGGTCCATGCGTCGCTGGTGAGCCCCGGCACGGAGCTCGGCGGATGGCGCGCGTTCGCCGAAGAGCGCGGCACGGAGGCGCCCGACCGGACGCCGCGCCCCTTCGGGTATGCGAACGCGGGCGTGGTGCGGGAAACGGGCGCCCGGGTGCAGGGGCTCGCGGTCGGCGACCGGGTCGCGTGCATGGGATCCGGCGCGCGGCATGCCACGCACGCGGCCGTGGCCCAGAACCTGTGCGCGCCGCTGCCGGATGGGCTGTCGTTCGCCGACGGGGCCTACGCGCACCTGGCCGCCACGGCGCTGCATGCGGTCCGCCGCCTGGAGCCGGAGTTGGGCGCACGGTACCTGGTTGTGGGCCTGGGCCTCGTGGGCCAACTCGCTGCGCAGTTCGTGCGGGCCGCGGGAGCGCCTGTCATCGGATGGGAGGGGATTGCGCGGCGCGTGGAACGGGCGCGGTCCTGGGGCATCGACGAGGCCCTGGTCGTGGACGAGCCCGCCGATTCGGTGGCGCCCACCCGCGCGTTCACCGGCGACCTCGGGCTGGACGGGGCGGTGTTCGCGTTCACCGGCGATGCGCTGTCCACGCTCGACGCCACGGTGCGGTGCCTGCGCGCGACTCCGGACGGCCACCCGGTGGGCGCCATCGTGGACGTGGGCAACGTCACGTTCCCGTACGCCAAGCGACACGCGAACATCGACCTGCGCCGGTCTGCGCGCACCGGCCCCGGGTACCACGATCCGGCCTGGGAGGCGGGCGCCGACTATCCCCGCGACCACGTGCGCTGGACCACGCGCGCGAATCTGGACGCGTGTCTGCGGCTCGCGGCCGAGGGGCGTGTGGACTTCGGGGCGCTGACCACGCACACGGTGCCCCTGTCGGAAGCGGGCGAACGCGTCGACGCGCTGCTCGATACGCCCGACGAGGTGCTGGGCCTGGTGTTCGAGACGCAGCGCTGACAGAGAAGGGCAAAATTGCGCGGCCGCGGTTCTCTGCGTTGGGCGCGAGCCGCAGGCCGGACACAGGGCGAGCGCGTGCGGCGCAGGGCCTGGCATGGCCCGGACGCCGGTGCGCGAAGACGAGGAGGAAGACGTCGTGATTATCGACAGCCACGTGCACCTGTCCATGAAGGTGGGGGCCGGGCCGCTGGTCAAGGCCTGCGACGAGATCGGCATCGACAAGGTGTGCCTGCTGCTGCACTACCCCCACCTGAAGTACGCGATGAGCGAGGCCCCGGACCGCGTGCTGCCCGTGGTGTACTACAATCTGGACCTGGACAGTCCTTCGTTCATCCACGTGCTGGCGGACCGCGGGGTCAAGGGGCTGAAGATCATCCGGCCCAGGCACCCGTATGACGACGAGCGGTACTTCCCGACCTACGAACGCGCCCAGGAGGATGAGCTGCCGATCCTGTTCCACACGGGCATCGTGGCCGGCACGCAGCCGGTCTCCTGCGACCACATGCGGCCCATCCGATTGGACCACATAGCTCGAACCTTCCCGAAGCTGAAGATCCACGGCGCGCACCTGGGCAACCCCTGGTACGAAGAGGCCAGCATGTCCATGCGCTACCGCGAGAACCTGTGGTTCGACCTGTCCGGGTCGACGCTCAAGAAGAAGACCCCGGAGTTCATCCGGTCGCTTCTGTGGTGGGACCGGCCCGGCCATCCGTACAAGGCGGGCGGAGACAAGCACCCCTACGAGAAAATCCTGTTCGGCACGGACGTGGCGCCGGAATGGATGGCCGACACGTGGAACGACTACCAGCGATTGCTCGATGCCATGGAGGTGCCCGAGGAGTACCGGCGCAAGATCCTGGGCGAGAACGCGGCCGAAGTCTACGGAGTAGAGACCTAGGCCACGCGCCAGGGGCCCGCCGGCGGGCCGTGCGCTATGCCTTGGGCACGTCGCCCCAGTAGTAGGGGTCGGGCAGGCCCGAGGCGATCCACCGCTCGTACAGGGGCTTGAACCGCGCCTTCTGGTCCTTGCCCAGCGGGGGCATGGCGTCCTCCGAGGCCACGCACCAGTTGAGCAGCCGGTCCTTGTGCTCGGCGACGATCTCCTCGTGGCCGGGCACAGGGGCCAGGTTGCGCAGCTCCCACGGGTCGGCGTCCATGTCGTAGAGCTCGGCCTCGCCCGTGTCGTACCACACGTACTTCCAGCGGTCGGTGCGTACCATCTTCACGCGCCCGCCCCAGTAGCCTTCCGCGGTGACGCGCCGCCAGTTCTCGAACGGGTTGGACAGGGCCTCCAGGTCGTCCAGGCTCTTGGGCCGGTGGGGCCGCACTTCGGTGCCCGCCTCCGAGAAGCACGCCTCGCGCGCGGGGTAGTCTTCCTCGCCCAGTAGGGCGCGCGCGTGGCTGAGACCCTGCACGCCCGGGGGCGTCTGTGCGCCGCACAGGTCCAACACCGTGGGCAGCAAGTCCACGTTCTCGGTCAGCGCGTCCGTGCGCGCCCCCGCCGGGAACCGGCCCGGCCACCACCACACGTACGGGATGCGGGTGAGCGCGTCGTACATGGTGTTCGACTTGTGCAGCAACCCGTGCTCGCCCAGGTAGTCGCCGTGGTCCGAGGTGAAGATGACAATCGTGTCCTCGCCCAGGCCCGCGCGGTCCAGGCGCTCGAACACGCGGCCGATCATGTCGTCGATGTACCGGCAATGCCCGTAGTACAGGCTGATTACGCGGCGCCAGTCGGCCTCCGTGGCCGCGTCGAAGCCCAAGACCTTGCGGGTGACGCGTTGGCACAAGGGCTTGGTGCCCAGCTCGTCTTGGGGGGGCAGGTCCACGTCCTCGGGCGCGACGACCCCCTCGTAAGCCTCCGGCACGGTGAACGGCCAGTGCGGCCCGGGGTAGCTCAGCCACATGAAGAACGGCTGGGCCCCGATCCGGTCGATGAACCGCAGCGCCGCCTCGGTGATGAGCCCTTCGTCGCAGACCTCCGGGGGGTAGGGGAGCACCGCTTGCCCGAAGGCGCAAGAGACCTGGTCGCGCAGATTGTAGTGGTATTCGGTGGCCTCGCGCGCGAGCGCGCCGAAGTCATCGGGCACCTCGTGCAGGCCGAAGTGCATGGCCGTGACCCGCTCGTCGAACGCGCTCGCCTCTCCCTGCGGGCGGAAGCAGTGGTCCTTGCCGAAGAGCGCGGTGCGGTACCCGGCCATCTTGAGGAGCCCGGGCAGGTGCAGCTCGCGCCGGGGCAGGGAGATCCCGTTCGAGCGCACGCCGTTCACGTGCGGATACCGGCCCGTCATGCACGCGGCCCGGCTGGGCATGCACACCGGGTACACGCAATAGGCGCGTTCGTACAGCACGCCCTCGCGGGCCATGCGGTCCACGGTCGGGGTCTGCGACACGCTGCCCCGGTAGCAGGAGAGCGCGCGCAGGTTCTCCTCGTCGGTCATGATGAAGATCACGTTCGGCTGTCGGCGCGCCATGGCAGGGCTCCTTTTCGAAGGCCGAATGCGCGGCGTGTCGTCCCTTCGTGCCGCGGGCTGGAGCATAGCCGCCCGCCTCGCCGACCGTCAAGCCCGAAGCGCGGGGCCCCTCGAGCCGCGGGGTGGGCGGGACCGGCTACATGAGCTGGGGTCGGCCGCCGCTCCAGGCCACGGATCGCGCGAGCGTCGACTCCGGGTACAGGCCCTGGAGCAGGCCGAAGGCGCGCTCGGCGCAGGAGGTGTCCTGCCGCGCCAGGCACAGGTCGCCGAGTTCGTACAGGAAGCGCGGGGTCTCTTCCGAAAGGGGGTAGCGCCCCAGGGCCGCGAGGAGCAGCGCCTGGCACGCGCGGACCTGCCCGAGGGTGCGCAGTGCCCGCGCCGCGCTCAGGCAGTCGCGGTCGCGCAGGCCCGGGTGTAGGGCCTCCCCGTCCTGCTGTCCGTGCACGGTCGCCTGGAGCAGGGCGTACGCGCCTGCCAGGTCGCCGGGGCGACGCGCCCTGGCTGCGGCGCGCAGGGCCAGGAGGGCCTGGGCCTGGGCCTTGGCCGTGCGGCCTGCCTGGAGCTGCGCGCGTGCGCGCGCCAGGTGTGCGCCGGGGCTCTTGTCCTGCGCGCAGGCCTTGTCCAGGAGCTCGGTCGCACGCGCCCAGTCGCCCGTGGTGCCGGCCCGTCGGATGGACCGCCAGCGCGCCTCGCGCCCCTGTGCGCGCGCGAGCCGCCGAAGCGCCCGGGCCGTAGGCCCCGAGCCCACGACCACGGAGCCGAACACGAACCCGCCGACATGCGCCCAGAAGGCCACGCCCATGACCTCGGGCATGTCCGAGAGCAGCAGCCCGTACAACAGCTGTCCGCCGAACCATCCGCCCAGGAATACGACCGCGGGCACCCGGACCTTGCCGTAGATCGGCTGGACAAAGGAGATCCACACGTACAGGCACCGCACGCGCACCGTGGGCGCGAGCACCAGGAACGCGCCCAGTAGCCCGGAGATGGCCCCGGACGCGCCCACGCAGGGGATGTCGCTCGCGTCGTCGCCGACAAACGCCATGTGCGTGAGTCCGGCCAGCACCCCGGCCGCGACATAAAACGCGAGATACCGCCACAGCCCCAGGCGCTCCTCCACGGTACGCCCGAAAATCCACAGGAAGAACATGTTGCCCGCCAGGTGCAGGAGGCCACCGTGCAGGAACTGGCTGGTGAACAGGGTGTGCGCGCGGGCGGCCTCCTCGGGCACGAACCCCCAGCGCAGATACACGAGCTCCCGCGACATGTCGTTGAGCGGGATCATGGCCGCGAACACGAGCACATTCACGGCGATCAGCCCGATCGTTGCCCACGGTCGGATGCCCAGCGGCCGTTCGATCGCATAGGGCAGGAACATGGCTCACTCGTCCAGCGGCACCACGCGCAGGGTCTCCTGCGCGTCGTCGCCTTGGTCCTGGTCGCCGCTCGCCTCGCGCGCGGGTAGCACGGGAAGCGGCATCCCATCTGTTGCCGACGGCGCCTCGCTCGCAGACGGCTCGGGTCGCTCGGGGTCTTGCTGGGCCCCTGCGGAGGGCGTCTCCTCGCGCAGCCGGTCAGTCCAGGGCGAGTGCGGATGGTTGGCGGCCAGGCGGTCCCGCGCGGCGCGCGCTTCCTGCGGGTGCTTCAACCGCTCGTGGCATCGGGCCAGGCGATACAGGGCGTGCGCGGGATCGGCCGGGCCTGCCAGATGCCGCAGCGCGGCGTCGATCCTGCGCTCCTGGAGCGGCCGCCCCTGGCTCTCGATGAATTCCCCGAGAACGTCCTTGGACGCGGGAGACGCCTCAGCCGCCTCGCGATAGCAGGCAGCCGCTTGGTCGAGGTGGCCGAGGCAGTCGTCATGCAGGCGTCCCTGCCAGAACGCGGCCAGGGCGGCCACCTCCCTGCCCGCGTGCGCTTCTTGGGCGCGCGCGAGCCACTGCGCCGCGGCCTCCGGGTCGCGCGCGGTCACGGCGAACCGGCCCATGGCCGCGTAGGCGCGGCCCAAGCGCTCGCGCACCTCGGCGGTCTCTCTTCCCTGGTCGGGCAATCGGCGCAATCGGGTCTGGAAGGACTCCACGACCGGCCGGAGCGCGCGCCAGGCGCCTGCGGCCTTCACCTGGGCGAGGTCGGTCTGCTCGGCCTGGTCCAGGGCCTCGACGGCCAACTGCAGGCGCATGGCCTTGGCTAGGAAGCGGCGCTCGCGTCGCGTACGCTGCTTTTCTGTGATCGCTCCCGCGGGTTCGGCCCGTTCGCCGCGCCCATACAGCCCATAGACAAGGCTCAGTGCGATGATCGCCGCAAGCAGCAGGAACGCCGGATGGAGAACGACCCGCCTGGCCGTCGCCCCCGACAGGGCGGGCAGGTACCGACAGCGCGTACACAAAGGCTCGCGCGCGGTGACCGCAAAGCAGTCCGGGCACATCCCCCGCCCGCAGCGGGCGCACACAGCCCAGGCGGGTGCCCCAGGGTGATGCGCACAGGCGAGGGTCGTCCCGGCCCGCGCGTCGCGGTGTTCGTGGACGAACTCCTCGATGGGCCCCATAGCGTCCTCACCACACGCGGCTGACCGCGTGCACGGTATGCCCGCCGCCCCCTGCGGCGCCGCGCCGCACGGGTGGGAGCATGGTGTCAGGGCGGCCCTGATGGATGGTGAAGAGGACGAGCTTGTCCGTGAGCACGGCGTCGGCGAGAAAGCCCTCCTGCTTGTGCGTCCACGCGATGCCGCCGTCGTCCGGTTCGAGTCCGCACAGGTGGGTGACGCCCTTTCTACCCAGGGTCAGTAGCCCGCCGGGCGAGCTCACCCGGGCCACCACCGGCCCGCCCGGGCCACAGACCACGTGTCCGCCGATCTCCTCATGGACCCAGAGCGTGTCTCCCGCTTTCAGGTCGATGGCGTGCAGCCGCGAGATGGAGCGCGAGAGCGTGAAGTCCTGGTCGCCCGCCAGCTCCTGGACGTCGATGCCCGGGGCCTGCGGCCAGGCCGGGATGGGCGCTTCCTCTTCGTCCTGTTCGATGGTCTCGGTGCGCCAGTCGGGCACGTACGCGCGTCGCGGCCCGAGCACGGGCTCGCCCGCGCGGTCGCTGATCGCCGCGGTCCACAGCACCTGCCCGGAAGCGCGATTCAGGCACACGAGCCCGTCCTGCGCATCGCGAAGCAGAACGTGCCCGGGGCCGACCTGCGCGCGCGCCTGCCCTGCGTTGTGCGGGTGTTCCCACTGTTTCTGTCCGCCAGGCGTGAGGGCGTACAGCTTTCGGGCCGTGGACAATACGAGGCCCTGTGCGTCCGCGTGCAGGCCCGTGAGGCGCCCGCCCTCGATCTGCGCTTTCCACTGACCATCGCCCGAACGCAGGTCCAGGGCGAGGAGGGCGTCTTGCGCCGCATCCGTGGGCATGCCGCCCTGGCCGAGGAACAAGAGGCCCTTGTGCGCAGCGAGCGCCTCGGCCGCCGGCGGGCCGTCCAACGGCCGCGACCAGAGCTCGCCTCCGGCGGCGGCGTCGAGCGCGCGGAGCACAGTCTTGTCGCGCACCAAGAGCTCGCGGTTGGCCCCGAGCACGCCGGAGAAGGCCCCGCGAAACGCGTTGCGTGATGCCTGTTGTCCGGGCTGCGGCCTGTAGGGCTTGTAGGTGCTCGACACGTAGCAGAGCACATCGTCGGCCGCGACCGGCGGCTGGTCGAGCTGCCCCTCGACCGCGTGCTGCCAGCTCACCGACTTCTCACGCGTGCGCACGCAATAGAGCGAGTTCTCGCTCCACACGAGCAGCGACCCCTGCGCCAGGACCTTGGGCAGGCACCGGTCCAGCCCCTGTCCGGCGCGTACGCGCCACAGCTCCTTGCCCGTGGCCGGGTCCAGGGCATGCACATTCCCGGTGTGGGTGGCCACGTACAGGGTCTTGCCCTGCAGCGTGAGCCCGGACAGGGCGCCGCCTTGCTCCGGGTGGAAGGTCCACATCGTCTTTCCGGCGTCGCTGGCCAGCCGCACGGCGATCCAGGCGGCCAAGAGCAAGACGGCCGCAGGAACCACCCGTCGCGTGAAGAACTGCATGGCTGCCACGGATCGTTCATGGGCCTGGGCTCGCTGCGCGCGGGCCTGCTGCGTCTCCATGGCCTCGCGTTCTCGCTGCGCCTGGTTCTTGCAGGCCTGGGAGCAGAAGTAACCGTACGTCCTTCGGCAGGCGGCGCAGATGCCCTGTCCGCAGGTCTGGCACCTGGCCACGGCCGGCCGGTCGGGATGCTGCTTGCATGCGAGCCGCTTTGCCATGCCTTGCCTCCATGCGGCGCCCTCGGGGCCCAGCCCGCGCCCGTCAAAGCATACCCGGGCGACGCCGCGGCGGCAAGTTCCGCGTTCGTTCGGGTTGCATGGGAGGGTCTTGACGGTCGGAGCCCGCGGGCTACCATGGGGCTGCTGCGCCGGGCAACCGCCGAGCGCATCGGAGGCCATGCAGGAGGGGGAGCGGCATGATCGTCGGCGTACCGAAGGAGATCAAGACGCACGAGTACCGCGTGGCCCTGCTGCCGGTCGGGGCCAGGCTGCTGGCCGAGGACGGGCACCAGGTGCTCGTCCAGCGCGGGGCCGGCGCGGGCAGCGGGTTCACGGACGCGGACTACGAGGCCGCCGGCGCCACGCTCGTCGACGGGCCGGAGCCGATCTTCGAGCGCGCGGAACTGCTCATCAAGGTGAAGGAGCCCCAGCCTGCGGAGATCGAGGCGCTGCGCAGCGACCAGGTGGTGTTCACCTACTTCCATTTCGCCGCGAGCCGGGAGCTCACCCAGGGGTGCCTGGGCGCGGGGATCACCGCGGTCGCGTACGAGACCCTGGAGGACGCCCACGGCCGGCTGCCCCTGCTCATCCCCATGAGCGAGGTGGCGGGCAAGCTCGCCATCCAGGAGGGCGCCAAGTACCTGGAGCGGCCCATGGGCGGCCGGGGCGTGCTCCTCGGCGGGGTGCCCGGGGTGGGCCCGGCCGACGTGCTCGTGCTCGGCGGCGGGGTGGTGGGCGCGTGCGCGGCGCGCATGGCCGCGGGTCTGGGCGCGAACGTGGTCATCACGGACATCAACCTGGACCGGCTGCGCTATCTCGACGAGGTGATGCCTCCGAACGTGAGCCTGCTCTTCTCGGACCCGCACGCCGTGGACGAACAGTTGCGCCGCGCGGACCTGGTGGTCGGGGCGGTGCTGATCCACGGCGCACGCGCGCCGCGGCTTGTCTCGCGCGCGCAGCTCGGGCACATGAAGCGCGGGGCCGTGGTCGTGGACGTGGGCATCGACCAGGGCGGGTGCTTCGAGACGAGCCGGCCCACCGCGCACGACGACCCGGTCTACGAGGTGGACGGGGTGCTCCATTACTGCGTGGCCAACATGCCCGGCGCGGTGAGCCGTACGAGCAGCCAGGCCTTGTGCAACGCGACGCTGCCGTATGCGCGGGACCTCGCGGCCAAGGGCGTGGACGGGTTTGTGGCGCTGTCCGCGGGCCACGGGGCCGCGGTCAACATGCGTGCGGGCAAGCTCACGCACCCGGCCGTGGGGCAGGCCTTCCCCGATCTGCCCAGCGCCTGAGCCTGCGCGAATCCCCGAAAACCCATGCCCGGGGTTGATTCCCGCCGCAGCCGCGGGTACACGTGGAGCGGTGCGCAAAGGGGTGCTTGCCTGAGAGGACCTGTGCGCGTGAGACGCATCCCCTTGTCTACATATCTCATCCGTGCCCTTGTGTGCGTCGCGTTCGCGTGCGTGTGCGCGGGGGGCGTGTGGAGTGCGCAACCGGACGCCGCGAGGGCCGAGGCCGCGCCGGAGCTCGATGCGCAGCCCTCCGAGGCCGAGACGGACTCGTTCCTGGACAAGCTCTACGCCGCGGGCATGGACCCGCAGATCGCCGCCGAGGTGGGCACGGCCCGGGTGACCTTTGGCCAGGTCTTCGAGGTCTGGGGCCCGACCTGGCGGCGGGTCATCCGCGAGTGCCACCTGGGCGATCTGGAAGGCCCGGAGGCCGACCGCCGGTTGCAGGCCGCGTGGGAGGAGGCCCTGGAGACGACCATCCGCGAAGAGGTCTTCTACCAGGAGGCCAGGCGCACTATCGACAAGGTCATCGAGGAGCATGCCCGCGCGGCATACAACAGTCAAGACCGTCGCCGACCGGAGGCGCGCGACACGTTCACCCAGATCGAGCGCAAGCTGCGCGCCCGGATCGAGGAGCAGATCACGCGGGCGGTGCGCGACGTCACCGACCGTCACATCCGGCGCGCGGGCGGCGCAAAGGCGGCCCACCGGATCCTGCGGCGCCAGGGCCTGACCTGGGAGGAGTGGAAGGCCCGGCTACAGCGCAAGGTGTACGTGCAGTACTTCCTGGACCGGCGCCTCTCGCTGGAGGAGAAGGCCGAGCCCCGTCCGGACGACATCCGCGCCTACTACCGGAACCATCCGGACGAGTTCACGCGGCCGGGCCGGGTGGTCTTCCGCCACATCCTGATCGGTTTCGAGGAGGCGGGCGGCGAGGGCGCGGCCCGCCGCTTGGCCGCGGAGGTGTACGATAGGATCCGCACCGGGGCGCTCTCCTTCGCCCAAGCGGCGAAGCAGCACTCCGACGACGAGGTGAGCGCGCCGCACGGGGGCCGCGAACCGTTGCCCCTTGCCGAGGTCCCGCCCGAGGCCCTGGCCAGCACCCGGCTCGCGTGGCTGGACGAGGTGCGCGACGCCGCGCAGGACCTGCCCGTGGGCGAGCTCGGGCCTCCGCTTGTCAGCAATCACGGCTGCCACATCGTGCGCGTGGAGGACAAGGAGCCCGGCGAGCGCATCCCCTTCCGCGTTGCGCAGGAGAAAATCGCCGAGATTTTTCGCGCCCAGGCCCGGGAGGAGGCGGCGCAAGCGCTGTATCGCGATCTTCTTACGGAGGTCCGTGTGGACGTGCGCATGCCCGAATACCCGCAGCGGTACGCCTGGTCGGCGGTGCGCGCGCACCTCGGGGGCGCCCGGACCGGGCGTGAGACCGCGCCCCCGTCGCCGGAGTACCGGCCCGACGCAGGGCCCTAGGGACCGATAATGTGTTGATTGGCAAGAGGTTCGCGAGACGGAAGTCGGCCCAGAGGCCCGAAGCCGTGAAGCGGCGGGGCGCCGCTGCCCGCCCGCGTGCGGGATCAAGGCATATCGACCGGTTCCGACCGTGTCTTGAATCGGTCGCCGCACGGAGCCGAAAACGCGCAAGCGGGGGGAGCCGCGCAGGTGGTTGCGCCCCAAATAAATACATGTCCCGGCCGGTGAAATCCCCCTCGACCGAAAATGATTTTTCTTTTTTCCCTCTTGCGTTGGGTCGGCCGCCTCATATAATCCGCGGACAACGGAGGGCACACCGTGCGTGCGGGGTGGCCTCCGTGCTGACAAGACTTCGACGGGTTTCAGGCCAAAGGCGGTCTGCGAGGAGCAAATGCGGGGGCTGTTGAAAAGGAGGACGGGGATCGGACGATAGGCGTGCTACTGGCTGCAAAGTTGGGGGCTTCACCGGGGCCCAATGACCGGGAAGAAGCCGGACGCTCCGGGGAAGAGCCAGACGGAGATCAAAACGGACAAGCGGTCTTTGATGTAGGGGGAGACAAAACAATGAGAATTTTGGCGATTGCAGTGGTGGCTCTGGGAGCGATGCTCCTGTGCGTCGGCGCCGTGGCCGACGAGAGCGCCGAGCTTGCGGACCTCACCGCGCGCGTGGCCACGCTGGAGTCTCAGCTCATGGCGCCCGCCGGCGGCGGGGACGCGCAGAGCTTGACGAGCCTGCGGCAGAAGGGACAGGTGCGTATCGGCGGCAACGTCGAGTTGGACGTGTGGGTGGTCAACCGCGACGAGGCCAACGACAGCGAAGACGAGATGGACTACACCAACGCCTTCGACATGGACGCGGACCTGGATGTGCGCGTGGACGGCGGTCCGAACGAGTACCTGTTCATGAAGCTCGACCTGGACGACAACGACGATCTCGTCGAAGAGCTTCAGTTCGTGTTCACGAACGTGCGCGGGTATCCGGTGACGATCGTGTTCGGCGAGGACGAGATCTGGTTCGGCGAGGACCGGGATGAGCTCATCGCCGACCCGTACGTGCACGGCCAGGGCGCGGGCGGCAGCATCCACGCGTACAACCCGGACTTCGTGGGCGAGGTGGAGAACGTCATCGTTCCTCCGTCTTCGGTCGACCCGGACGACATCTGGGAGAACAACCCGCACGAGTCGCCCATGATCATGACCCCGAGCATGGGCAGCTGGGAGATGACTCTGCCGGGCGAGGTGGACAACCGGTTCGCGCTTCAGTGCGGCTGGGAGGTCAATGACTGGCTGACGGTGAGCGGGTCGCTGTTCCAGAATACGGCCCAGATGACCGAGGACCGCAGCCGCGACCACGGCCTGCAGAGCTACGCGGTGCAGGCCAAGATCAAGCCGAATGAGCAGTGGCAGGGGCAGATCTCGTTCATCAACCAGCACGACGACCTGTTCGGCGACGACCAAGAGGCGCAGGTTGACGAGAATCAGGCGTTCAACCTTGCCGACCTCCAGCGCCGCGCGCAGAACGCGATTCACGAGATCCTGCAAGAGCGCCTGGCCTCGGGCGAGATGACCTCGGCCGAGTGGGATGAGATGGCCCAGGTGGCGTACGGGGGCTTGGGCACCTGGTACGCGGACACGGACGACGACACCAAGGCCATTTCCGCGTCGGTCGGATGGACCTCCGCAGACACCAAGTGGGAGGCCTGGGCCGAGTACATCTACGGCTGGGACGTGGCGCACCTGGACGAGCTGGACAGCCACACCGTCTCGCTCGGCGCGCTGTACATGCTCACCGAGCGCATCGCGCTGATCACCCAGGGCGGGTACGTGCACCTGGATAACGAGGTGTTCGACACCAACTCCACCGGCCTGGACTTCGAGGAGGAGCTGTACCGCGCGTCCGTGGGCAGCAGCTACACCCTGGACAGCGGCATCACGTTCCTGGTGGAGTACATGCACGAGTGGTACAAGAACGACCTGGACGGCTGGGAGAATGCCGAGGCCGACTTGGTCGCGTTCCGCACCCTGTGGGAGTTCTAGTCGCGCCGACAGACACACAGGGAATCGTTCGGATCCGGGGTCCGGCCCAGCGCCGGGCCCCGGTTTTTTGTGCCCGCCATGTTCGCACGCGGGTTTCGCTTGCCATGCATGCGGGTGGACCTATACTCGTCGGGG
>Ga0180432_10003245_pt1 | contig 23513 bp, 7 predicted proteins | sample SS_ome_10_FD_132414 | JGI IMG/M metagenome (GOLD analysis project Ga0180432, IMG submission 132414) | Hypersaline lake sediment archaeal communities from the Salton Sea, California, USA - SS_1_MS_2 metaG | ecosystem: Environmental > Aquatic > Non-marine Saline and Alkaline > Hypersaline >... | reverse complement strand
CAATGTGTTCGACGTGTTTTCAGATTTGCGCCCCCATGCCGCTACCCGTATTTGGATTGACAACCGCGTTCCGGGAGGTATCATGAATCGAAACCGGATTTGGAAAAACGAATGACCAACATAGAGTACCATAACGTTCAGATTGCCTATCGAGGCGGAAGGGACCATTGCTATGGAGACAATGAATAGACGAAAGTTCATCGGGACGACCGTCGCCGGCACAATGGCCGTGACAAATGTCCTTTACGGGGATTCAGGAACAACAAGTAAACCTAAGCTAAAAATCGGGTTGATTGGATGCGGCGGATACGGTATGGCGGACCTCAGAGCCGCTTTCAAGGTGGGCGGTGTGGAAGTGATCGCCCTTTGCGATATCGACAGCGAGCATCTTGCGAACAGTGCAGATCGTATAGAAAAAATGCAAAGCTCGCGTCCCAAGACCTTCAAGGATTATAAAGAACTATTGAATACCCCGGGATTGGAGGCCGTGATCATCGCCACGCCGCCTCACTGGCATGCGCTGATGTTTATCGCGGCAGTGGAAAAAGGTCTCGACGCGTACTGTGAAAAGCCGCTGGCTTATGATATCCGCGAAGGCATGGCCATGGTGGCCGCCGCGAAGAAAAGCGGACGCATCGTCCAAATCGGCTTCCAACGCCGACAGAGCAAGGCCATACAGCAAGCCCGGCAGTACATCCGCGAGGGTAATATCGGTCGGATTATTCAAGCTCAGGTCCAGATTCATTATACGGCCGGCTTGCGCGATACGACGATCCAGCAACCCCCGGCTGCATTGGATTGGGATACATGGTGCGGTCCTGCTCCCAAGCTGCCCTACTGCCCGCAAATCGGTCATGTCTCCTGGAGGCTGGAGAGAGAATATGGCCACGGACATTTAGTGGATTGGGGTATCCATTTGATCGATGCGACCCGGTGGGTCCTGGGAGAAACGATGCCGCGGTCCGTCCAGGCCATGGGCGGCATCAACTATTTCAAAGACAAAATCACCACGCCCGACATGCTGACGGTCCAATTTGATTTCGAGACCTGCCCGGTGGTCTGGCAACACCGTATCTGGGGAGCGCAAGAATATAGCCCGGAAGTCTCAAACGGGATTTTCTTCTATGGCGAGAAGGGAACCGTCTTTGCCACCGATAGAAAATGGATCATCATCCCAAAAGGTAAGAACAAACCGCACACAGTGAATGAAATTTCAGCCGATATGGGCAAAGAGCATATGGCGCAGTTCCTCGATGCCGTGCAGTCGCGCAAACAACCGCCTTGCACGACCGAAGAGGGACATTACTCGACGGCTACGGTGAAACTGGCCATGATTGCCTATGACATGGGGACGAAGATCACCTGGGATCGGGAATCCCAAACCATCGTCGGCAATCCCGAAGCATCCAAACGGCTCAAACGTGCGTATCGCCCGCCTTACGAACATCCTTATCGCGGCTGATGGATTTCGTAGGGACTACTTCTTCTGAACAAACAGAATCGTCGGGTCCAGCGGATAGCGGCCGAACCGTTCACCATAGATGGCAAGTCCGCCCGGCAAAGCCTCGTTAACTTCGAGCCGAATGACCAGTTCCTTCTGTTTATAGGCTCTCCTGAGCACCTCAACCGGCAACTGTGCCGACACCAGATATCCGTAGGAGCCCGCTTCGCGCAGATGCCGGTCCCGCTTCTGGCTGAACCATGACAGAATCCCCCGGTGATCCGCCGAATCATCCGGCAACTCAGTGATGCCGACGGCGGTACCGCTCACGCGGATACGCACTGCACTGGGAAAGCGAACCTCGTCGGTCATTGGGTACGCATTCGGATTCAGGCTCGGATCATGCGTCCCTTTGCCCCGCATGAAATCTCCCTGCTGCTTGCCGGAGCCCTCACGATCCTTGCCAAACAACTGCTTTGCAGATCCTTCAAAGCGAAAGCTCGCCTGTTCGATTTGGCCCGGCCTGAGCCCTTTCGGCCACGGCACTCGGTATTCAAAATAACCGTGCCCCGCCCCATTAATCTTCAGCCCGTCCAGCACATTCCATTGCTTCAGGGACCATCGGGCCTCGGCAAAATCCTTCGGCGAGAAGCGAACGAGTCTCATTTTCCGCCGGCCGGACGTCATTGTCTCGTCTCGCGAACCGGCTCCGTCCGCCACCAGATAGGTCGTGAAGTTACGATGCAATACCGTCCCGGACGTGGTCTCCAGGATAAATTGCAAGATAGCTAAACCGGGTTGCTCGGGCATTGTTACATCGACAGGCTCTATTTCTTCGTTCATCCACGGTCGATAGGCCATTCGCCGCCTCCCCTGCCAATAGTTTCGCGGTCGCCCCAGCGTGTCCCAGCCGCTTAGCTTCATCTTCAGTATCAGTTGTTTACCCACATTGGCGTCGGTCATAAAGGAGGCATAAAGGGGAACATTGACAGTCTGCCCCGGGGCGACCTGACGACAGAGTTCCCGATCGCTGGCGATATAGAACGCGCCATGCAGGTCCTGCATACTCATATCTGTGACCAGCGCGTCCATGCCCGTGAACTTTTCCGACCGGTCGTAACGCCAATACCCATTCCATTCGTTAATGACATCGTGATGTTCCGTGTAAAGCCAGCCGCAGATCTTGGGATGCCGGCGGAACTCGTTGATCATGATATGATAGTCCCAGCTCCAATCGACATCCCCGGCACTGCCTTGGTATCCCCATACATTGCCGCACTCGCTGTTCAACATCGGCTGGTTTTGTTGTGTCCGCCCTCCGATGAAATTCCACGTCGATCCCGGATGGGTGTCCCGGCAGATCTGATCCAGTCGCTCTTTCCATGCGTAGCCGGGCAGATACGCATGCCATGTATTCAGATCGGTTGCCACGTGATCGAGATTGCACGGCGAATTGTCCTCAACCAGGCGGGTGGGATCGAGACGCTTGGTCAGCCGGTAAATGTTCTCAACCCAATTCTGGGTCTCGGGAGTATAGCCTTTCTTCCCGCTGCGCAATCCCCAGGTCTCGTTGAAATTAACCCACGAGAAAATGCTGGGATGATTGTAATCGCGTTTGACCATCTGCCGCAACGCATATTCCGTCTCGCGGCGCATATCCGCATCCGGCGGCCCCCAACTGTTCGGGACGTCCGCCATAATCAATACGCCGAGCTTGTCCGCCCAGTAGAGTTTTCGCGGAACCTCGACTTTGATGTGAATCCGCTGGCCGTTCAGCCCGATTTGCCGCGTTCGCAAAATCTCATCGCGCATGAACGCATCGCTCGGAAAAGTATAGAATCCCTCCGGATGATACGCCTGATCCAACGTCAACTCCAGATAGACCGGTTTGTTATTAAGCATGACGTACGGAAAATCAGTGCCCGGCAAGATCCCGACACTCATCTTACGCATCCCAAAGTAGGTCTCAACGATATCGTCAGTTTGATCCGAGCCTTCCAGTACCGCTTTCACTTCATACAGGTACGGATCCTCCAGCGACCATAAACGCGGCGAGGGAAGCGCTACGTCAAACGCAATCTCATGTTGTCCTTTTTTGACTGCCTTACTAACGTTATGCTCACGATGCTCATCCGCGTTGAACTCCAGGCGAAACTCCATGCCCGAGGGGGCAGGCTGGTCGAGAACGATCTTTACGCCGACCTTCTCGTTATCAATATCGGGTGTAAAGTGCACCGTTTCCAAGGCTGCTTGTGGTCGTGCTTCGAGATAGACGGTCTGCCATATCCCGGCGGCACGCCCGTAGCCTTGCTTGCCTTCCAGTTTGAATTTATGAGGCGTGTCGTCAACACGAAGCACGAGAGAGTGCTTCCGGCCAGACTTCACGTGTTCCGTCAAATCGAACGCAAACGGCGTATAACCGCCCCGATGTTCGCCAAGGGAGTGGCCGTCCAGCCATGCGGTCGTATGCCAATCGCTTGCTCCGACCACCACAAACACCCTCTGACCCCGCCATGACTTGGGAACGTTGATTTCTCGCGCATACCAGCCGACGTGCGCTTCATCTTTGACGCCCGACAATTTTGATCCCCAGGGAAACGGCACAGTAATTGTCTTCGAAAAGGGAACGCCCCCCTCGTACCATTGCCTTTCAAGACCTTCGTTTTCCTTGTCGAACTCAAAAGCCCATCGCCCGTTCAGATTGATCCAATGCTGTCTCTGAAAGTCCGGCCTCGGATGCTCCGGAAGCGGGATACTCAGATTCGTATTTCCGACAGAAACCAAGTTTATTGCGACTATGACGATAGCGATGCACCATCTCATTCCAATATTTTTCCCGATCATTTGCCTGCCTTTCTGTCTTTTTTTATTAAATGCTCTCTTGATGACTGTTCACTCACATAATCTCGTTGTTCTTGACGTATCTTAAAGGGATTAATCTGACCGGGCCTAACAAACCCGAAGGTTGGAGCGGCCATGCCGATGCGTCGAAGCGCTTGTAAGCAGGAGTCACGATGTTGGCGTCGTGCATAATCTTCCAGTTAACCTTGCGCACATCGAGATCGCGAATCCTGTTTGCCGCAAGATTAGTGACCTCAATCTCAATCGTATTGGCGCCCTTCTTGAGAAACCGCCCGACGCGTACCCGCATCGGCAAAGCAAAAAGCACCGCCGCATCGGCGCCATTGATTTTAATTCGGGCCGACTCGCGCACATCGCCGAGATCAAGCAGATAGTCCTCCGCATCGTCGAAACCGGGTAGATCAAATGTCAGGCTGTAGCGAGCCGTTCCCGCGAATGTCTTGGCCCGCTCGTCAGGCGCATCGGTCCAGGTTGACAGGGAATCGGTCGTGTAAGCCTGTGGCCGCTCGGGACCGCCCTCGATAAACTCAACGTACCATTTTCCTTTCAGCGTCAACGCGGGACCTGTGGGTTTGACCGGAACATAGGGCTTTGCGTCAATTTGTGACGTGCTTGCCTGGATAATAAATGATTCGCCGGGAGCGATATCCATATAAACCTGCCGGTTGTTCATCGACAGTAGAGCCGAGCTACCCGTCATGGGATCATGCAGGGCGGCCGAATCGAACCCAACGGCAAGAGGAAGCCAGCCGCTAACAGCACGTTCCGTATGGTTCGCGAGAAAATACCAGTGAGCATCCTTTGTCCTCCGCCGAATATAGCGTAAACCATGATCGGATAAAGTCTCACGTTGGACGCCTGCTCGACTGAGAGCCGTAACGACATCGTCGGCTATCAAAACGTTTTTCAGGCGTTTCTTTACTTTCGCGAATGCCTCGCGATGTTTGGTCAAACCTCCATAACCGGGTACATCTGTCGGTAGCGCCTTTTCAAAAATAACGACGCCGCCCTGCCGGGTGAAATCGGCCAATCGCATTAGCGTTTTCGCGGGCATGAAGGTGCATTGGGGAATGAGAATGACCTTGTATGTACCCCCTGGGGCATGGAATTGGCCCTGCTCGCAATGGATCCGGTCCAGCATACGGTCGGAAACAAAATCGAAAGCAAAGCCTTCGCCATCCAGAAGATTCGCAACCTCTCCGATGCGATGATCGTCGATCCAATCTTTGGTGTGAACGACCAGGTTCTTCAATAAACCTTTGCCATCCATCCAGAGATCGTGGATGGGCCAGTAAACCAGCACGTCATTGGCGGGCTGTCCGGCCTGGAGGACCGATTGGCAGCGGGCGATATAATCATTTAAAAAAGGCATATCGCGCCAGATCGAATTTCGCCAGTCCGCCTTGGTGGATGCATAGAAGAACCAGCCGGGCCAGGGGGCATCCTTCGGGGAATAGCAGGAGCCGTGATAGAAAACATGATTGATACCCGCCAGGAAAAACAAATCCATTTCCAGCTTGATCTGCCCCAGCGTCCCATGCCAGTGCTCCCGCATCCAGGTACAGCTTTCGGAAGAAACGAGCTGCTTGCCCGGCTCGTGGGCGACATGAGCCGCCGACGAGGCCATCCGGCAAATGCGCGGGTCCGAATCGCCGGGACGACAAAACCGCTCTTCATGACGAAAGCCGGGAATCGGGAATTCGGGGGAGCCGAACATCTCCGTTTCCGGAATATCAGCGGCGGCATAAACATCCAGAAGATTGGTTGGAGAACCGTGAGCCTGGTTCCTCGTCGACATGCCGCGCGCCCTTGCCCAGCCAGCCCATTCCCGGATAAATTCCAGATGGAGCTCGGCGGCGGTCAGCCGGTAATCGTATTTGACCCGTCTGGCCGTGTCGCTCTCGTCACTATCGGTAAATAATGTTTTAAGATGGCTGTTAAGATCGTACCCACGCCGCGTCTTGAACTCATCGGGCATCTCTGAACACCAGTTGCCCGAGTATTCGAACGAATCGTGATACTGCGCTCGCGGTAGTCGCGAACACGTCTCGAGCGCTTGATCGAATCGCTCGATATATGACGTAATGGCTCCGGAAGAAAAGGGGTTAAGCATGTGCCCGGCGCCGCCGGGGGCGGCCCGTTTGACCATTCGTCGAGTCTGAAACACAAGCGCTCCCGTGCGCTCGTTCAGGCTGGCCCGGGTATCCCGGTGGTCCTCCGCCAAATCCGGCCCACCGAAACACCACCCCGTACCGGTCGTCATGTCGATCTGCATCCCCAGCGAATCGGCTTTGTCCAAAATGTATTTTAAGGAGTCAATCCATTCGTCGGAGAGATAGATCATATTGCGATCTTCGTAACCTTTCGCGCCGTAAATCGGAACGATATGCGCCGTACCGATACCGCCGGCCTTGAGGTTCTCCAGGTTCCAATCGATACTCTCCTTGTCCCATGCGCTTCCGGGACACCACCAATAGGTTCCCGGTCGATGCTCCACCTTAATCTCAAAAGGCCAATGACTTGATTCCGCCCATGTCTGATTCGCATGACATATACAGAACAGGGCTATCAGACACAGAATTACCGCAACGGGATTTCGCTCGTCCTCGATCATCAACATGATTCTAAACACCTTTCTTACGGAGTTACTCACAAGAGTTTTGCAAAATTGAAGTTAGGCATATATTATTTCAGAAAATCGATTTCATGATTTTCTGACAATCATCGGCGGTCAGATCATACCATGTTGCCCCGTGCGATATTGCACATCGGTTTTTTAAAAAGAAAAAATCAAGAGACAAGATTTTTTCTTTCCAAAAGTATGCCTAACTTCAATTCTGCAAAAGTTCAGTTATTTACCAAGACATGAAGCTCTACTCCTCTTCCACCCGCCAGAATTTCCTTTCCGGCTCCCAACATTTGGCGATTTTCTCAGTAGGCCGTACGACAACCGCTTTACATTCCGTGGTCATGGTCCCATCGGGTAATAACAGCTTGGCAGCCACTTTCATGCCTCGATGGCCTTTATGCTCCAGCCAGCCAACGGCCTTGAGAGGTATCTTGGTGGGGGTCGGCTTTCGATACGCCACGTTCAGCCGGAGGGTGACAAACAAATTGTCAAAATTACCGTCCAACATGACCGCCCTGCCCGCGGTCTCATCCAGGATCGCGGCGACAATGCCGCCGTGGGCAATTCCCGGATAGCCGTTGAACTGCTCGGGTATCGTGACCGTCGCTTCGACCTGGCTGGTCTCAGGATCGTTATACCAGACCATCTTCAAGCCGTAATCATTTTCACGGCCGCACATAAAACACGTTCTGGATGTCGGTTGTCGTATCATCGAATTTTCATATCCGTTCGGCCTCTTCATCAACGATCAAGTCCATTTCAACGCCAATATACAACAGAACGTCGATCAAACCAAGCATTTCGTTATCCATCAGTCCAATGGATCCATGGAACAATAGAATGCTGGACAAAGTCATTTGAAAGAATATCATCTCTGTATAACCTGATGTGATGACGCAATAGAAAGGACGAGGCCAGACATGAGTGGATTGAATCGTCGCGATTTTATGTTGGCGTCTTTGACGACAGCGATTTCAGCCGTCAGTGCGGAGCCACAGAATTATCTGACAGCAAAATCCTCCAAAGGGGCGTTCCAGCGTCTGCCGGGCCGGCGGCCGCATATTATCCTGATCTCCGTAGATATGATCAGTCCGGACTGCTACCTCCCATCGCGCCCTCTTTCCAGGGTCGTGCAACTGCCGAATATTCACCGTATTGCCGATGAAGGTACGCGGTTCGACAACTGCTTGACGACCGCTCCATTATGCGGGCCGGCACGCGCCGCCATCTTTACCGGGACCTACCCGCCGTATCTGACCAACGGAGAACGGGCGCCTCGCGGTATGCAGCTGGAGCTGGGGCCGGATGATGTGATCTTTCAGGAATATCTGCGGGCCGGCGGTTATAACACAAAACATGTTGGAAAGTGCCACGTGGGCATCGAGAAGTTCATGGACGCGTTCGGCGAAAACGACGATGCCTGGAACCGCTGGGCGCCGCCGCTGACCGACGATGACGATTATGTGGCACATCTCAGGGATCTGAATGTCGAGCCTCAGGAGTACGAGAAAGAGCTGCGGGGCAAGCAGTTCGACCGAAAAACACCGGGCAATAGTCTGGGGGGTTGGGTACGTCAGGCCAACGGCAAGCCTTTTCCTCTGGAGGCGCACTATTCGATGTACCTGGCCGACAAGGCCCTGAACAAAGTCGATGCGGCTTTGACCCAAAGACCGGACGATCCCTTTTATTTGCAATTGGACTTCTTCGATCCGCACCAGCCGTTTAGTGTACCCGCCGAATTCGAGAAACGTGAAGCCGAGATTCGAAAGCACGTTAAACTTCCCGGGAGCTACCGCCGGGTGCAACAGATCGATTTCGGCGCGCTGCCCGACGAGCCATCGATCTATCAGGTGTACCGCCGTTATTGGGGTGCGTATGATCCGGAGCTCGTAAAAGATTATATCGTGGCCCACTTGCTCCAGATGGAAGTCGTGGATCACGCGGTGGGTGTGTTGCTAAAGGGTCTGCGCGAGCGAAATCTGTGGGACGACAGCGTGATTATCTTTGCCGCCGATCATGGTGAGATGAACGGACGACGGGCCTTGTTCGATAAGGGCGTTTACTTTCAGCCGGACATTTTTCGCGTCCCTCTGGGCGTGAAACTCGCCTCCTGGATGAAGCAACGCCGCTCCATTGTGAATCAGCCTGTGTCTGTTTTAGATCTCAGCCGGACGATCCTGGACTGCGCGCGCCTGCAAGTGGAAAAACACTTCGATGGCGAGAGTCTGCTCGATGTGCTGCGGGGCACAAGCGAGCGAAGCGAATTGCAGGCTATCTTCCAAACCGGCTGGCACGTGGGCGTCAATTACGGCTGCGGTACGCACTGGTATCAAGATGCGGATCGTCACTGGTTTTACGGCTATAATATTACGACCGGAGATGACGAACTCTACAATATGGCGATAGACGACGGGCCGAACCTGATTGCAGAGTCGAAATACGCCGAAGTCCGCAAGCACATGATTCAACGACTCGCCGCTCTACTCGAAGCCGACCGTCGGTGGCTGGGGTATTGGTGTACCTTCCGGCTGCACAAAGCGGAGGATCTTCCGCAAGCGACGGGCGACATGCAGATGTTCAAGCCCAAGGAATGATGCATCCCAATCTGTATCCCCTCATAACGACGGCTTTGTACTTGATTCTAATGGATTTCCCCGATAGCATCATACGCTGAATACTCAAAGAGCTGATTGTCATTAACTAATAGTCAGGAAAACCATGATGAACATACCCTCCATCAAACGCCGCCAGTTCCTCGCCGGGATCGCTACGGGCGCGACAACACTCGCCATTTCGTCATTCACCAACACTGAGACCGCATCCGGCTCGTCTCGCAGACGGAACTCAACCTCGGGTCTCGCTGATCCAACCTTCCGGCCTCTTCCACCGGGTTCGGTGACTCCTACCGGCTGGCTCCAGCGTCAACTCCGTATCCAGGCAGATGGCTTAACGGGGCACCTTGACGAATTCTGGCCCGATGTCGCTCAGAGCCAATGGATCGGCGGCAACGCCGAAGGATGGGAACGCGCGCCCTACTGGCTCGACGGTGTCATCCCGCTGGCCTGGCTCCTGAACGATAAGGCTCTTAAGGACAAATGCGAAAGGTATGTCAAGAAGATCATCGCCGGCCAGCGTCCCGACGGCTGGTACGCCCCCTACCCCGCCGACGCCAGCAAACGATACGACCTGTGGGCCATTCTTCTGGTGAACAAAGTCCTCGTGCAATACCACGAAGCGACGGGCCAGGCGGCGGTACTTGAAGCCGTGATGCGCAATCTCAAGGCCATGCTCAAAATCCTCGACAAGACGCCTCTGTTCAATTGGGGTAAGTTCCGCTGGTTCGAAGGTCTTATCAGCGTTTATTACGCTTACGAGAAGACCGGTGAAACCTGGCTTCTGGATATCGCTCGCAAACTCTACGCTCAGGGCTTTGATTATATGAGCTTTTACAGCGGGAAGGACGTCACAATACCGACACCGCGACGCGGCCGGTGGCGATGGGACAAGCACGTCGTTAACACCGGCATGGCGCTCAAAGCTTACGCTCTATCATCGAGATTGACTCGCAAAAGGAACGAACGTGTCTTCGCGGCTAAAATGCTCGACATCCTGGACCGCTACCACGGCCAGGTCACCGGGATGTTCACGGGCGATGAGTGCCTGTCCGGCACGAATCCGGTCCAGGGCACGGAACTATGCGCCGTCGTTGAGGCACTATACTCGCTGGAGCACCTCATCTCGGTGACGGGCGATCCGTCCTTCAGCGACCGACTCGAGCGCATCGCCTTCAACGCCCTGCCCGCCACGTTCGCCCCCGACATGTGGTCGCACCAGTACGACCAACAAGTTAACCAGGTCCAGTGTACGATTAATCCGGACCACATGTGGTCCACGAACGGTCCGGAGTCGAACATTTACGGCCTCGAACCGAATTATGGCTGCTGCACATCGAACATGCACCAGGGCTGGCCCAAGTTTGCCGGCCACCTGTGGATGCTCGCCGGCGACGGGCTGGCCGCAGTGGCGTATGCCCCCAGCACCGCTCGATTTAAAACGCACGGGGCATCGGTCCGCGTGAACCTCGATACGGACTATCCCTTCCGTGAGACCCTTAACTTGACAGTAACCACCGACCAAGCGGTTCGCTTCCCGCTTTTACTGCGCGTCCCGGCCTGGGCACAGGGCGCCACCATCAGAATTCAGGGCCAATCGGAGAAAAGTCTAAAACCCGGTACGTTCCATCGCATTCAGCGCGAATGGAAAGGCGACGATCGAATAGCCCTTCGCTTTCCGATGAAAGCCAGGACGTCACAGCGCTACAACGGCGCGATCTCCCTTGAGCGAGGCCCGCTGGTCTATTCGCTCAAGATCGGCGAAAGCTGGACGAGAATCCATGCCGACAAGCCTCATCGCGATCTGCCGCACGGCGATTTTGAGGTCCGCCCGACAACGCCGTGGAATTACGGTCTGCTTCTCGACGAAAAGAACCTCGCTGAAAGCGTAACGTTCGAGGAATTGCCGGTCGGGGAAAAACCGTTCTCGCCGGAAGGCGCCGGGATGACGGCCAAAGTCAAAGGTCGCCGGCTGCCGGGATGGAAAATGGCCCATGGTTGGGCCGCGGAAGTCCCGCCCGATCCCCAGGATTCCAGAGAACCGCTCGAACCGTTGACGCTGATTCCCTACGGATGCACCAACATCAGAGTTACAGAATTCCCCCGGCTGCGCCGATAGAGTGCTGTTCCAGGGCATGTCCATTTTTCTTCCGGACATTCTTTGACCTGCAGTCAACCGGCATTTTTTTGTTTTTTTTTGTTTTTTCTCTTGACGTCACCCGAAAACAGTCCTATAATACTGAGTTAACGCTCAGGAGGAGGTCATTTCCATGAGCGTGGATGGAAGTTCATACTATTAGATCGTTCGTTTTTTTGTGAAGTTCAAGGCGAACGTATCGGGTGTGTACGGGAGACAGGGTGCTGAAAAGATTTTTACAAATCAAGGAGCGCGAGCGATCCCCTGGCAATAATAGGAACGCGCCCGGCCCCTCCCTTTTAGAGAAGCTTGAGCCACGAATCCTCCTTTCCGGAGATAGCCTTCTTAGTCCTGCTTCACCCGAACTTGTTCTTGATACCACACCTCAGATCGTCCGCAATGTGGAAATACCGGACACTTCCGACCAGGTTGAACACCCATCCATTGCAGAGCAGACAATCGATCCATCCTCCCCGGCAGCAACAGAACTTGTGCAGCCACTTTTGACTTTGTCTATCGAGGATACGAACATCTCCGACGATGATCAATCGACGGAAGGTGACGCCGATATCCGGAATGGACTCAACGAATCTGAGGACGATTCGGCCCTGGATATGAATGATAATATCCCGGCACGTGATGAACGATCTGTGCTTTCAGATGATTCACACCGTAGCCTCGCCGAAGAAATGACGATACAGATTGCTGCCGAAGAACCGGTAATGAACGGTTCTGTCATACTCATTGAAAACGGCAGTGTACCTGAATATTTGACCGATGCCGATGCGGGCATCGAGAACGCCACGTCCATCGAGATCCGGGGACCTCCGTCTGAAATCGTGTTTATTGATTCCACCCTAAAAACGCATTTTCAGCCTAAAAACGCGGATTTACCCGGCGTCGTGGTCGAGGTTTTAAATACCGAATCAGACGGCGTTCAGCACATCACCAACATTCTTTCCAATTATCAAGACGTTTCTTCTATCCATATTATATCGCATGGCTCACCCGGTTCGGTGCAGATTGGATCGGTTGAACTGAACGAATCTTCGGTCGATTTCTACGCGGAACAAATCCAAAGCTGGGGCGATGCCCTTTCGTCCGACGGAGACATTCTATTCTATGGTTGCAGTGGCGGCGCCGGCTCGACGGGCCTCGATCTTCTTAGCAAGATCGCCGATCTTACCGGGGCCGATATCGCGGCATCTGACGATCCCACCGGCGCAACTCAACTCGGCGGTGACTGGATCCTTGAAAGAACCCTCGGCTCCATTGAGTCCTCGTTGCCCTTCAGCCCCAGGGTATTGGCGAGTTTGCCCTGTCTTTTGGATGCGACCGGAATTAGCGGCTTGCTGACTGTACCCAGCGTCGTGTTGACGACACAGGCTGTCGATGGCGTTGAGTACACTCGTGTGAAGGTCCCGGAGTGGGGCACCGGCGGCAAGATCGGCCAGCCGGAATTTCCCGTCTTCCGCCAATCGTATGCGATCCCTGAAAATGTCGATGTGGCATCCACCTATACGATTCTCGGACAAGATAGGCTCGGCGAAGGCTACATGGTATATCCGATGCAGGAGCCCGAGCCGGCGAGCCCCGTCGAGGACGATCTGGCCACGTTTGCGTACGATTCCGACTACTACAACGGACTGACGGGATCTGAGACGGATATATTTCACATCAGCGAGCCGATGATCGCGGGCGACAACCACTCGGTTGCCCTGGAATTCCGACCTTTTCAGTATGATCCCCTGACCGGAGAGGTCTCGATGGTCACGGAGCTGGAATTCGAGCTTTCTTTCGTTGAGCATGCTCCGGCTGTTGAACCATACTCTGATAGCGATGAGAACGCCGGGTCGGAACTCGTGTCCGTAGCGAGCGAGGCCGACTATCTAATTATTACCGCGGACGAGTTTTATGACCAGATCCTTCCCCTGGCCCAATGGAAACACCGCAAGGGTTATAAGACACACGTGGCCCGCATGTCGGAGATCGGCACGACCGATATCGACATAAAGACTTTTCTGCAAAATGTTTACGACGCCGATGATATTAAACCTCAGTACGTCCTGCTGGTCGGCGACCACGAAAACGTGCCCTCTTATACCATCGTGGGGCACCCGTATCACGGCGGCAGCCATGTCTGGCACTCCGACTACGAGTACGCCCTCTTAGCCGGCTCCGACCTGCTCGCCGACGTCGCGATTGGGCGTCTGCCCGGGGATACCACAGACCAAATCGAGACGATGGTCAAAAAGACACTGGACTATGAGCGTTCACCGCACGAAGGCTACTGGTACGACGACGTCCTGATCGCCGGACAATTCCAGGACAGCAATGGCGACCTGATTGCAGACCGCTGGTTTATGGAAGACCAGCATCGCGCCGCAGATTTTCTCAGCGGAGATTACGACTTCTGGGGCGATCCGGACCCCTATAATAAGGGCTTTGATGTTCATACGAACCGTGTTTGGGATTCTCCCATCAACAATCAACTGCGCTATCGCATCAACGACTATCCCGGCCGTGTAACGCCCCCCGATCCCATCCCGGACGCGTGGAAATTCAAGCCGGATGATCCGATTGCCGAGACGATCAATGACGGGGTCAGCTTGGTCCTGCACCGGGATCACGGGTCCACAAGCGGGTGGGCGGCTCCGGGTTTCCATACAAACGACGTCAATAGCCTGACCAACGACGATGAGCTGCCCATCGTGTTCAGCTTGAATTGCGAGACGGGGCATTTTGACGACGGGGATTATTTCGGCGAGGCGTGGCTGCGCAATACGAACGGTGGAGCGGTGGCGTTGACCGGCGCCATGCGGGTCAGCTACTCCGGTCCCAACGATGCTCTTCATGTGGGCATATTCGACGCGATGTGGGACGATTACGACACGTCCTGGGAAAGCGTCAACTACGAACACGGTTGGCGCATCGGCGATTTGATGAATTACGCCAAGGATCGTGTCTTCAGCGGGTATGGCTACGACGCGTCCATCGCTTTGCTTACGGCGCAGATGTTCAATGTGCTGGGTGATCCCGAGTTGATGCTGCGAACGGCCACTCCGCAGGCGCTTACCGTCAGCCATGATCCCTCGATTCCGTTTGGCTATCCTGTGGATGTCGTCGTTCAGGTAACAAGCGACGGAACTCCTGTCGAAGGCGCCCTGATTTGTGTCTCACATTCTGATACCAATGACCACTGGACGGGTCTGACGGATGCGAGCGGATTCGTCACCCTCGCAGGGGTTACGGCCCACTATGTTGATGACTACGATATTGCCGTGAGTGCTCTCAACACCGATCCATATGAGGGCACGATCCAGGTCATTCCGGAAGGACCGTTCGCCCGGCTGGATACTCCCGCGCATGGCAGTTTCAGCAACACCGATCTCGGTTACGTTGATATTGAGTGGATCGATTACTTCGGCCAGGTGGGACTCAATACTTCGACGATCGACGCGGATGATATTTCGATTGCCGGGGTGACCATTGATACTCCCATCGATCAGGGAGGCGGGATCTGGCGTTATCCATATACCGGTGCGATCATCGAAGGCCAGGTTGACGTACAGATCATCGCGGATCAGGTGCAGGATAATGCCGGCGATTGGAATGTAAGTCAGGTCTTTTCATTCAAATATGATGCGAACTCGCCGGAAGGACACCTTCTTGAGCCGTTGGGCGGAAGGACGATCTACCAGGATCCGGGATATGTGGAAATCTCATGGTCGGATATGGGGCCGGCCGGTCTTGATCTATCGACCCTGGACAGTAACGATATTACGATTACAGGGGTGACCATTGACGGACTACCGATTCAAGTCAATCCCGGTGTGTACCATTATCATTACACGGGAGAGTTACCCATCGGTACGATTACAGTGACGTTTGTGCCGGGAGAAGTCGCGGACCTGGCGGGCAACGTCAATGCAGGTCATGATGATTCTTTCGTGTACGATCCGCTCAGGATTGTAACCGAGACGCTTCCTTCTGCCAACGTGGGAACAGATTACAGTGTCTCCATCGAAGCGGCAGGAGGCGCCGAACCTTACACATGGTCGTCTGAGGAACCCAATCTTCTGTGCTATTGGTCATTCGACGAGGGCGAAGGCACGAGTGTCCTGGATTATTCCGGTTATGACCACACCGGCACCCTTTACGGCGCCACCTGGGTCGAAGAGGGTCGGATTGGCGGCGCATTGGAATTTGGCGGTGACGGTGATTATGTTGTTGATGAAGATGCCGAAGACTACTTGAATGGTTTGAGCGAGTTGACGATATCCATGTGGATCAAATCGGACTTGACAGGTACCGATAAGGGTTTCATCAACGGTGAGGAACCTGATGGATCGGATAATGTATGCGAGATGCGCTATGATGCGTCAGGAACCAGTTTTGGCGGCTCGGACTTACTGAAAATGGCTGTGACATCAGCACCAGGCGGCGAACAACAATTAGAAAGCTCAAGCGATCTTCAGACGACCGAGTGGCAGCATGTTGCGATGACATGGAGTGATGGCGACTTGATAAGATTCTACGTCAACGGTATCGAAGACACCCCGGCAGGTCGTAATGGCGAGTACAATCCCGGTACAATATCCGGGTGTACGAAATTGATTGTCGGTAAGGGCGCCAAAGACGTGGGGCCCGGCGCCGGCTGGGATGGTCTGATAGACGAGGTCCGCATCTACAAGGAGGTACTCACTGCGGAAAAGATACAAAATATCATGAATAGAGCGAGTGGCGACAGTGCATTGCCGCCCAATCTTTCCATCGATAGCTCCACGGGCCTGTTGAGTGGCCCACTCACCCAACCGGGTTCGCATGAATTTACGATTTCTGTTACAGATTCATACACACCGGTCAATCTGGCAAAGAAAACATTGACGCTCGATGTTGAAGGCCCATATGCTCAGCTAATTGATCCCCCTAATGGCAGTTATGTCAACTATGAGCCAGGCTATATTGATATACAGTGGGACGACCACCCCGGCGTGGGCATCAATACCGCCACGATCGACGCCGGGGATATCAGCATCTCTGGTGTCACCATCGGCACCCCCATCTATCAGGGCAGCAAAATCTGGCGATATCCCTATACAGGAGCGCTCAGCGAAGGCCCGGTTGACGTCCAGGTCATCGCAGGCCAGGTCCAGGATTATTCAGGCATTGAGAACATGGCACAGGTGTTTTCATTCGCGTATGACACCCAGCCTCCCACCGGAACGCTGTCCGATCCTGTGAATGGAGCTACCATTTATCAGGATGAAGGATATGTGGACATCTCCTGGGTGGATGTCGGCTTGGCGGGTATTGACACGTCCACCCTGGACGCCAATGATATTGCCATTCCGGGTGTGACGATGGACGGTCCGCCGACGGCTCAAGGTTCGACTATCTACCGTTACAGCTATTCAGGGAATCTGCCTGTGGGCACGGTGACGGTCACGTTTGTGGCGGGAGAAGTGGCCGATCCGGCGGGCAACCTCAATACAGGACACGACGAGTCTTTCGTGTACGATCCCCTGATCATCACGACGTCATCACCGCTGCCTCAGGCCAGCCTGGGAACGCCATACAGCGTCTTCATCGAGACCAGCGGAGGTGTGACACCCTATACGTGGTCGGAGTCTTGCGGAAGTATTCTCATTACCGAAATTGATGCGGGCTCACCGGATACCGTCGAATTTACAAATGCCTCCGGCAAGGATATCGATGTATCCGGTTGGCAGGTTTACATCTATGACTATAATTTCCATCCGTCACCTCAGGCGCCGCTGACATTACCCGCGGGCTCGGTGTGTCCCTCCTTCCAGTGTTTCACCCTGGCCGACGGACCCGGCACATTCCCCGGCTCGTATCCGAATTTTTACTCCAGTGGAAACATCAACTGGAGCTCGTCTTCGTGGATCGGCGTGTTGCTGGTGGACAATTTCGGCCAACCCGTTGATTTTATGGCGGCCGATCATCTGGATCCATCGACGATCACAAACCCTGTGACCATCGTGCCGGATCACTGGACCGGCGGCAACGTCCCGTCGATACCGGATTACCAGGTAACGTACCAAAGAACAGGCAACGCGGATAACAACAATGCAACGGATTGGGCCCATCAGACACCGAGTATCGGCTCAGTCAACACGGGGCTGGTCCTGCCCTTTACCGGAGAAAATATATTGCCGCCCGGTCTGGCTCTTGATAACGCCACGGGTCAAATCACCGGAACGCCATTCCAGACGGGTACGTTCGAGTTTACGATCATCGTTGTTGATTCGTTTGACCCGTCGAATACGACCGACAAGACCTTCACCCTTGACGTTGAAGGCCCCTATGCTGAGCTCCTCGATCCCGCTGCCGGAACTATCACCAATGTCAATCCCGGCTATATTGATATCGAATGGCTCGATTACCCGGGCGTTGGCATCAATATCGCCACGATCGACGCCGGTGATATTAGCGTCGCCGGAGTGACCATGGGCACCCCCACCGATCAGGGCGGCGGGATTTGGCGATACCCTTATTCAGGCACGCCCGGCGAGGGCCAGGTAAACATCCAGATCAATGCCGGCCAGGTGCAGGATAACAGCGGTCTTTGGAATATGGAACAGACCTTCTCTTTTGTGTACGATACCCAATCACCGAGCGGGACGCTCATCGATCCGGCGAATGGCGCGACAGTTTATGAAGACAAGGGATACGTGGACGTCTCCTGGATGGATGCCGGTCTGGCTGGTATCGATCCGACGACCCTGGACGCAAATGATATTGCCATTACGGGAGTCACGGTTGACGGACCGCCGACGTCGCTGGGTTCGGATATTTATCGTTACAGCTATTCAGGAGACTTGCCTTTTGGCAATGTAATAGTCACGTTTGTATCTTCAGAAGTAGCGGATCTGGCCGGGAACGTCGATACAGGGAACACCGAGACTTTCACCAATATTATTCCGGCCACAATCCTCCTGGCTAATTTCGAAGATGAGCTTAACCCGTTGAATTATCATGATGAGGGATTTACGTACACCGATGATTTTTCCGCCCCCGGAACCAATCTCTGGCATGGAACGTATCGCAGAGCGTACAGCGAGGGCTACAGCCAGTACTATGGCCTTGACGGACCATTGAACTATAATACGGGGGCTCGTAATGCCGGGAACCTGGTATCTCCGGAAATTTCACTCGTCGATATCACAGGCCCCATCCAACTTTCATTCATGTACTACCTTGAAACCGAAGCTTTCGCAGGTTACGACATGGCTTCCGTCTGGATATCGATCGATAGCGGGAACTACTGGACCGAGTTGACAAGCAACCAGAATGACGGGTTGATCGATCCATCCCCGGGCTGGACCGCCTGGAACGGAGACTTAACATCCTACGCCGATCAGACGATTCTTCTGAGATTCAATTTCGATACCATCGACAACTTCGCCAATGATTACGAGGGTTGGTTCATTGACGATGTAAAAATCACGGGTCTTTACGAAAGCCAGATACAGGGCAGTGTCTGGAACGATGAGGATGGCGATGGAATCCGGGATCAGGATGAATCGGGACTCGCCGGATGGACCGTTTATCTGGACGATAATAGCAACGGCCAACTCGATCCGGGCGAGCGATCGGCATTAACAGACGAAAGCGGTGAGTACGTATTCATCAATATGGCGCCCGGAACCTACACGGTCGCAGAGCAAATGCAAATGGGCTGGGAACAAACGCATCCCGGCGGCGTCGGAAGCCATACGGTGACAATCGATCCGGGCTGGAACGCGACCGAGATTAATTTCGGCAACCAGCCGATTGGCGAGATCCATGGGTATAAGTGGAATGACCTCAATCAAAACGGACTATGGGACACCGATGAGGCGGCGCTGGCTGATTGGACCATTTATCTGGATATGAACGGTAACAACCAGCTCGATCCAGGTGAATCCTCTACGACGACCGACAGCACCGGTCAGTATGCCTTTACAAATCTTGTTCCGGGTTCCTATATCGTCCGTGAAGTCCTGGAGAGCAACTGGAAACAATCTCACCCCGCAAGCGGCGCACACACGATACAAATCGGACCTGAGATCGTGATAGAAAACGTCAATTTCGGTAACGTCGCTTACGTTGTGTTCAATGATCTCAATCTCAAAGCCGCGGTCGAAGAGGCCCTGGGCGTCTCGAATCCCACTGGAATTGAGATGCTGGCGCTTGACGCTCTCATCACGGGGGATCAGGGTATCGAGGATCTGACGGGACTTGAACACGCCGGGAATCTCGAATTTCTTATGCTATGGGGGAACGATATCAGCGACATCACCCCGATTTTAAGCTTGCCGAACCTTAAGCAACTCGTTCTGAGCGATAATGAGATGGCCGGTTTTGGCACTCCAACGGGGTGGGGCAATCTGATGGGATTGTATCTGGGCGACAACCAAATTACGACATTACCGCCGCTATCAGGGCTCACGAATATCAGAACGCTCGACCTTAATGGCAATCAAATCGCAGGTATTTCGGCGCTCACGGAATTGACCAGCCTGATCTATCTGGACCTCCGGAACAATCCACTCGGTCCGGAAGCTTATTCAAGCCACCTGGCGCAGATTCAGCAGAATAACCCGGGCATTGAGTTGTTATACGATCCGCAACCCAACGGTCGAATTCGGGGTACGGTGTGGAACGATATCGACGGCGACGGCTTCAGGGACCAGGATGAAAGCGGCCTGGAAGGATGGATCCTCTACACGGATCAAAATTCCAACGGGCAACTCGATCCCGGCGAGGCCTCGACCCCGACGAATATGGACGGCAGCTACGAGTTCGCCAACCTCTATCCGGGTACTTACATCATCAGCGAAATCATCCCACAAGACTGGGGACAAACTTATCCCGGCGGAACCGGCACCCATGCCGTCCTTTTGGTCAAAGATGGGATCGCCGTCGGAATTGATTTCGGCAACGGATACAACGAGGCCCCTGAAATCGGTTCGCTGGCCCTCAGCGCGAATCCGATTGTCTCCGGCGACGAATTGACGTTGACCGCACAGAACGTCACTGATGATCATGGCGTCGTCTCGGTCGCTTTCTATCGCGATGACAACGCGAACGGCATCGGCGAGCCCGACGAGCTGCTGGGAACGGACACCGACGAAACCGACGGCTGGTCCTGGACCGGCCTGGCCACCTGGTCGCCGGGCGACCATACCTATCTCGCTCAGGCGACTGACGACGGCATTCCCGTCGGGATACAAACGAGTGCATGGGCATCAATAACCGGCACGGTCCGAGAGGTGCTGACCATGACGACCGGGTCCCCATTGCCTCAAGCCGGATTTGGCAGCCCATACAGCACGTTCATTGAAACAAGCGGCGGAGCAGAGCCCCTCACGTGGTCGTTCTACGTCGATCCTTCCGGTAATTTTGTTGAAACTCCGGCCGGCCCGGCAACCCTTAGCTCAAGCCAGGCCGGGACGCCGATGGGCTGGTCGGCCGATGATGCCTCCTATCAATTGAATTTACCCTGGTCATTTAGCTTCTATGGCGCCGACTACACGTCGATATGGGTGTCCACCAACGGCTTCATCGATTTCACATCTCCGGCGACGACCTATTCGAATTCACTGAAAGGTCTGCAAAATACCGTCCGGATCGCGCCCCTCTGGGACGACCTGACCACCGAAGAAGGGGACATCTACGTGGACTACACGATACCGGGCGCCGACATCTTTATTCGCTGGGAGGGCCATACGTACCAGGACGACAACCCCGTTAACTTCAGTGTCACGCTGTCCCCCGGCGGCAAGGTTCGATTCGATTATTATATCGACCATGACGGTTTGACGCCGACGATCGGTCTTTCCGCCGGAAACGGTTCGCAGCTCACCTTGTCCCTCCGCGACGGGGCTTCAGCGATCCAGGAGGAGGCCGCTTCAACGTTTGTCATTCCAGGGTCCGATCCGTTGCCTGAGGGTCTTTATCTTGACAGGACCACGGGCCAGATCAGTGGCACGCCGACCGAAGTCGGGTCGTTCGATTTTACAATCGTCGTTAAAGATAATTCCACGCCCGCGAACCAGGCGAGCCGGGCGTACCATCTGGACGTTATTAAGACTCCGGATCTGGTCGGCACGTACTGCAATATTATCCCGGATCTGGTCGGCTGGGGCGAAAGCTTCAACATCGACTACAGCGTCCTCAACCAGGGCTCCGCAGATGCCGGCGCGTTCGATATCGGTTTCTATTTATCCGAGGACACGGATTATGACGTCGGAGTGGATTCGTTCCTGACATTCATTCCCGTCTCACAGTTGGCCGCGGGGGTAGGTACCAGCGGCACCGCGACGGCGACGTTACCCTCGTCATCGCCGTTTACAGACCAGACGGGAACCTTCTACGTCGTCATGTTCACGGATGATCTTAACGAGGTTGTCGAACTGAACGAAACGAACAACCACGGCACGGGCTACCTGGTCGATTATGACAACTTCGCCGTTTTTCCGGACCTCGTCGGTACATACTGCAATGCGATCCCGAACGTCGTGGATTGGGGCGAGAGCTTTGGCGTGGATTACACCGTCCTCAACCAGGGCTCCGCGGAGGCCGGCGCGTTTGATATCGGCTTCTATTTGTCCGAGGACACAGATTACGACGCGGGAGTGGATTCATTCCTGACATTCGTTCCCGTCTCACAGTTGGCCAAGGGGGCCGCGACAAGCGGAACCGCGGTAGTCACGCTCCCATCGTCATCGCCCTTTACCACCCAGATGGGAACCTTCTACGTTGTCATGTTCAGCGACGATCTCAACGCGGTCGCCGAATCGAATGAGACAAACAACCACGGCACGGGCTATCAGGCTGATTATGACGACTTCGCTATTCTTCCGGACCTGGTAGGCACGTACTGTAATGTGACATCGGATATGGTAGGTTGGGGGCAAAGCTTCGAGGTGGACTTTACCGTCATGAATCAGGGCTCCGCCGATGCCGGAGCGTTCGATATCGGCTTCTATCTGTCCGAAGATACAGTTTACCACGCTGGAGTGGATTCATTCCTGACGTACGTTCCTGTCTCACAGTTGGCCGCGGGCGTCAGTACGAGCGGAACGTTGACGACGGCATTGCCATCGTCCTCTCCGTTTGCCGCCCAGACGGGAACCTTCTACATCGTGATGTTCACCGACGATCTCAACGACGTCGTCGAGTCCGACGAGACCAACAATCACGGCACGGGCCATCTGATTGACTACGACAACTTCGCCGTTCTTCCGGATCTGGTCGGTACACAATGTAATGTCATACCGGATCTGGTGAACTGGGACGAGAGCTTCAATGTGGATTATGCAGTCGTCAACCAGGGCACGGCAGATGCCGAAGCGTTCGACATCGGGTTCTATCTGTCCGAAGATACGACGTTCGATGCGGGAGTGGATTCGTTCCTGTCATTTGTTCCCGTCTCTTCGTTAGCGGCAGGGGTTAGCACGAGCGGAACCGCAACGATCGCATTACCGTCATCATCCCCGTTCACCGCCCAGACGGGAACCTTTTATGTCATGATGTTCAGCGATGATCTCAACGTCATTGCCGAATTCGATGAGACAAACAACCATGGCACAGGGCATTTGATTGATTACGATGAGTTTGATATTGTTGTCATCACCACGCCTTCCCCATTACCTTCGGCTACCCTTGACCTGCCTTATAGCGTCGTTGTAGAAGCGGAAGGCGGAACGGAACCCTATGCCTGGTCGTATGAAACCAAGGAAGATTACGACGAGACGAACCCGGGTCCGGGGTCTGTCAGCGGAGGCGCCGCGATGGGCTGGCAGGACGACGACTCCTCTT
>Ga0180432_10003244_pt1 | contig 23518 bp, 21 predicted proteins | sample SS_ome_10_FD_132414 | JGI IMG/M metagenome (GOLD analysis project Ga0180432, IMG submission 132414) | Hypersaline lake sediment archaeal communities from the Salton Sea, California, USA - SS_1_MS_2 metaG | ecosystem: Environmental > Aquatic > Non-marine Saline and Alkaline > Hypersaline >... | reverse complement strand
GTCTTTCCGTGAAGCCAGCCCAAGCCCCACCCGGCGACAGGAAGTCGCCAATGAGCACCAGCAGAACGCCACAAACCTTGGCTTTGTGGCGTTCTGCCCCAGGAAAGCCGGGCAGGACGCCCGGTCTTTCCATGAAGCCAGAAGTCGCCAATGAGCACCAGCAGAACGCCACAAACCTTGGCTTTGTGGCGTTCTGCCCCAGGAAAGCCGGGCAGGAAGCCCGGTCTTTCCGTGAAGCTAGAAGTCGCCAATGAGCACCAGCAGAGCGCCACAAACCTTGGCTTTGTGGCGTTGTGCCCAAGGAAAGCCGGGCACGAAGCCCGGTCTTTCCGTGAAGCTAGCTTCCCCGCCGATTGCCGAACCAGTCGATGTGGTGGCGGTGGCAGAGTTGGAAGCCAAGTCGGTCGCACTCGCCGGCCAGCCAGGATTCAGTCGCGTGCAGGGTGGCGGAATCTGTGCCCTGGGGCATCAGGTAGACATGCCGGCCGGCCGGGCTGCCGGCGGTGATGGCGAGGTCGGCCAGCCAGGCCACCGCCTCATCGAGGTCGGCCGGGCTGTCGATGACGAACTTCAGTTGGAAGGGAGCCGACGCCATCAGTGCCGTCAGCACCCCGTCCCGCCGCCGGGTTTGTTCGTGCCGTTGCCGCCAGCCGCTAGGGTCGGATTTTGGTGCCGAGGAGCTGAGCTTTGGACTCAGTGAGATTAGATCAGACTGCGGCGGTCCGCTCGGCGGCAGGACCGAGCCAGCTGTTTCGATGGTGACATGCTGTCCCGCGGTCCTGAGCCGGCCGCAGAGGTCGCCAATGCCGGCTGCCACCAGTGGCTCGCCACCCGTTACCACAACGTGCCGCAGGCCAAAACCAGCGACCTCCCCGCAGAGGTCTTCGATGGTCCGCTGGTCACCCGTCGGTTCCAAGGAGGTGAATGGGGTGTCGCACCAGCGGCACCGTAGGTTGCAGCCACTCGTCCGCAGGAAGACGCTCGGCGTTCCGGCGAGCCGGCCCTCGCCCTGGAGGGATTGGTAGACCTCAGCGATTAGCACGGGCTGAGTCCTCTGTCGCCCCGGCGAATCGTGCCAGCCGCGGATCAGGTGTCCCGGCGGCGGCGAAGCCGGCGGCCCGGATGCGGCAGGAGTCGCAGCCGCCGCAGGGACGGCCATCGGGCTCTGGGTCATAGCAGCTTGTCGTCAGGCCATAATCGACGCCAAGATCGATGCCGGTCTGAATGATCGCGGCCTTCGTGAGCGAGACCAGTGGGGCGAGCAACTCAAAGCGGCTCCCCTCCACCCCGGCCTTGGTCGCCAAGTTGGCGAGCTGCTCAAAAGCTTCCAGAAACTCTGGCCGGCAGTCAGGGTAGCCGCTGTAGTCGACTGCATTGACGCCAAGAACCAGCCGGCTGGCACCGCGGGTCTCGGCGAGGGCGAGGGCCAGTGCGAGAAAGACCGTGTTGCGGGCTGGCACGTAGGTCACCGGAATGCCATTGGCGATCGCCGCATCGCTGCGGTCTTTCGGAACGGCCTGCGTATGGTCTACCAGCGGGCCGCCGCCAAAGGCCGCCAGATCGATCGGCATGATGATGTGGTCGCTGATTCCCAGGCCGGCTGCCACCTCCCGGGCGGCTTCCAGTTCCACCCGGTGCCGCTGGCCGTAGTCGATGGAAAGGGCGGCCAGCCGCTCGCCACGGGCGAGTGCCCAGGCGGCAGCGGTGGCCGAATCAAGGCCACCGGAGAGCAGCACAACAGCAGTGGGTTTCCCGGGGCTGTCCTTCATGGCACAATTCCTCCAATGAGCACATCAACCAACGTGATCGCCGCCGAGCCCTCCCGTGACTTGCTGGAAACATTTCCGAACCAGTTTCCGGGCCGGGACTACCTGATTGAGATTGTCAGTCCCGAATTCACCTCGGTCTGCCCGAAGACCGGACAGCCCGACTTCGGTACGCTCACGTTCCGCTATGTCGCCGGCGATCGATGCGTCGAACTCAAGAGCCTGAAACTATACCTTCAGGCCTTTCGCAATGCCGGCATCTTCTACGAAAACGTCAGCAATCGGATCGTCGACGATCTGGTGGCGGTTCTTGAGCCCCGCCGGCTGACCCTGGTAGCCCTGTTCACGCCGCGGGGCGGCATCTCCTCGTGCATCACCGTCTCCCATCCGGCGGGTGACCACCTGGCGGCAGCACGTTGATTTCGCCCGGGCTGCTCGCCGCGGCCTTCCACTACGCTTTTTGGCCTCTCCCGTCTCAGGAAACACGTCATGCCTCGATCTGCTTCCCGTCAGGTTCTGCTGTCGGCCCTCGCCGATGAGTCGGCCTTCGACCTCACCGCCGTCGAGCAGTTCACCGCCATGGCGTCCCTCGGGCTTGAGTACTACAGCCTCCGGTTCATCGATGTCGGCAAGGGCATCAAAAACGTGATGGACCTGTCGAAGGGCGAGATTCAGAAAATTCGCCACCTGGAGGATCGGTACGGGCTTAACGTCGCCTCGATCGCCGCGCCGATCGGCAAGGTCAAACTGATCGATCGGGAAGACGGCACCAAGAACCGCTACGTTCCCTTTTCGCGGTATCTCGCCAAGGACGTGGCCAAGGCTTGCGACCGGGCACATGCCTTCGAGACGAAGCTGATCCGAGGCTTTTCGTTCTACCATCCCCGGGGTGAGCGGCCCGAGGACCATCTTGAGCAGGCGGTCGATCAGATCGGCCAGATTGCCGAGGCCTGCCACCGCTCGGACCTGACCTTCGGGCTTGAGGTTGAAGCGAATCTGGTCGGTCAGACCGGGGTGCTGCTGGCCGAGATTTACCGTCGGGTCAACCATCCCGGCTTGGTACTTATTTTCGACGCGGCCAACCTGATCGTCCAGGGCTTTTCGACGGCTCAGGTCTACCGGCAGTGGGAAGCGATGAAGCCCGGGCTCGGCTGGGTGCACATCAAGGACTACCGCAAGGTGGCGGCCAAGTCTCGGGGCCGGCACGTCGATGAAGATACGCTCGCCAACTTCGTCCCCGCCGACATCGGTGCCGGTGGCCACAGGAAAATTCTTGCCGATCTGCGTGAGCTGCTGCCAGCACTCTCGCGTCGGCTTGCGCGTCGGGGCATCCCGGGGGTCTTTCTCGACCTTGAACCGCATGTTCGCGGCGGTGGCCAGTTCGGTGGCACCAGCGGACCGGACGGTATGGGAATCGCGCTGCGGAGTCTCTGCAGGGTGCTCGACGAAGTCTCAATCGATTACCATATCCGGGACTTTGACGACCTGCTGGCGGCCCGCGGCGTCACTGTCTAAACCACGATCGCAGCGGCATGCCGCTGCGGGGAAGAGCGACGCCATGGCAGATCAAACTGAGCCGGGCAGTTACTTCGTCGCCAACTATCCGCCTTTTGACCGCTGGTCCGAGGCAGCTGTGCCGGAGGTGAGGGCCGCCTTCGAAGCTGCCCCGACCGCTGCGGCAATGGGGCTTTACCTGCACATTCCGTTCTGCCGTAAACGGTGCAAGTTCTGCTATTTCCGTGTTTACACCGACGTTTCAGCGACCGATGTCGAACGGTATTCCAAAGCCCTCGCGGCTGAGGCCCGGCTTGCCGCGACCAAGCCAGCGATCGCCGGGAGGCCGCTTAAATATGTCTATTTTGGAGGTGGTACCCCCTCGTTTCTCAGTGCCCGACAGTTGGAAAAATTGGTCGATGGCCTCCACGAGAGCTTTGGCTGGGACGCTGCGGAAGAGGTGACTTTTGAGTGCGAGCCGGGGACGCTCTCCGAGCCCAAGGTTCAGGCCCTCAAACAACTCGGGGTCACCCGAGTGTCCCTTGGTGTGGAAAACTTTGATGACGCCATCCTCGAGGCGAATGGCAGAGCCCATCTGTCCGCGGAGATCCGCCGCAGTTGGGACTGGATTCGCCGGGCCGATTTCCCGAGCACCAACATCGACCTGATTGCCGGCATGGTTGGTGAGACAACCGAGTCATGGCAGCGTTCGGTTGAAGCGGCGCTCTCACTTGAGCCCGACAGTTTGACGATCTACCAGATGGAACTTCCCTTCAACACGGTGTTCGTCAAGAGCAGTCGGGATGAGGGGGCGGCGACACCGGTGGCTGATTGGCCCACCAAACGTGCCTGGGTCGATTGGGCCTTTGATCGGTTCGGAACTGCCGGCTACTCGGTGTCAAGCGCTTACACCTTGGTGCGGGATCCCACACGGGTGCACTTCCGCTATCGGGACATGCTCTGGGAGGGCAGCGATCTGGTCGCACTGGGAGTTGCCAGCTTTGGTCACCTTTCCGGTGTTCACTACCAGAACAAGACCCACTGGGACGATTATCTAGAGGCGGTGGAGGCAGGGCACCTGCCGCTCCATCGGGGGCTGGCCCCGAGCCGTCGGGAACTGCTGACCCGCGAACTGGTGCTCGGCCTGAAGCGAGGCGGGGTCGATACGGTCCGCTTGGCCAATAAGTTTGGTATTGATCCCCTGGTGGAGTGGGTCGATGTCTGGCAGGGACTTGTCGATGAGGGGTATCTTTTACCCCCTGAAGGCGGTGCCTCACCGCAGCTTACCCGCCGCGGCCTGCTTGAAGTCGATGCGCTTTTGCCGCGTTTTTTTTGACGCCTGATTGCTTCTTGTCACCGGTCGATAGGCTTTGAAGCGGTCGTTCGTGTTTTTTTTAGCAGGCCGTGAAAAAAGTCTCCAAACCGCAGGATGCGGCGATTGGAAACCCCGAAAACCCTCGGCGTTTACGGGCGTTGCTAAAGTGGACTCAGGGTCGCCCAGATCCGCGGGCAAGTACCGTGGCTGACTTTTTTCCGCGGGCGGTGAGGCTGCGGCGATCGGCGAATTCCCCAGGCTTTCTCGGGGGCAGCCTGCACGAGAATTTTGTCGTGTTAGCTTCCGCCCTCCCCCGCGGTTCTCCTTAGAGATGCCAGTTGTCGAATCCCTCTGGAGATCGTCCGTTGCGTGATTCAGTTGCCGCAGTGCCTTCCTTACCCACCCAAGCTGAGGGCCGGGCTCTGGAATTTTCACGGACGGCCCAAGCCGAGCAAGTGCCGGCGGAGAAGGCCGTCCGAGACAGACTCCGGGCACTCGCGGCCGATTTGGTCGCGTCTTGGTCGGGGGTTGGCCCAACTGCCGAACTGAAGACGGCCACCGGCTTGCGGCAGCAGGCCGAACGCCTCGTGCGGCGTTGCCAGGCCCAACCGGAGCATGTTGGCTGGACGATGGTGGCAATCCTGTCAGAGTTCTGGCGGGAGCGGATTGCGTCAGCGGCGGCTGGGCGTCGGCTGATGCTCTTGCCCGATTGCCCCCACGCTGTCGCGACCGACCGGAGCATGCCAGCAGTCTGCGGCCCAGGCTGCGGAATCGGCACCATGTGGGCCGCCGCCCATGACAGCGGTTGGGTTGTAGCCCCGACCAGGCAGGCGGTGGCAGCGATCGGTGGACTGCTCACGGGACAATACCAAGGCGTCCTCGGGGTCGCCCGATTGACCGACCTCGAGAAGGCATTCGCAATGCTTCCCGCCTTCTCTCTCCCGGTTGCCGCGGTTCCCTATCGCGATCCGGTCGATTCCGTTTCCGGAAGCCGGATTGTCTCTCCTTCATGCGGCCCGGCGCTCGAGGCGGCAGGCATCGATGTTGATTGGGTACTTGGCCTGCTTGGTGTCGCCGGTGGCTCGCCTGGGCCGGTGGCTGACTACCTGCCGCTGCTTCGCGAAGCAGCCGAACTCTTTCAACGGGACGCGGTTGTCGAACGGGGCCGCCGCTACGGCCTGGGGGAAGGGTTTGGCGAGGTGGTGGGAGAACCGGCTGGTACCGACCCCGGGTTCGGCTCACTTCGGGTTACTTCAGCGCTCGCCGGCGAGTATCTCACGCGGGGCGGGAAATTTCTGCGTCCGTTTGTAACGCTGGCGGCCTACGACGCGGTTCGGGCTGATCTGGCTGACTGTTCCGACCGGCAACCGGCTGCCGTCGACCGCGAGGCGGCCCGGGCTGCCGCAGTGGCCATCGAGGTATTCCACAAGGCGTCTTTGGTCCATGACGACATCGAGGACGATGATCGGGTCCGCTACGGCCGCCCAACGGTTCATGCCGAAAGGGGAATCCCGGCGGCGATCAACATCGGTGACTATCTGATCGGGGCTGGGTATCGGTTAATCGCCGGGGTTTGCGGTGAGCCCGGTCTGCATCGCGACCTGTTAGCGATTCTGGCCGACGCCCACCTGCGGCTCTCCCAGGGCCAGGGAGCGGAATTGTGGTGGCGAGATGCCGGCAACGGCTGCCTGTCGCCAGCGGAAAGCCTCGCCATCTATGGTCTCAAAACGTCGCCGGCGTTCGAGGCGGCTGTGGCGATGGGGATCAGGCTAGCCGGCTTGCAGCCGGCCGAGGCGGTGGCTGTCGATCGCTATGCCCTTCATGTGGGGACCGGCTTCCAGGTGCTCAATGACCTCAAGGACTGGCATGGCGACTTAGAAAACGACCGTCGGATTGCCGGTGACCTGCTCGGGGGTCGGCCGACGGTGATGTGGGCCATTGCGCTTGAGCAGTTGGCTGCCGGTGAACGGCGTGAACTTGAGGTGATCGCCCGCGATTGCTCTCGTCCAGAGGCTGGCGAACAGGCCACACTGGAGGCGATTCGGGCGGCCCGTCGTCTCTACCGGCAGGCGGGCGTGTTCGCTCGGACCGCAGCGATCGTCGCGGAGCAGCGAGCGGCGGCAGCGTCGGCGGTACGGGGCTGCCGGTATCCGCGGCTGCGTGAGGTGCTTGAGTTCCTGCTCGATCTGGCGGTTCCCGAGCAGGCGGTCGAGGCGGCCGGCCAGCAGTGCGGCGACACAGACCGCTGAGGCCGATTGCCCCCGGGCGGCTTCTGGATGGCATACTCAGGCCATGGAACCGCGTGTTCAATCTGCTCATTCGGGTGACGCCTGTCAGCGGGCGATCACATTGATTTCCCGCTTCCGGCCGTCGCCAGAGGTCGGGCAACTGTGGGAGGTGACGCCGGCTCTGGTGCCGGAGCCGTTTCGGCAGTTGCTGGACCACCGCTCGCACATGACGGTTGCAATGGAACGGTTCCACGGACAGCCGGTTTCACTCGGGGTCGTGGCAGTGGCTGAACGGGAGGGTTCGGCCGAGTCAGGGCATCCTTTCTCGTATGCCCGGGAAATCATTCTGCGTTGCCCCAGCGTCAACCCGGCCCTGTTTCCAATTGGCCCGCAGGCGCAGTTGGAGGAGGGCAGTGTGGTGCAGTATGGCGTGGTCGGCATTGCCCTCGAGCGGCTGCCGCCGCTGGTCGCTGCCGAAATCGTCCGTGGGCAGCGGCCCCTCGGTCGTATCCTCATCGAAGCCGGCCTGCATCGTGACGTCCGAGACGTCAGGCTGCTCAAGCTACTTCCCGGGCCCCATTTGACGGCCCTGTTCGGCGGTGGCGCCGGTCGGACGGTGCCGGTGACCTATGGCCGCGTCGCCACGATCGACGTCACCGGCCGGCCGGTGCTCAGGCTGTTGGAGGTGGTTGGTGTGCCGTCGGCGACAGGGAAGCCGTGACGGGTGGGGCAGGACGGGCGGAAGACGTGCTGACCGCTGTCTGAGCAGCAGGGGTGGTGCGGCGCGAGCATTTGAAAAGGGGGTTTTAGGCCCTTTCTGTTGATGTTGACTCCCTGCGTAAGATGTCAGTAGAGTCCGGTATCTGGCAAGGATGGCAGACAGGGTAGAGCCTGCGGGCGGTTTGCAGAGCTCCCCACCTGCCCAGCCATCTTTGGCGGATGCAGCCTGGGTGATATTTTCCGAGAAGGAACTCGGGGAAGCCTGGGGCCGTTCGGAGGCTCGGGACCGAACGGTGAGTCGATCGGTCCGCCGGTCGAGGGCAAACAGGAGGCCTTAGGCACCGGGAGCTGCGTCAGGGGTGACACAGGCAACCGGGGTCTTTTTGACTAGCTGTGCCACGGCTAGGGAGAGGGTGGTAAGCAGATGCAAAAAACTGTGTACACGACTGGCGAAGCTGCAAAAATTTGCAAGGTCAGCCAGCAGACGATTATCCGCTGTTTCGATTCCGGGCAGTTGAAGGGCTTCCGGGTTCCGGGTAGCCGGTTTCGTCGGATTCCCCGGGATCAGCTGTTCCTCTTCATGCGGGACAACGGCATTCCCACTGATGCCCTTGAGAGTGGGCGACGGAAGATTCTCGTCGTTGATGACGATCAGGATCTCGTTGAGCTGATCACCGATGTGCTTGAACGAGACGGCCGCTTTGAGACCCGGAGTGTCAATAACGGCTTTGATGCCGGCATGATGGTGAAGGACTATCGTCCCGACCTGATCGTGCTCGACGTCATGCTGCCTGACATCAACGGCAAGGAAGTCTGCCAGCGGGTTCGGAGCGACTCGACCATGGATGAGGTGCGGATCATCTGCATTTCGGGCATGTGTGAGCCCGACAAGATTGAGGATCTCAAGGCCTCTGGTGCCAACGAGTTTCTACAGAAGCCCTTCGAGGCCGAGGTGCTCGTTGACCGGATCTGCACGCTGCTCGACATCGAGTCGGTTCCGGCCGCATCCTGATATGGATACGGCCGCGGCCCGGCTGCTGCTTCAGTTGCCGTCGGGAAGGCGGGTTTCACTTCCGGTCCCGCGTCAGGCCTGCCTTGGCTTGACGCGGGCCGTTGTGTTTGTGACCGGCCAACTCGCCCGCGGGCGGGCTGGCCCGACGACTGAGGCGACCGGTGGTGAGGACTGGCGGGATGCCTGTTGGCGGCTCGCAGGTGCGAGTCCTCCTGTGGCAACCTGGCTGGCCGCCGCCGAACGCGGGCTTTCCCTACCGGCTGTCGCCGGTGGGGGGCGGCCGGAACAGCGGCTGCTGCGGCTGTGGCTGGAACGGCTGCGGGCTGATCTGGTGACACCGGCCAGTCCTCAGGCGGGTGTCCGACTACGGGCGGTCCAGCCGGTTTCCGGAGTGTTCTGGAGTGGCCTTCTGCGGGGGCATCGACCCGCTTTGGCCGAACCGGCGGCTGAGGCAGTGCCCCGGGCCATTGCCGGGAGCTGGCTTGAGCTACTGGACCGCTGGTCGGCCAGACCTGAGGCGGCGGCTGCGGCTCCTGCCAGCGGTGCCAGTGAGGCGTCGCTCGACGGCGAGGCTGATCCCGCGGCGGTCCTGCTCGAAGAGACAATCGCCGGGGCGACTGCGGTGGAGGGCCTTGCGTCGGACTTCGAGGTCCGGGTTGCCACGGCCCGGCTCGACGCGATTCGGGAACTTGCTTATGGCGCTGGCCATGAGATCAACAACCCGCTGGCCAACATCGCTGCCCGGGCCCAGGCATTGCTTCCTGACGAATCAGATCCCGAGCGATGCCGCCGGCTGGCGACCATTGTTGACCAGGCATTCCGGGCCCGCGACATGATCGGGGGCCTGATGATTTTTGCCCGGCCACCCCGGCCACAGCCATCCGCCACGGCGATCACCGAGGTGGTGACGCGGGTTGTCGAGTCGCTGCTCTCTGCCGCCGAAAACCGCGGGGTCCGGCTGGTGTTCAGTCCCCCTCCGGCAGCCGTCACCGTGCTGGTTGATCAGAGCCAGGTTGAGGATTCACTGCGGGCCGTCGTGCTCAACGGCATCGAGTCAATCACTGGTGGCGGCACCGTGGCGATCGAGACAACATCAGCTGACCGCCCAGAGGGCCGCTGCTGCCTCGTCACGGTCACCGACAACGGAGCCGGGATGAGCCGAGAGACGGTCGAGCGAATGTTCGACCCTTTTTTCAGCGGCCGTGAGGCGGGCCGTGGGATTGGGCTCGGACTTTCGAAAGCGTTACGGCTCATCGATGCCAATGGGGGCCGAATCGCGGTTGCCTCCCGGCCACGGCAAGGCACCACTGTCTCGATCACCCTGCCGCTGGTCGGTGCGGGCCCGTAAAGTCAGCCCAGCTTTTCCATTGTTCGTCCGGTTTGCAGCTGACCGGATCCATGGCGGGCTGGCACCGCGAAAAGCGGCCTCCTTTCGTGGTGTTCGCACTTGCCGGTGATCGCCCGTGTTCTCTATCCTGCCACGAATGCGTGCCTGTCAACTGCTGGTCGAAGGATCGATCAGCTCTGTGGTCCTTTCATCACGAGCTCAGCATGGATGCCTCAACGAGCCTCTCGGATCTTGCCGACATCGCCTCGCCGCGTTCGCTTCCGCCCCGTCACGAGCCGCCCTTCGGAGGGGATTCGCGACGAGCCACTCGAGCCCCCTTCCCTGTGGATTCGACGGATCGAGCCCCCCGGGAAGCGGCGGCCCGCACCCTGGGGTTTGTTGGATTGGCGATTGGTCAGACCAAGGACTGGTTCCTCCAGCGGCAGCACGAGGACGGCCACTGGCGGGGACCGCTCGAGGGAGACACCATCCTCGAAAGTGAGTATCTGTTGATTTGCGCCTGGGCCGGCCGACTGGATGACGCCGCTGCGGTCGGCTGCGGTGAGCGGATTCTGCGCGAGCAACTGCCCGGCGGTGGCTGGGCGATCTATCCGGGGGGCGATGTCGATTCCAGCGCGAGCGTGAAGGCCTACCTCGCGCTGAAAATCCTCGGCCATGATCCCGCTTCTGAACCACTTGTCCGAGCCCGGCGGGCAATAGCCGCCGCCGGTGGCCCGTGGGCCGTCAATAGTTTCACCCGCTTCTACCTGGCATTGCTCGGGCAGATCCCCTACGCGGCCTGTCCGGCCGTGCCGCCGGAGATGATTCTCCTGCCCGACTGGTTTCCGGTGAGCCTGCACCGCGTGTCGGCATGGTCGCGGACAATGATCGTTCCCCTTTCGTTGATTTGGGCCTTCAAGCCGACGCGGCGGCTGTCGCCATCCCAGGGCATCGCCGAACTCTATGCTGATCTTCCCGACCCCGAACATGTACCGCCAATCGGGGCAGATGACGCTTGGTCACGATTTTTCCGTCGGCTTGACCGCTGTCTGAAGGCTGCCGATGATCTCGGGTTCCGGCCGTTGCGGAGCCGAGCGGTGGCGGCCTGTCGGCGTTGGATGCTGGCACGGTTCACAGCCAGTGACGGTCTGGGCGCAATCTTTCCGCCGATTGTCTGGAGCATTGTGGCGCTCCGGTCCATGGGCTGCGCTGATGATTCCCCCGAGGTGGCCGAGTGCTGGAAACAGCTCGCCGGCCTGGTTGAGCGGCCGGGTGACGGCACAACCCGGATCGAGCCCTGCCGGTCACCTGTCTGGGACACGGCAATCACCCTGCGGGGGCTTGCCGAGACATCGGCGGCCGAGGCCGACGCCCCAATGGATCGGGCTGTCGACTGGCTGCTCGAGCGGGAGGTGCGATTCGCCGGAGACTGGGCCCGGCGGGTGACAGCCGAGCCCTCTGGTTGGTGTTTTGAGTATGCCAACCGGCATTATCCGGATGTCGATGACACGGCCATGGTGCTGATTGCCCTGGCGGCCTGGCAGCGTTCGCTGGCCGGTCGGCAGACAGGTCACGATCAAGGGCGACGAAGACGGATTGCGCAGGCCGGCGGACGGGCGCGGAGGTGGCTGGCCGCCATGCAGAATGCTGACGGTGGCTGGGGAGCCTTCGACCGCGACAACAACTGCGACTTGCTCTGCAAGGTGCCCTTTGCTGACCACAATGCCATGATCGACCCGAGTTCTCCCGATCTTGCCGGTCGCGTGCTCGAGGCACTGGGCAGCATTGGCCTGCGGACAGGGGAGCCGACGATCGATCGTGCCGTTGGCTATCTGCGGCAGACACAGGAACCCGACGGGAGTTGGTTCGGACGCTGGGGCGTGAACTACATCTACGGCACCTGGCAGGCGATCGAGGGCCTCCGGGCAGTCGGGGTGCCGGCGGCCGATCCGGCCGTTCGGGCCGGTGTTCGCTGGCTCGAGTCGCATCAGCAGCCGGACGGCGGCTGGGGTGAGTCGCCGGCCAGCTATGCTGACCCGTCACTGGCAGGCAGAGGGGAACAGACCCCCTCGCAGACAGCATGGGCGGTGGCCGGACTGATTGCCGCCGGTCGGCATGACACCCCGGCGGCCCGCCGGGGTGTGCAGTGGCTCATCACCCGCCAGCGTGCCGATGGCGACTGGGATGAGGCGGCATTCACGGGCACTGGGTTCCCCAAGGTTTTCTACCTCCGGTACCACTACTACCGGGTTTCGTTTCCGCTGATTGCTCTGGCCCGGTGGCGGGTGGCGATGGACCCGGCGACCAGAGCGATGAGTTTCGGTGACCGGTTACCGGTCGCGGATCGTGACAGCCTTCAGGAGTTTGTGGCATGAGTGTTCCCGTTGGTCAGATGATGGCGGTGCTGCGGCATGTGGCGATCCAGCGGCTGCGGGGCAACCAACGGTATCCGCTGGTGCTCATGCTCGAACCGCTCTTCCGCTGTAATCTTGCCTGTGCCGGCTGTGGCAAGATCCAGCATTCTGCAGAGGTGCTGCGTCAGAATCTCTCACCTGAGGAATGCTTTCGCGCGGTGGATGAGTGCGGGGCGCCAATCGTGGCAATTCCCGGAGGCGAGCCCCTGCTCCATCCGCAGATCGATGAGATCATTGCCGGCATCGTCGCCCGCCAAAAGTATCTCTACGTCTGCACCAATGCGATCAAGCTTGAAGAGATGCTGCCGCGGTTCACGCCGTCGAAATACCTAGCCTTCTCGGTCCATCTCGACGGCCTTGAGCAGGAACACGATGCGTCCGTCTGCCGCAATGGTGTCCATGCAATGGCGGTCGCGGCGATCAAGGCGGCCCGCCAGGCCGGCTTCCGGGTGACGACCAACTCGACACTCTTCGCCGATGCCGATCCTGACCGCTGTCGTGAGTTCTTTGATGAAGTGATGGATCTTGGCGTTGAGGGAATGATGGTCTCTCCCGGCTACTCGTATGAGAAGGCGCCCGACCAGGAAAACTTTCTTTCGCGGGAGCGCAGTCAGGGGCTCTTCCGGTCGATCTTCCGGAATGCGGGCCGTCGCTGGCGGTTCAACCAGTCCCCCGTCTTCCTTGAGTTTCTCAAAGGTGCTTGGGATCTCGAGTGCCGTCCCTGGGGCACGCCGTCGTACAGCCTGTTCGGCTGGCAGAAGCCCTGCTACCTGCTTGATGACGGTTATGCTGCCAGCTTTTCGGAACTGATGGAGACCACCGACTGGTCGGCCTATGGCCGGGCCAGTGGCAATCCCAAGTGCCAGCAGTGCATGGCCCACTGTGGCTATGAGCCAGCCGCGGTTGAGGCGACCTTTGGCTCCTGGCGGGGCCTCTGGCGGACGGCGCGGCTGATGCTGTTGGGCCCGCCGGAGCAGCCGGTCGCCTCGGCCCCCGAGCCGGTCGCCAGTCGCCCGCAATTTCCAATGCTGCCGGTCATCGACCCGGTACCGGCCGAGCGGGTGGCCTGATCAGCTGCCGCTGGCCTAATTCACCAGCAGTCGCCGTGCCTCGATTGCTGCGCCGCGGGCCCCGGCCGTGTCTCCGCTGGGCATGATGGCAACCTGAATTTCGGCCTGTTCCTCCCGCTGCTCCGGCATGCCGGCACGAATCTCGGTGAGAAACCACTGCTGAAAATCGGTCGTGGTCTCGATCGCTCCGCCACCGACGATCAGGGCATCGGGGTCGAAGACGTTGATCATCTGATCGAAGAAAAGCCCCAGTGCCCGGGCCTGCACCTGAAAGATCACCCGGCACATCGGGTCACCATCAGCAGCCAGGCCGCGGACCCGCACCGCTGCTGCCGCCGGTTCAAGGCCGGTCAGTTCATGGCCGGGGAACTGCGGCAGGAAGTGCGGCAGCAGGTTTCGCCGGATGGCGGTCAAGGAACAGAGCGATTCCAGATCACCCGTCCGGCCACAGTTGCAGTGGGCCGAGATCCCGGTGAGCTCGGGCAATTGCTCAACCAGGGCAGCCACCGGCAGCAACACATGGCCGAGTTCACCGCCAAAGCCGTGGCTCCCGGCAACGACTGCTCCACGCTGGATGATGCCACCCCCAAGCCCGGTGCCGATGATTGCCGCCACGCTGGTCCGATCAGGCTCTTCGCCGAACAACGCGGCATGGCCCCAGACCGCGGCGGCATTGCCGTCGTTGAGGTAGTGAACCGGCAGGTCGAGCAGCGCTTCGAGTCCGCCCCGGATGTCAAAGCCAGCCCAGTCGGCGTGGAGGAAATTGGTTGAACCGCGACGGCTGAGCACGCCGGCAGCTGAGGCAGGCCCGGGTGTGTCGAGGCCGATGGCAACAACGTCACTGCGGTGGGCACCGACCCGGGCAACTGCCAGACCGAGCCCTTCGGCGATCTGCTGCAGGCAGACCTCGGGTCCCTCAACGCTGCGGGACGGATGCTCGCAGAGGTCTGTGATCAGAAACCGTCCCGCCTGATCGAGGAGGGTGACGTTGACGGCTGTCCCGCCAAGGTCGATGCCGGCAACGAGATCCGGCCCGGTGACAGACGAGGGTGTGTTGGGCATCTGGCAGGTTTCTTGTCAAAAAGGAATTTTCAATAATCACGGAAGCACCAAGGACACGACGAAAGCTCAGGGGTGAAGACCCAAGGGGGCTGCAAAGAAAAACCCGCCAGGAATGGGCCCAGCCCCTTCGTGTCCCTCGTGGTGCCCTCCAGCAAACAAAACAGTGCCAGGATAACGCGTTCAGCCTGCCTCGAGCAGTTCCCGGCGGACGCGACCGATGATGCTCCGCAGCCCCCGGCTGCGGAGCATGCCGAGGACTTCGTTCAGTCCGATGCGGTCGAGCAGATTCTCGTCGAGGTCGGCAGCTTCGGCCTGGGGGCGACCGGCCACCGCCTCAGCAAGCAGCGCCACAAAGCCTTTCACTGTTGGTGCCTCCTCTGCCACCTCGGCCACCAGCCACATGCTGCCGTCGGACACCTCCGGCCAGAGATAGACCGAGGTCTGGCACTCATGTACGCGGCGGTCCTCCTGCTGCCTGCGGGCTTCGTACTCGGCCGTTAGCGGCGGCAGTCGAGCAGCGAAATCAAGCAGCAGTTCCAGCTTTTCGCGGCCATCGAGGTCGACGAACTCGTCAACAATCCGATCAACGCGTTCGGTCACCGTGTCCATGGGCATATTACAGGGGCAGCTGAAGTGAAAAGCAGAGGCCGCAGTGAACCTGTCAGGCCTCTGGCAGCGGAGCAGCCGGCGGGTCCCCACCCTCCGGCAGCGATCCCTTGACGATCGGCACGCCGACGCAGTTGCCCCACTCCATCCATGAACCGTCATAGTTTTTGACGTTGCCGAAGCCCAGCAGGTACTTCAGCACGAACCACGTCAGGCTCGATCGCTCACCGATGCGGCAGTAGGCGATCGTCGGGCTCCGCCGTTTCAGCTCGTTCGCTTTGCAGTAGAGTTTCTCGAGTTCACGGGCCGACTTGAAGGTGCCGTCGTCGTTGACGGACAGCGGCCAGGGGATGTTGACCGCCCCGGGGATGTGGCCTCCCCGCAGGGCGCCTTCGTTGGGATAGTCGGGCATGTGCAGCCGCTCGCCGCTGTACTCCTCCGGGCTCCGGACATCGACGAGGTTCTTCCCAGCCTTCTGGTGCTTCAAGACCTCATCCCGCAGGGCCCGCACCGACTTGTCCTGCTCGGGGGCGGTATAGGCGGTCGCAGCATAGGCAACCCGATCACTCGACCACTCACGGCCCTCAAGTTGCCACTTCTTGCGGCCACCGTTCATGATTTTGCAAGCGGGATGTCCATAGAGCTTGAACACCCAGAAAGCGTAGCAGGCCCACCAGTTGTTCTTGTCGCCGTAGAAGACGACGGTGGTGTCGTTGGCGATGCCGTTGTCTCGGCAGATTTTTTCAAAGCCGGCTCGGTCGACGTAGTCGCGGATGGTCTGGTTCTGCAGGTCGACCTGCCAGTCGATCTCCACTGCTCCCGGGACATGCCCCTGTGTATAAAGAGCCCGATCTTCGTTCGATTCCACAACCCGCACAGTCGGATCGTCCAGGTGTTCAGCCACCCATTCGGTCGAAACGAGCACGTCGGGATCAGCGTAGTCGGCCATCGATACAGCTCCTCAAGCGGAAACGTTGCGGACCCCTGGGATCGTAGTGGATGCACCGCTGGCCTGCAACGACCGGCGGCCGGTGCCGCTCGCCGGGGCGGATGAAACCAGAACCACGGGGTAGCTCGTGACCGCCGGGGTCGATGCGGTAGAATTAAAGTTCGCTGGCGGCGGTTTACCCGTTCGTCGTTCCCCGCCCGTTCATCGCCGACCTCGATGGTTGCATTGACTCGCAGGATTTTTTATGGGTCCCCAATTTATTTTTCAGATTACCGACCTGACCAAGAAGTTCGGTCAGCGGGAACTGCTCAAGAACATCAACCTGGCGTTCTATCCCGGTGCCAAGATCGGTCTGCTTGGCCGCAATGGCGCCGGCAAGAGCACCCTGATGAAGATCATGGCGGGCATTGACAAGGAATATGAAGGAGAGGCCCGACTCGCCGACGGATTCACCGTGGGGTATCTCGAGCAGGAGCCGGAACTCGATCCTGAGAAGACGGTCTTCGAGAACGTCATGGACGGTGTTGATCAGGCCCGGGGCGTGCTCAAGCGGTACGAGGAGATCAACGCCCGCTTTGCCGAACCACTTGATGATGACGAGATGGAGAAACTGCTCGCCGAGCAGGCGGCGGTGCAGGATGAGATTGATGCCAAAAACCTCTGGGATCTCGATCGGCAGGTCGAGATTGCCATGGATGCGATGAACCTGCCGCCGGGGGACTGGGGCGTGACCAAGCTTTCCGGTGGTGAGCGTCGCAGGGTCGCACTCTGTCGGCTGTTGCTGGAGAAGCCCGATCTTCTCCTGCTCGACGAACCGACCAATCACCTCGATGCCGAGAGCGTTCTCTGGCTTGAGCGGTATCTGGCCGACTACACTGGCACGGTCGTGGCTGTTACGCACGACCGGTACTTTCTTGACAATGTTGCCAAGTGGATTCTCGAGGTGGATCACGGCCGCGGGATTCCATTCGAGGGGAACTACACCGCCTGGCTCGAGCAGAAGCAGGCCCGGCTTGCCCTGGAGGAAAAGCAGGCTTCGGCCCGGCAGAAGACGCTCGCCAAAGAACTCGAGTGGGTTCGGATGTCACCCAAGGCCCGCCAGGCAAAAAGCAAGGCCCGCCTGGCGGCCTATGAGAAGCTGGCTGCTGATGACGCCGCCACCCGCGACACCGACGCCGAGATCACCATTCCGGCCAGCCGGTCGCTGGGCGACCAGGTGATCGATGCCGAGGGCCTCTCAAAGGCTTATGGCGACAAACTGCTGTTCGAGGACCTCTCGTTCCGGCTGCCGCCTGGTGGCATTGTTGGCATCATCGGTCCCAACGGTGCCGGGAAGACGACGCTCTTCCGCATGCTCGTTGGCCAGGAGGAGCCGGATGCAGGCACCATCAAGGTCGGCGGGACCGTCGACATCGGCTACGTCGATCAGAGCCGCGATGCCCTCGATCCCGAGAAGACGGTCTTCGAGGAAATCTCTGGCGGCCACGACACGATTCAACTCGGTAAGCGGACGGTCAACGCCCGCAGCTACGTTGCCAAGTTCAATTTCATGGGGCCCGACCAGCAGAAGAAGGTCGGCACGCTGTCGGGGGGCGAACGCAACCGGGTTCACCTGGCCAAACTCCTGCGGACCGGGTCCAACCTGCTGCTGCTCGATGAACCGACCAACGACCTCGACGTCGATACCCTGCGGTCACTCGAGGAAGGCATCACGAACTTTGCCGGCAGTGTGGTGGTGATCACCCACGACCGCTGGTTCCTCGATCGGCTTGCGACTCATATCATCGCCTTCGAGGGCGACGGCTACGTCCATGTTTGCGAAGGCAACTTCGAGGTTTACGAGCGGAGCCGTAAGGAACGCCTCGGAGCCGATGCCGACGAGCCCCACCGCTTCCGCTACAAAAAAATCCATAGCTAGATACACGCGAAACATCGGCCTCCTGCCGATTTTCGCTTGGGCGACTCGGGGCGAAGCCGAGGTTCGCCGCCGGTCGCCGGTGGCCCCGCCTCCTGCGGGGCTGGATACACGCGAAACATCGGCCTCCTGCCGATTTTCGCTTGGGCGACACGGGGCGAAGCCGAGGTTCGCCGCCGGTCGCCGGTGGCCCCGCATCCTGCGGGGCTGGATACACGCGAAACATCGGCCTCCTGCCGATTTTCGCTTGGGCGCGACGGCAGCTACCCCATCGGCAGTTGCACGGCCGCGGCAGCAGAGCGGATTTCTTTCGGCAGCGGAAAATAGACGTCCTCTTCCCGAACTGTTCGCTCTTCCACGGTCACGCCGGTCGACGTCGAGCCAAACCGCTGCTGAAGCCAGGCCACGCAGTCTTGCACCACCCGCTCTGGGGCACTGGCTCCTGCCGTGATCGCCACGCTCTCACTGCCGGTAAACCAACTCGGATCGATTTCGTTGGCGCCATCGATCAGATAAGCCGACACGCCCTGCTCCCGGGCCAGTTCAGCCAGTCGCTGACTGTTGGAACTGTTCTGGCTGCCGAGCACCAACACCAGCTGGGCTTCTTGGGACAGCTGTCGCACCGCCTCCTGCCGGTTCTGCGTCGCATAGCAGATATCGTCCTTGGGCGGTCCAACAAGCTGCGGAAACCGAGCCTTGAGCGCGGTGATAATCCGCGAAGCATCATCAACCGAGAGCGTTGTCTGGGTGAGGTAGGCCAGCTTGTCGTCCGGGCTGAAGGGCAATGCTGCGACCGCTTCGGTCGTCTCGACCAGGGTGAAGGCACCAGGTGCCTGGCCCATTGTGCCAATGACTTCGTCATGGCCTTCATGGCCGATGAGAAAGATGTGATAGCCCTGCTTCGCGTAGCGGATGGCCTCAAGGTGAACCTTGGTCACCAGCGGGCAGGTGGCGTCGATCGCCCGCAGCCGTCGCTCGTCGGCCACCCGGCGAACCTCGGGGGCAACGCCATGGGCAGAAAACAACAGGGTCGCTCCTTCAGGAACCTCCTCAACGGCGTTCACGAAGACCGCGCCCTCCCGCTCAAACCGATCGACTACATGTTTGTTGTGAACGATCTCGTGAAAGACATAGATAGGGGTGCCGTAGAGACTGATTGCCGTCTCCAGGGTCTCGATCGCCATGTTGACGCCGGCGCAAAAGCCGCGAGGCCCGGCAAGTAAAATTTTCATGGATGGGGGCCGCAAGGGCCTAGTGGGAAATACTGAGAATATTTTCTGATGCTGCTCATACTGTAAGATGCGGTCGTCGGATCGACTAGCACGTTTTGCGGAACCAGCACGCCCCATGCCGCCTGTTGATAATGCCCTCGGCCAGGCGGTCCGACGAGATCCGCCGGCTTGGCAACTCGCCCCCCTGCCCACCGACCTCAGCCTGGCTGCCGCCCGGGCCTTCTGCCGCCGGGTTGCGGGAGCGCACTACGAGAATTTCACGGTGGCCAGCCGACTGGTTCCGGCTGCTCTGCGGCAAGATCTTGCCAATGTCTACACATACGCCCGCTGGAGCGATGACCTTGCCGATGAGTCGGTTGGCGATGCATCAGCGTCGCTGGCAGCCTGGGAGGAGGGGCTTGAGCGTTGCCTGACCGGCAGGCCGGACCATCCGGTCTATGTCGCGCTCGCCGACACGATCCAGCGACGGCGACTGACAATCGAGCCATTCGCCGATCTCCTCGATGCCTTCATGCAGGATCAATGGCGGGATCGGTACACCGACCGGGATCAACTGCTCGCCTACTGCCGGCGGTCGGCCAATCCGGTCGGTCGGATCGTACTCGCATTGGCGGATTGCCGGGATCACCAGCAGGTGGCACTCGCCGATTCAATCTGTACCGGCCTGCAGTTGGTCAATTTCTGGCAGGATGTCCGCCGGGATCGGCTGGCTGGCCGAGTCTATCTGCCGGTGGCCGACATGCAGCGGCACGGCGTCAACGAGTCGATGCTCGACGCCGATCGAGCCACGCCCGAACTCGTCGGGCTGATCCGGGACGAGGTGGCCTGGGCCCGTGGCTTCTTCGATCGCGGCGAGCCGCTTACCCGCTCTGCGCCGGTCGTACTGAGGCCGGCCATCGGGCTGTTCATCGCCGGTGGCCGGGGGGTCGCCGACGCGATCGAGCAGGCCGGGTTCGATCCGCTGCTCGAACGGCCAACCCTCAGCCGGCGGACCAAACTCGCCCTGGCCGCCCGCGCAGCGGCGGGGATGGTCCGGGGTCGGCTGGCAACACTGATCGGTCGGGGGTGAGCAGCCGATGCAGCGAGCGGACGATGCCATCTGCCGGGCGGTGCTGGCCAGCAGTGGCTCCAACTTCGCCCTGCCACTGCGGCTGCTGCCGCCGGAGAAGCGCCGGGGCTCGATCGCCCTCTATGCCTTCTGCCGGCTGGCGGATGACATCGTCGATGATCCGGCGGACGGCGTCGGAGCTGCTGTGCAGCTGGACCGCTTTGAGGAGCAGCTTCGCGACGGGCTGGTCGGCCGGCCTGTTGATGAGCCGGTCCTGCGAGCTGTCGCTGCCACTGCCGGCCGTTTCAAGGTTCCCGCCGAGCACCTCTTCGCAATCATTGATGGCGTCCGGCTTGACCTGGTCGCGCGGCAGTATCAGACCGTGGCCGAATTGGTTGCCTACTGCCGCAAGGTCGCCTCGGCGGTCGGCCTGGCCGCCGTGCCGATCTGGGGCCTCCGCGCGGGGGTGAAGGCCGCCGACTGGACGGCCGCCGCCGATGCCTGCGGACTGGCCTTCCAGTGGACGAATATTCTGCGGGACGTCGTCGAGGACAGGGCCCGCGGCCGCTGCTACCTTCCGGCTGAGTCATTCCTCGCGGCCGGCTGCGCCCCGGACGATCTGGCCGCAGCCCGGCCGAGCCCGGCCCTGGCCGCCCTGGCAGCCGGCGAGGTTGCCCGCTGCCGCTGCTGGTTTGCCGAGGCGGCCAGTCTCGACCGGCTGCTGTCAGCCGATGGCCAGCGGGTCTTCCGGGCGATGTATGGTGTCTATGGTGAATTGTTCCGGGCCGTCGAGCAGGCCGGGGGCGATATTTTCTGCCGCCGCGTCCGGCCGCCGCGGTGGCGGCTGGTTGCCGGTGGGCTTGGCAGCATCATCAGGGGACTCCGGTGAAAACCACCCAGACCACCAGACCCAATTTTGCAGGCAACAGTTCGGCAGTGGTGGCCGGGCAGCGGCCCCGGGTCGTCATCGTCGGTGGCGGGCTCGCCGGGCTGGCTGCCGCGGCCGCTGCGGTTGAGGCGGGGCTGGCGGTGCATCTGGTCGAGGGCCGCCGGCAGTGCGGCGGACGCGCCGCGTCGTTCGAGGATGCCAGCGAAGGCGTCTTGGTCGATGCCTGCCAGCATGTGGCGATGGGCTGCTGCACCAACTTTCTCGACCTCTGTCGCTTGGCGGGCATCGGCCAGTGGCTGCGACGGGATCGGACGCTTTGGTTCATCGGTCCCGACGGCCGCCGGGCTGGCTGCACCCCGGCCGGTTGGCTGCCGGCACCATTGCATCTGGCGCCGCTGCTCCTGGGCATGCGGCATTTCAGCCTGCGGGAAAAAGCTGCTCTCGCGGTCGGCATGCTGCGGCTGGCTTCCTGGAAGCCGGCCGCAGGCGAGGCCGTGGAGCCGACCGCAGCCACCTGGCTCGCCGCCCGACAGCCCGAGCGGGTGATCGAGCTGTTCTGGCAGCCGGTGATTGAGAGTGCCCTCGGCGAGTCGATCGACCTTGTCGGTCTCTCCGCAGTCAAGAAGGTTGCCGTTGACGGCTTTCTTGCCCACCCAACCGCCGCTGATCTCTGGGTACCGACCCGGCCGCTCGGAGATCTCTTTGGTGAGCGGCTGGTTGACTGGCTCAAAGCCCGGGCGGTGACGATCGGGTCAGGCCGGCCGGTCACTGCGGTCGAGTGGGATGCTGATGGCCGGGCGACCGGGGTCCGGGCGGGCGGCGAGTCGATTGCGGCCGACGCCGTCATCCTCGCGGTGCCCTGGCGGGCGGCGGCGCGGCTGGTTCCCGAACTGCTGCCGCCGGTGGACGATGCGTTCGCCGGGTCACCGATCACAGCGGTCCATCTTTGGTTCGACCGGCCGATCATCGATCTTCCCCATGCCGTGCTGGTCGGCCGGGTCTCACAGTGGATCTTTCAAGGCGAGCAGACCGGAAGCCACAGTCCAGCTGCGGCAGGCGAGGGCCGGATGCATCACTGCCAGGTGGTGATCAGTGCCTCTCGGGGCCTCTGTGGCGGTGACCGGGCGCTCCTGCTTGAGACGGTCATCGATGAGCTGCGACAGATTTTCCCGGCAGCCGGGCAGGCCCGGCTGCTGCGATCCCGAATCGTCACCGATCCGACGGCGGTGCTCTCGGTCCGCCCGGGGGTCGACAGGGTGCGGCCGCAGGCTGAGACGGCGGTACCGAATCTCTTTCTCGCCGGCGATTGGACCGCGACCGGCTGGCCCTCAACGATGGAAGGGGCGGTTCGCAGCGGCCGGCTGGTGGCCGCTGCGGTTGCGCGGTCGCTGGGACGCACCGCTCCGCCGCTTACGGCCGATTTACCCAAAAACGCCCTCGTCAAGCTTTTCGTCCGGGGCTGACCCGGCGGTGCGATCAGCCCGCCCCTGTCGGATCGTGAGTATTGGGTCAGAAATATCACCGACCCCGACAAATTTCTTGCGTGGCCCAGAAAGCTGAACTAGCTTCGAAGGGGTAACGCTTCGTTGAGGATGCCAGCTCCGGCCTGCTGTTGCACGATGCGAGCGGCCGGCAGAATCGATTCGCTACTGCCCAAACGCAAGGAATCTGCGAATGATCAATCAGGTGAGCCCCACTGAGCAGGGGGTAAATGGAATCGGGTCGATGTCGACCGCTTGGGCGGTTGTTGAGGCGGCCCGCGCTGGTGCCGCGGATGCCCGTTCGGCGGCGGCGAATGCCCTGCCGGCGACGGCGCAGGCTTTGCGGAGCGGTCTTCATGCAACCGGCTTCGCGATCGGCTTCACCGTCTGTTTCCCGGCTTTCCTGGTCGCCCGGCTGATGCCACGAGACAACTGTGTTGCCTTCGGCCTTGTCGATGGTGGCCGGGCAGCCTGCGATCTGGCCCGCGAAACCGTTCGTCCAGCCGGGCGGACCGACATGCTTCCAGAACTGGCGGTTGTGCAGGCCTGATTCTCCCTCGCAGCGTCCGAGCAACTCGGGCTCGCTTCCCCCTCATCATCCACGGTCAAGGAGGGCCGCCCCACTGATCCCCGCTCCCTCATCGCAGGAACGCTTTCATGACCCGCTCTGAGTTCGGTTATTTCTGCGCCGGTGTCGCCGCCGGTGCTCTGGGCCACAAGTTCTACCCGCAGCTTCAGCAGAAACTGTCGCCCTACATGGCCGGTGCGATGGTCTTCGCCCAGCAGGCCTTTGGTGACGCAATGAAGTCGGCCATGGAAGCGGCCGAGGCGATGCAGGCCGGTGGCGGACCGGTTGGGGCTGACTTTTTTGCCACCGCGGCCGAGCCGGCTGCCGCAGCCGACCAGCCAGTCAGCGGCGATGATGAGGCTGCCCGTGGAGCGGCCTGACCAGAGGGCTTCGGTCTGCACCGGGCAACTGTTTTCGCAATC
>Ga0180432_10003243_pt1 | contig 23524 bp, 32 predicted proteins | sample SS_ome_10_FD_132414 | JGI IMG/M metagenome (GOLD analysis project Ga0180432, IMG submission 132414) | Hypersaline lake sediment archaeal communities from the Salton Sea, California, USA - SS_1_MS_2 metaG | ecosystem: Environmental > Aquatic > Non-marine Saline and Alkaline > Hypersaline >... | reverse complement strand
TAGCCGCTTCTCTCGACAGTTCAAAGTCGAGCCTTGACAGGTGTGTATAACCGGAGACTACTGCGCTTTTTATCCTCATGACACCATTATAAGTGTCACCAATCTATCTGAACTAGCTCACCTTCACCCACATACCACAATTCGATCGACCAATATGATTAAATCGAAAAAGGCTCTCGGCAGTTCCCCTGAAAGGATTCTGGTGCTGCAAACTTGACGCACTCGTTGAAGATTTAATCAGAATATTCCACACAATGAAAAAGGGGCCACCGGGGTGGCCCCTTACCCTAGCGCAGATTACATACTACTTGCCGATACGAAATACCTTGGTTCCACAGCTCGGGCACGTCCCCCTGGTTGCCGGGCGGCCGTTCTTCATCTTGATCTGCTGAGGATTCCTGACCTCTACCTTTTTCCGACACTTCATACAATACGCCTGCATTTTTACCTCCTCCTAAATCTGGATGATATATGAGACTATCAGTATTTGCGTGATAAGTCAATAGGTAATCAAGCTTTGTGCCCAATCTGGTGGACGGGATTTTAAGTTCGTAAAGGTTCTGCGCCCGTGCAGCCTATCCTGCCGCAGGCTTTCGCCGGGCCGGCGGCCCTGCCCGCCGCCTCCAGCCTGTCGAGTATCGATTTCCACGTTTGATAAAGCGATTCCGGCTCCTCATTCCCCGGCTCCTGCCACGGCCCCGGCAGGCCCAGATCCTTGGCGATGATCTTGTAGCAGCTGTACACCTCGGTCACCCCGGAGTTGGCGCCGACATGCCACGCTGCGCCCGTGGCGTACAGGTTCTTTATCGGCGTGCGGTGGTTGGCCAGCTCCGGCGTTGGGCGCTTGTCCTCGACCTGGTGGGTGACGCGGTCGAGAACTCCGATGCTGCCATCAGGCAACAGGTTCTTCATCCGCAGGTGATCGTACGGGCAGTTGAAGTCGCAGCCGATCACATTGTCCCATGTCATGTTGGGGGCATGCCTCTGCCACAGGGTCATCAGGCTTTCGGCATACCACTTCTTTATGTCGAGCCACTCCCTCTCGGTATGGGCCCTGAATGGCGGCCCGAGCTGCTCGTTATTGGCGACATGCTTTCCCGGAGGCGCATACGACGGATCGGCCAGGCTGTGACACCACACGGTGGGGCAATAGTCGTCCACGCTCGGCGGGAACACACCCAGCCGCGAGTAGTAGGCCTCCCTGGCGATGTGCTCGATGTCGGGGTCTTCAGCCAGCCCCAGCCAGAACGTCTCGTCGATGTCGGGATTGAACGCCGCCGCCTCGTACTTCGGCGGCTCGTGGATGGCGAAGGTGTACCACATCAGGCAGCCGAAGCCGGTCTCCAGCAGCTCGATGCGCCGTGCCAGCTTGGCGCTGAGATTCTCCCTGCCGATGAGGTCGAAGCACAGCTGCGCCGGGTTCAGCGTGCTTACCACTATTTTGTTGGCCTTGATGACGGAGCCGTCGGTGAGCCTGATGCCCCGGGCCTCGCCGTTCTCGATGACGACCTTCTCCACCTCAGCGCCAAGGAAGAATTTGGCGCCGTCGCGCACCAGTATCTTGTGTGCGGCGTGGGCCACCTGGTGCGTTCCCCCCTTGCAGAAGGCGATGGACGGCATCATCGCCGCCAGCCCGAAGGTCCACTGACCCGCCCCCGGCTCGTTGGGGTCTATCGTGCCGGAGAGCAGGAACCGCAGGTTGCAGTACTGCAGTTCGGGGCTGTCCCACAGCTCCCTTACATTCCTTGTGTGCCGACCGGAGAGAACCAGCGCATCCGGGTCCACCCCGGGGCCGACCTCCACCAGCTTAGGATAAACGGCCATCTGCCTCTCCAGCACCTTGGGATCGATCTTGTCCTCATGAGGCACGAAAAAGTAGTCCATCTGCACGTACTGGAACTCCCGGCTGAGCCACAGCTTCCTCAACTTGAGCCACTTCTCGGCGTCCCTCTCCGAGAAGCGGGCGATCTCCTTCGCCGTTCTCGTCTGGTCCATATCGTACTTCTCGCTGTATATGGCAAGGCAGTTCTGGTTCTTGCGGAAGACGGCCCCGTCGCTACACACGTGTTGCTCGAGCTGGGCCCCGTAGTCCCAGAACTCGGGGAAGTCACGCCACAGGGGGACATAGTAGAATGGCAGCTGTATGGTGGCGTGGGTGTTGCCGCGGAAGCCGGGGGCGGCGGTCTCCTCGGTTGCCAGGCAGCCGCCGATCTCGTGGCGTCGCTCAAATATGCCCACGCTCATATTGGCATACTTGATGAGGTACATGGCCAGGAACAGCGCCTTATTACCTCCGCCGATTATCACCGCATCGAAGACTTCGTCTGCCATAGCCCTCTCCTTTCACTTGGCCAGACTTTGTATATTTCGAGAAAGCGTTAGCCTCAGACATTCTATACACAAGCTCAATACGGGGCGCGGGTCAACTGCTCCCGCAGGCGCAGGTAAGAAGTGTACGTTATATACTGTTTGCGGTCAATATATTTTTTCAGTGGCGTGAGCTGTTTCCTCTTCTTGCTTATTTGCCCCCGCGTAACCAGGCTCAGGGCGTTGCTCGCCCCCGAGCCGTAGGATGCCAGCAGTATCTTCTCGCCCGCTTTCGCCGTGTCCAGAAGCCCAGCCAAGCTGATGAAGGCGGAGCATGAACCCAGGCCCCCCAGTACCGACGCGATGGCTGGAGCCAGTCGCTGGCTATCTATGCCCAGCGCTTTAGCCGGCAGCCCCGGTATCCTGTCATCCGGCTGCGGGAAAACGACATGGTCATACTCGTTGGCAGCCCTGCCCAGCTTCTGCAGGAGTCCCTTACAGGCTTCAGCGACATGGGACTGGTATCCATATTCGCGGTCGAACCGATAATCGTTGAAGTTCGACACCCACGAATCCTTAACCGAGCGCCACCGATCGAGGAAGAACGTGGAATAGGTGTGTACCCCCTCGATGTCGGCTATCACTCCCTCCTTCCCAACCACCATGGCGACGGCACCAGCACCGAAGCTGGCATCGCCCTCGGTGCCGGGGGCGGTTGCCCGGTTCTCCGCGCCTATAACGATCCCGCAGGCGATTCGTTTTGCGGCAATAGCATCCAGGCAGCCCAGCAGCGCGTTGGCCAGCGAGTTTAGCGAGCCGGAGTAGTCCATCATGGTAGTCTCCGGGGGCAGGCCCAGCGTTTCCGCCAGGATGGGCGCCACCTGCTGCTCGATGTATGGGGAGGACGCCGTCCCCATGTATATCGCGCCGATGTCCGCCGGGTCGACCCCGGAATGTTTGATGGCGTTATCCATAGCCTCGGCGGCCATGGTCACCACGTCCTCATCGGCGCCGCACACCGCTTTCTCCCCGGGTGAGTAGCTGCCCCAGGGTATGGCTGCTTCCTTCTGCTCTAGCCGGTAGCGCGGGATATATACTCCGTAACCGATAATGCCAGTCATTTCTGCCTCCTCAGACCTGTTACATGGATCGGGACAATATGTTGACGGCGGAGACGCCGAATGCCGGACCCCCGACATTATGCTGCAGGCCGATGCCGTTCTTCAGCTTCACCTGGCGCTGGCCTGCCTCCTCACGTAGCTGCATCACCAGCTCGAAGATCTGCCCCAGACCGGTGGCGGCGATGGGGTGTCCGTGCGCCTTTAGTCCGCCGCTGGGGTTGATGGGGAGCCTTGAATGCATATCGAACTCACCATCTTTCAGCAGACCGGCAGCTTTACCTTTACCGCAGAATCCTACATCTTCGATATTCATGAGCTCTGTATTGGTGAAGCAGTCGTGTAATTCGGCAAAATCAACATCCTCTGGCTTTATCCCGGCCATGGCGAAAGCGCCCCTGGCAGCCCTTATAGTGGATGATTGTTCCACGAAGCTCCTCCTGTCCCAGAGCTGACTGTGATCTATCCCCATATTCGATGCCAGTACGTAAACCGGCTTGTCAGTATACTTTTTCGCCAGGTCCGCCCGGCACACGATCGCGGCTGCAGCGCCATCGGTCTGTGGACAGCAATCGAGCAGGTGGAGAGGCCAGCACACGATATAGCTGCTGAGCACGCGCTCCACCGTCACCTCGAACTGGTAGTGCGCATACGGGCACAGCGTGCCGTTGTGGTGGTTCTTGACCGCCACCCTGGCGTAATCCTCCATGGTGTATCCCAACTCGTACATCTGCCTCGTCGCATGAAACGCCTGTATCGCCGGGCCGCCCTGACCTATGGCCCAGGCAGGGTGTATGCCGACCTCTGCCCCGCCACCGCCGCCGGCGCCGCCCAGCGATTCCGCCGAAGGCTTATCCCTCATCTTCTCCACGCCCAGAGCCAGAGCGACATCGTAGAGTCCGGAGGCTACCCCCAGACATGCGTGCCGGAAGGTGTCACCTCCCGTGGAGCAGGCGTTCTCCAGCCTGGTTACGGGTATCTCCAGGTTGCCGATGAGGCTCGCCAGCGACGCGCCGGACTGGGCGCCCTGCCCGATGAACCCACCGCTCCACTGCCCGAACCACGCAGCCTTTATCTCCTTCGGATCGATGCCCTTCTGCACATCGTTCAAACAATTGATATAAGCCTCCTGCGCCATATCATCGAGGCTTTTATCGAACAGCTCCCCATATTTGATCATTCCCACGCCGATGACTGCAACCTTGCCTCTCATGTTACTGCTCCTTCACCAGTCTAAACTTGTAACCGTAGACGGCCAGTCCCCGGTCCCGCGTCAGCCTCCTGAGCACCATCTCCACACGGGACCCGACCTTCACGTCCTCGGGCGTGGCGGTCTCCGTCATCAGGCCCAGGTACCTGCCGCCGCCATCCAGATCGACCAGCACGGGCGTGATGGGAGGCTCGAACTGGGGTGGCGGTGCCCAGTTCACGCAGTAGGTGTGCACCGTCCCTTTCTTCGGCAGCCTGTATTCTTCGATCTCCTGACTGCCGCATTCATGGCAGATTCTGGTTCGCGGATAGCTTATGTGGCCGCACCTCCGGCACTTGATACCAACCAGCCTGAATACCTCCGGATTGAATCTCCAGAACATCGGCGATGCTGGTGCAGGGTGTGTCATTTCGTCACCTCACTATTTCCTTTTTATCGATTACGCAAATATAGAACATCCGATTGCGAACTCCTGTCGCCGTTTCAATCGCCGCCGGGCGAGCCGGCAGCCTTATCGAACTCGAAACTGGCAGCGCTTAACTGCCGCGTTATCCTGGTGATATACGACTCCTCATCCGGAACGGCTTCGTCCTCTATCCATACCTCCCAGCGGCACACCGGTTTCTGGCGTTTGTCCTCTCGCGGCGGGCGGTGTACGGCGCGCACCCTGGCCCTGGGGTTCACCGCCTGGATGGTGGGTGAGAAGGTCGCGTCCTCGATACGGTGGCAGACGCGGACGACGGTCTCCTCACCGGCGGCCTCGGCATCCTCCAGCGCCCCGCAGTAGTCCAGCTCGAAATAACCCCGTTTGCTGTCGACAACCTCGAAGCGGACATCCATGTACTGCTGGACGAATCCGGGGTCGAGCTGCAGGGACTTGAAGATGGCGGGGACGTCGTCGCCGTCTATGTTGAGCGCTGCGCGTATCCGCTGCGTGGCTATGGGGCTGGCGCCGCGCCACTCATCGATGGCCAGCTTCTCCGCAGCCTCGGGACCGTAATTGATGTAGGCGGAGGCGCCGACGGCCTGGCTCAGCAGGTGCACGTAGATGCCCCACTCGCGCAGCAGCCTGACGAGCGCCTCACGGGACAGGTCCTCGTAGCGGAAATCGGGATCGAACGTCCCGGAGTAATCCTTCAGGCTGTGTAGAGTCATCGTCATGCACCTCCTGATTCACTGACCGACGCCCAGTATCGAGGCCAGCGGACCGGGCAGGGCCGGGTACTGCGCGCTCCTGGCGATGGCCTTCTCCCGCAGTTTCGCCAGGCACAGCTTCAGGCTGTCCCGCTCCTCCGGGGAAAGGCAGGAAACTATCTCGTCGTGCACCTCATATCGATCATAGGCCTGCTGGAAAATCTCCTCGCCCCTGGGGGTGAGCGCCACCGTTATGGGGCTCCTCTTGTGCGGGCCCCTGCGCCGCTCCACCAGCCCCGCCTGCTCCATGCGCTTCAGCAACTGGGAGGTTGTCTGGTGGTCGCGGTCAACGATGTGGGACATCTCGGCAACCGTCATCGGCCGGCCCACCGTCTTGAGCCCCCACAGCACCGACGACTGCTTGATGGAGATGCCCAGCGGCTCCAGCTCACGCTTGCGCGCCCGCAGCATAGCGTAATAGGTCGTGCCCAGCAGGCTGAAGACCTGTATCCCGTCGGATGAGCCCGCATCGATTCCCATTATCCTTTTATTCCCCTCCGCTTAAATACTGCAACCTGTAACGACTATGATCGCGTGATGAATCACCGTGAAGCGCCGTCCCCCCTGTGGAACCGGTGGTAGCGCACGAATTTCCCCATGGCGCGACTGGCCCGCTCCAGCGAGTAGTAGACGGGTATCCCAGCCTCTAGGAGTCTTTGCCGACATTTGTCCTCTTGCCCCGGTAGGAATCGCGCCAGATTTTCAAAAAACACCACCACTAGGGGGTTTTTATTGGCGTTGTCATGATCGAACTTTATAAGCGTATCCAGCATTACATTAGCTTCCCTGTCGAATGCCTCCTGAATAGAGTTCATGTCCGATTTCGAGTCCATGATAGCTTTGACGTAGAATAAACCCGGCGACAGGCTGAGGATGACGGCGTCGATCGATGGATCGGAGATTGCACTGTGTATGGCGCGCATCAGGATATTGAAATCTGCCATTACCGGCGCCAGATCTACTGGATTCTTTATTATAGATCCCTCCCGCGGGATGAAACGTCTCAGCTCACTTAGAGTTTCCTCAGCGAACGCCGGCAATTCGAGCCCCGCCCTTGAGCAGACATCTGCGCCGGCCACGCTGTTGCCACCGCCCCCGCCGACGATCGCCACCCGGTTGCCGGCCATGGGGCGCAAGTAGCGGAAGGTCATTGCCATGTCCAGCAGCTCATCGGCCCCATCCACCCTGACCGCCCCGGTCTGTTTGAAAAACGCATCCCACAGTGCTATCTTGCCACCGAGTGATCCCGTATGGGAGGCCGCCGCCTTCGCGCCGCACCCTGTGGTGCCCCCCTTCCACATGATGACCGGCTTATGGCAGTTTATCTCGCGCACCAGCGCTGTGAGCCGTCTGCCGTCACCGACTCCCTCGACGTACATGCAGATGATCTCCGTGTCCTCGTCGCCGGCGAGGTATTCCAGGAAATCAGTGCTGTCCAGCACCATGGCGTTGCCGTAGCTGATGGCCTTGCTCAGGTAGATGCCGTATTTCGGTGCGTCGAACACGAACTGCCCGGCGTGCCCGCCGCTCTGCGCCAGCATGGCCACCGTGCCGGGCTGCGGATCGTACATTACCCACGTGGTCAGCTTAGAGCGCGGCACATGTATGCCCATGCAGTTGGGCCCCACGATGCGCAGCCCGCCCCTCCGGGCGATCCGCTTCACCTCCTCCTCCAGCACCACCCCCTCTCTATCTCCCGTCTCCCTGAAGCCGGCGGTGTAGATCTGTATGTTCCGGGCGTTAACGGCGATGCACTCCTCGAGCACCTCGGGGATGAGACTGGCGGGGACAGTGACTGTGACCAGATCGATATGCTCGGGGACAGAGGTGAGATCGGGGTACACCTTGAGCCCGTGTATCTCCTCGCCAGCGGCTTTGCTGTTTATGGGGTAGATGCGTCCGGGGAAGCCAGCGTTAAGCAGGATCCGCACGAAGTCGCTGAACGGGGGTGTTCTGCGGGAGGCTCCAACTACGGCTACCGTCTCAGGCTTGAAAGCCTTCTCGAACCCTGGATCCCAGGTCATTGATGTTCAACCTTCTCTCATTGCCTGATGCTGTGAGTCCATACTACAAAATCGATACTTTCCCAGTATGTTGTATTTCCCATCGATAGATTCGATTGGACCTGGTGATATATTATGCTATATAGTATACTACAAGATTTTCCAGCGTCAACCTGCGGCAAATGGGCTCGATTCCCGATGATGGTATTCTCGTGAGCCTTTGCCGTCGAGGGCTTTTGAGAGTTTTCAGTCCGTCGACTTTTTAGGGTTTCCCCCGATTGTGAAATCGAATGGATAGTATAACTGCATGTCAATCGATAAGCCTTATACTAGTGACCATCCGCCACAGGCGAGTTCGCCTTGAAAAACCTCTTCCTGAAATACAGCGCAAGGTTCACCAGGCTGATGAGCACCGGCACCTCCACCAGCGGCCCGATGACTGCAGCAAAGGCCACGCCGGACCCGATGCCGAAAACGGCGATAGCGACGGCGATCGCCAGCTCGAAGTTGTTGCTGGCGGCGGTGAAGGCGATGGTCGCCGTCTGCTCATACGGCGCACCTATGCGCCTTCCCATGTAGAACGAGATAAGGAACATGACCACAAAGTATATCAGCAACGGCACAGCTATAATCAGCACGTCAATGGGGGACGCGACGATGGTCTCACCCTGCAGTGAGAACATCACGACGATAGTGAACAGCAGGGCGATAAGCGTTACCGGGCTTATCCTCTTAATGAAACGGTTATCGTACCAGTCGCGGCTCTTCCTTTTGAGAAGGAAGAAACGGGTGAGCATGCCGCCGAAGAACGGGATTCCCAAATAGATGAATACGCTCTTCGCGATCTCGCCCAGAGTTATATCGACCACGGAGCCCTCCAGCCCGAACCATCCCGGCATAACCGTCACGAACACATATGCATATACCGAATAGAACAGTATCTGGACTATCGAGTTTAAGGCAACGAGTCCTGCGGCGTACTCGGTATCCCCCTTCGCCAGCTCGTTCCACACGATGACCATGGCGATGCAGCGAGCCAGGCCTATCATTATAAGGCCCACCATGTATTCCGGATACGGCCATAAAAAGCCGAGGAACGCTATGGCCAGGAAAAACATTAAAAGCGGGCCGATGATCCAGTTCTGCACCAGCGAGAGACCGAGTACGCGCCAGTCGCGGAAGACCTTGCCCAGCTCCTCGTACTTCACCTTCGCCAGGGGCGGGTACATCATCAGGATGAGGCCTATGGCTATCGGGATAGACGTAGTGCCGACGGACAGCGAATCGATGAATTCGGCGACACCGGGCGCCAGATATCCCAGCCCTACGCCGAAAGCCATCGCTACGAATATCCACAGCGTGAGGAAGCGGTCCAGCAGCGGCAGCCGGCGCACCGTGCTGTGAGAAGTCGTATGGCTCAAATCTCGCCACCCGTTGCCGGCTCGGCTGGCGGCGGCCCCTGCCCCTTCCTCGCAGCGAACCAGCCGTCCAGGCTCAGTATCATGGCATCCACTTTTACCGTCAGCAGGATAACCGCAGCCGGCAGTATGAAACAATCGAAGGCGAGGGCGTGGCCGGCAGACAGCGGGAACGCCTCGCCGAAGCAGCTGCCGCAGGTCTCCATCCCCTTAACGATGGCGCTGATGTTGGCGATCAGGAAGGTAGCGCCTACGAGCAGGGTGGCGATGGCGTTGATCCGCAACAATATGCCCAGCAGGAAATACGCCCCGATGAGCAGTTCCAGCCACGGCAACACGGCGCCGTAAGCAAAGGCCAGGGAATCCGGCAGGAGGTGATAGTCCTTCACCACGTCAATGAAACGGGTCTGCATGGGAAGCTTGGACACGGCAGATGCGATAAACGTAGCGCCGAGGAACAGCCGCAGCGCCAGGTGCAGGTAAGCATTGTGTAAAATCAGGGTTATCCTCTTCATCGGCTGCCTCCGTTGGCTCGCGCCTCATCCAGCGCAGCATCGACGGCTTTGAGAAACTCCTCCAGAGAGTCGGCAGGACCGGTATACAGATGACCGTTGATATATACGTTCTGCCACACAGCCCCGGCCTCGATCGCCCGCTGTTCATCGGCCTGCAACCTTTCCTTGAACTTGCCGCTCTCGAGCGACTGGCTGAACAGCTCCATATCCAGTCCGATGCTCTCGGCAGCGGCCAGAACCTCAGACATATTCACAGGTATGTGTTCGAGGTAGAATTTGTCATGAAGCTCCCAGAACTTGCCCTGCTCGCCGGCGCATTCCAGGGCCTCGCCCAGCGTATAGGAGAATTCATTCCTGTAGTAATAGTAGTGGTGGTAGTCCAGCCTGACCTCATCCGGATACATCTCAAGGGTTTGAACTACCAGTTTCTGCTTGTTGACGCATATCGAACACATGAAGTCGGGGAAGGCGTCTATTATCACCAGCGGCTCCTCCGCGCCGCGGCACCAGCCGGCACACTCCTTATCGATAACCAGCCGCTGCGCGCCGCTGCCCCAGAGCAGGGCGCCGATTATAAATATGCCGACAGACAAAAGCAGCACGGTGATAACATAGCGTCTATCCCACGTGTCCCCGCCGACCAGTTTGCTTGAGAAACAACCTACTTTCATTTAAACCCCTCGACCTTTTATCGTCCTGCCTTGAAATTCTCCACGGGGTTCTGACCAGCCGAATCTAGGTGGCACTTTAGCCGCCCGCTCTGGGATTTGGCGATCCTGTTAAATATGACCTTTTTCAAGAATCGCAGCGCCCCATTTTCATCGCCATCGATGATGATCCTCTGAAGCTCCACCATATCCTCTTCATCCAGCGCTACCGCTGTTTTCCTGCTCTCCAGCATAAGGCACCTCGCCAGCAAATCTCTCTACCGCGGCTCCACCGGAGCCCAGGCGCACCTTTCACTTCCCCTGCTGCATATGCAGAACCTTATCATAAACTGCCTCTTTAAGGAAACTGAGCGCCTCTTTCTCGTCACCGTCGATAAGTATCCTCTGAAGCTCCACCAGCTCCTCCTCATCCAGCGCTACGGCCGTCTTTCTGCTTTCCAGCATAATAAACCCCTTTAACCTTGAATCCACAAAACCACGTAATATATTCCGACACCGATGAAGACCAGCGCCGTGATCCTACGAATCACCCGCTCTGCCGCCGTTATCTTATTCATCCAGCTTGCCACCTTGGCAACTCCAAAAGATAATAGAACCGCAAATATCAGCACGGGTAGCCCGGTCCCTGCAGCAAACACCGCGGGAAAGGTAATGCCTCCGGTAGACTCGATAGATAGCGGCATCAGAATCCCAAAGAACAGCAGTGCTGTATAGGGACAGAATGCAAGCGCGAAGATGACTCCAAGTAGGAATGGCCCCAGCCACCTGCGCCTGGCTACCTTTTCTCCTATTGACGCCAGTCTCCCACCACCTCGCAGAAACGGCAGCTTTATGATGCCCAGCATCAGTATTCCGACAATTATTAACAAAGGCCCAAGGAACTTCTCGCCGGAATCCTGGAGCGCTCTGGCAAGGCCAGGTATGCTCACACCGGCAAGTAGAACCAGTATGCCGATGATAGTATATGTAACCATCCTCCCCAGCGTATACAGGCCACCTGAAGCTATGACATACCTGCGATCTGAAATATTTCGTGTGATATAAGACATGGCGGATATGTTAGTAGCGAGCGGACACGGGCTGATGGCAGCGATAAGCCCTATCAGGAATGCAGCGACGACAGGCCAGCTCCCGCCCTCGATTAATCGAAAGGCATATTCACTGAGGTCCAGAAGGACCATCACAAACGCTCCTCTATTTCAGCCTTGACGGCATTTGCAAATGCCTGATCGTTTCCAAGGTAAGCCCAGATAGACGTGACATGTTCAATTTGCTCCTTACCATCCACCACTTTATTCATAAACAGCTGTGACGTATAAGCCCCGTATTTATTAACTATCGCAGCGTTATTTCCGTCCTGGAGATCGATGCTCATGAACACCAGCTCACCCCTCGCCACCTCGTCCGCGAAGTAGGTCTCTATGGTATACCTGATACCATCCTCGGCATATATACAGCCGTAGCATCGATTCGTGCGGTGAAAGTAGACAACTTCCAACCCGTTGTCGACGCCGGGTGCTACGCTGGAGTTGGGATTTGGTGAAGGCACACTGCACGCGCACAGGATGACAAAAGCCAGAGTTAGACTGAATACCAACCTATATAACTTAGCTGCCTTGACTCGATTCATATTCCCCCCATTTCATTCCGTAATCATGGCTCATGACTGCGGCGCTATCTGTACCCCCAGTATCCTGACGCCGCTCTTAGTTTTCATAGATAAAGTTGCCGGCTCTGTAGCAAGGCACTGTCCCTCTCGAAGGTCAGCAACCTCCTCATTTACTTGAACTTTAACTTCTCCTTGAATAACATAGAGAAGAACATGGGAAGCCATTTCACAGGTCGGCATGCCACCTCCGGCAGGAAGTTCAATGATCCTCGCCTTGAACTGAGGCGTCTGGTAGAAAACATTCTTTCCCCTCTCATCATACGAATGTGACACCATCGTCATGATATCGAATGTTTGCATCGCATCCTCCTCATAGGCATTAGCGCAGATTTCGTAAAATGGTTGCAGTGGCGATTATAGAGCCACCTGTATTTCTATCACAGATAACCGGCTGCCTCCAGCAATCCTTCAAGAGACTCTCTATTTTGTTGATATTCCTCCGTAAAGAGGGGAGTGCAGTTATTCAAGCTCGCCTCCTGTCTTGCCAGTTTATTCGCAAAAGCTATACATGTTGGTTCGCCACATTGCCTGCAATTAGTGCCCGGTAGGAGCTTGTAAACATCTATAAACTTGATCTCATCACCTTTCTTGTAGCTGGGCTCTATCGAAGCCCTTCTATCAAAGGTTGCATTGATAAGCTCCTTTACGGAATCGAGCACCTTCCTGGCTTCATCTTTGTCCTCTAGCTTGGTTACTCTTATCTGTCTTGGATACAGCACTATAACCCTGCCATCTTTTGCAAAACGGAGGGTGCCGTTATCGGGGTCGTACCTGCAACCCTTTATAGTCGCATTAAGGTACGGGAAAACCTCGCTGATATCGTCAGTAAGGTCAGCGAGGGCGTTTACGGTCTCCACCGTAGGGTTGCACTCGGGGGATACTATCCTGAACTTGTAGTCCTTCAGTAGCATGTGATTACAGCCTCAGTCTTTCCTGCTCAACAGAGCCTTATACACCGTCTTGCCTCGAACCCTGGGAATAGCCTTTCCATTGAGCTTTTCCAGCGATGTTACAATCCTGTCCAGGTCCTTGAAGGGGAATCCCAGAACGCACTCGCTCTCGGACAAGTCAGTAGCCTCACGGCAACCATAACAGCCAAGCGAGGCATTGAGTTTCTGTTGCAGGAATGGGCTTATGGTAGCGTCAACACAGGTCGCCTGCAGTATGGCGGTGTCTAACTCCAACCTTCCTCCTGTATCGAAAGCATAGGCCAGTGCCACCCACATTAGATGCTCGACGTCAGACTCAATGACTATCACATCAGGTTCGAAGGGCGCCGCGGCAAGAGGGCAACAGGCTACCATTCTGTATTTTCCCATAGGGAGGCGAGTCATGCTGTTTAGCGTATTCCTCGCAGCCTCAGGGCTGCCGAATATGCCCATTTTGGACGGCATCTCGCCCGACGAAAGCGTTGGCGGAGGCTCCTTAAGCCCGAGCGCCCAGGCCGCAGCCGGGCAGGAGATATTATCCGCAGTAAGCAGGTATTTCTTGCCTTCTCTGGAGCCCATGAGCACCTGGCAGTAGCGCCGGTCGCTGGGCTTCTCGAAACCCTCGAGTTGCACCTCATCTTCGATGAACTTAACCGCTACAGGCTCAGATGTGAGGCCCAGGATGTTCTTCATCGTCCTCGCTGTTAACTCATAATCAGCCAATTTATCGTTCCCACTCCCATGTTAGTAAGTTCAGGCGCTATCTCCCCAAATCTATTATTATTATCCGCAACAACTGTTGCGGCCGGGGCCGCTGCATCAGGTTCCGCTGCTTGTCGATGATAACCCATCCAGAGGGATTATCCCTTTCCCCTTGTATTCTCTGATTCTGCGGATGACAAGCTCGTTGCTGGGAAGCTCCCCGCACTGGTTCCTGTTGGAATAGATGGTGTTATCATCCACGGTCACTTCAAAGATTCCCAGATGCCCCTCTGTCAACTCTGCTTTGAAGCCGAGTTCCTTTTCGATCTCAGCCGCCAGACTAGCGGCTCTGTCGTAGAAGCCTCACTCTATGCAATAGGTGATTCCGATACTTAAATCCTTCTTCTGCTTATCGTCTTTCATTTGCCGCCTCCTGCTGCATTCACATGCCGCATGCTTTTTTGAAGAGTTCCTCTTTCTCCCTGTCCGACATCCCCTCGCATCCCTTTTTCAGTAGTATCGCTAACATCCTCGATATAAACTCAGCTCTCTCTTCGTCAGGAATGGCTGGAAGGATTCTCTCCAGCTTATTCGGCATAATCTCCATCATCATCATTACTTGAGGGTTGAAGACCCTGCCTTCTTTCCGTTATTCAGTTACATACCCGCATCCGCAAGATGTGCTACCGCCGTTTTCCTGCTTTCCAGCATAACACCCCCCTTTTAACTCTGAATCCCCATTTAAAAAACAACCCCGGGGTCTTAACAGCTTCAAGCAGCGCCGCACCGGCGCCGTTCGGCTATCCTCAGGTGCTACACCCCGAAATGCTGATATAGTTATCTATTGTGAGCGTATCCGTACAGCCATCGGATGTCGTGATCGTGAGCGTGATGGAGTAGATGCCATCCTGTGAATACGGATAAATCGGGTTCTGGTCAACACGGTCAATCAAACCGTCGCCATTAAGATCCCATTCCCATTTCACCACGTCGCCGGTGGAAAGATCGGTGAACTCGATGGGACATGGCCCGTGGCACGATGTGAAATCCGCCACAAAATCCGCCCTGCATGGGTTTGGCGCCACAACAATGAAAGCTTCCATGACCTGGACGTCGGTTCCGCCGGGCCCGCTAACTGTCAGGCTGACGGCATAAGTGCCCGCCTCTTCGTATATATGCAGCGTATTCGGCTGAGTACTATCCACCACACCATCGCTGTCGAAATCCCACTCCCACGTGTCGATATCCCCGGTGGACAGGTCGGCAAACCACACGGACAGGGGTGCTTCGCCTGCAGTGGGATTAGCTGTAAATTGAGCCTCAGGCCCGCTGCTTCCGCATCCGCCTGCAGCTGCAAGCGCAAGCGTAAAGATTGACAGAACCGCAAATAGTCCGACATTACGCATGAACATAGCTTCCCCCTAAGATCTCCCCTTCTCCGCAGTATGCAGCTTCACGGCATCAGCCCTGCCATCATCGGCAGCGGCATTCAGGATAAAGCGGGTGACCTCTTCCCTGCCCGGCAGCCGGCCGGCACATACCAATTTATCATTCACAACCAGCCCCGGGACATTCAGCAGGCAGCAGCCCTTCATCCCGGGGTATCGCGCAATGGTTAAGATGTCTTTGACCTCTTCGATGTTCGCTTCTATGCCCAGTTCCCCGGCGACCTCCCTGACCGTATCGCTGAGCCTCTGGCACAGCGTGCATTCGGGTCCCAGGCATACGTTACATGTAAACCCCATGATCTTGATATTCACCGCTCACCTTCCATAATCTGGAACCGATTTATCGACAGGGACCAACCCTGACTACTCAGCCTTTTCCCCTTTATCGAGGGCTGTGGTGATGAACCCTGTGATCTCAGCCTTACTAGGCACCCGACCAGAGCATACCAGTTCCCCGTTTATCACCAGTCCTGGAGTGGTCAGGATAGGATATTCCAGTATCTTGGCGATATCCTTGACCTCCTCTATATCGGCATCGATCCCCAGCTCCCGCACCACCTCCCTGGTCTCTTTCTCCAACTGGTGACACTTGGCACACCCCGGGCCCAGAATCTTTATTTGCATCGTTGCCCCTCCTTATATTATTCGGATCAACCTGCTATCATCCCAAAAATGTACCCCGATATCGTAGCTATGACTACGACAATACCTATATACACCAGCATCTTTTTAGTGCCCATGATCTTGCGTATCACCAGCATGGCTGGAAGCGATAGCGCCGGGCCGGCGAGGAGCAGCGCCAGCGCAGGGCCTTTACCCATGCCAAGGTCCATAAACGACCGCACGATGGGCACCTCGGTCAGCGTGGCGAAGTACATTATCGAGCCGAGGAACGATGCGGTGAAGTTGGCCAGCAGGCTGTTCCCGCCGACTGCGGAATTTATCGCCGACTCCGGCACGCCGGCGCGAATCATGCCGGCGACAAAAACCCCTGCCAGCAGCCACGGGATGATCAGCCTGACAAAACGCCACGTCTCTTTCATCCAGAGGCTCATCTCGCTCTTGCTGAAAAACCGCCACAGGATTACTGCCAGTAGTGCCAGCAATATACCTGTGATCGCCCACTGATTCGCTGCAGCGAATACGAGTATCCCCACCAGGGTCAGCAGGAACAGCACCTGGAGCCGCATCCCCATTCCGTCGGAAGCCTGAGCAGCCACAATGTCGAAGGCCTTCGAATCCGCCTGCGATTGTTCCCTTCGGTAGATGAAAGCCATGATCAGGCCGACTACAACCGAGAATAATACTGCCATGACGGCGCGTGCAATACCGATGTCGTAGCCCAGCAGCCGTGCCGAGTACACGATCGCGAGGACGTTTATCGCCGGCGCCGCATACAGGAAGGCGACGGCCGGCCCAAGCCCGGCGCCCCTTTTGTAAATGCCGCCGAAAAGCGGCAGCACCGTGCACGAGCACACCGCCAGCACCGTGCCGGATACCGAAGCCACACTGTAGGATACCAGCTTCTTCGCCTGCGGCCCGAAATACTTGAGTATAGCCGCCTGGGACAGGAAGGCCGATATCGCCCCTGCGATGAAGAAGGCGGGAACAAGGCACGTAAGAACGTGCGCCGACAGGTACTCCCTCAGCGCATCGACCCCGCCACGCAACAGGTCTACGAAAAAGTCCATGCTACGTCCCCGATACACCCATGCGGTGCAGCCGCGCGATCATCCGATCGTTCCAGTTGGAGTGCCCCGGTGCTCTCCGAGATGGATTCATTTCCCCATCTCTTTCTCTATCTCGGCTTTGAACTGGTATTGCGGGCAGCTGGGCTTGCACACGGCGCAAAACCCGCACCCCTGAGATACCAATCTCTCGACCTGCTCGACACCGATGCGCCTGGCAGCTTCAAGTCGCTCGATATCGGAGGCGAGGACCTCGTTATCCACCTGTGCCTTCTCGACGATTTTAATCATGTGCTCAAATAACTTACCTTCACGGTCTACAGAGTAGAGCGACCACGGATCGTTCTCCACCTGCTTGAGGAACCCTACTTGATGTAATATGCTGAGGTTGTGGGAAGCTTTAGACTGTGTTATATCCAGCGATTGCATTACTTCGCACACACAGCACTCCCTCACCAGAAGCAGGTTCAGCATCCTGACCCTGGTGAAGTCCATCAATGTCATCGTTGCATTTAATAAATCACTCACGAAGATTACTCCTCTATATGCGCATTAATGCATATGTAAATCTCAAAAAAAGAGAGTGTTACCTCCGCGACTTACTGGCGCAGCTGGGCCACATGCGTTCGGCTTTCTTTAGACGCTCGAGATCCAGAGCCGTTATATCGTTGTCCACAAGCGCCTTTTTGACAACCTCTATTATATCTGGCATATAATTCTTTATGTATTCCGGATTAATCGAATACAATGTCCAAAGACCATCTTTCCTCTTTTTTAAATAACCAGCGTCGTATAGAACGTTGAGGTTTCGAGATGCCCTGGTTTGCGAGATATCGAGTGCCTGCATCACCTCACAGACGCAGCACTCCCGTTCCAGCAACAGGTTCAGTATCCTGACTCTGGTCTCGTCGGATAAGGATTTGAACGCTTTAACCAGATCACGCATCACAGCCTCCAGTTAACCTTATGCGCATATATGCATATATATTATGCAGCCAAAATACCTCCCTGTCAATCATAATCATTTCATCGGATACGATATGAGTGTACCCTGCACCATCTATAGCTACCCTAAAGGTAATATGATACACTGATACCGGCTACCTGGCACAGCATCCGGTGGTTGACAGGTACTCGATCGTGGTATCGATTAAGCTATCTCAGCCGCCGATTCTGAGTTATGGCCCGCTCTGGAGACACATCGATGCAGATGGATGACGAGAGGATCAGATACGCCGTAAGCCAGACGGAGGTGCTCAAGCACCCCAAGCAGTCGCTGTCAACTTTCGGCACAACTGTTGTGGATTATTTCCTGCTGACCGAGCCGGTTTACTCCGAGATAGAAGATGCCGCCCGGGAGGAAACGGTTGTCCGTGAAGGCAAGGTCAGCTCTGAAAAGCCACGGGTGGTAACGCCGTACTATCTGACACGGCTTGAGGGTTTCGGAGAGAACGCCAGGAAGTACCTCGAGACCATCATCGACCGGTACGGTCAGCATGCTCCCGGCGTCCTGTACAGCTATAGGAATGAGACCAAAGGGCTGTCCATCGTATCCGACAGGCTGGACATAGTGGCAGGAAGGCTGAACGACAAGATCGAAACTGAGGGGAGCAACCTAGTCGCTATAATTAAGGGCGTGGACGATCTGTGGGATGTATCGCTGCTTAAATTCATAAGCGAACTGACCGAGGGCTCACTGCGAAAGAATATGGCCGAACTCGGCGGTGGCGGTCTGCTTCAGGTGGACAAGGCAGGCATTCCATTCGAGGCCAGGCTCCATATCGAGAGCCTGTTCCACAGGGTGGCACGGGGCGAATGTGATCCGTCCGAGCTGAAGAGGGAACTTGACCTCTGGGACATTTTCAGCCATTACGAGGACAGATTCCTCAACCTCTTCCGCACACCATAGCCGCCGGCTGCAATCGCCTTCCCCCTATCGACATCCATCCAGCTCATTATGCAACCTGACACACGCGCAACGCCCCTCGATGAAATCCATCTCACATGCCGGAACACACCGATCGAGCGACATGGTCCAGAGAAGCTGGCGGTCGCGGTCGCCATGACGACAGACGATGGCCATCAACTCCATTGGCCGGATAGTGCCCGCAATATACAAGTCTGATGTAGCATGGACACGTATAGCGGACTTGACAAGCACAGTCCCATATGCTATTTTTTAGCTGGTCAGCGACCCGCCTGAGGCGGGCGGTGAACGCGAAGAGCTAAAAGAAGAAAAAACGCTTGGATCGGATACGACCGAGACGGTACATAGGTGAGTTGCTTTACAAGCCTTCCCGGCGTCGTCCGTGAAGGCTTGCTTTGTTAGAAATGAAATAATATGCCGATATATTCATTCGAGGGTAAGGCTCCGCGCATTGGGAAAACCGCATACGTTCACGAGAGTGCCCAGATCATAGGCGATGTCGACATTAGTGGTGAGTGCTACATCGGACCGGGGGCAATCATACGGGGCGATTACGGGGCGGTCATTGTCGGGCCGAGGACCGCAGTTGAGGAGGGTTGCCTTATCCATGCGGCGCCCCTTTCCGCCTGCGAGATAGGCAGCGATGTTACGCTGGGACACGGCGCGATAGTCCACTGTGCGCGCATCGGCGACTTCGCCACCATCGGCATGGGAGCGATACTCAGCATTGGCTCCACCATCGGGGAGTGGAGTATCGTCGGCGAGGGCAGCATCGTGCCGATAAAGAGAAACATACCGCCCCGCAAGATTGCGCTGGGGTCGCCGGTGAAGATAACCGGCGATGTTACCGAGGATCATCAGAAGATGTGGGAGCTGGGCAAGCAAATATACGTTGATCTGTGTTACCGCTACAAGGAGGGGCTGAAGCGATTATGAAAGGGGCAAGTCAGGCGCGCAGTGAGAAACAGCGGACGCTAGGATTCATCGGCGCAGGTACCGTGGGCACAGCCCTGGCCGTACGGTTGAGCCAGAGCCGCTACCCCGTGATAGCGGTGTACAGCAGGAGCAGGCGTTCAGCCCAGCGCATGGCGGATGCGATATCGGGGTGTACCGTTTACGATAGCGCCCAGACGATTGCCGATAATGCAGACGTAACCTTCATCACTACCCCTGACGACGCCATAGGCCAGGTCGCCTCTTCGGTGCGCTGGCGCAGGGGGCAGGGTGTGATCCACTGCAGCGGCGCTGACTCCGTAGCTATCCTTGAACCGGCGAGGCAGTTCGGCGCGCTGGTCGGGGGCTTCCACCCGCTGCAGACCTTCGCCAGCGTGGAATATGCCATCGAAAATACCCCCGGATCCACATTCGCCATCGAGGCCGAGGAACCGCTGCTGACGCTGTTGCAGGATATGGCCACCGCGCTCGGCGGGAGATGGGTCAGGCTGACGTCCGGCAACAAGGTGTTGTACCACGCCGCCGCCGTTATCGCCTGCAATTACCTGGTAACGCTAACAAGCCTGTCCACCGACCTGTGGCATGCCTTCGGGGTACAGCGTCCGGAATCCACACAGGCCCTGCTGCCGCTGCTCAGGGGGACGCTGAATAACATAGAAAAAGTGGGCTTACCCGATTGCCTCACCGGGCCTATCGCCCGTGGGGACATCGGCACAATCGATAAGCATATTAAAGCGTTGCAGCTTTCGGCCCCCGATATGCTGCCCATATACTGTGATCTGGGGCTGAAAACAATACCTATCGCCCTGGCCAAGGGCAAGGTCGATGAAAAGAGAACCAGAGAAATAACGAAACTGCTAAAGGAGAGGGTGCCATGAGAACGATGTTGAAGGGGAAAATCCACAGGGCTCGAGTTACTGATGCTAACTTGGACTATGAAGGGAGCATCACTATCGATGAGATACTCATGGAGGCAGCAGACATATTGCCATATGAGAAGGTGCAGGTGCTCGATATAGAAAACGGAGCCCGCTTCGAGACCTACGCTATAGTTGGCGAACGAGACTCCGGCACCATCTGCGTCAATGGCGCTGCCGCCAGGCTGGTAGCAGTGGGAGATAAAGTTATCATCCTGGCATACAGCGTAGTCGGTGAGGAGGAGGCCCGCAGCGTCAAGCCCAGGCTGATCCGAGTTGACGAGCGCAATGATATCATCCGCGAGGAAGCGCTGTTCGCATGAGGCTCACCATCAGCGATATCAGGGGCATGAAGCAGCACGGCGAGAAGATCGCCATGCTCACCGCCTATGATTATGCCACCGCCAAGTTGATCGATGAGGCGGGCATACCCCTGATACTGGTAGGTGACAGCCTGGGCATGGTTATGCTGGGCTATGAATCTACCATACCCGTGACCATGGATGAGATGATACATCACACCAAAGCGGTCGTACGCGGTGCAAAGAAAGCCCTGGTGGTTGGTGATATGCCATTCATGACCTACAACATCTCATCCGACGAAGCGTTACGCAACGCCGCCCGTTTCATCCAGGAAGGTGGAGCCCAAGCGGTGAAGCTGGAGGGCGGTGAGATGGTCGCCGATACGGTGAAACGCATTGTGTCCTGCGGCATCCCGGTACAGGGTCATATCGGGCTGACCCCCCAATCGATCCACCAGCTCGGCGGGTACAAGGTGATCGGCAAGACCCCGGAGGTAGCCATACGCCTGCTCAACGATGCCCGTGCGCTGGAGGATGCCGGTGTATTCTCCATCGTCCTCGAAGCTGTTCCCGCGCAGCTGTCCAAATTGATCACCGAACGGGTGTCGGTGCCCACGATCGGCATAGGCGCCGGCAGCCACTGCGACGGCCAGGTACAGGTGATCAGCGACCTGCTCGGCCTTTACACCGATTTCGTGCCAAGACACGCCAAGCAATACGTCAGGTTAAACGACATTATCACTGAAGCTGTGAAACAATACGTCGCTGAAGTTAAATCCAGCGAATTCCCCACATCGCAACAGAGTTTCGATATGGACCAGTCCGTACTGAAGCGGATTGAAGCACAACCTCAAAGTTGATATAATAGGCGCTCACAGGGTATCAGGTGCCCGGAACATTCATATGAAGGAGGAGAGATGCCGCTTTATATCATGCTTTCCAGGCTGACAGTGTGGGGGAGGAAGACCATTAAAGAGCGACCGGAGCGCATAAAGGAAGTCAATAAGGAAGTCGAGGAAATGGGCTGCAAGATCCTGGCGCAATATGCCACGCTGGGACATATCGACTTCATCAATGTCCTCGAGGCTCCGGACAATGAGACCATAGCCAAGCTGGCGGTAGAGCTCGGCTCGCGTGGCACAATTGAGACCACCACCCTGAGCGCCATCGAACTTGATGATTTTATATCCGAGCTCCATCCCAAGAAAAAGGCCAGGTAACCTGAACACGACTGACCGCTGAAACAATATGAAGGTCATCGAAACCGTCGCCGCAATGAAGGCTGAGCGCAACAGGCTCAGCGGGACGGTCGGTTTTGTGCCCACCATGGGTTATCTGCATGAAGGGCATATGACGCTGGTACGCCACGCCCGTGCCGAGAATCTGACTGTTGTCGTCAGCATATTCGTCAATCCTGCTCAGTTCGGCCCCGGGGAGGACTTCGAGGCTTACCCTCGGGACACAGCGCGCGATCTGGCCACGCTGGAAAAAGAGGGGGTGAATATCGTATTCATGCCCGCTGCCTCCGACATGTATCCCCCCGATTACGGCACCTGGGTCGATGTAGATAAAATAACGGATGGTCTGGAAGGTGACTCCAGGCCGGGCCATTTCAGGGGGGTGGCCACCGTTGTCTGCAAGCTGTTCAACATCGTCGGTCCACACCGGGTGTACTTCGGGCAGAAGGATTACCAGCAACTGGCGGTCATCCGCAAGATGGTCGCCGACCTGGATATGGATATCGAGATCGTTGCCGTGCCGACCGTGCGGGAGCCGGACGGCCTGGCGAGGAGCAGTCGTAACATATACCTGACAAAGGAGGAGCGCCAGGCAGCCATTGTCCTGTGGAAGGCCCTGTGCCTGGTCCGGGGACGCTGGGAAAGCGGCGAGAAAGATGCCGCCCGCCTGCGCCGCGACATGATAGCCCTGATAGAGAAAGAGCCATTTGCCAGAATCGATTACGTTAGCGTGGCTGATACTGATACGCTGGAGGAACTGGATACAATCGACAAAAGCGCAGTGGTATCGCTGGCGGTAAAATTCGGGAAAACCCGTCTAATAGATAATACGATACTGGGGAGCAGGGACGAGGATTAAACCATCCCCTTCCCATCGCATTTCTTGCAACGCGTCTTGCTGCTGATAAAGCCCTTGTTAAAGCCCTCAGCATCTGCGTAATAATAGCCCAGCCCATTGCAGTCGGGACATAACTTCATCTTGTCCATGGGGGGCTCCAGGTTGCCGCTGCCGAGGCAGGAGGGACAGGTAATATTTCTCAGCCCGAATTTCAACTCTTCCAACTTGTACCCGGCGCCATTGCAGTTAAAACAGACCGTCATTTTCCCTTACCTCCGCCGTTACCGTAGGCTCAGACTGATCCTTAATGCTGGAGAACACAATTGTATAGCCGATATATAATATTGTCAAGCGGATGTACTCGTTCATATGATTAGTGACACCTGACCTCCTCTCTTTTGCATTGATCCAAAAATTTCTTTGGAGTCAGGTATCCTAACGTCTGGTGTGGTCTAACTGTGTTATAAATGTGTTCCCAT
>Ga0180432_10003242_pt1 | contig 23525 bp, 13 predicted proteins | sample SS_ome_10_FD_132414 | JGI IMG/M metagenome (GOLD analysis project Ga0180432, IMG submission 132414) | Hypersaline lake sediment archaeal communities from the Salton Sea, California, USA - SS_1_MS_2 metaG | ecosystem: Environmental > Aquatic > Non-marine Saline and Alkaline > Hypersaline >... | reverse complement strand
TCGGGTCGATGCCCAGTTCACCGGCGGCGGCCTTGCGATTGCCGCCATGACGCCGCAAGGCGTCGGCAATGTGCATGGCCTCGAGGGCTTGCAGGGTCAGTCCGGCCGAGCCTCTCGGCGGCGAGCCCGCCGGTCCGGGTCGCAGAGCCATCGGGAGGCAGTCGGCCTCGATGATCGCGCCGCGGCACAGGACGAAGGCATGCTCGATGATGTTCTCCAGTTCGCGGACGTTGCCCGGGTAGGCCTGGTCCATCACGATGCCCATCGCCTCGGGCGACAGGGCGGCAATCTCCTTGCCATGGAGCCGGTTGAACTTGTGCAGGAAGTGATCGACGAGCAGTGGAATATCTTCCCGCCTGTCCCGAAGGGCCGGCAGGGCCAGGCGGATAACGTTGACCCGATAGTACAGGTCCTGGCGGAACCTGCCCTTGCGCACAAGCCGATCCAGGTCCGTGTTGGTGGCTGTCAGGACGCGGATGTTGACCCGGACCGCATCGGTGGCCCCGAGCGGCTCGACGGTCCGCTCCTGGAGGACACGGAGCAGGCGGACCTGCATGGCCTGGGAGATCTCCCCGATCTCGTCCAGGAACAACGTGCCCCCGTCGGCCAGGGCTATCCGCCCGAGCTTGTCCTCGCGGGCATCGGTGAACGCCCCGGCCTTGTAGCCGAACAGTTCGGACTCCAGCAGGGTATCCGGCAGGGCGCCGCAGTTGACGGCGACGAACCGTCCCCCGCGGCGCGGGGACAGATCGTGGATCGCCCGGGCCACCAACTCCTTGCCCGTGCCACTGGCGCCCTCGATCAGGACCGTGCTGTCGCTTTCGGCGATCTGCGGCAGAACGTCGAATATCCGCCGCATCGCGGGGCTGCGACCGATGATGTCCGAAAAAGTGTACTTCTCGTGGAGTTCCTTGCGGAGTTCCTCGACAAGCGTCAGGTCGCGAAATGTCTCGACGCCCCCGACGACGCGCCCGGAGGCGTCCTCCAGGATGGCCGTGGAAATGCTGATCGGCACGCGTTGTCCGTCGGCGCTGACGATGAATATCGACCTGTTGATGATGGGTCGCCCGGTCCGGAGGGTTTCGTTCAGGGCGCAGAAGCCCTCGCAGATACTGGCGCGGAACACGTCGCAGCATCGCTGCCCGATGGCTTCGGCGCGCGGCACGCCGGTGATCGTCTCGGCGGCGCGGTTGAACGACGTGATCACCCAGTCCTCGTCGACGGTGAACACGCCGTCGGCAATCGAGTCGAGAATGATGTCGGTGACGAGGGTGTCCGGCGGCTCGCTCATGGTCGGTGCCTGGCGGGCATTCTACCGTCGTGAGGATGTGGCGGGAAGGAAGCGGGTGTGATTGTCGATTGATGATCGCCATCGGTCGGCAGCTGCGGCCCCCTGACCGAGACCGCACGAGAAGTCATATTTGGCACGAGAAGAAAAATCTGCTTGCCTGAATGCGTCGTCGTAGGCAACCAAGCGCCAGACCGGGTTGAATCGCGCCGGGACGTGCCGCACAATGGCGCCGGTGGGACCACCGAATCGAGAATGAAGTGGCGGCATGGTCCACGTGCGGATGAACCGGACAGCCTGGTGGGTGACCCTCGCGGCGGCGGTCTGCTGTGTGGCTGCGGCACCGCGGACCGAGACGGCGCGAGTCTGCGTGGTCGATCTGAAGGCGTTCGTCGACGGGCAGTACGCCCTTCGGCTGGTGCTGTACCATCGCGGGGGGCCGTTCTACCACGGCTACGCCCTCGTGCCCGGGCGGGACACGCTGCCGCACCGGATCGACCCGACGCCGGCCGGGGCGTTCGGGCTGTTCGGCCCGGACGGCAAGGAGATCGACTACCCGGCCAACGACGGCGTCTACGCCTACAAGTCCAAGGAGGACCAGCAGGTCGCCAAGGCCTATCGCGAGGGCCGCATCAAGGCCCGCCAGTATGACGTGCCGCCCCCGCTGGCGTGGGACGGCAAGGCCCTGGCGGGCACGGTCGACGTGTGGGTGATGGCCCCCGAGCAGTCGAACCACTACACCCCGGCCAACTGGGCCGGGCAGGGCGACGGCGCGTTCGGCGGCCCGGCAATCGGGGACGGGAAAGTCTACCTGTACCTGCGGTATCCGGACTTCGCTCTGCTGGCCAGGTCGCCCAAGGTGCGGTCGCACATCCTGTCCGTCCGCGGTGCACCGCCGGGCATCGTCGCCCGCGAGTTCGGCGCGCTGATGGACCTGGTCCTCTGCATCGATGCGCGGACGGGAAAAACGCTGTGGAAGCAGGCCTTTCCCCTGCCCGGCCAAAAGAACCCTCCTTCCGGAAAGAGCGGAAAGGGCATGACGCCCTGCCTCCACAAGGGCCGGCTCTACGCCTGCGGGCACCGCGGGATCACCTGCTTCGACGCCGAGACCGGCAGGCTCATATGGAACAGGCTCGGGCGACCGGGCGACAGGAAAGACCGCTCGTACGGCATCGGCGGCGGGTGGAGCCGAGACCTGAGCCCCGTCGTCATAGGCGGCGTCCTGGTCTTCCAGTCCATCTCGCCCTACAACACGCTGATCGGGCTGGATCCCGACGCGGGCGACGAACTGTGGCGCCTGGCCAAAGTCACCGGCGCGAACGCCGTGCCTGTCAAGGTCGCCCTCGACGGGCGAGAGTTCATCATCGCCTCGCACGGGGCGCAGGTCGGCGACAAGACCCCGCTCGAAGACGAGCGGATGGTCCTCATCGACCCGAAGGCCGGCAGGATCGTCTGGCAGACGAAAGACGTCGGCGAGAACATGAACGCCCTGACGATCTGGGGCGATACGGTCTGCTGCAACGTGGTCAAGGGCATCGCGACCATCGGGGAGGACGGGCGGAAGAAAGGCCCCCAGCGGGTCGGGGCCTTTCGCGTCACGCTTACCGGCCCGCGGAAGCTCTGGCAGTCCGACGCCCACTATCCGCCGCACCGCGTCACACCCATCGCCCACCGCGGGCGGTTCTACATCGACTCGCGAATCACGGGGTTCAGTCGCCTGGCCGCGGCCACCGGCAAGCTCCTCGGCCGCACGAGACACATCTACGAGATCACGCGCGGCGACCACAATTGGACGTGGTGCGTGGCGACGAACGGGCGGATCATCACCTCGGGCGTGCTGATGTTCGCCGCGGGGCCGGACGGGCTGAAGCTCATGCCGGGCTGCCTGCCCCTGCCCGTGGTCAGTGGATACATGTGCCCGGTCAAGCCCGCCGTCGCCGACGGGCGCCTCGTCGTGCGGACCCTCGACAAGCTGGTCTGCTACGACCTGCGGATGACGGATGAGTTGAAGCGCACCAAGGCCGCCATCGAGCGGATCGAGAAGCTCCCGCCCGCCCGGGCCGTCGCGGCGCTGGCCGAACTGTCCCAGGGCCGCAGCGCCGTCGCGCAGCGCAAGGCTCTCGTCTCGCTGGGCAGGTACGGCCCCAAGGCTCACGCGGCCGTCGACGCGGTGGTCCGGCGCCTGGGCGATGACGACGTCCACGTGCGCCAGGCCGCCGTCAAGACGCTGGCGGCCGTCGGCAAGGCCGCGGTAGGGCCGCTGACGCACGCCGAGGTCTCACGCCGAACCAAAGACGCCAAGCTCCGCGAGATGATCGCCAAGGCGCTGCGGAGCATTCGTAGTCGGTAACCGGGTGCCATGGTCCACGCGAAGCGGAGGGCCATGCGGCTGCCGCGCCCAGGCATGCCTCCACGCTGTGCGTGGAAGCATGGCACCTGGCACCCAATGGAAAGGAGACACACGTGAAAGCCGCTGTCATCCAAGGGGACCGGGTCGCGACGTTGATCGACCGCCCGGACCCGCAGCCGAAGGACGACTTCGTCGTCGTCAAGGTCCTGACCGCCCCGATGTGCACGGAGTTCAAGCGCTTTCCGGGCCAGGGGCGCTCATCAGCCGAGGGTCACGAGGCGGCCGGCGAGGTGGTGGCCGTCGACCGCCCGGCGGGGGTCAACGTCGGCGACCGCGTCGTCGTGCAGCCCCAGGCGTGGTGCGGGCGGTGCGACCTGTGCCTCGCCGGCGACTACATCCACTGCACCAACAAGCCGGACGCAGCCGCGGTCACGGGCTGCGAGGCCCCACTGGCCACGATGGCCCAGTACACGCTGCGCCAGGCCGGCCTGCTGACGCCGATACCGGACGATATGAGCATCGACCACGCGTCGATGGCGCTGTGCGGGTTGGGCCCGGCGTTCGGGGCCATCCGGCGACTGGCCCTGGCCGCCGAGGACACGCTCATGATCGCCGGCCTGGGCCCGGTCGGTCTGGGCGGGGTGATCGTCGCCACCGGCCGCGGGGCGAAGGTCATCGGCGTCGAGCCCCATCCGTACCGGGCGGACCTGGCCCGCAGGCTCGGGGCCGCGGCGGTCGTGAATCCACAGGACCACGACGCCCTCGAGCAGATCCGCGATCTGACCGGCGGCCGCGGGCCGGACAAGGCCCTGGACTGCACGGCCGTGCCCGAGGCGATGCGGCTGTGCATAGACGCCGTGAGGCGCCGCGGGCAGGTGGCTTTCGTGGGCTGGGGCGGCGAGATCAAGCTTGTCGGCCCGGCCGACATCACGGTCAAGGGCCTGGCCATCCACGGCAGTTGGCACTACAACCTGAACGACGCGCCCGCGCTGCTGGAGGTCATAGCGTCGGCCGCAGACAAGATCGATACGGTAATCACCCACACGTTCGCACTGGCCGACATCGCCGAGGCGTTCGAACTGCAACTGACGGGCAACTGCGGAAAGGTGCTGCTGCACCCCTGGCAGTGAAGCGAGCTTGGATTTTAGATTGACGATTGACGATTGGGAATTGCCGTGTGTGGCGTGGCAGCAACGCAGCGACGGCCAAGAGGCAACAATAGAACAGAGAGCAAATACGGATGACTACCAGAGCACTGCTGACAGCCGTGGCCGCGATCGTCGCGGCCGGGTCTTCCGGCGCGGTCGAGACGGTGGCCCCGAAAACCGTAACGAATTCGATCGGCATGAAGCTGGTCCGCATCGAGCCGGGCTCGTTCACAATGGGCCAAGGCGCCGTCGACTTCGACGAGAAACCCGCACACAAGGTGACTATCACCACGCCGTTCTACATGGGCGCCACGGAGGTGACCAACGCCCAGTACGAGCGGTTCGACCCGAAGCACAAGGCGCTCCGCGGCAAACTGGGCTTCTCGAAAGCCGACGACGAGGCCGTCGTTTTCGTCAGTTGGCACGAGGCGGTCGCGTTCTGCAAGTGGCTCAGCGCCAAGGAGTCCAGGCCCTACCGCCTGGGCACCGAGGCCGAGTGGGAATACGCCTGCCGCGCCGGCACGACCACGCCCTACCACACCGGCCTGTCCCTGCCCAAGGCATTTCACAAGAACCAGAGGCTCAGTTGGTTCCCGGGCCGGCATCGGGCCAAAACCGACGTCATGCCGCTGACGGTCGCAAAGACCCCGCCCAACGCCTGGGGCCTGTACGACATGCACGGCAACGTCGAGGAATGGTGCAGCGACTGGTATGGGCCGTACGTGAAAGTCGACCCCTCCCGGCCGGTCCGCATGAGGAGACTCGACGGCAAGTGCGAGCCGATGGACAACTCGTGGTTCGATCCGGTCGGATACAAGGACGGGGACTTCAAGGTTACGCGGGGCGGCAGCCACTCCACGCCGGTGGCGTATCTGCGCTCAGGAAATCGCCTGGGCACGCTGCCGGCCGACAAGAGCTGGCGGATCGGCTTTCGCGTGGTTCAGGGCAAAATGCCCGAGACCAAGCCGCTGGAGCCACCCGCGCCGCCCCTGAATGCCCGCAACGTGAAGCAGGCCTTTCCCCCCGACCTGGCCAAAGGGCCCGATCCAAAAAAGCCCTACTTCAGGGGCCCGCGGCAGTACGTGAACATCCCCGCAGGCTCCAATGGCCCGCTGTTCAGTCGGCACAACCATTGCCCGGCCATCGTCAACTGCCCCAACGGGGACCTGCTGGCCATCTGGTACACCTGCCGAACCGAGCCCGGGCGAGAGCTGGACATCGCCGCGGCCCGACTGCCCTACGGGGCCGACAAGTGGCAGCCGGCATCATGGTTCTGGGGCGCGCCGGACCGCAACGATCACGCCTCGGCACTCTGGGCGGACGAAAAAGGCACGCTGTATCACTTCAACGGCCTGTCGGCCGGCGGCACGTGGGGGTCCCTGGCCACGATCATGCGGACCTCGACCAACAGCGGGGCCACCTGGTCCAAGGCCGCCCTCATCATGCCAGAACACGGACTGCACCACATGCCGATCGAGAGCGTCTTTCGGCTGGCCGACGGGACGATTCTCGTGCCGTGCGACGCCGTGGCCGGGGGGGGCGGAGGCTCGGCCGTCCTGCTCAGCAAGGACGACGGCAAAACCTGGACCGACCCCGCCGAGGGAAAGCCGATCCCGTCGTTCAAGGCCGGCTCGAAAGGCGCCACCATCGCGGGCATCCACGCCGGCGTCGTCCAACTGAAAGACGGCCGCCTGATGGCATTCGGGCGAGGCAACACCATTGACGGGAAGATGCCGATGAGCATCTCGGCCGACGGCGGCAAGACGTGGACGTATTCGGCCAGCCCGTTCCCGCCGATCGGCGGCGGCCAGCGCCTGGCGATACTCCGGCTGAAAGAGGGCCCGATTCTGTTCTGTTCGTTCGGCAGGCGCATGACGATCACCGATGCGTCGGGCAAGCAACGGTTTGTCTCGGGCCTGTTCGCGGCCCTGACCACCGATGAGGGCAAGACCTGGACGATCAAGCGGCTGATAAGCGACGACGGGCCGGCGCGCACCGTCGACGGCGGCGGCAATACGCACAAGTTCACCATGAGCGCCCACTCGGCCGAGCCGAGGGGCTACATGTCCATCTGCCAGACGCCGGACAACGTGATCCAACTGATATCGAGCAAGCAGCACTACGCATTCAACCTGGCGTGGATAAACACTCCGGCCCCCGCGGCCAAGGCGCCGGCGGGCGGGACGAAGAGTCCCTCCCCGCCGGTCCGAAGCGACGTCAAGCCGCAGACGCTGCCCGTCAAGGCCGCGCTCGTCGACGTGTTTGCGCCGAGGCACCTGCCGAGCAAGACCAAGCCGTGGCGGTTCACCGGCAGCGGGACGGTCGAAAAGGACGTCGTCAGCTTCCCCGCCGGCGGCGGAATGAAGATCGACACCGGCGCCAGGCAGCGCGCCCGCTGGGCGGACACGTCGGCCGACGGGTTCGGACGCGTCGATATCAAGAAGGGCTTCACCGCGGAGATCCGCATGAAGGTGCTCAAGACCACCTCGCCCTCGCGCGGGGTCGACCTCGAAGCATATCTGCCCGGCCGACGGTACTTCATCACTGTTACGACCACAGCAGTCCTGCGGCATAATCGCGGCTTCAAGACGCTGGTCCGGAACCTGGACAACGCCGCGACAATGCACACTTACCGCCTGAGCGTCCGGGCCGACGGCGCGATGCAGGTCTACCGCGACAACGTGCTGCTCGGCACGGTCGCGCCGTCTCCCGGCCGCGACCCCATGCTCAAGGCCCGGGGCCCCTATCTCCAATGGGGCGACGGCGGCGGGGCCAGCGAGACCGACATGCTCATCGAACACGTCGCGACCGACCTGTCGGGTCCGTACCAGCCGGCGAAGGAGATCAGGTAGCACCGAAAGGCGTGTTGCGTGGTAGCGGATACCCCTCGGACTGAAGGAGCACTCTAATAGACTGAAGGGACATTCGGCCCCAGAGGGGTCGTAAGCCTTCGGCCGGGGGTCGCCGCAGGCGGCCCCCGGCCAAGAGCTTAAGACCCCTCCGGGGCCACGACAAGTCAACTTCCTGCACGTCAAGAAGCCGCCTCGGCCTCGAAAGGCGGTCTCATACCGAGAGTGATTGCCGGTGCCACCTGCCTCGTCACTTCGCCGGCCGCAGCGCTACGGAGTTCAGGCCCATGGACTGCCATTTGGGCGGGGTCTTGGGTTTGACGGTGAGGGTGTACTGGCCGGGCTTTGGGATGGTGACGGTGCCGAGGTCGTGGGGGGCGCGTTTTCGCCACGATCCGGTCTCGCGCGTGGCGGCCTGGAGGGACGACTTGCCCACGGTCACGGCAAACGCGCTGCCGCCAAAGCCCTTGGCGCAGCTATAGACAATGCGTACGGCAAACTTGCCCGGCTTGCCTGTGCGGAACGTCCAGCTCACCGAGTCTTTCGGATCGTGCCAGTAGCCGATCTGGTCGGCTTCGACCTTGGGCGTCTTGCCGTGGATCGTCGCCTGCGTGTACATCAGCGAGATCGTCCCGTCGGCCTGCTGGCGGATGCGATTGTCGATGGCCGGGGCGCCCTCGATTTCCAGGACGATCACGGAGACGGCCTGGTCGGGCAGCCTGGCCGGCAGGGGCACCGTCACGCCGTCGGGGCCGGCTTTGACCTTCAGGGCGGTCTTGGCCTTGTCAGCGAGCAGATACGCGGTCTTGACCTTGTTCGACAGCCCGTGCAGTTCGAGCGGCCCGGCGGGCTTGTCGTACACGTGCAGATACAGCTTGCCCGGCCGGGCGGTTACCGTGCCCCAGGCGAACTTCCTCGGCCAGAACGGGCTGGCACGCGTGCCGTAGATCGACTCGCCGTTGATCTTGAGCCATCGGCCCACTTCCAGCAGGCGCTGTCGCTGGAGGTCGGGAATGGTCCCGTCCGGCAGCGGGCCGACGCACAGCAGGAGGTTGCCCCCGTTGCCCGCGACCTTGGTGAGCATTCTCAGCAGGTCGCGGCGCGAGTTGTACTGCTTGGGGCCCTCGTTGCGGTTGTACCCGTAGCTGCGCCCGATGCCGCGGTCTTCCTGCCAAGCGTGCGTCGGCGGGAAGTTGCCGCCCCCGTATTCGCTGGAGTACACCGGCCCGTGCCTGCGGCGCATCGCGCCGAACCGGTCGTTGGTCACTATCGTCTGGCGAACCGGCGATTCGTTGAACAGCCACTGCATCATTTCCGTCGGCCGCCACGTGCTCTCGCCCGCGGTCCACTCCCCGTCGGCGAAGATGAACTCGGGCTTGTACTTCGTGACGAGTTCCTTGAACTGCGGGAAGTAGTACTCGGCGACGTACTTCTTCCGGTCGGTCAGCCACCACGGGTGCCACCATTCGTACAGCGAGTAGTACACGCCGAAGCGGATGCCGACCTTCCTGACGGCGGTGGCCATCTCGGCCGTCAGGTCGCGCTTCGACCCCGTGTCGGCGCTGTTCCAGCCGTTGATGTACAGGTCCCTCACCTCGGCGTACTTCTTGTCGAGCGTGAAGGTCTTGCCCTTCATGGCCCGGTTCTGGGTATTCGGCCAGAGGCAGTATCCGTCGTGGTACTTGGCGCAGAAGCCCACGTATTTCGCCCCGGAATCGGCAAAGAGCCTGGCCCATCGGTCGGGGTCCCACTTTGCGGCTGTCATCATCTCGCCGAATTGGCGGTAGTTGAACTTTTCGCCCCAGTTTTTCTTGTAGAAGTCCCAGTATCCCTTACGGCGTCGCCAGGCCTGGTAGCCGTACCACTCGGCGTAGTGCCCCACCGGCGCCCAGCCCGGCACGGAATACGGCCCCCAGACGATGAAGATGCCGAACTTCGCCTCGTTGAACCATGTCGGCACGCGCCGGGCGTCCAGCGAGGCCCACGTGGCGTCATAGACCTTCGGCGGCGCCTTGGCCGGGGCCTTCTCGGCGGCCGCGACCGACCCGCACAACCCCGCAGCCACTACGAAAGTCAATGCACGCCGACACATGGGCGGTCTCCTTGTTCGTCGATTCGTTGAGCGCGATGTCAGCACTGCGCGTTCGGACGAAGGCCCCGGGTGTATTCACCCGGGGCTAAATGGGATTCTACTCTGGCGGGGCTGCGAGGTATACTGCCGGCATGAGACACAGAAGCCATATCTCGCATGGAGCGTGGGCGGTTGGGGCGATCCTGGCGATCGTGGCCACCGCGGGGGCGGGTGTCCGAACGGGCCATCCGCGGATCTACGTCACGCCGCAGACGCTCGGGGCGCTCAAGGCCCGGTGTGCCGGGCCGATGAAGGAGACCTTCGCCAGGATGCAGACTGCGGCGTGGATCATGAAGCGCCGCGCGGGGGTCGACTGGAGCGACTGCACGAACATTGGGTACCCGGCCTTTATGCACCTGGTGACCGGCCGGCGGGAGTACCTGGCCAAGACCAGGGAGTTTCTCGACGCCCTTGCCCGGCGTCCGCCGCATAACCAGTATCTCAGCCCGGAGTTTATCCGCGCGGCCAGCACGGCGGCCGACTGGGTCTGGAACGGCCTGACCGCCGCCGAGCGGGCGCGGTACGGCAAGGCGCTGCTGTCGCTGGCCGAGTGGGTTCTGGCAAAGGTCTGGCGGCATAGCGACTTCAACAACCACTTCGTCGCCGAGCACTTGGCGGTGCTCTACGTGGCGGTGCTTCTGGACGGGGAGAACATCGAGCCTCGGCGCACAGCAAAGCTGATGGCCGTGGGACGGGACGACCTGCTCAAGCACGCCATGCCCGCCGCCGACGAGATCGCCGGGCGGCTCAACGACCAGGATTGGGGGACGATTCCGGAATATGGCGTTCGTTACCTCGCGCAGCCGAGCAACCCAAAACGGCGGGGTGCCTTCTTCGTCGGCGGCCAGGCCGAGGGGTTCAGCTACAACGACTGGGGCTACGCGCGCCCGCTGGCGCTGACGTGCGAGATGTGGCGGACGGCCACCGGGCAGGACCTGTTCCGCAAGTCGTCGTTCTTCCGCGGCCAGAGCGTCTGGCACGCCTACGCCCTTCGCCCGCGGGGCACGTTCGCGCGAAGTGAGGACTGCACGTCCGACCATCGGCCCGGAAGCAACCTGAAGACGTTCATGCACCTGCTGGCGGCGCGCCTGGACGATCCGCTGGCCGAGTGGATCGCCCGCAAGTACCAGTGGAAGTACGTTCAGAAGGGCTGGCACGAAATCCTCTGGCGCGACCCCAAAGTGACACCCAAATCGCCCACAGACATCAATCTACCCCTGGCGGGGTGTTTTGAGAAGCTCGGGCACGTCTACTTCCGCTCCGCCTGGCAAGGCAAGAACGCCGCGTTCGCCCTGTTCCAGTGCGGGCCGTACTACGCCGGACACCAGCATTTGGACAACAACACCTTCGTGATCCACCGCGGCGGGTCGCTGGCCATCGACGCCGGCACGAACGACTACGGCACGCATCGCGGAAACTACTACTGCCGCACCATCGCCCACAACGGTATTGTGGTGTTCGATCCGGCCGAGAAGTTCAGCGGCCGCGCGTGGAGCGCCGAGGGCGACGCGGGCGGAAGCAACGACGGCGGGCAGATGCGCGGCCGCGGCGTTACTCGTGTGGGGCAGTACAAGCCGGGCTGTCCGTCCGACGTCGGTCGGATTGTGGACTTCCGCGGCGGCCCGTACGTCGCGGGCTGTGTCGGCGACGCGACCAAGTCGTATTCACCTAACAAGGTCCGCCGTGCCGTGCGGGCGTTCTATCATCTCCGCGGGGACCCCAAAGCCGCCTCTCCGGCCGATACGTTCCTCGTCTACGATCACGTCGTCACCACAAAGGCGTCGTTCAAGCCCAAGTGGATCCTGCACAGCATCGACAAGCCGGTCGTGACCGGCGGGCGGTTCATAGTGACGTCCGGCGGGGGCAAGCTCGTCGGTGACGTGGTGCTGCCGACGGATGCGAAGATCGAACTGGTCGGCGGGCCCGGGCGCGAGTCGTACGTCAACGGCAGGAACTACCCACCTAAAAAGAAGCCCGATCCCGAGCACGGCTCGTGGCGGATTGAGGTATCGGCCGGTCCGCAGACGCTCATCGTGCTGTGGGCGACGGCGAAAGACGCCCCATTGCCGCGCCCGGCAAGGATCACCGGCCTCGGGGGCGCACAGGGCCTCATCCTGCGACACGGCAAGGTCGAGTCCCGAATTATCATGCCGCCGGCGACCGCCGCGGGCCTGCCGTACGTCATCGTCGTCGGGGATGGCAGAAACGTACAGACGCTGCGATTCGGAGCGCGGTAATCAGTTGGCGCCGCCCGCGGACAGGTCGCCGCAGACCAGTTCGCGGTCGTTCCGGGCGTAGATGCACCGATTGGCGAAGGCCGGGTGGGCCCAGCAGACCTTTCGGCGGGACATTTTGTGGGTGGGCTCGATGAGTTTGGCGCGGCTGATCTGTTTGAGTCCGCCGGGCGAGAGCCTTGCGATGATCACCTCGCCCTGCTCGTTGAACAGCCAGGTTGTCCGGCCGTTTTGGACGATGTGCGCGTTTCCCCATTTGTGTCCTTTTGGGGTAACGGTGAGGTCCTCCCAGACGCGGTCGCCGGTGTCGACTTTCAGGCATCGCATTTGTCCTCGACTGTCAAACCCGTAAACGTGCCCGCCGAACATTACCGGCGTGCTGTTGACGCAGTGCAGCGAATCGGTCTTGCCGTATGCCACCCCGCGGCGCTGCCAAAGTGTTTGGGCCTTCAGTTCATTGGGGTCGAGTTTAACGACCATGGCCCCGTCGTAGCAGGCGCTAACGAAGATGCGGTTCCGGTCGACGATCGGCGTGGTGGTGTTCATCGGCCAGCCGCGCGGCACCAGGTTGAAACGGACCTGCCAGTGGATTTTGCCCGTGTCCGGCGCCAGGCCCGTCAGCCAGTTCTTCGTCCAGCAGACGAGCACGTCGCGGCCGGCCTGGGTGATGATGACGGGAGCGGAGTATGACGCCGCGTCGTCGAAGGCTTTCCATACGTCTTTGCCGGTCTTCCTGTCGAGTGCCACGATACACGCCTTGCCGGCCCCGCCGATGTTGAGGATTACCAGTTCGCGATACACCAGCGGCGCCGCGGCCATGCCCCACAGGATGCGGCGCGTGCGGTATGCGGCGGCGAGGTTCTTCTTCCAGAGTACCTCGCCGGACCTGGCATCGAGGCAGTGGAAGTGGCCCATCGTGCCGAGCACGTAGGCGCGGGAGTCATTGACGGTTACCGACGCCCGCGGCCCGAGCGGATAACTGACGCGGTATCGGCAGCGGTAGGCGCGGGTCCAGAGGTTCTTGCCCGTCTTGGCGTCGAAGCAGTGGACGCGTTCGGTGGTGGGCCCGTCGTCGTGACGATCGGTCACGTAAACGCCTCGGCCCGCGACGGTCGGCCCGCTGTAGCCCGGCCCGACGGGCGCCCGCCAGAGGATCCTGATCTGTCGGCCGGTGAACTTCTCGACCAGGCCCGTCTCGCGCCACACCCCGTCGCGCCGGGGCCCCCGCCACTGCGGCCAATCGTCGGCCCGGGCAAGGGAGGGGAATACGGCGAGAATCGTCGGCAAGATGATCGCTCTGCAACTCACAGATGGTTCCTTCACTTGTGCTTGAACTATTACGCGGTAACGACCGGCGCCAAGTCAAGGGAGTGTTGCCCGTTCGGCGCGGGGAGGGTATGATTCGTGGGGCCTGGTCGACACGTTGGATTTCCAGAGCAAAGGATGCAGATCATGGGCGAACGGTCTTACAGCGAGATGCTCGGCGGCGTCATCGGGGGGTCGGACCTGACGCAGGAGCAGGTCCACTGGGCGTTCGGGCAGATCATGGACGGTCAGTGGACCGAGGCGCAGGTGGCCGGGCTGCTGGTGGCTCTGGCGACTAAGGGCGAGACCATCGACGAAATAACGGGAGCGGCGATGGCCATGAGAGACCACGCCGTCAGAATCGACACGGGCGGTGCGGACGTTATCGACGTTGTCGGCACGGGCGGCACGGGTTTGAGCACGTTCAATATATCGACGGCGGCGTCGCTGGTCTGCGCCGGTGCCGGCGTGAAGGTGGCCAAGCACGGCAACCGGACGAACACTCGGGCCAGCGGGTCGGCCAACGTACTAGCCGCCCTGGGTGTGAACCTTGACGCCGACCCGGCTTGCGTCACGAGATGCCTGGAAGAGGCCGGCGTTTGCTTCTGTTTCGCGGTGAAGTGTCACCCGGCGATGAAGTACGCCGTCCCGGCCCGCAAGCAGCTCGCGGTGCGCACGATTTTCAACGTTCTGGGCCCGCTGACGAATCCGGCGGGCGCCCGTCGGCAGGTGATGGGCGTGTACGACGCGGCGTTAACCGAGCCCATCGCCCGCGTGCTGGGCCAGCTCGGCGCCGTGGCCGCCATGGTCGTCCACGCCGACGACGGGCTGGACGAGATCTCGACCACGTCCGAGACGCAGGTCTCGGAGTTTGCCAACGGGCAGGTCGCCACGCGGAAGGTCACCCCGGAGGACTTCGGCCTGGCGCGGGCGGCGATGGACGACTTGCTGATCGACTCGGCGGAGGCGTCGGCCGAGGTGATTCGCGGCGTGCTGGCCGGGCAGGGCGGCCCCGCGCGGGACATCGTCCTCCTGAACGCGGCGGCGGCCCTGGCCGTCGCAGGCCGGGCCGACGACATCGCCGCAGGGCTCGGCCAGGCCGCCGAGTCCATCGACAGCGGCGCCGCAGCCGCCGCGCTCGATAAGCTGGTGGCCGTCAGCATTTCGTGAGGTGTTGCCCCCCGGCCGGGGACGGGAACCGTCTGCAGCGATTCGGACATGTCAGTGCGCACATACCCCACGGGACGGGGCCCGGGGGCATTTATCTGCTGTGCCGCGGGTCGGGCCGGATGGCCGATGGCACAACGCGCGGAAAAAAGTCTTGCGTGTGATTTTGCGTCCCGGATAATCGGCGGTGTTACGTAGTGTGTGATAGACGGGGCGTCACGCAGCGGGTGTGGCGCCGACGGTCGGCAGATGTGAGCGACGTCCATATGGAGAACGGGACATGATTCTACTCCGAAAAATGCATTGGATGCTGGTATTGGCGTTCATCGTTTCCAGCGCGGCAACGACGCGCCCGGCATGGAGCGCCGAAGACGAAGCTGCTGAATCGGGCAATCCCCTTCCCATGACATTCGGCATCGAGTACACGCTGGTGACCGACTACGTGTGGCGCGGCATCAACCGCAGTGAATACCGCGGCGAAGGACGCGAGAAGATCAACCACCAGTTCGATCTCGGCGCCAAGACCCGGTTCGAGGACCTCGGGCTGCCGGACATCGGCGCGCTGAAGGTCGGCGCGTGGTTCGAGTTCTACGTCGGCAACGAGTCGCAGAATCCGGGGCCGCCGCCGGCCGGCACCTTCGATGCCGACAACAAGCTCCAGGAAGCCCGGTACATGATCGCCTGGATGCACGAGATCCCCGACACGCCCGTGACGGTGGAGGCCGGCTGGATCGCCTACAACTTTCCCCACGCCTCGGGGGACGCGCACCTGACGTTCGAGATATACGGCAAGGTCGCCGTCAACGACGGCTTCCTCTTCGACCAGGACGAACCGATCCTCAGCCCGACGCTGGCGTACTACTACGACTACGACCTGGTGGAGGCCGGCATGCTGGTCGGGACGATCGAGCACGAGTTCGCCCTGGACGAGCTGGTCGAGGGAACGCCGGTCATCAGGGACATCACCCTCACGCCGGACGCGGCGCTGTACTTCGACAACCGCTACCTGGACAAGTCGGCCGTCGGGCGGGCGGCCCGACGCTCAGGGAAGTCCTCGTCCTTCTCGTCGGTGGACGTCGGGCTGACCGCCGCGTACGACGTCGGCAAGGCCATGGACATGCCGGAGGAGTACGGCACCCTCACGTTCAGTGTTTTCGCCAACTACTCGTGGGGTTTCCGGCGGCAACTGCTGGCCGACGAGTTCTACGGCGGCTTCAAGGTCGGGTGGAAGTGGTAAAGGTCGGATTCCAGGTCTCAGATCGTAGATTCTGGATTCATGGCGGGTGGCGTGGCAGGAGCGCAGCGACGGCCACGTGATGGAGACGCAGGGTGACCGGCCCGCATCTCCGGTACGTGGCCGTCGCTGCGCTCCGGCCGCGCCAGCCAGATCCATCTACGGCTTGGCGAAGTGGGCGTCGTTGTCGTGCAGGGCCGGGCGCTTGGTCCCCGGCGGATAGTACCACAGCGACCGCCAGTACTTGCGGTCCAGTTCGTAGCAGTCCACCGCGTTGGCCGCCGCGTCGAACGACAGCGGCAGGATGCCGTACTTCTTCATCTCCCGGATGTAGCCCGCGCGGGGCTTGAAGCCCGGCATGTCGAAACGCTTGATCGTCTGGAGGTTTCGCTTGCCCGCCGTGCAGAACGCCAGGATCGCCTGGTAGTCCGGGTCGGCGGTGTCCTTGAAGACCTCGATGCACTCGCCGGTCGGTTTGCCGTCCCGGCCTCGCTTGGGCATGCCCACGCCGCCGGCCTGGCGCGCCAGCGGGGCAACCAGCACCAGCGACTCGGCCGGGGAGGTCAGGTCGAAGAGCCGATGCCGGCTGTACCGGAGGCGCGGATCGTCGCAACGGAACCGCCAGAACGATACGCCCAGTTCGTCGCACATGCTCATGGGCAGGCGGTTTGTTCTGCCCTTGTGGCAGGAGGCGCAGCGTTTTCGGATGGCGGCCTGGTAGGCCTTCACCTCGGGCCAGGACCGGTCGGTGTTGATCAGGCGGTTCTGCTGGTAGCCCCCGATGCCCCCGCAGCCCAGGGCGGCATACGTGCCCGGATACGGCGAGCCGACCTCGATCCAGTAGCGGATCATATCCACCTCGCGCGGGGAGAGCTTCACGTCCTTTTGATGGCCGCCGGTGATCTTCTTCATGATCGGGCTGGCCGACGTGCCGATCGTCCGCGGGGCGAGGTTGCTGACGGGGTTGTTCCGCCCGTCGACGAACTGCTTGCGCCACGTCAGCGTGAAGTAGCTGTGGGAGAACATCGGCCCGCGCCCGCCTGTCAGGATCACCCCAGCCTCGTGCTTGCGGGGGTTGTGGCACCGGGTGCAGTGCTTGTCGAGGATGGGCTGGATGTCTCGGGGGAAGTCGAAGACGTCCGGCACACCCTCGATGGGCGTCGGCTTGCTGGGTGGGCGCTTCATCGCCGAGGGCCGCCCCGTGGTCGGATTGTTGCCGACGATCGTCTTGCGCTCCTCGTGGCAGCCGACGCAACTGGTCATCTCCCCGGGCATGACGCTCACGAAGCTCTGCATCCGCTTGACGGTGTAGTTGTTGGCGTCCAGGGCGACGAAGAAGATCGCCCGCTTGGCGGGTACTTCCATGTGGGCCGACCCGTCGGCCTCCACAGGCACCGTGCCGATCACACGCTCCAGCGTGAAGCTGCCCCCGTAGGTCAGCGGGTCCATGCCGCCGGTGTAGTTGATCGGCTTGGGCAGCGTCTCGAGGATCAGCAGTTTCTTGATCTCGCCCTTCTTGACGCCTTTCATGTTCCGCCCGTTGTAGACATCCATAAGCATAAGCAGGCCCGTACCTTGCGACGGGTCCGTGCGCGGAGGGTGCCTCCGCTCACGCGGGCGCTTGACGATCGGGCGCGGCTCGTGCAACTGCGTGGAGCGGCCGAACTGGCTCGGAAGGGCGTAGAGCGTAGAGGTACGGCCCTGCCGGTCCATCAGGACCATCTCCCGCCCGCGGGCGACGACGAACGTATCTGCCGAGACGGCGTACGGGTCTCGGTAGCCGTTTCGGCTGATGTTCCTCATGGCGGACCTATCGTCGGGTCCGTTCTTGTCGCTGACGATGGCCACCTGTCCCCGGTGTTCATTAGCCCCGTGTCCCGGGGAGTTTATGAGAATGACTTCCTCGGTGTCCGGAATGGGTTTGGCGTCGATGAACACGCCGCCGGGGTGCATATTGCCGAAGAAGACCATCTGCCCGGTCCCGTCGGGGTTGGCCGTCCAGAGGTGATGGTAGTGCACCTGCGAGCGGTCAACGTACTCCCAGCGCTGGAACAAGACCCGCCCGTCGGGCAGGACCCACGGGGTGTTGTCGTGCTCGATGTTCGCCGAGATCCGCCGAACGTTCGTCCCTTCGGGGCCGCAGCGGTACAGCACGCCGACCGGGGTGGTCCAGCAGTTGACCCATCGCTTGGCCCGCCCGGAGACGAACATGATATCCCCGTCGGGCAGGTAGGTCGGTTCGATGTCGTTGTAAATACCTTTGGTCAGTTGTTTTAGGTTCTTTCCGTCGACGCCGATCTCGTAGAGATGGAACTGCTCGGTCCCGCCCTTGCGCCAGGAGAAGAGGATCTTCTTCGCGTCGTAGTGGACCGCTGGGTCGCGGACCGAGCCGTCGGGGTCGTCGACCAGCAGGGTCACCTTGCCGGTTTCGAGGTCCAGCTTGCACAGCCGGCCCTGACGGCGATAGAGCTTCCTCTTGCGGTCGTAGGCGTAGTACCCGAAGTTGGCGTACCAGTGCCCGTCGACCCCGCACTCGCGAGCGGCAAAGACGATCTCCTTGACGCCCAGTTTGCCGAGCCGCTTGGACAGGTCCACGGCAGGGACGGCGGGGACTTCTACTTTGCCCGGGGCCTTTCTCCTGCGCGCGGCCCTTTTCCTGGCCGCGGCAACTGCGGCCTTGACTGCCTCGCCCGTGGGGAACTGTATCTCCCAGATGGAGACGATCTTGAACCTCGGGTCGCCTTTCGTGCAGAACACCCGCACGTGCCGCCCGCGCCCGCCGAGCCGGGTGAACGTCTCGGTCCCGCCGCGACCGTCGGGCTTCGTCGCCAGCGTCTTCCACGTCTTGCCGTCGTCGGAGATCTCGATGCGATACGCCCGGGCGTAGGCGGTCTCCCAGACAACCGAGACCGTGTCGACCGGCACGACCTTGCCGAGATCGATCGCCAGCCATTCCCCACGCGAATTGAAGCCGACCCGGCTGGCCCATCGGGTGTTGCCCCGCCCGTCGACGGCGAAGTGCGGCTGGTAGGGTCCGGAGTGGACCGACGAGGCCGTCACGCCCGGCCCCGCCAGAGAGCCACCTGCCGATGCTGTGAGAATCAGCACGATCACAGCCGCGCGGGCCACACCGAACATCCTCAAACGCATGCCTTCTCTCCTTGCCGGTCCGGCGCCGCAGCCGGCGCCGACCCGCGGCTTCCATGCATATATGCTACAGTAAACCCCCCGTCCGGGCAAAGGCGCGGGGATTCTCCACGGATCCGGCCGGCGCGGTCAGGGGGCTTTCCTGTCGCATCCCCCGAGATCACCGTTTGTGATTTCCACAGGAAGACGATACTGATCTTCCCTTGTCAGACCCGGAACGCAGAGCGGGGCGGGAAGAGGAACTGCCAAATGAAAGAGAACAACAGGTCCATACTGATGCGGGCGTACGTGATAGCCTTCCTTGTGTTGACCTCGCTGTGCTGGTGCCCGTGGGCGTACGGGTTTGTGACCGGCCGGGCGCTGGCCATTCCCACTTGGGCGGTGCTGGCGTACGTTTTCGCCGCGGTGCTGTTCGTTCTGGAATGGGTCTTCCTGTTTGTCAGCGGCCTGGCGGTGGACGACGAGAACCTCCCGCGGATCCTCTCGGAGCTTGAGAGTCTCGGGACGGACGCCGCCGCCGACGCGAAGGAGGACCAGGATGTTTGAGATAGCGATCATCACGGCCATCTGCCTCGGGTCGGTCCTGGTCAGCTACGCCGCGTTTCGCCGCGGGGCCTCCAAGAGCGCCGACGACTACTTCGTGGCCGGGTCGAGCCTGGGCTACTTCGTACTGATCTTCAGCTTGCTGGCGTCGTTCCTGAGCGCGTTCGCGATGTTCGGCATCTCGGGGATGGGCTTTCGCCTGGGCTTCGGCACGCTGTTCGTCCTGACGGTCAATCTCGTGCCCCTGGGGTTCCTATGGTACTTCCTTCACCGCAAGACGCTCCTGATCGGCCGGGCGCGGCGGTGGATGTCCATGGGGGCGCCGTTCGGGGAGCGCTACGGCACGCCCATGCGCGCCTTGATCCCGATTGTCGTGCTGGCGGCATCAATTCCGTACCTGGTGGCCCAGGTCAGGGGCATCGCCGTGATAACGGAGGTGATGACCAAGGGCCAGATTCCGTACGAGGCGGGCCTGTTCTTCGCCCCGGCGTTCGTGGTCTTGTACCTGATCCTGGGTGGCATGAAGGGGGCCGCGTGGGTCAACACCGTCCAGGGCACCTTCTTCACGGTGATGGTCTTCATCCTGTTCTTTGCTGTCATGAACGAGAACGGCGGATTCGCCTCGACGATGAAGATGGTCGAGGACAAGCACCCTCATCTGTTCGGACTGAACCTGGGCTCGCAGGGAGGGAAGATGAGTCTCACGATGATATTCGGCCTCGCAGCGGCGATGTGCCTCGGGGCCGTCTGCTTCCCGCAACCCTACATGCACGCCTACTCCAGCAAGTCCGCCAAGGGGTTCAAGGTCATGATCCTGGCCTTCGGGGCCATCTGTGTGGTGGTCATCAGCATGACGACGATGATCGGCATTGCCGGCTGGTCGCTTGGGCCGGATGTGGTGGGCAAGGCGACGGCGGATCTTCCCGGCAGTGCGGACAAGATATACGGCCTGGCGGCGGCCAAGACGCTGCCCGATTGGGCCGCCGCGCTCGCGGTGGCCGGGGCATTCACCGCCGCGATGACCACGGTGATCGGCGTGGTGTTCGGCAACGCATCGAATCTCGCCAACGATCTGTACAAACTCCTCAAACCTCAGGCCAATCCCAGGGAACTGGTCCGTCTTGGCCGATACTGCATCGCGGGTATCATGGCCGTATGTGTCCTGATCGCCCTGAATCGGGACACTCCCGTAGCGGAACTGGCGATCATCGCCTTTGGCATCATGGCTGTGACGATCTTCCCGTTATGGGGGGCATACTTCTGGAAACGAGCCACCGGCTTCGGCGCCATAGCCGCCACGTTGACCGGCGTGGGCATGAACCTGGCGTTCCTGGTCTGGGGTGTGGTCGCGGGAGGCATCAAGGGCGCCTCCGATAAGATACTGAGGCCTCAGGACGACCTGCTGGGGCTCAACGGATTCCTGGTCTCGTTTATCGTAGCCGGAGTGGTCTTCTTCGTCGGTTCCCTGTTGACCAAGCTCGGCCGCACCGAGAATAAGAGCCTGGGGCTGTTCTTCCACAAGACGCTCGATTGATTCGCGGGCGGGGCGGTGCGGCCTAGAATGGTGTGCCGGGCCGCTCTGTGGACAAACCGGGCCCGGCGGAGGTCGGGCCATGAAGGACACCAGGCAGCGAATGCGACGTGCGGGGGCTGCGGCGGTCGTGCTGGCCGGGTGTGCGTGCTGTCACGCCGGTGCGCCAAACGGCGAGAACCCGTGGGCCAAACTCGATGAGCCGGCCACCGAGCGGCCCCTCGTGGTCGCCCGCCTGCTTGCCGACGCGGCCGCGGTCCGGCCGGGCGCGACCGTGACGCTCGGCGTGCTGTTCGACATCGAGAAGAACTGGCACATCTACTGGAAGAACCCCGGGCAGGCCGGCGTGGCAACGGAGGTGACGTTTGCCGCACCGCCCGGAGCTGCGGTCGGGCCGCTGACGTACCCCGTCCCCCGAACGTTCGCCGACCCGGGCGGGATCGTGACCTACGGCTACGCCGGCCGCGTACTGCTGACCGCACGCGCCCGGATGCCCAAGACGCTCGAGCCCGGGAGCACGGTTACGTTCAAGGCCGCCGCGTCCTGGCTGGCCTGCAAGGACAAGTGCGTTCTGGGGAGTGCGGATCTGGTGCTCAGGCTCCCGGTGGCCGCACCGAACGCCAGGCCCGCTCCGGCCAACGCGAGCCTGTTCGCCGCCTGGGCCGGCCTGCTGCCCGTTGCAGCCGGCGAGAAGGCCTGCCCGGCGGCCGTGGCCGTAGCCGGGCGAGTCGACCCGCGGCAGGGCGGGGGACGGTTCGATGTCGCGCTGACGTGGAAGGGGCCGGCCCCGTCGCGCGCGGAGGTCTACCCCGGGCCCGCCGCGGCCGCAACCGTCTCCCGCGTGACCGCCCGGACCGACGGGAAACGCACGGTCGTTGGCTTCACCGTGACGACGCTCAAGGGCCTGGCCCGGTCGGGAAAGACGCTGGAGGTCCTCGTGGTGGCCGTCGGCCCGGGTAAGCGGGCAAGGGGCGTGGTGCTGACCGTGCCCCTGGCCGGCGAATCGAACACGAAGTAGCCTGGCAGTCCTCTTGCAGACCGCGGCGTCGGCGTCTCTAATAATCGCACACCGCATCATCGCACCGTCCCGGACGTGTGACATGAAGGAGCGCTGCCGATGAAAGCACTCGTGGACGCGGACCTGTGCACGGGCTGCGGCCTGTGCGTCTCGACCTGCCCGGACGTGTTCGCCATGAACGACGACGACATCGCCGAGGTGATCGCCGATCCGGTCGGCCTCGAAGTCGAGGAAGCCTGTCAGCATGCGGCCGACGACTGCCCCGTCGAGGCGATCGAGATCGCCGACTAGACATGCCTCGTGACGGTGTCGCCGGGCTCACGGGGCGCCGTTCGGCAACTGCCCACGGTCTGTGACCGCGGGCGGAGACGCCGCGGGATGCAGACAACCTTCGCGGTATTTCCGAACGGGCGGCTCGGTCTCTGCGCACCGGCGCAGTTCGCGGGATATGGTCTGACGTGACGAAAGAGGTCTCGACGCGTTCCAGCCAGGGAGACATATCATGAACAAGACGCTCGTGCTGCTGGCGGCGGTGATTCCCCTACTCGGGGCCGACTGCATCGGCGTGCGCTACGAGATCGCCCTCGAGCCGAAAGAAGACGGCCTCCAACGGACGATCACGGCCGCGTCCGCGCAGGAGGGGCCGGACGGCCGGCGTGCGATCATGCCGGACAAGAACGAACTGAAGCGCATCGCCGCCCTGTACGGCCAGGCCGCCCCGACCGGGGACGCGGTCACCGGGACGTTCTCCTATCGCACCCCCGCCGACGTGGGCGGTGCGGGGTTCTACGCGCGGCTGTCCTCGCCGATGGGGACGGCATTCGGCTACGTCGAGCGGATCCGGGGCAACGACGATCTGGCCGGGCAGATCGACCGGATCCGCCACGGCGCCGACAAGACGGTGGACTTGCTGGCCGGCTGGCTCCGGGCCGAACTCGGCCGCTCGCCGCAGTGCGACAGGCTCTGTGCCTTCATCAAGGGCCCGTTCCGCCGGGACCTCGAGAACGTCGCCCTGGCCTTCTGGGCGGGCAAGTTCTCGTCGGACCACGAACCGCCGGGACATGCCGAGGCCGCGCAGAAGGACCTGGCGGCACGGCTGGCCGTCTACGTGCTGGAACGCGGGTACATTCGCGCCGACGACGTGCCGACCATCGTCCGGGCCGCCCAGACCGACCAGCCCGGGACGATCTTCAAGCTCATCCAGCGCCTGGTGGCGACGAAGATGGGCATACCCGCCGACCGGGCCGTCCCGAAATCGCTGGCGTTCCTGGCCGGCCCGAAGACGGCCGAGGCATCGCTCAAGGCGTACCTGGCCGGGACGGAGCAGTACAAAGGTCTGCTGAAGGCCCACCGGCAGGAGCAGGCTGAACCGGACGACACGCCTGACCCCCCGGATCCCATGGAGGTTCTGCTGGAGCCTCTGGTCGACCTGGCGGTGCCCTTCTGGGGCTTTCTGACCCGGGCCGACCAGGTCACGCTGGCCCTGGCCACCGGTGTCGAGCCGATGCACCACAACGGAACCTGGGTGCCGCAAGGCGGAAAGGTCACCTGGAAGACCACCATCCGCACGGGCGACAAGG
>Ga0180432_10003241_pt1 | contig 23543 bp, 24 predicted proteins | sample SS_ome_10_FD_132414 | JGI IMG/M metagenome (GOLD analysis project Ga0180432, IMG submission 132414) | Hypersaline lake sediment archaeal communities from the Salton Sea, California, USA - SS_1_MS_2 metaG | ecosystem: Environmental > Aquatic > Non-marine Saline and Alkaline > Hypersaline >... | reverse complement strand
TCAGTGGCTGAGGCGGTGCGGACGAGCCGCGCGAACTCGATGTTTTACGTGGCGCGGTAAGCGGCGAGGACGCATGGCTGCAGGCCCGAGCACGTGCGTTTTTGGAGCAGGAGTGGCCTGCGGCCATGCCGAGCCAGCGTTGATAGTTTTATTGACATTTTTTTACTTTAAAGGGTACCCTTTAAAGTAGGTTCTGACCTTCTGATAAAGGGACCCCGATTTTATAATATTTTACAAAGTTTGGCGTTTTTGAAACAATAAAATAAAAGGAGGTCTATCATGGAACAAACCTATTGCGACAGAACACATATGCCAGTTATCGGAGAAACTGCCCCGTCGTTTGAAGCGGATACTACGCAAGGACATATCAAGTTTCCCGAGGATTATAAGGGTAAATGGGTTATTCTTTTTAGCCACCCGGCTGATTTTACCCCTGTTTGCACAACTGAATTTATGACTTTTGCTTCTATGGAAAAAGAGTTTGAAACATTAAATTGTAAGCTGATTGGACTTTCGATTGATAGCCATTATAGCCACATTGCCTGGTTAAGAACAATTAAGGAAAAGATTGAATACAAAGGCATGAAGGATGTTGAGGTAAATTTTCCTGTCATTGCGGATTTAACAATGGACGTAGCAAAAAAATTTGGCATGGTTCAGCCGCAGGCAAGTACTTCAAGTGCCGTACGGGCAGTATTTATTATTGACCCTCAAGTAAAAGTACGCGCGTTGATGTATTATCCATCATCAACCGGTCGTAATTTTCAGGAAATTAAACGTATGGTAATAGCAATGCAGGCAGCGGATAAGCATAACATTGCCACTCCTGCAGATTGGCAGCCGGGAGATGATGTTATAGTGCCTCCGCCAGGCAGTTGCGGAACGGCTAAAGAAAGAGTTGATGGAGCTGGCAAGGAAGGTATTAAGTGTCTCGATTGGTTTATTTGCTTTAAGGCGCTTAAGCTAAAATAGCTGTTTGAACATTTGCAGACACGGTGATATGCCGAATCATATAGTTATTGGGGAAAGGTTAAAATCTTTTATCAAACAAGTTCTAATTTGGTTTAGCCAGCGACCCGCTTCTTCGCCTTTCCTCGCTAACGCTCGGAGAGGGCTTCGAAGTGTAAACACCCTTCTTTATTGTACTGCTGGAAGCTTATAATAAATTATGCGGCATAAAAAATATTTTGGAAAAATACAAACATTGATTGTAAAGTCAACATTTTTTCATGCGTAAAGTCATAATAATCATTCTCGTAATCGCTTTCGCCACCGCCGCTGTTTTTTACCTCGGTAAAGGACTTTTTCTTGTTAAATTTAAGTCCTATCTTATAAAAAAAATAGAATCTTTTTCCGGCAAAGGCGTAAGGATCGAGGATATAGATTACCTGCCGACAAAAGGATTGCGGCTTTCCGGCGTAAAAATTTACACGGATGCTTACTACGCGCGGACGCTCTGCTCCGTATCGTATCTTGACATAAAACTCCCTGTTCTGCGGCTCCTCAGGGACAAAATATTATCGCCGAAAATTACCTTACACAGCCTTTCGATAGGAAACGCTATTGCGGACGGTTCCTTCGGATTTTCCATGGAAACCGGAGGAAAAATAAAATCGGTTTCTTTTGGTGGCCTTTCCGTAAAAACGTCGCTGTTAAAAATAAAGAATTTAACCGGCTCGGTTGATATATCACCAGAAACAATAAAAACATCCGGCATGCGTTTTACGCTTGGAAAAGAAAACTGCAAATTAAGCCTCGATATATCAAATTTATCCGGTAAGCTTTCTTCGAAGCTTGAGATATCATCCCCTAATTTAAATCTTAACGCAAGCATCGCGAAAGAAGATGATACTTATAAAATCCGGAAAATAAACGGGGAATTCTTTGGTTCATCCTTTGAATTCATAGGCGAGCTTGAAAGCCTGAGAGCTCCAATCCTTTCCCTTTATGGCAAAGCGAATATTGACATAAAAGATATCGCTTATTTCGTCCCGGAAGGTCCCGGAAAATCGCTTGATTTCCTGGAACCGGCGGGCATTCTGGCCGGCTCCATATATTTCAAAGGAAATCTAAACAATCCGTCTGATTGCGAGATAGGCGTAAAAGCGGATGCTGAATATATAAAGATATGGAATTTTAAATTCGATAATTTTCACGCGGACATGCGTTTTAAAGACGGCGTGCTTTTTATCCCGCTAATAAACGCTTATCCGTATAACGGCGTCTTTGTATCTTCCTTCCGGGCTGACCTTGAGGATAATTCAATGCCTTACGAAGCGAACTGTAAACTAAGCGGTATAAATATCGCGGAAATGCTGAAGACAACGGGGCTGGGCGAAAATAATTTGCAGGGATTTCTTTCTTCGGAATTTACGCTTCATGGAAACGCGGTATCCGTCTCGTCGATACGCGGCTCTGGCAGTATAGCGGTGCAGGACGCCAATCTCGGCCCTATGCCGATTTTAACCCCGCTCATAGGAAACCTTTACGGCTACCTGCACCAAGTCTTTCCCGAACTGGGGCAAATCGATATCACGAGGGGTTCATGTAATTTTGTTATCGCGGACAGAAAAATTTCAACCGAAAATCTTACCCTCACAGGGAACGCGATCGGTATTTACGCGCGTGGTTATATGGATTTTAATAAAAATTTGAATTTTGATGTCGAAAACGAGCTGATAAAACCTGAATCCGCGGCTGAAGCCGACTGGCAGGCAACCGTCCAGGGTATGCTGGCGAATTTCGGGAAGTTAATAAGCAAATCCCACCTCGGCGGTACTCTTGAAAAACCAAAGTGGAATTTTCAATACATGGGCGGGATAAAAAATGTTCTCAAAAACGGCCTGGAAAAAGTGCTTAAAGGTGTTTTTTCAGAATAGATCTCGCTTTTTTTAACGCCCTCGCGCGATGGCTTATTTTGTTTTTTCGGCTCGGGTCCATTTCGGCAAACGTTTTCCGGCATCCGTCCGGAATAAATACCGAATCATAACCAAATCCTCTTTTCCCTTTCGGGATAAATTCAATAGACCCGTCACATTTTCCCTCGACGGTATCCAAAAGATCCCCTCCCCTGGCAATGGCTATAACGCAGACAAAGCTGGCGGCCCTTTTTCCTTTTGGGATATTTTTCATGAGCCTGAGGAGCTTGGCGATATTTTCCGGGTCTTCTGCCCCCGCGCGGGCAAACCGCGAGGATCGGATTCCAGGCTTTCCGCCGAGCGCGTCGACCTTGAGCCCTGAATCATCAGCCAGGACAATTTCGCCGGTATAGCGCGAGAATGTAAGCGCCTTTTTTATGGCATTCTGCCTGAAAGTCCTGCCGTCCTCTATGACGCGGGGGATATGGATTTTTAAGTCGGGAATGCCCAGCACTTTCAGCCTGAGGCCCTTCAGGATTTCCTCAAGTTCTTTTTTCTTATTTCTGTTTCCGGTGGCGATTACGAGTTTTTTCACGTTTTCAGTTTTAGTATGTTTTTCTGCAGCGGAAAAATCTTCTTCAACCCTTTTTCCGCCAGTTTAATAAGTTTATTCATCCTGGTCGCGGAAAACGGCTCGCCTTCGGCTGTTCCCTGCACCTCAACAAGAGCGCCGCGGCGCGTCATCACGATATTCATATCGACGCCGGCCCTTGAATCTTCGCTGTAGTCAAGGTCCAAAAGCTCTTTGTCGTCCACGATACCGGCGCTGATAGCCCCGAGATAGTCGGAAAGCGGTATTTTATCAAAAATTTTCTCTTTTTTTAGCTTTTTTAAAGCGAGCGCCAGAGCCACGAAACAACCTGTAATACTGGCGGAACGCGTGCCGCCATCTGCCTGAATCACATCGGCATCCATTCGGATTGTCCTCTCACCCAGTTTCTTCATGTCGCATACCGCTCTCATCGAACGGCCTACGAGCCGCTGGATTTCCTGGGTCCGTCCGCCGGGCTTGCCTTTAGCGGCCTCTCTCATTACCCTTGTCTTGCACGAGCGGGGAAGCATGCCGTATTCCGCGGTTATCCAGCCGGTCCCCCTGCCTCTTAAAAATTTGGGGACACCCTCCTCAACGGAAGCCGTGCACACGACTTTTGTGTTCCCTATCTCAAAAAGGCATGAACCTTCGGCGAATTTCATAAAATGAGGGGTAATTTTTATTTTTCTTAATTCGGTTTTTGCCCTGCCATCACCTCTTATTTTCATCCGTAGATATCCTTTCCCTGTGAATCTATTCCGACGACAAGCGGAAAATTCCTGACTTCCAGCGCGTAGACCGCCTCGGGGCCAAGGTTATGGAACGCCAGGACTTTCGAAGATTTTATTTTTTTGGCAAGATACGCTCCCGCCCCGCCCACGGCCAGAAAATAGACCGCTTTGTGCTTTTTGATTAAATTCCTCACGCGGGGCGTGCGGCGCCCTTTCCCTATCATGGCGCCGAGGCCCTTTCTTAGAAGAAAAGGCGTAAAGCTATCCATGCGCGAGGAAGTCGTGGGGCCGCACGAACCGAAAAACCCATCTTCGCGTTTTGGAGTGGGGCCCGTATAATATATCACATTGTCCTTGAGGCTAAAAGGAAGTTTCTTTTTTTTTATTATAAGCTGCGCGAGTTCTTTATGCGCCGCGTCACGCGCCGTGTAGAGCGTGCCGGAAAGAAGCACCTCTTCCCCGCATCTTAACTTTTTTCGTATTGATTTTGTTAACGGTGTCGTTACTTTTCGCATCAAAGCCCCTCTACGCGCTTACGCGTGTGGTATCCTTCATTTTTCCATACTTTCCCCGCGCATAAACGCGGGGCAATCATTATATATTGTCACTCGCGCTTCTTGTCGCGTGACAGCCAACGCTTACCGCGACAGGTAAACCGGCTATGTGGGTCGGGTATTCCAGTATCCTTACGCCCAGGCATGTCGTCTTTGCGCCAAATCCCATTGGGCCTATGCCCAGCCTGTTTACTTTTTTCAGTATCGCGTTTTCAAGTTTTCGTAAGTGCTTCTTGGGATTGGCTCCGATGATCGATATCGCGAGGGCCTTTCTTGCCAAAAAAGGCGCCTTGTCAAACATTCCACCGATCCCTATTCCAAGTATATATGGCGGACAGGCATCGGGCCCGGCTTCTTTAACAACTTTCAGAACAAAAGATATTATTTCTTTCTCGCCTTCGGTCGGATTTAACATCTTAACGGCGCTTTTGTTTTCGCTGCCGATCCCCTTCGGGACAACGGTCATTTTAAGCTTATTTCCCTTAACAATCTCGGTGTAGATCGCCGAAGGCGTGTTCGTGCCGGTATTCGCCCTCAAAAGTGGGCTCCTCACTACGGATTTTCTCAAAAAAGTTTCTTTATACGCTTTCATTACGCCCTCATTAACGGCGTCTTTCAAGCCGCCCCCGATAATCCTGACATCCTGGCCTATTTCGATATATACGGAAACAAATCCCGTATCCTGGCAGATAGCCCTTTTTTCTTTTTTCGCGATTTCGGCGTTCTCGAGCAGGACACCCAGTATGCGTTTTGAAGTTTTATGCGTTTCTTTTTTGCGCGCTTTCTTAAGCGCCCGCAGTATATCGGGGCGCAGCAGCGTATTGGCCTTTACACAAAGTTCCCGGACCGTATTTCTGATTTTACTTACGCGTATTTTTCTCATGATATCCCGAAAACATGTTTTTTTACCGTTATATTTTTTTTCAAAAATACTTTGGCGAGTTTTGCGAAATTTTTGGTATCATCGCTCACGAAAAATTTTACGCCGCCCCGTCCGGCGTCGGCGGATAATCCGTTTTTTTCAAGAACGCGCTTTACGCTTTTCGCCACGGACGCGGAAGAGTCCACCAGCGTCACGTTTTTACCCGTAACCTTTCGTATCGTATTTTTTAAAAGCGGGTAATGCGTGCACCCGAGGATCAGCGTATCAATTTTTTTCTCCAGCACCGGGAAGAGATATCTTTTCGCTATCCTCAAGGTGATACCATCGTTAAGCCATTTATTTTCCACGAGCGAAACAAAGAGCGGGCAGGCTTTCTGGATCACAAAACAGCGTTTGCCCGCGGACTTTATTCTTTTTTTATACGCGTTACTCGATATTGTGGCTTCGGTGCCTATTACGCCTATGCGGAAGGTCTTAGTCGCTTTAAGCGCCTCTTCGGCCCCGGGTTCTATCACGCCGATAATCGGTATCCGGAAAGACGACTTGAGCGAATCCAGGCTCAAGCTAGAAGCCGTGTTGCACGCTACGATAATAAGCTTTACTTTAAACTCGAGCAGAAAATTTATTATTTCTTTTGAGAAACGCGTAACAGCCTCGCGCGATTTGTTACCGTAAGGAACCCTTGCCGTATCCCCGAAGTATATTATTTTTTCGTTCGGTAAAAGACGCGCTATTTTACTCGATACAGTTAATCCGCCGGCGCCGGAATCAAATATACCGATAGGCCTTGTATCCACTCTATTCACCGCGAAAAACCGTTGGTTCGCTCATACTCGCTCTTGTATTCCGCGATAGAACGGGAAACAGCGTTCGCTATCTTATCCCTGAAATATGTCTGTTTTAGCTTGGATTCTTCGCGCCGGTTAGTTAAAAAACCTACTTCTATAAGGACAGCCGGCATTATGGCGCCTTTTAATACGGCGAAACGGGCGCCTTTCACGCCCCTATTCCGCATACGCAGGGCATCCGATGTTATATTGCATATGGAATAAGCGAGCGCCTTTGACTGGCGGCGGTTTTCCGTAAGCTTCATGTCCCACACCGTAGTCGCCGGAGATTTTTCCCGGCTCATATCGTCTTTCTCGAATTTCAATGAAGCGTTTTCCGCCGCCGCCAGCGCCCGGGCATTATCGTCAGTGGCCTCGGAAAGGTAATATACCTCAAATCCCTTCGCGCGCCTGTATCTTGAGGCGTTGGCGTGAACGCTTATAAAAAGGTCTGCGTTTTTACGCTCGGCGATTTTCGCCCTTTTGTAAAGTGGTATAAAAATATCTTTATCCCTTGTTAAATAAACCTTTAGCCCCTTCTGTTCAAGATGCCTTTTTAACCTTTTGGAAATATCAAGAACCACGTCTTTTTCTCTGGTGCCGTATTTTCCTATCGCGCCGGGATCTTTCCCGCCGTGGCCCGGATCTATTACAACGGTCTTTATGGCGTGGAGTTTGGCCGGTAAAATAGCTTCTTTCGGTAATTCAAAAACTTTTTCCGATATAAAGGCGGCCGATTCAACCGGTATGTAAGCCGAACCGTCTCTGTATTCAACGGGGTGTTTTAAGGTTATCGCCTGGCCGTTAACAAGGATAAAGCTGGAATTAGGCCTCATGACAATCCTTGTCTCGCCTTTTTGGAGTTCAATCCTTTGGGAAACAAGGTCCCAGTCCAGGTTCAGGTTATAATAATTGGAAAATCTTAAAAGCGGTATGTATTGAACGTTGCCAAATAACGCGGGCTGGCTGTAAATCGAGGCGTCAGGAATTCTTACAAACTCGTGCTGATACGTACAGCCGGAAAGTAAAAAAACAGCGGCTATTATTAAATTTACAGCTTTTCTCATGCCCATCGTAAACCATACTATATCATAACAACGCTTAACGCTCAATAGCAAAATAGGATTCGTAAATGGGTTTACGTTGGAAAAGGCCTGTGAGGTCCATCAGGTATGGATAAAAAAGCAGGCCGGAGAATTTTCATTCAAGTCCTATTACGTGGCGAATAAAAAATTCGCACTTTGTTTCTTTTAGATGAAAGGGGCCAAAGCACGAATTGGTCGCGATGGTGGAGGTGCGGGGATTCGAACCCCGGTCCCAAGCTCTCAACCTGGAAGTGTCTACATGTTTAGTTTGGCTTTTATCTTTTTCTTCCTAACTCCGCGAAACCGGATTTAGAAAGAAGCAGCTCCTGTTAAATTTTGCTTGAAGACCCGAAGCCGGCCCCCAAGCTATCCTGTTTAGTTGACTCCGATTAGCTTACCAGGCGAAAGCTAATGGAGCTGTTCCCGTTAAAACGGGAACATGTAACGCATCCTCGGCCAAGATTGACTCGGCTTCGAGGACGGCACTGTTCGTGTCGTTTGCGTTTATTTTCGCAAGGTGTTTTAATAGGCCTCCTTGCAACCTATACATGCTGCTTCTAGACCAAAGAACTAGGTCGAAACCTTTCACCCCCAAAATTTCGCTTTAAGAAATTTTGATACTAGGGAAGTGTTGTTAATCTGACCCAATGGGAGAATTAACCACTTTTGAAGTACCCTAAAATTGCGAAGCGAAAATCGCCCCTGAGGCAGGGGAAAAATGCGGCGAGTAGGAGCATTTTCCATTGCCGAAATACCGCCGTTTTTGTCTCACTTTTTCCGCAAAGCGCGGTCAATGTCACGTTTTGATTCTCTGGCTTTTATCGCGTCGCGTTTGTCAAAGAACTTCTTGCCCTTCGCCAGGGCGATCTCCATTTTCGCGAGACCTTTTTTAAAATATATTTTCAAAGGGATTAAAGTTAACTTTTTCGCGGAAATTTTAACGAAAATATATTTTATCTGGCTTTTTTTGAGGAGTAGTTTCCTCGGCCTCTTTGAATCTACTTGATCGCGGCGGGCGAATTCGTAAGGGCTTATGTGCATATTATACAACAAAACCTCGCCTTTTTCAACCCTCGCGAAAGCGTCCTTGAGATTAACATGCCTTTTGCGGACAGACTTAATTTCGCTACCCTTAAACGCTATACCCGCTTCAAAAGTTTCCAGTATAAAGTAGTCATGGCGAGCCTGTCTGTTTGTAACAATAACATCGTCCATCACGATCTAAGCTACTTGATGTCTTCCCTTCCGGTCGCTTCCTTTATGCTTCTGTCTATGCTTTGCAAGCCCTTTCCTATGCTTTCTACGGGTTTTTCTATCGCGCCTTTTATGCCTTCGCCGCTTGCTTCAGCGGCTTTTTTACCGGATTCGGAAGCCTCGTCCCCGTGGCCGACAACCGTATAACCAACAGCCTTGGCTGTTTCAACCACGCCTTCGGCGGTACCTTTGCCAATATCCGCCGCGCCCTTGCCTGTACCTTCTACGATATCCATGGCACCCTTGCCGGTTCCCTCAACCGTTCCCCCGACCGCATCGCCTGTATCCTTAGCGGTCTTTTTCCCTGTCATAAAACACGAGGAAAGAAAAGGAACCAGCACGGCAATAAACAACACAACTAATACTTTTTTCATACCCACCCCCTTTTTTTTTACTGTTATTAAATATCTTGCCATCTATAACCTCTCCCCGAGGTTCTGCGGTACGGGACGCAGGATGGTGCGGAAGGGGGGAGTCGAACCCCCAAGAGCTTGCGCCCACTAGGTCCTGAACCTAGCGCGTCTGCCAGTTCCGCCACTTCCGCAAATTTCTACACCAATACCAATACCGGGTTTACCAAAACCCGGTATTGGTGAGGTTTCTGATTAATATGATACGATTTCAATATTATTTTTTTTTACAGTGTCTAAGAAAACTTTATCACAGAGGAACCGCTCTTCTTCGTCATCCTTTAGGTGGCAGCCTAACTCTGTTAATCCTTCTTCGAGCCCGGAAACCGCCGATATAAAATCCGCTCGCTTTAATCTGAGCGCTCGGGCGTGGCCTATGAAATGATCGTTGCGCTTGACGCCGGAACTCTTCAGCAGGCCACCGGATAAGAGACAAATAGAAGATAATAAAATATTGCGCGCTGCGGCCGGCGGGTCCTGCGCCTTACCGAGAAAACTCATTCTTTCCAGGGGGAATCTTAAAGAGTTTATATTTTCCTCTTTCATTATTTTCAGCACGTTTTTCAATATACCGGGAACCATATGCACATGCTGGTGGCTGTTTACATGCGTGATTGTGAAACCCGCGTTTTTAATCCTGGAAATTTGCCGCTTAAATTCTTCATAAATCCTGTTTTTATTGATAAGCGCAGCGAAATATTTCGCGAAGAATGCTCCGTAACTTCCGGGAAATTCAATGCCGCCCGAAAGCGCTTTAAAAGGCCCCGTAAGCGCGAGATGGGCACCGATATTCTTTATATTGTGTTTCCGGGCAAGTTCCGCGGCATGGGAAAAAGCGTTCCCCACGGCTAAAATACTTATATCTGAAATCGCGCCTAACAGAAAACATTTTATAATTCTTTCGTTTATATCTTTACTTTCGCCGTAATCATCAGCGGTTATTATGAGCTTTTTTGGCATTTGAATTTCAGCATGTCTCTTATGGTCGCCAGGATAACAGCGGGCCTCGATATGTAAGAGGCGCCTGCTTCCCTGTGCTTGAATATAACGGGATACTGCTTTATGGTAAATTTCTTTCTTATGGCCCTTACGAATATCTCAACATCCACGAATGGGCTTTTTGAAATAATGTCCATGTCGGTAAACACTTTTCTTTTATATATTTTAAATCCGGAATTTATGTCCCTTATATTCGCCTTAAATAAAAACTGTATAAGGAAATTGTAAACTTTGGACATGATCACCCGCTTAAGCGTTTCTCCTTTCCTGACCCTGCTGTAAGCTGTCACAATGTCCGCTCCCTCGAGCAGGCTAAGCGCCCCTTTTACATCATGAAAAGTTATTGGCAGGTCGGAATCGGTATATACAACAACGTCTTTGGCGGCGCGCTTGAGTCCTGCTTTCAATGCCCCTCCGAATTTCGTATTTACCTTAAGATGTTCCACTTTTACGCGCGGGTCTTTTGCCGCTATCCTATCGGCAATCGCAGCACTGTCATCCGAAGAAGCGTCATCGGCTAAAATGATCTCGTAATCTTCTGTAAGTTGTTCCGCCATCCGCGCGATCGACTTTACCGTAGACTCTATTCCGCCGGCTTCGTTATACATCGGTATAACAAAGGAAACGCTCTTAAGATTCATCTTCGGACCTCATCTTCAGGAATACACCGTCTTCGGGCATCTTATTCGTGATTATCACTTTTTTCCCAAACCGGTAAACTACATATGTCGGCTTATGATACGGTTTTTCCTTATCTTCGTAAAGCTGCCGGTGATTTTTTTCCTTAATTAGGCACCAAACCCGTTCTTTTTTATCCAGAAAATCGGTTATCACGTGGTGGGGATGAACATCGAGTACGTCTTCGATACCGGTATAGAAGGCGACCCCCCGTACATATTTGGTCTCGGCACCAATCCGTTCTCCCGGTTTAGCCAATTCCAGGAGCTTCGCCGCTTCGGCCTTACTTGATTCGTATTGCCCTATTCTTGGCAGGATAATATAAGTAAGCGGAACGGCAAAAATCACGAAAGAGATTATGAGAAAAGTGAGGGCCAGGCTGTATTTTCTCCGCAAAACTGCGCTTGAAAAAAAGAATATAGAGGCCGAAAACGCCAGGCCTGCTATCAAAGCGGGAAAAGCGGCGCTCGGATATCTTACTTTCGTTATTCCGTTTGATACAGTAGCATAATTCATCAACAGGTATGACGCTATAGCCCCCACAACCATAACCGCCGGGAGAAGAATAGCCGACACATTCATACCGATTTTCATCTTCCTGGTAAACTCCCCGCTGGAAAAAGCATCCCACATCCTGCCTGAGAGAAGCGCCAGGGCCGGGTAAGCGGGAAAAACGTAAGTCGGCAATTTTGTCCTGGATATTGAAAAAAATACGGTAATAACTAAAAACCATAAAAGAATAAAAAGATTTGTTTTTTTTATCGCCGGGGCTTTCTCTCTCAAGGATTGCCATATACCCATGGGTAAAAAAATAGTCCACGGGAGGAAACCGGCCGCGATGATCGGCGCGTAATAATAAAAAACGTCTCCTGAAGAGTGCTCGGGATGCAAGAACCTTACTATGTTATGAAAGCCGAAAAAAACATCGAGAAATTTCATGCCGTGCCCCATATACATTAGGACGTACCACGGCAACGCTATAATAAGAAAGATGACTGCCCCGCGGAAAACAGGTATTTCTTTTAATCTTCTGAACTCTCCGGTAAAAAGCAGATAAAGTATTATCACCGCTGCGGGCAAAAGAAACCCAACCGGCCCTTTTGTTAAAACAGCCAGACCCAGACAGGCCGCCGACAGGAGATACCATTTTGTTTTACCGTATTCTGAAAGATACGCGTAAAAGAAAAATAAAAACGCGTAAAGCGTGGTAACGCCGAGCAGTATATCGGTAACGCACCCCCTGGACAGAACAAGATATTGGACACACGTCGCGAGGACAATTCCCGCAAGAAAACCGGTTTTTCTGTTTACAAGCGCGCTTCCGAGCAAATAAACACCTATGACACCAAAAACGCCGGCGGCGGCTGACGGAAATCTCGCCGAGAATTCATTCACGCCAAACATCTTGAAACTGGCCATAACCAGCCAGTAATAAAGCGGCGGTTTTTCAAACTGCGGCTTACCGAATATGTAGGGCGTGAGTATCTCGCCCCTGTCCAGCATTTCTTTGGCAGTTTCGGCATAAAACGTTTCATCAGGGTCCGTAAGCGGCATTGCCCCCAGGCCCACGAGAAAAAGAAACGCGCTGAAAAGGGCCAGTATAATTACCGAAGTACCTGTTCGCATCTTTTTCTTATTTTAGCGTAAACCCATGAAGCGGCGACAAGTTTAAAAACAGCGCCGGGGATAAATGGGATCACTCCCGCGAGAAACGCTTTCGCTAAATTTAATTTATAACCGGCCATGAGCCATGTAACGCCGCAGGCATAAATCGTAAGAAGCCCGATAAGCATCGCGAAAAAAACATATGGGAAACTATCACGGCCGCGATTTTTTTCGAAAAGCGCGCCGATAACAATAGAAGCCGTAATAAATCCAACCAGGTACCCGCCCGTCGGTCCGGCAAGATGCGTGATTCCCGCGGCGTAACCCTGGAAAAGCGGTAATCCCAAAACGCCGAGCCCTACATAACCCGCCTGCGCAAAGCTGCCAAGCCCGCGTCCAAGTACGGCCCCACATAAAAGCACGAAAAAAGTCTGAAGTGTCACGGGTATGGGGGTAAAAGGCAGTGGAATCCTGACATACGCCCCGAGGGCCGTCATTAAAACGAAACTTACGACAAATATCGCCCTCACAGCCGCTTTGCCGGTTATTACCTCCTTAGCATTTGATATTGAGCTTATAGTATTCATATACCCTCCTTGATTAGTACAATAAAGAGTACTACAAAACCTTTCTTTTGTCAATTCTCCGTTTTCAGCCGTCGCGCCAAAACAGCCGAATTATGTGTGTTAAAACTTTAAACTGGCGCCTCCAAAAACGGCTAAACCGGGCATCTTAATATCGCCCTGCTCACAATATTCGGTATTAAATACGTTGGAAATCTTCACAAAAAGGTTCATTTTGCCTTTTTTCAACTCAACGTCTTTGTAAGTCACCAGGTCCAGGAGAAAATACTTTTCGCGCCCTATGCGTTTTCTGAAGGCAAGATTTATTTCTTCGGTAATGCCGAATGGAAAGGCGCACTCGAATGTCGCTGTCAGGTTGTGCTTCAGGTATTCCAGGACATATTTTGAAACTATTCCTTTTCTGTCGGGGCTTTCAAGAAAAGCATATCTTAAAATTATGCTTTTTACAAAATTCCACCTGTCCCACTGCTGCAGTGGAATACCTGTCCCACTGCTGCAGTGGGACAGGTTCGCGAATTTGAGCTTAAGGCGGCTTTCCGCGCCATACATGTCAAATTCTCCTATATTTTCCGCCTGCCAGACGCGCGAAGGCGTTTTTCTTGTCCAGTCTATAACTTTTTTAGTATTTCTCAAAAATACCGTAGCGGAGATTAAAACGGATGTGTCTTCGCCCTCGTAATTGAAACCCGCTTCATAATTCCACGCTGTCTCGGGTCTCAAACCGGGATTCCCCTTATTCGCGGAAGTTGAGTAATACAGCTCCGTAAACGTAGGTACGCGAAATGATTCAGCGGCTCCGGCGCGAATAGAAAATCCCGGAAAGAGTTCATATCCCAGATTAACTGATGGTGAAAAATGCGTTTTAAAAGTTGAATAATAGTCGATTCGTGCGCTCGCGTTTAAAAACAGATTGGCTAATCTATTCTCGTATTCGAGAAACGCGCCGCTTTTTACCCGGCAATGCCTGCCCATGCTTGTACTTGATATTTTTTCGTTTCCGATAAGCCCGCCGAAAGCAACGGTTCCGAACCCGGTCACAACCTGTGAATTTATTTCCCCTCCGCACATGCCGGTGGTATGGTCATTCCTTGAAAAACCCTTCCTATTTCGGTCAAGTATAAATTTATCCTGAAGCCGTTTCCAGTAAAAAACCGGTTTTATCAATACGGCGTCTTTTTTAATTTCCGCGTCGGCGATTAAAAGGCCCGTATTGACGCTTTCTTCCTCGTTTGGATATAGATCCGAATAAAAACTGTCCGCGCCGAATTTTTTCGTAAGATATCCCAAAAAACAACCGAGTTCCACATCATCAAAAGTTAATTCACTGACCGAGGACGCCGTCAACATGTCAAATTCCGTTTCGGGGGCAAAACCGGTGCTTCTCTCCCATTCCACGGAATTTCTTGTTTTAAGTAAACCGGTCGGAATATTCAAAGATGCGCTTCCTGAATAATAATCCCACCGTCCGGTAGTTGAAGAACCAAAAATATAAAATTCATCGTCCGGTTTTTTGGGAATAATATTAACGGCGCCGCCAAGGGCGCCGGAACCATAAACACTGGAGGCAGGGCCATAGGTTACATCCACTCTTTCCGTATCGTGCATTGTAAGCGGTATATCCATGTTGTGATGCCCGGTTTTCGGGTCATTTATGCTTACGCCATTAATCAATACAAGGTTTTCCTCAAAAGGCGCTCCCCTTATGCTGATATCCGACTGAATGCCGTAAGGACCCCTTGTCCTTACATCCGTAAGCGAAAAATCGCTTAAGACCGAGGCAACAGAAAAACGTGATAGTTCCTCATCTTCATTGAGAATAATAGAATTCTCGCTTCGGACAGGTATTTTTCTGTTTTCACCGGAATAGATTCTGGTGGATGTGATTACAAGAGGTTTTAATTTTATGCTTTGATCCGCGAAACAAACGGAAGAAATCAGAAGAAACAGCGTTGGAATGTAAACCGCTGTTTTGTAAAAGGTTAACAATTGTCCCAAAAAAAATCTATTTTTTAACCGCATTTCTATAAAGACCGATAAGTTTTGTTGTAATAGGGCCGGGCGCGCCTTTTTTTAGAATATATTTTCCGATTTTTGCAACCGGTACAATCTCGGCAAGCGAATTAGTAAGAAACATTTCGTCGGCGCGATATAAAAAACTTTTTTTTACGTTGATTTGTTGTATTTTTGTTTTCAAAAATTTTCCGGCAATGCGGATAACCTCTTCCCTTGTTATGCCCGGCAGTATACCACAGCGGAGCGAAGGTGTATATATCTTTCCGTCTTTTACCAGAAAAACGTTAGAACTCGTGGCCTCGCTTAATATACCGTCGGAATTTAAAAGCATCATATCGTCAAATCCGTTTTTTACGGCTTTCCGGCGCCATAAAATATTCGAGAGGTAATTCAGTGTTTTGTATTTTAACAGTGAGTGGCCCGCGTCGGATCCCGGCCCGGAAACAGATACGCTGATTCCCTTTTTGTAAACATTCTCTGGAAGGGGCTTATATTTTAGCGCGTAAATCACAAGAAAACCCCGTGTTTTACCGCGCGGCGTCAATAGCCCCTCCGCTCCGGGTCGCGTTACAATTACTTTTATATATGCGCTGCCAAATAATTTATTTTTCTTAAGCAACAGGTATATTTTTTTTTCTATATCTTTTTTTGAGACGCCCGGTATGATGTCAAGGGCTTTTAATGATCTAAAAAGACGGGAAATATGTTTTTCCAGACGGAATACGGATCCATTGTAAGACCGCATGGTCTCAAAAACGCCCTCGCCGTAAAGAAATCCGCGGTCCAGGACCGGAATTCCGGCTTTATTTGAAGGAACAAATTTTTTGTTCAAATAAACTACGTTCATATAAAATTGCCTCTATCAACGCCTTTGCTTTGTGAAGCGTTTCCTCATATTCCTTATTTGGGTCGGAATCGTAAACTATGCCTCCCCCGACATGAAAATATGCATTCTTTCCCTTTATAATAAATGTCCTTATCACAATAGATGTATCCATGTTGCCGTCAAATCCGATATAACCTATAGCGCCGGTGTAAACCGAGCGCTTAACCGGCTCAAGTTCCTCTATAATTTCCATGGACCGTATCTTCGGGGCCCCGGTTATGGACCCTCCTGGGAAACAGTTTATAAGGCAATCTACGGCTGAAATGCCTTCGCGCAGCTTTCCGCAAATCGTTGAAACAAGGTGAAAAACGGTCGCGTATTTTTCACAGGCCATAAACTCTGAAACGCGCACGCTTGCGTATTCACAAATCCTGCCGAGATCATTGCGCTCAAGATCTATGATCATGAGGTTCTCGGCCCGGTCTTTCGCGCTTGAAATAAGTTCGTTTTTAAGCCTCGCGTCTTCCGATGAGTTTATGCCGCGCGGCCTCGTCCCTTTTATCGGCCGTGTCTCTATATAACGGCCTTCTTTTTTCATAAACCTTTCGGGCGAGGCGCTTGCTATTTTTATATCGCCGAAATCAAGAAAACAGGCAAAAGGCGCTGGATTAATAGCCCTGAGTATCCTGTAGGTGTCAAACGGGTCATTTTCTAAAACGACCTTAAACCTCTGGGAAAGATTGACCTGATATATATCTCCGGCTCTTATATAATCTTTTGCCTTGTTTACCGCTTTTGCGTATGTATCTTTCGTGAAGTTGGATTGGATACCCGCCTCACTACCGGCTATGCCAAGCACCTCACCTCGTGCTTCACCACTCGTTCTACCCGTTCCACTGACGCAGTGGAACGGGTAGAACGAGTGGTTCCGTTCCACTGACGCAGTGGAACGGGTTCGGGTTTGGAAGTTTGCTGACGCGATTCGATCCTTCAATCCTTTGAGCCGCGCCTTTTGCCTTAAGGCCCTGCGGCGGCCATTTTCCGGAAACCCCGTCGACACAGCATGATATTCCCCTCTTGAATGGTTGAAAGCCAAAATAGCATCGTAAAAGCAAAAAATACAATCCGGTATATCAACATCAGAGAAAGCGCGCTCGGATAAAGATTCATTAAAATGTTTAAGATCATAGGAAAAGTAACCGAGGCCGCCGCCGGTAAACGGAATTTCGGAGTTTCCGGGCTTCATTTTAAACCTTGCAAACAGGGTCTTCAGGGCAAAAAAAGGATTCCCCCTCAACTTTTCTTTTCGGGTTATCCAATCAAGCGTAATACGGTCTTTTTTTGATTTAAAAATAAGGAAAGGTTCTATGCCGATAAAAGAAAACTTGCCGAGGGCGCCTCCACTCAATGCGCTGTCAAGAAAAAAACTATACGGGAGATCACGCAGGCCGGCATAAACATTAAGAGGCGGAATTTTTAGATCCAGTTTTTCGACTTTAAACCCGCGCACCATAGCTCAAATGTCCATGGCTTATCAAAGTTTTACTTTCATCGCCCGCGACGGACAGCCTTTTACGCAAAGTTCGCAGGCAATGCATTTATCGGGGTCAAAAATCACTTTCATGCTTTTTTTGTCCATATAAAGCGCCGCGGTCGGGCATATGGTAATACACGCCCCGCAATGGGTACAGCGCTCCTCGTCTCTGGTCACGTCCTGGCTCAGGGGCTGAACATGAACGCCGATGTTTTTCAGGTATTTCATGCATTCGGCGTATTTTTCTTTTTTCCCGTCTAACTCAATTACAAGCTCCCCTTCCTCTTTCGGCGTGACCCGAGCCCTCAGGATATTGAAAGCAAGGTCAAAATCCTTAACAATCTTATAAACAATGGGCTTATCAACCAGTTTCGGGGGAAATTTCAGAACAATTTTTTTTGATATCATTTAGCACCGCCTTGAGTAAGCTCAATATCCCCAATGCTACCTATCCTATCCTTATATATTACCACACATCCCGTTACGCCTTCAATGCTTTTTGCGAAATCCAGGGCCCTATTTATATCAGGGGCGGTTTTTACCATATTACAAACTGCCGTCGCCGAGGCGTCGGCAAGCGAACCATCGGGCGATATGACCGTAACGGCATCGGCATTCCCTAAACTTAGAGAATGCCCAACGGTTCCGCTTGAAGTTGAAATACCTTTCGGCCCCTTATCCGGCTTCAACTTTATCGCGACCCTGCCGCTCAAAATCGAATCGCCCGCGTATATACCGATTTTTCTCTCCCTGTCTGTCTTTATGAAAATATCCCCTCCGTTTTCCAGTATAACCTGATTGCTGTATTTCAAAAGGCCCTTTCCCGCGAATTCGCTTATCGCGCCCGCTACGGCCGCCATCGGCCCTACACCGGCCGCGCGCGAGGCGGACAGCATCGCTTTTATTATTTCCGCCGCTTTTTCGTCCGGCGGCATAGGTTTCAGGGTTTTTCGGAATTCGGGATTTACTTTTATGTAATCCTCGATATCACCCCTGTAGCGCCGCACAAGATCTTCGGCTTTGCTTTTTAAATCCATATCGGCCGAAACAAGTATATCGGTTTCTTTTTCGCGCACCGTGAAATTCACAAGGCCGGAAGCGGCCCATCTGCGGTAAAACTTGAATCGTTCCATATGTTGTTTGAAGTTTTTTAGAATATAAAAACGGCCGCGGATATTACCGTCGTATAGTTACCGTCGGGGCTTACGACGGCTGATTGGGTAATATTGGTGGTACGGACTATTTTATCGCTTATCCGGAATTCCTCTTTTTTCTTGCCCCATTCCTTGTCTTCCTCATAGTCTATGCCAAGCGTCGAGGCAAGCATTGAAACCGCCAGGTCTTCGGAAAAATCACCGGCTACTTTTTCGGTTTCACCGAAGGCGTGGTGTTCGCTCAGGTATCCGTAGGCAGTCGGGTCCGCGGGCTTGGCCAGGCCTATGGAAGAGGCTATCAGCCTGTGAGGCTCACTCGAGGAACAGCGCGCCATTACGACAAATGTCAGCATTCCCCCAACAAGTTCTTTTATCCCTTCATTTTTCGATATGATTTTGCAATCCGGGGGCAAAATACTTGAAACGGCGACAAGATTGCATTTTTCTATGCCGGCATCCCTTAAAGCAAGCTCAAAACTGCGCAATTCCGTCCTGTGTGTTCCAACGCCTTTGGTTAAAAACATTTTTTTGGGAACAAGCAGCCGCTTTCTTGAGACAAGTAACATTTATTTCCTCCCGTTAAAAAAAACATATCCCAGGAGCCGGTAAATAAGTTTCGCGGCAAGAAAATCAGGCGCCGCCAGGCCGTCCCTTGGAGATAATTCTACCACGTCAAACCCTATCACTTTTTTTTCTTTCGCTACTATTTTTAACAAATCCATAAACTCATACCAGCCCAGTCCGCCCGGTTCCGGCGTTCCCACCGAAGGCATCATGGAAGGATCGAGCACATCAAGGTCGATTGTTATGTATACCGTATCTGTCAGGGACCTGGCCACTTCCTTTTTCCAATCATGCGAGCGGAGAATATCGTGGACGCTTATAACTTTCAGGTCAGCGGGCGCTGTATCAAGAAATTCCTTTTCCTTATGGCTCAAGCTTCGCACCCCGACCTCTACAAGCGGGCATATTTTATGTATTCTTCTCGCGGTGCAGGCGTGATTGTATTTTGACCCCCTGTACTCATCCCGGAGATCGCAGTGCGCGTCAAAAAAAAGCACCGAAAGATCCTTAAAGCTTTCTTTGGCTGCGCGGACCGCCCCAACGGTTACCGAGTGCTCGCCGCCTAAAACAACCGGAAATTTCCCAGCCTGCAAAACTTCGCTGATAGCGTCTTTCACCCTGCCTATGGCTTTTTCCGGCGGCGCGGAAAGGTCAAATTCAAGCGGGGGGCATGTATAAATACCTATTTTACAGGTTTCGGTCTGTAGTTCATCATCAAAACTTTCCATATTCACAGACGCGTCAATAATAGCGGCCGGGCCCTTCCTGGCGCCCTTAACATAAGTAACAGTCCCCTCATACGGCGCCTGAACAATGCACGCCTTCGATTTTTTAAGGCCGGCATAATCGCTGCTTATACCTCCGAAACGCTTTTCCAGGATTACTTCTTCCATTTTTATTATCTTTCGTTAAAACTATATCACCTTTTTGTAAGAAATACAAGCGGCTTCGCGATTTTTTTAACCTTGACAAAAAAAGATACATTTGATATAAAAAATTATGAAGAAATTTCGCGAAAGCGAAAAAATGGACGATCTTCTGAATAAGGAAATCATAGATACTTTTTTCAAAAAAAGTTCTTCCGGTGTTCTTCAAAAGAAAAAATCCAGAAAAAAAAATCTTTTGGCGGTTTTTGCCGCGCTGGCAATTCTAGTGCCGGTTCTGATAATTGCCGTGATTTGTTTTAAAGGCATCCTGTCAAAAACCCCTGCCCGTCCGCAAACTCTTTACCGGCCGGAATACATCATGAAAAATGGTAAAATAAATTATTTCAAAACCGAGAAAATATATTTCGACGGAGACGCGGTTGAAAAAAGCGCTATCCTGGGTTTCAGCGCTAAATTGGCGAATCGCGCTACTTCCGGCAACGCCTCGTTGACAATGATATTTAAAAAACCTTCCGATCTTACCGAAAAATTTCTTTCCCTTTCCGGAAAAACCGCTAACGGTAAAAAAAATGTCGCCATAATATTAAAAGACGCCGATAATCGTTTTTTGGAATTTTCCGGTATTGACTTTTTGCCGGACTGGGATTTAAAACATATTTATTTTAATAATGCGAAAAATAATTTCAATCTGAAAATGGTAAAGGAATTAAAAATCGCTTTCGGATTACGTGATACGGGAAACACGCCGGGCACGGTAATATATATAAGGGATATTATAATTTCATCGCGCGAAGGCGCCTGATTCTTTCTTCGATCGGCGGGTGCGTGGAGAAAAGATTCGCGATAAAACTCGCTCGCAACGGATTTACTATAAATAAGTGCGCCGTTTGCGTCGGGGCCCGCATCGGAGCCGATTTTACCCCCTGCTCAAGCCGCTTCAAGGCATTCGCCAGGCCTGCCGGGTTTTTCGCGAAATACGCGCCTTGCCTGTCAGCGGCGTATTCTCTTGAACGTGATATAGCGAGTTGAACGACAAGCGCCGCGATAGGCGCGAGTATCGAAATAGCTATCAGAGAGATAAGGCTGCCTGACGCTCTTTTATCACGTGAATAACCGCCAAATATAGCCGCCCATCTGGCCATAGAAGCGAGCACCATGACGGCGCCGGCTATCGTGGCGGTGGCCGTCATGATAAGTGTATCCCTGTTTTTCACGTGCGCCAGTTCATGCGCCAGAACCCCTCTAAGTTCATCCTCATTCAGCAGCTCTAAAAGCCCTTTCGTCACACAGACAACCGCTTTTTGCGGATTTCTCCCTGTGGCAAAAGCGTTCGGGGATTTGTTCTCAACCATATATATCCTGGGCATCGGAAGCCCCGCGGAATCGGTAAGTTCTTTCACGAGATTGTAAAGGTGATGAAATTGTCTTTCGGGAAGTTCTTTTGCATTATAAATCTTAAGAACGATCTTGTCGCTATGCCAGTAGCTTACGCCGTTTAATATTAAAGCAAAAACAAAAGCGATTAATGCCCCTCGCGCGCCGCCGAACAGCGAACCTATCCAGACCAGAAGCAAAGTTAATATAAGCAGCAAAAGCCCGGTTTTAATGTAATTCATAATTGACACGATACCATTTTATAACAACCACAATCCGGTTTCCTATTTTTCCCGGCGTTGCTCTCTTCGTCTTTCTTCCTGCCTTTCCTCTTTTCGCCTTTTTTCTTTCCGTCTTTCTTCTCTCCGCCTTTCAACCTGTTTACGGATATCATATGCCCTGTCTTCCGAAATGCTAAAGGTCATTATAATGAAAATAGCGGCGACGGAGCCCACGATCGGGATACCGATATCAAAGAGCCTCATGTATAATAAGGCCTTAGCTGTTTGATTGGCTCCTAAAGCTACATCGAATCCGCTCGCGTTTAGAAGCAATCCGGCGGCGAGCGATGAAACCGCTAGCCCCAATTTCACCATCCACCAGTAAACAGCGCCAAACATGCCTTCCCTGCGCGTACCGGTTTGAAGTTCATCAAAATCACAAACGTCGGCTACCATGGAACTGACCAATGTGAACAGCGATCCCAGGCCAAACGCTATGAAAGGAGCGGCGATCAGCAGTAAATACGGGTGATCGGGATTGTAACCTATCCATTTCAGGGCGTAACCTACGATCGAAATTGAAATGGTGGTTAAAAATGCCTTCCGCTTTCCGATCTTTGTGGAAAGCCATGTGGCAAGAAAAATAACACAGAAAGTACAAATAGAACTGACCGTTCCGAACCAACCGAGTAATATTCCGCCTTTTGAATAATCACCTCCGTAAATGTAGAAGAAAATAACATATGCGGTGAAAGCGGAAGCGAGCATAAATCCGTTGAAAATCAAAAAAGTTGCCGCGCAAAGCTTAACGAACGGGCGGCATTTAAACGTAATCGCAAAACCTTTAAAGAAATCTTTAGCGACATTCAAAGGGCCTTTGCCCCTTTCGGGCCTCGGTAAGTCAGCGAAGTGTTCTCTGTTGAAAATAGCCGGAAGCACGCCGCCGATTATGATAAAACCGCCGATGAATAGCGCCAGTATTCGCGCCCCGTGAACAATATCCGTGAACATGTTCTTGTTGTCCATGATTTTAAAGAACCAGGGAGCGATCAACCAGGCAAATTGAGCGACAAAGTTGCTGACGCCCTGCAATCGTGTCCGCTCATGATAATCAGGAGTCATTTCATATCCGAGAGCTATCCATGGAATTGAATAAAAGGTGAATCCGATAAAAAAGAGGCATTGGAAACCCAGAAAATACCAAAAATAGAAACTATCACTCTGCCCCTTATACAGTTGGAACATAAAAGCGTATAAAATTCCCGCGGAAAGAGCCCCAACAAATATAACCGGCCTGCGGCGCCCCCATCGGGTCCGGATATTGTCGGAAACATAACCGGTAATAGGATCTGTTATGGCATCCAAAATACGGGGAATGAATCCGATAAGGCCAACTAAAGCGGGATTTATGCCTAATCCGAGGTTCAAAATAATAACCATCGCCCCGAGGGCGGCGGCCTGGATATTATTAACAAGTCCTCCTATGCTGTATACGGCTTTTTGAAAAACAGAAATGCGGTCTTTGGGGGCCGTGACATGGTGCTGCGGCTGAACCTTTGCTTCTTCCATTAATTACCTTTCTGCCAGGTTAAAAAACCTCATTACGATTATACCTTCATTGCGCGCAATGAACACGATAATATCATAAAAACCACATAAGTCAACCAAAAACAGGCATTGTCGGACTTTCGAAAATGAGGCAGGTTCTCTTACGGAATCGGGGCTATCAGCGCAAATAAGAAATTATTACGGCCGGAGGCTTCGAGCGAGCGTTTTTTTAATTCTACTTTTTAAGCCAGTCGAGCCATTTACTTTTCCCGCTTTTCAGTTCATCGTAGTAATTAAGCCCGCCTTTCAACTCGTTGTAGTAGGTAAATCCGCTGGTGTCTCTTCTCGCGGCCGACCCTTCC
>Ga0180432_10003240_pt1 | contig 23549 bp, 20 predicted proteins | sample SS_ome_10_FD_132414 | JGI IMG/M metagenome (GOLD analysis project Ga0180432, IMG submission 132414) | Hypersaline lake sediment archaeal communities from the Salton Sea, California, USA - SS_1_MS_2 metaG | ecosystem: Environmental > Aquatic > Non-marine Saline and Alkaline > Hypersaline >... | reverse complement strand
GAAAATCCCCATAAAAGGGGATTAAGGGAAAAGAAAACCCCTAAATGTAACTAAAAAGTCAGTTTAATACCGAAGATCTGAACTGAAAATTAGGTTTCGTAAACTTGATCAGAGGTTCCCTAAGTCTTTTCCCGTTCACCCTGAGCTTGTCGAAGGGGGAACATAATAGAGGGCTTTTCTCGTTTGAAGTCGTGTATTGAGCTTGATGAGGGACTCAGGACGAGAGGAGCAAATTGTATTCTCGAAATAAAGGGGGTCGGTTATGAAATGCGACCTTGCGGTTCTCCCCGGCGACGGGGTTGGGCCTGAAGTAGTGTCTGAGGCGGTCAGGGTGCTGGAGGCTGTAGGCCGCAGGTCGGGACATGATTTCGTGCTGCACTATGGTGATGTAGGGGGAGCATCCATAGACAAGCACGGCGTTTCACTGACAAAAGATACCCTGAAGATGTGCAGGCGATGCCATGCGGTGCTTCTGGGGGCTGTTGGAGGGCCTAAGTGGGATGATCCCCTGGCCAGTGTACACCCCGAGGATGGACTTCTCGAACTGCGTAAATCGCTGCGTCTGTTTGCGAACCTGCGCCCGGTCAAAGTGCTGCCGATGCTAGTTGACTCGACTACGTTGAAGCCCGATGTCATAAGGGGTGTAGACATGCTCGTGGTGCGAGAGCTCACAGGTGGGCTTTACTTCGGCAGACCTAAGCGCCAGTGGCGAACAAGCCGGGGCCGGCGAGCAGTGGACAGCATGTCATATTCCGAAACGGAGATTGAGCGTATTGTCCGGGTCGGCTTCGAGCTGGCACGTATGCGGCGAAATAAACTTACATCAGTGGATAAGGCCAACGTTCTCGAATCATCGAGGCTGTGGCGTCAGATCGCCATCGAATTGTCGTCCCAGTATCCCGATGTCGAGCTTGAGCATCAACTGGTGGATGCCTGCGCTATGCGGCTCATACAGAGCCCGGTTCAATTCGATGTTATTGTGACCGAGAATACGTTCGGCGACATACTTACCGATGAGGCCTCGATGCTGGCGGGCTCGCTGGGAATGCTGCCCTCGGCCAGTATCGCGGACATACCGCAGGCAGGAAGATTGATATTCGGTCTGTACGAGCCGATTCACGGCAGTTCGCCGCGCCGCGCGGGGCAGAATATGGCCAACCCCATAGCGACTATTCTAAGCTGCGCCATGATGATGCGCTATTCCCTGGGGCTGGCAGCGGAGGCGGACGAGGTTGAGAGGGCCGTCAACAGCGTGCTGGAGGACGGCTACCGTACCTACGATATAATGAGCGAGGGGATGAAGAAGGTAGGAACAAAAGAGATGGGCGAGCTCATTGCGAGTAAGGTGGCTTGAGGTGTTCATTGAGCGTGTCGCCCATCTGGGGATAAGGTTACAATTAAGACAACGCTAAGGATTCTCAGTTACTACACGATCGCTGTTCTAATATTCACAGTGGTTATGCCCTTGCTCACGCTTTTTGGGTATGAAAGCGTCCCCTGGCCGGTGATTTTGGTGATTTTGGCCTGCATACCGGTCATTGTCCTTGTGGTCATAGTGCTGGGTGAAACTGGAGGTAGGGTCAGGAGAACTGCACTTTGGAGTTGTGCAGGCTACACTGCTGTTGTATTGCTGGTTTACGTTGGCTTTCAATTTACGCCGCCCATCGATCCGTTCGGGGTTATAAGTGCTCTGATATACATACCAGTTGTCGTCTTTGCCGGGCTGGTTCTGGTTACTCTGAAAAAAGGCATCGCATGAGTGCTGCCTGGCCATTTCTTCACGCGCATTTCTCTAAGGCAGATTCCCCCATTTTTAGTCATAGAGGACATACATCACATCTCCAGCCTTAGATTCGCTTCTGCCGGGCAAGTACATCCGCTTGACTTGAGCGCCTCCCCTATAGTAACATTTTGTGGGTCGTGCTAGATGGGGAGCCAGCGGTGCCCTGAACCCGCAATCCGCTATAGCGGGATCGAATTCCTGCTCGAGGTCTTACACTTTCCGGGACTGTTCTTTGACCATTGGTGATGAGCACTGGGTCCTGCGCGGCAGTACACTATGAACCCCGTCAGATCCGGGAGGAAGCAGCGGTAAATAGCAGTTTCTGGGTGCCGCAGGTACACCTGGTGGGAGCCTGTGGCAGGGATAAGCCGTTAGGGGTGGATCGACAGCGGGTGCACGACCTAATTAAATGTAAAGGTTTTATGCTCGCGTACCAGATCAGTAAATTATACCGTATCACATCGGGTTCTAAATATCACTATATTCTAGGAGGTTAAATCGATGGATCTGGGTCTCGAAGGTAAGACTGTAATCGTTACCGGAGGCGGTGCTAATATCGGCCGTGGTATAACCATGGCGTTTGTCAGGGAGAAGGCGAACGTAGTTATTGCCGATATCGATGAAGAGCAGGGACAGAAGGTAGTCGGTGAGTGTGAGGGTCTGGGTGGAAAGGTCATCGCCGTAAAGACGGATGTAACAGATTATGCTTCCGTCGAAGCGATGGTGAAAAAGGCTCTGGAGACGTTTGGAAGTGTAGATGTTCTGGTCAATAATGCGGGCTATGTGTCTAATAAGCTGTTCATGAAAAAGCCGATCGAGGAGTATGACAAGGAGATCAGGATCAACTACATTGGCGTTGTCAATTGCACCAGGGCCGTACTGGACCATATGACTGAGAGAAAGGCCGGCAGGATAGTTAACATCGCTTCAGATTCCGGCAGGGTAGGCGAGCCAAGAGAGGCTGTCTATTCAGGCACAAAGGGAGCTATCATTGCTTTCGGGAAAGCGATCGCCAAGGAGATGGGTAGATTCTGGATAACTGTAAATGCTATCTGCCCCGGTGCTAATATACCTCAGCAGCCGGGCACTGCGGGCAAACACAGCATGTGGGCCGGCGATATAACGGTGGAGATGATTCCGCCCGAAACGAAGGAGAGGATACTCAGCCAGTATCCCCTTCAGAGAATGGGGACCCCGGATGATGTGGCCTATGCCGCATTATTCTTTGCGTCGGAAGGGGCGAATTACATCACAGGTCAGACCCTGAGCGTGAGCGGCGGTTTCAGCATGATCTAAGAACTCTGTCTAAGGTGAGGTCTAATCAGCCTTAAAACCTGTAAAAAGGAGAATAAGTAAGAGTGGAAGATATCAGGCCTATAGACATCATGAACTATCCCTTCTGGAATCCCACTGCTTGGACAGGCAGGGAGTTCCAGATACTGGCAGCCACCATGATGAGGTCACATACTGATCCTGAAGCCGGGCACAGGCAGAATATACTGCTGGACACAATGAAGAATCCGGCGGCCCCGTTGCCTGTTCCCATACCTACGACCGAGGAATTCGTGGCTCAAATGGATGAATTTGGCTATGACAAGATTTTCATTCCTGCGATTAAGATGTGGTCTCACTGGGATAAAAAGCTGATCTGGGACTATAAGCCTGAAGAGGTATACGAGCAGGTGAAGGATTACCCTGACAGGCTGATTGTAACTGTCGGTTACAACCCCTATCGGATCGAGGAAAGCCTGGAGGAGATAGAGAGAGGTGTCAAAGAGTACGGGGCAAAGTATTGCTATTTCCACTCTCTTACCTTCGGCCTTCCCCTCAACGATAAACGGCTTTACCCCTGCTATGCCAAGTGCAGCGAGCTCGGTATACCCGTTGGGATGCAAACCGGACACGCTGCGGAGCTGTTCCCCAGCTGGCCGGGATATCCCATGTACCTCGACGAAGTGGCTCTGGACTTCCCCGGGCTTACTATTATAGGTTCCCATACCGGCTGGCCCTGGGTTAACGAACTGGTATGCATGGCCTGGAAGCATCCCAACCTGTACTGTGACTGTTCAGCCTGGATGCCTAAACTTCTGCCCAAACTCCATCCGCAGTTGCTAGTCTTCATGCAGTTCTGGGCGGGTCAGGAGAAAACTCTCTTTGGCACCAACGGTATGGGGTTCAAAGCTTTCAAGGAGCAGTTCCTGGAGTTACCTCTCAGCGATGAGGCTAAGAGGATGATCATGCGTGAAAACGCGATCAGGGTCTTTAACCTATAGGGCAGGGGGCTCAAGCCCATTCATAATAGTTAAGATATTTGGGAACAGTTGGCTGCGTTTCTGCGGGGCTGCTGTTCCCAAAATTTTCTTTAGAGAGAGCCTGACGGGGGGGGATGGTTTGAAGGCGCGTAACGCGGAAGCAAAGAGGGGGCGAATAGGAATAACAAGAAGTAGGGGCGTTTCGCGAAACGCCCCTACACAGGAATCGCCCCTTAACCTGGCAAAGAGGCAGTTGCGCCTGCTCAATATCAGGGCTTCTAAGGGACTTGGCCAGCACTTCCTGATAGACAGAGATGTACTGGAGAAGATAGTTGAAGCGGCTGAGCTTAATCCTGATGACACTGTGGTGGAGGTGGGGCCGGGGTTGGGTATACTTACCGGGGAACTGGCAGGTATGGCGGGCAGGGTCATCGCCGTCGAAGTTGACGCGAAGCTTGCTTCTGCATTGGAAAAAAGCTTCGCTCAAATGCCGCAGGTCAGTGTGTTGAATGCCAACGTGCTCGAAATGAAACCCGGGGAAATTCTTGGCAGACATGGAATGACTGCGGACTTTTCCGGGAACTATAAGGTTGTTGCCAATCTTCCCTACTATATAGCCTCACCTATACTGCGCCACTTTCTGGAGGCTTCGCCCAAGCCCGGCTTGATGGTGGTCATGGTTCAGAAAGAGGTCGGGCAAAGTATAGTCGCCCAGCCCGGTGAGATGAGCATGCTGGGAGTCAGCGTCCAACTATACGGCAAGCCCTCAATTGTTGACTATGTACCCGCGGGTAGCTTCTACCCCCGGCCGAAGGTTGACTCAGCTATTATAGGTATCGATGTCTATCCGAGACCGGCGGTGAATGTGGAGGACGTCTCCGGATTCTTCGAAGTTGTGAGAGCCGGATTCAGCGCGCCCAGAAAGCAATTGCGGAACTCTCTGGGACTGGGGCTGCAACTTGAAACGCAGGTGGTAATCGAGCTTTTAGAAGAGGCTGAAATAACCCCGCAGCGCCGCCCGCAGACTCTATCTCTTGAAGAATGGGCTCAAGTGTATCGCGCGTTTGCTGGAAGAGGTAAGCGATGAGTTTAACCATACGTGCGTTCGCTAAAATAAACCTGACGCTGGAGGCTTTAGCCAAACGTGACGATGGTTATCATGAAGTAGCTACTGTGCTTCAGACAATAAGCCTGGCTGATACTCTTTCTATTGAGACCGGTGATACGCTTGAATTTAGCTGCAGCGTTCCGGGTCTTCAGTCGGGCGATAACCTGGTGCTGAGGGCGGCTAAAATGCTGCGAGAGGCAGCAGGATGCGCTAGAGGAGCTCATATTAAGCTCACCAAGGGTATTCCTATAGCTGCGGGATTAGGGTCTGGCGCGACGGATGCTGCCGCTGCCCTGGTTGGCCTGAATCGCCTCTGGGAAACGAACCTGCCCCCACAGAGGTTATCGGAGATCGCTGCAGGCCTGGGTTCAGATGTCGCATCTTTTATCTATGGGGGTACCGTTCTGGCAAAGGGACGCGGAGAGAAAGTAGCATACCTGCCGCCTCTGCAGGAGACGTGGCTGGTATTGCTTATGCCGCAAATTGACACCATTCCCAACAAAACGGCACAACTCTATGCGAAGCTAGATCCCTCCCATTTCACTTCAGGACAGTTCACAGAGCGTCTGGTAAACCATTTGTATGAAGGGGCAAGTATCAACGCCTCATTGCTATATAACGTGTTTGAGCAGGTCGCCTTCGACTTCTTTGCGGGCCTTTCGGGGTATAACTCGATATTCATGAAAGCAGGTGCCGTTACCGTTCATCTTGCAGGAGCAGGCCCTTGCCTGTTCACATTGGTATCCGATGAGAACAGTGGCAAAGCCGTTTTAAGCAATCTTGAGGCAGAAGGGCAGGAGGCGTATCTTGTTCGTACTACCGATGCTGAGCCTTTTGCCTCCGTTAGTGATAGAAAATGTTGATGGATATCCTGGCAGGTGTTGTCTGCGGATTGGCTATGGGTACGATATTCCTCGGGGTGGGAATATATGTCCTGGTGTCCAACCGCGATATATATGACCGTCTGAGCAGGTCTCTGCCGCAGGGAATCACTCCTACTGTAGTAATGCTGGGTCTTGTTATCAGTGTGCCTCCTGCATGGGTGTTCCTGGGAGCTATCGCCGGTTTGGCCTATCGATTAGTTGACGAGTCCCTGCCCGACGCCGGGTTGGGCAGCTCAAATTTTGTGTTCACCGTTGCGGTTCTTTGTCTTTCGGCGCTGTCAATCCTGATAGTGTTCCTTACCAGGAAAAGGCTGGTCAGGTTGGGTTTGTTTATTAATATCTCATTTACGGGCCTATTTGGGTGGCTCCTGCCGCTGCTGGCAAACTGGCGCTAGCGAGCTTGGTTTTGATTGACCGCCCATAAGATACAGCGTTAGAATACCTTGTAGCTTAATCAGCTTATCATGCCCTGGAAATGCTATATGGATTTCTTCACGAATCAGACTTATGTATCCCTGGATCTGGAGACCACCGGGTTAAAACCGGAGGCCGATGAGATTATCGAGATAGGCGCTGTGAAGTTCCAGGGCGATCAAGTTATCGACACTTTTAGCTCCTTCGTTAATCCCCGGCGCAGCTTGCCGTACCGCATCCAGTTGCTCTGCGACATTGAGCAGGCACAGCTGGACGCTGCCCCGGAATTCACGGCAATGGCTGATGAAATCATGTCATTTATCGATGGCTGTCCTATCGTGGGGCATAATATATCCTTCGATCTTAGCTTCCTGGCGCAGAAGGGTCTCAAGCCAACAAACGCTGTTTATGATACCTGGGAGATGGCGATTGTTCTGCTTTTTCAGCAGCCCGACTATAGCCTTGCCTCACTGACAAGACAGCTCGGGCTGTCCGCTCCGGAGCACCGCGCTCTGACGGATGCTCTAGCAACGAAAGACCTTTTCATCGCACTAGTAGAACGCGCCCTTCAGCTCGATATGCTTACACTCGAGAAGCTGGTGCATCTGTCTGAGAAGGCGGAATGGGGACTTGGCCGGCTTTTTCGAGAGCTTTTGGAAATTAAGGCAAGGACTGCTTTTTCATCGAGTAAAAACGCTGTAACTGCTAAAGATGAGAGAAAGGTGGCTTTACTGGGTGAATCAGATGAGCAGCCGCTGACCCCGAAAATTGAGAAGGTGCCTCTCGATATAGGAAGCCTATCAAATATCATCGGTCCGCGGGGAATATTGGCTCAGACTCTGGCCGGTTATGAGCACCGGCCCGGTCAGATTCAAATGATGGAGGCAGTAGCCAATTCGCTGAATAATTGTGAGCATCTTGTAGTTGAAGCGGGGACGGGCACCGGCAAATCCATTGCCTATCTGCTGCCATCGATATTCTTCTCGTTGGAAAATGGTATTCCCGTAGTTATTTCCACCAATACAATAAACCTGCAGGAGCAGCTGGTGGGTAAGGATATACCGGACCTGCTAATGGCATTGGAACAGTGTGAGAATCCTCTGGTGAAGGACCTCAACGTGGTACAGCTAAAGGGCCGTAACAATTACCTCTGCATGAGGAAGTATGACGCGATGCGGGCAAGCTATAAGCTGTCTCTGGACGAAGTGAAACTTCTCGCCCGTATAGCGGTATGGCTCCTATCGACGCAGTCCGGTGACCGGTCTGAGCTTAATCTGGGCGGTAGTGAATACTCCACATGGAACAAAGTATGCGCTCAGTTCGATGAACGTTTAGGAGGACAGTGCCCGTATCGGCAGAAAGGCACCTGCTTCCTGTATCAGGCGCGTCGCGCTGCTGAAAATGCCCACATTATCATCGTCAACCATGCACTACTGCTATCGGACATGGTCGCCGATACCAAAATTCTACCTCCATACGATCACCTGATAATCGATGAGGCTCATCATCTTGAAGATGAGGCTACAAATCAACTCGGTTCTCAGGTCACTCAGTGGGACCTGTTCAGTTACCTCAATCGATTCAGTACGGAGACGGAAGGACAGAGGCGAACAGGCCTTATTCCCTGGTTCAATGATTGCTTCCGTGGCAGCACGGTGGCTGTTTCCAGGCAGAGGCAGTTGAAGCAGATTGCAGAGTCGACAGGAAATCAGGCTGAAAGAGCGAATCTTCGTGTGTCCCAGTTCATAAAAATACTTCGTGAATTCATTGAAGTCCATACTACTGGTCAGGGTGGATATGACCGCTATATGCTCCTTACCTGGGATAAACGGACGCAGCCGGGTTGGTCACGTGTGGAAGCTGCATGGGAGGATTTGGCCCTGACACTCAAGGCTATCGCTGATGATCTGGATAGACTTTACACTGGTATAGAAGACCTCGTAGATAACAAAGTAGCGGATCACGATTACCTGATGCTGGAGATTTCCTCTCTATTCAGCTGGAATAATGATCTGAGGCAGCAGCTGGACTGCCTGGTATCCCATCCTGATACAGATAGCATCTACTGGCTCGTTATCAGCGGCCAGAATGATGGGGTAGAGCTGCACACTGCTCCGCTAAACGTGTCCAGGGTGCTGGAGAAGTCGCTCTTTGCCTCCAAGGAGTGTGTCGTACTGACCGGCGCTACCTTGAGCACTGAGAGCACCTTCGAGTACATCAAAGGCAGGCTGGGGCTGGAATATGTTAATGAGCTGCTGTTGGGGACAACATTCGACTACCCGGCATCAACAATGATATATCTGCCCCAGGATATTCCCAGCCCGAACAGCGCGAGCTATCAGCAGGCGCTTAAGCAGACCCTGATCGACCTTGGTCGTACCTGCCGGGGACGGACACTGGTCCTCTTCACATCACACGCTGCGTTGAGGTCTATTCTGACGGCAATTCAAGCGCCGCTGGAGGAGGAAGGCATTCTGGTGTTGGGTCAGGGCGTGGACGGCTCGCCAAAGCAGCTTCAGGATACATTTCGAGCAAATCCGGAGACTGTACTTCTCGGCACCGCCAGCTTCTGGGAAGGTATAGATATTGCTGGTGATACTCTCAGCGTATTGGTTATCGCCAGGCTGCCGTTCAACGTACCTACGGACCCTGTCTTCTCTGCGCGCTCTGCGCTGTTTGACGATCCATTCAATCAATATGCCATTCCTCAGGCCGCAATACGCTTCAAGCAGGGATTTGGCCGTTTCATCCGCAGCAAGAGCGATCGCGGCGTACTGGTTGTGTTCGACAAGCGTTTGCAGACTATGAACTACGGTTCGGCATTTCTTGATTCGATACCTCTGTGCACTGTTGTCAGAGGCTCATCGCGTGAGCTTCCAGCTCGTGTGGCTAAATGGCTAGGTATAGACTCACGGTAACAGTAGCGATAATACTAACCTGTTGTGGAGGCTCTAATGCAGAAAATTTACGAATATATTGATGACCATTGGCAAAATGCCCTCGAGGACCTCAAGAGTCTATGTCGTCAACCCAGTATCAGCGCGCAGGGTACAGGCATGACGGAGACCGTACAGCTATTAGTCCGTATGATGATAGATTATGATATCGATGCCAGGGTATTACAGGGACCCGGTGATGGATATCCCCTGATATATGGTGAAATCGCGGGAGAGTCGCCAACCACTCTTCTCTTATATAATCACTACGATGTCCAGCCTCCGGAGCCGCTGGAGCTTTGGAGCTCGCCTCCTTTCGAGCCCACGCAGTACGAAGGAAACCTCAGGGCGAGGGGTGTCTCGGATAACAAAGGTGATATCGCTGCGAGACTGCTCGCTGTTAAGGCGTTTCAAAAAGTACGCGGCAGGCCGCCGGTTACGGTGAAGTTCATAATCGAGGGAGAGGAGGAGATAGGAAGCCCAAATATTGCCGGTTTTGTCGAGAATAACCGGCATCTTCTTAAAGCTGATGCCTGTATCTGGGAGTGCGGCGGCGTTAACTGGAGAAACGAGCCCGTAGTCAGTTTCGGTCTTAAAGGAATTCTTTACGTGCAGCTTGAGGTACGAGGCGCTTCGCAGGACGTTCATTCGTCAATGGCTACGGTTGTGCCCAATCCTGCCTGGCGTCTGGTGTGGGCTCTAAGCTCACTCAAGGATATGGAGGAAAATATCCGCATCGCGGGCTTCCATGAGAACATATCACCGCCGGAGCAGCGTGAGATTGATGCTATCAAGGCTATGCCGCTGGATGAGGATGAGACGAAACAGGCCCTGGGGCTGGAGAGCTTCGTCATGGGGGTTACGGGCTTCGAATATAAATCGCGTCACATACTCGAACCCACGTGTAATATATGCGGGCTTGATTCTGGCTATACGGGCCCCGGGTCGAAAACAGTATTACCCTGTATCGCCAGGGCCAAGCTCGATTTCCGCCTTGTACCCAACCAGAACCCCGATGATATACTGGACAAGCTGAGAAAGCACCTCGACAGCCACGGCTTCAGCGATGTTGTGATTGCCCCTCAGACCGAGGGTGAGAATCCAGCCCGGACACCGCTTGACTCACCCTTCGTCGGCATAGTCTCCGAAGCGGCCAGGGAGGTCTATGGATTTGAGCCAGTGATTGTGCCTTCGATGGCGGGCAGCGGCCCGATGTACTCCTTCACCGATACTCTGGGGTTGCCAACTGCATTGATCGGCGTGATGTATCCCGGCTCCAGTCCGCATGCCCCTGACGAGCATATAAGGCTCGCAGATTTCATACTGGGGACCAAGCACATAGCTGCCGTTATGGAGCGAATGAAGTCGAGATGGACTTAGTGATTTGGAGATTTTCGGTATATCGGTGCGAACGAAACTTCAGCTTTGGGTGCCCGAAGCTTTATGCTGCTCCTTGTTAGGCTTGTTGCTCCAAGTGCCGTGGTTGCTTAATGGGTTCCAGGAACGGGAAAACTGCCTGATTTCCCCGCACTTCTTGCAAACCCCTAAATTTCTCTCATCTATTAACCAGTGATGAATACAGTCCTGGCGATCGTCATTATGAGCTTTCTCGCTCTTATTCTCCATCTCAAACCCCCCTTAAATAACAACTGTTGCAATTGCTGAGGTGGGTTATATTTCAAATAAATTCCAGGTTAGTTTAAGGGTAAACGTAAAAAGTAGAAAAAGCTATTACTTCATTGAGACGCACATTGCATGATTGGCAATAAAGAGGGATCGGGCATTATTCCCCCGTGCAAATTATCCTATTCTATACACGCCCGGTGACAGAATGGCAGTGACTCGCCTCAAGGCTAAACCCAGGCCGAGTGTAACGCCGCCTATGAATCCAGTTCCCGCGGCAATCTGCAGGAAACGGACGTGAGAGCCACTGAACAGTAGGCTGTCAGAATAGGTATCCCAGCCGATATGACCTTCCAGCAAGGGTAGTTGATACATGCCCAGCGCACCAAGGCTTGCTGCTAGAATGCCAGTTGCTATCCACACTATACCAAGCATGGTGCCAACCGTGACCATCCAGAGTTGTGTGTTGCCGGTTCTGGCGAAGATACGTCCGATTAACAACCCTCCGAAGGCTGCAGCAAGCATGACCACTACACACAAAAAAGGAGCGATACTCCAATACCATCTGTGGTCGTTGATGAATTGAAAAGAAGCTGCCAGGAGAATCCCAACGAGTGTAGAAGAGAAAGCCAGAATCAGTAGCCTGCGCTTTCTCGATGCAAAAACGCCCAACTTTAACATTGTGGTTCGAAACATATGCTTCTTTCTTGTTGTAACAGTAGTACCTTACCTGAGGGCAAAGATGAATGGCTGGTCTACCTTAAAAAAGGGGAGGAATCGAGCGCCACTCCCAACCGCCGATTCTCCTCCACATAGCTCCCGCTAATGATCGCCACTACAACAGGAGCACATTGCTGCTAATGTTACCTTCTTACAGAAGAATAGCAGTCTGAGCAATACACCGGTCGCCCCTCTCGTGGCTCAAAGGGGACCTGACAGTCCTTGCCACAAGAAGCGCAAACAGCGGGGTACATTTGTCTTTGCCTGTTGTAGCCGCCATTATTGCCAAAGCGATTTTGTTTTCTGGCCGCTCGGCAGTCTGGGCAGCGCCCGGGCTCGTTGACAAAGCCTTTGCTGGCGAAAAACTCCTGCTCACCAGCGCCAAAGGTGAAACTCAAGCCGCAATCTGAGCAAGTGAGAATTTTGTCCGCATACTCCATGGATGACCTCCTTTTCTACCACCCAATCTAAGCTTGGTCATCCATGGCCTGGGGAATGGCTGAGGCACATGACAGGTCGGGGATTAGCAAACTTTTACCAGGTCTTTGTTAGAGAATACCACACTTTCGTAAAATGTCAAGTTAGATATATATTCACAAATAGTAATATCCAGAACGATGTGCCCTTGCGAAGCCGTTTACAATTCCCCTTCATTGCTACTGAAGTCTCTAGTACCCAACTTAAAAGGGCCGATTAAGCAATCTACTGCTGAGATCGGAATATTTTTCGGTAACCCATGCGTTTTATATATGACTATGGCAGGATATACATCGATTTCACCTGGAAAACGTGGTGTGTGTTGCGGCTATGCAACGCTGTCACTAGACAATGTCCGGTCAAAGCAGGTGTTACATATGAAAGTGAGGCCGCAGACGTTGGGTCGCGTCAGTATATGACTGCAGTCGTCACCCGGGGAAGCTGATGACTGAAAATGGATGTTTCTGCCGCAGGAGATGCAATTGACCGCATTTGTGTCATCCAGAGGCTGGCCGCAGACGTGGCAAGTATCTCCCATGATTAGCTCCTCAGCGTGTTGAATCGGCAATCCACTTGCGTACCAATTCCTGTTCGCCTTTCCTGGTCGTTACTTTGCCATCGAGTCTAGCATCCTTGAGGTATTGCAGTAGAGAGCCCAGCCTCCTTCCTTGAGGAACTCCCATCCGTTTCAGATCGTCCCCGCTGAGGGAGGGAGCGACGAACCGTAGATTGGAGAGATATAGAGCGAGTTGCTGTCGGGTCAACTCATTATCTGTAGCCAGAGCTGTGGCCAGGATAGTCTGAGGGCTTCGGCGCTTGAGCAGGCGGCATATCTCACTTGGAAGAAGTTCACGAGCTTCCAGGTATTGTATGTCTTTCTTCAGGCAGGGAATATCCCGCAGCACCCGTGCCTCTGCGCGTCCAAACTTGAGGCGCCCTAAAAGAGCATCAAGTTGTTCTTCATCAAGTCTCCAGGCCAGAAGTGCCAGGTAGAGGGTGCTCTCAGGTTTCGAGTTGGGACTCGCCCCACGAGCCTTCTCGAAGCGCCTCGCAAGCCAGCCGTTGCCATCGAGAGATGGATGCAGGTACTGAAGTGCGCCCACTTCCGCAGACCGTTCTATGGCATTCTCCGGACGGTCTTCCTGGAGAATGCGATCCAGCTCATGGCGCAGCCGGTCCCCACTTATCACTTCAATCATGACAACGTCGCGGCGGAGCAGGCCCTCCGTTTCGGGCTCCAGTTTGAAATCGAGACGCTGCTCATACCTGACGGCACGCCAGATGCGCGTAGGGTCATCCCTGAAGCTCTCCCTGTGCAGTACCCTGATGAGACCCCGGTCGAGGTCGCTTTTCCCACCGTAGGGATCGACCAGCTCACCGAAGCAGTCGGGGGCAAGATGGGCGGCCATTGCGTTTATCGTGAAGTCTCGCCTGGAGAGGTCATCATGTATGTTGCCCGGCTTCACTTTGGGCAGCGCTCCAGGTCGGGCATAGGTCTCCGATCTCGCGGTCACCATGTCCAGGTTGATTTTCCCCTGGCTGATGGTAGCAGTGCCGAAACGGGGATGGGTCACTATTTTAGCTGTCCTGAGCCTGGCCAGACGTCGGGCCAGTGAAGGAGCGTCGCCCTCCAGGACCATGTCCAGATCGAGATTGGGCCGACCCAGGAACATGTCTCTCACTGCCCCACCTACGAGGTACAGGTTCTCCCCTCTTTCAATAGCCAATTCACCGGCATCTCTGACCAGTTGCAGGAGCTGCCGGGGCAGACGAATTTCTATTTCACGGGCTATGTTTACCAAAATACCCTCTCCAGGTTACTCATTATAGCAGGAGACTTCTATAAGTAGAAACTGAAGGCGTTTTTTTAAATAACCGCCAGTGCAGGTTGACGGATACGGGATTGCACCTATTTACCTGGAAAAGAGGCTGATTACTGTGCAAAAGGTGAATGAGAAGGCTGAACGCGCTTTTGCCTTTACTGCTCACCACGAAGGATTAAAATACTATTTTTAGAATAACCGATATTCAAGACGTCGTTCATGGTTCGACAAGCTCACCACGAACGGTATTTAGACAGGCCTGTCCTGAGTTTGTCGAAGGACTCCCTTCGACAAGCTCAGGGCGAACGGTTCAGGTCCTGTTTTCGGAGAAATATCCCGATGGGGCAGTGGTCTGAGCCCGTCACATCGGGCATGATGAACGCCTTTGAAACCGACGGCAGCAGGTTCTCGGTCACGAAGAAGTAGTCGATTCTCCAGCCTACGTTTCTATCTCTGGCCCGTGTCTTCAAATCCCACCATGTATACTGATGTGGTTCTTTATTGAAGTGGCGAAATGTATCGACAAAGCCATGAGCGATGAACCTGTCGATCCACTCTCTCTCCATCGGCAGAAATCCCGAGATTTTCTCATTCTCTTTCGGCCTGGCCAGGTCTATTTCTTCGTGGGCTGTATTATAGTCGCCGCAAACAACCAGTTTCTTACCCTGTGCTCTCAAAGGTTCCACATACGCCAGAAAGTCTTCATAGAAGTCCATCTTATACCTCAATCTGGCTGCGTCCTTTTTCCCATTGGGGAAGTATATATTGAACAAAACGAACTCAGGGTACTCCGTGATTATGACCCTGCCTTCGACGTCGTATTTCTCCATTCCAAAACCATTCTGAAAACTCACAGGCTCCACTTTGGTGAAGGTAGCGACACCGGAATAGCCTTTGTTTTCGGGATAATTCCAGTAAGCGTGGTAACCGCGCGGGTGCAGCAGGGATTCATCCAGTTGCTCAGGATGCGCCTTCGTTTCCTGAAGACAGAGTATGTCCGGAGATTCGCTGTACAGCCATTCCAGGAAGCCTTTCCTGCCAGCGGCTCTGATTCCGTTCACGTTCCAACACAGTATCTTGATATCAGTCATAGAACCACTTCTCAGTTATCTCATTAACTACAGATATTCCTTCAACCTCTCTGCCAGAGCTCTGGTTATCCCCGGCACTTCGGCAAGCTCTTCAACAGAGGCCTCCTTGATACCTTTTACGGAGCCGAACTGCTTTATCAGGGCGCGCTTGCGTTTGGGGCCGATACCGGGCACCTCCAGCGCAGATTTCATTGTGGTCCTTCGGCGCACTTTAACATGATAGGAGAGTGCAAAACGGTGCGCCTCGTCTCTAATGCGCTGAAGCAGGTAGAGCGCCTGTGAGTTGCGCGGCAGCAAGAGAGGAGCTGCGGTATCCGGTAGAAATACTTCTTCGTTCTCCTTGGCCAGCGAGGCAAGAGGCACAGCATCTATCCCAAGCTCCTGTATGACCTCAATTGAGGAGTTCAAGTGTCCCCTTCCGCCATCGATTAATACGAGGTCCGGTATCACGGCCCATGAGCTGCTGTCCTGCAAATTCGCGCGTTTGAAACGCCGCCTCAGCACTTCCTGCATCATGGCATAGTCATCGGTGCCGCTCACCGTCTTTATCTTAAATCGGCGGTAGTTTGAAGGTTTAGGGCGGCCATTTTCGAAGACTACCATGCTCCCTACAGCGGAAGTACCACCAATGTCGGAGATATCGTAACACTCCACCCTTTTGGGCAGCCGGGTCAGGTGAAGACTTTCCTCGAGCTCCTTTAGAGCAGCAGCGGTTTTCCCGGCATCGGACAGCCATTTAGCCCGCAGCTGCTCAAGTTCTTCAGTGGCGTTCTCAGCTACCATATCTACCAGTTTCTTCTTCTTACCACGTTTGGGCACGTTGAGATAAACTCTGCTCCCTCGAACATTCTCCAGCCATGCAGAGATGACCTGCGTTTCGGTGGGTTCGATCTGGAGGAGTATCTGTGGGGGCACGTAAGGGGCTGAACCATAGAACTGCTCGATAAAACTGGCTAAAATCTGGCCCGGCTCTTCATCCGAGGTACCCTCAAGGATAAAATGCTCCTTCCCAATAAGTTTGCCGCCACGAATAAAGAATACCTGCACGCAGGCCTCGTTCCTTTCTCTTGCAAAGGCGATCACGTCCTCATTATTTCTAGTGGTCGATGATATCTTCTGCCGTTCTGTGATTGTATTTACCGCCTGAAGCTGGTCTCTTAAGGCTGTTGCCTTCTCGAACTCCAGAGCTTGTGCGGCCTCCTCCATCCTGCGCCTGAGGTCGCGAATTATAATATCCTGCCTTCCTTCAAGAAAAAGAATAACCTGGTCGATAATACTTCGATATTCGTCCTTCGATATTTCCCCGCTGCAGGCCCCAACACAGCGGTTGATGTAGAAATCGAAGCAGGGGCGAGGTTTCTTACCTGTGATTACCCCTCTGGGTGAGCAATAGCGAAAGAGTCTTTTCAGAAGATCAAGGGTTCTGCGTACGGACCTAGCGTTCGTAAAAGGGCCGAAGTAGCGCCCTCCATCGTTTTCGAAATGCCTAGTAATAAAGACGCGGGGCCATTCCTCGTTTATGCTTACCTTGATATAGGGATAGCCCTTATCATCCTTGAATCTAACATTATGAGGAGGACGGTGTTTTTTGATAAGGTTACATTCCAGAATAAGCGCTTCCTGTTCGGAATCGGTGATGATGAAATCGAGGTCTCGTGCACTTGCCACCAGCTTTTGCAGCTTGCGTGAAAGAGAACGCGGGTCTCCGAAGTATGACCTTACACGATGACGCAGGCTTGTTGCTTTACCTACGTAGAGGACTTTCCCGGCGTCATCCTTGAATAGATAAACACCGGGCTTTACAGGCAGTGCCTTTAGCTGTTCCTGAAAGCGACCCTGCTTCACTGGGGTGTTTCACCTACCCCTCGCGCTTAACCTCAGAGATTCGCATCACATTTGTGACGCCATGCACACCCTCCAGCTTGGCGAAAAGCCGACCGAGCTGTCCGATATTGCTTATGTCCATGGTCAGGAACACAGAGAGCTTGTCGTTGCCCTGTTCGTCCAGTGAAACAGCAGCTATATTTATTTTCTCATCAGAGACAAGAGCTGTGACATCTCGGAGCAGTCCTACTCTATCCCAGGCTTCAACGAGGATTGTGACCGGAAAGGAGAGGCCTGTTTTCCCCCATGAAACCTTAACGAGTCTCTCTTTCTCATCTTCACTATTAATGTTGGGACAGTCTTTCCTGTGGATGGTCACTCCCCGGGAGCGGGTAACAAAGCCGACTATCTCGTCGCCGGGTACAGGTTGGCAGCAGGGGGCGATGTGAGTAAGCAGGTCGCCAGCACCTAGAACCTGAACTGCCGATGTTGTTTCCAGCTTGGGCGGTAGGGCTGATTGTGTCTGCGGAGGTGTTTGAGATCGTTCCTCCGGCGCGGTGAGCTTCATAGAGATCAGATGAGGGCTGATATCGCCACAACCAATTGCTGCCAGGAAATCGTCAACATCGTCGTATTTGAATAGTCTGGCAATCCTATCCCTGTCCGCGAAGCTTACACCTAGACGGCGGAGTTCCTTTTCCAGGATCGTTCTTCCTCTTTCTAAGTTCTCTGCCCTCTCTTGACGTCGAAACCACTGCTTGATCTTCTCACGGGCATGATGAGTTTTAACGTATCCCAGATTGAGATTAAGCCAATCGAGGCTGGGCCCGCGATCTGACTTTGTGGCCATTATCTCAACGGTATCCCCATTGCGCAGTTCGTAATCCAACGGAACCATTCTGCCATTTACTTTGGCTCCGATGCAACGGTGCCCGACGTTTGTATGGATGCGATATGCGAAATCGAGAGGGGTTGCTCCTCTGGGCAGTTCCTTTATTTCACCCTTGGGCGTATAAGCGAAAACCTGGTCCTTAAAAATATCGGTCTTGATAGACTCGATGAATGCTGTCCCGCTGAGCTCGCGCTGCCAGTCCATGAGCTGTCGCAGCCAGGTTATCTTTTCTTCGAACGCTATGTCCTTCTTTGTTCCCTCCTTATACTTCCAGTGTGCGGCCACCCCGTATTCCGCAATGCGGTGCATACGGTGCGTTCTAATCTGAACCTCTAAGGGTACGGCGTCCACGCACATTACTGTGCTGTGCAGCCCCTGATATCTGTTCTCCTTAGGGTTGGCGATAAAATCGTCGAACTGACCCGGTATAGGGTGCCAGAGGCTGTGGACCACTCCCAGCGCGCTGTAGCAGTCGGACTTGGTTTCTACAAATATGCGGAGAGCCAGCAGGTCATATATATCGCTGAACTCCTTGCCCTGCGCAGCGTATTTCTCCATCTTGTTGTATACGCTGTAAATGCTCTTTGGTCTCCCAACAACCTCTGCATTGATGCTTGTTTTCTCGAGTTCTTCTTTGAGAATGCGGCTCACGCGGGTTATATAACGCTCCCGGCTTACCCTACGGGCGGCTATAAGCTTGGCGATCTTATGATAGGTATCGGGTTGAAGATAGCGGAACGAAAGGTCTTCGAGTTGCCACTTAATCTGCCATATTCCCAGGCGGTGAGCAAGCGGAGCGTAAATCTCCATCGTCTCCTTGGCTATTGCCTGCTGCTTCTCTGGAGCCAATGGCTTCAAAGTGCGCATGTTGTGCAACCTGTCAGCCAGCTTTATGAGCACGACACGAATATCTTCAGCCGTGACCATGAACATCTTACGCAGGCTCTCCACTTGTGCTTCGCTTTCAACTACTTTATCAAGTTCTACCTCCTGGACCTGGGAAGACATCTTATCCAGTCTGGTCATCCCCTCAACCAGCCTTCTTACTTCCGGCCCGAATCTATCCTCGATAACGGAGAAAGGGATTCCGCAGTCTTCGGGGACATCGTGTAGTAAGGCAGCAGCAAGAGAAACCTCATCCAGGTAAAGATCAGCAACAATAGTTGCCGTCTCCAGTGGATGCGATATGAACGGATCCCCTGTTAATCGCCACTGGCCTTTGTGTGATTCAAGCGCGAATTGATAGGCATCTTCCACCAGAGCCAGTCTATCCCCGGGAAGATACTCTTTTACCTTCTCTGTTAGTGTTGTTATATCCATGGAATCACTCTGGACAGGACTTCTACTTTAAAGTATATTGCAACGATTAAATGGATGCAATCTCCTTTACAAACGACCCTTGATACTGTATTCTGCTAAACGTCAAATTCATTTCACTTTAAACAGAGGAGAATAATTGTACCAGGCACCTCGGGGCACTTCCGACATTTTACCTGTCGAGCAAGGATACTGGAGTTACATTAAGCAGAAAGCCTTCGCTAGCTGCGAGCTTTATGGATATAAACGTATAGACACTCCCGTTTTCGAGGATGCTCGTCTGTTTACGCGTAGTATTGGGGAAGGGACTGACATTGTAGAGAAGGAGATGTATACGTTTGAAGACCGGAGCGGGGACAGTTTGACGCTGCGCCCCGAGGGGACTGCTTCTGTCTGTCGTGCTTATGTGGAGCATGGTATGCACACCCTTCCTCAGCCGGTGAGGCTGTATTATGATGCTGACATATTTAGATACGAGCGGCCACAGGCGGGAAGGTATCGACAGCATCGCCAGTTTGGAGTCGAGGCTCTGGGGGTCGGTGACCCTGCACTTGACGCCGAGGTCATCGACATGGCTTGGCAGCTTTATGTAAACTTTGGTCTGCGCGGTCTCAGCCTCAGCTTGAATAGCATCGGATGTAAAAGTTGCCGCCCTGCATATATCGATAGCCTTACGGATTATTACTCTAAACACAGGGAATCACTTTGTGTGGACTGCAAGCGCCGCCTGGCGAAAAATACGTTGCGTCTTCTGGATTGTAAGAAGCAATCCTGCATGCACTTTGCCGAGCAGGCACCGAGGAGCGTTGATTATCTTTGCAGTGAGTGCGCCGAGCACTTTGATTTGCTGAAAAGATACATCGAACTGCTGAGTTTGCCCTACGTGGTAAATAACAGACTGGTTCGAGGATTGGACTACTACACTAAAACAGTATTTGAGATCGCTCCCGAGGGTGATATCGCGGCTCAGGCAACTATTGGCGCGGGTGGAAGATATGATGACCTTATTGAGCAGCTTGGTGGCAAGCCAACCCCTGCAATCGGATTTGCTACCGGGATTGAGCGCATAGTGCTCAATATAAAGAAACAAAAGGTCGCTATCCCCGCGGCAATGTCACCTGTTGTGTTTGTTGCGTACCTCGGGCAGGATGCTAAATATGTGGCGATAAGGCTCACTTCCAATTTGAGAAGGTCTGGATTTAGTGTAATCCAGGCGTTCGGCGATAGAGGGATAAAGGCACAGCTCAAGCAGGCTAACTCGATAGCTGCGCCATATACTGTGATAGTCGGTGATGATGAAGTTAGAGACGGGACAGTGATGCTGCGGTATATGGATAAGGGCGAGCAGGAATTGATTCCACAGGATACAGTTGTTGAAGTGTTAAGCCGGCTTGTGGCTTGAGTCGTTTTACCTTGAAAAGCATTATACCTATGCTATAATGTAGTAAATCTCCGGAATTTTCCCCCGGTCGGGGGAATTTTTATCAGGGCAACCATGTTTGATAGACTGGACGCAATCGAAAGACGCTACGTTGAATTGAACGAACTCATGTCACAGCCTGAAGTGACCTCAGATTTCGATAAGCTGCAGAATCTGGCACGTGAGCAGGCATCACTCGAAGATCTGGTGACCAAGTTTAGAGAGTATAAAGCAGTCATCGAAAGTCTGGACGAGACACAGACCATGCTCGACCAGGGGTTGGATGAGGATATGGCCGGTTTGGCCAGGGATGAAGTTGAAAGTCTTCAGATTAAGCGCGATCGATTGCTTAAAGAAATGAAACTGGCACTTATACCCCGTGATCCTGCTGATGAAAAGGACGTAATCGTTGAGATTCGTGCCGGTGCCGGTGGTGATGAGGCAGGCCTTTTTGCCGCTGACCTGTTTCGTATGTATGCCCGCTATGCCTCTTCCAAGGACTGGCACACTGAGATTATGAGCAGCAACGAAACCGGTATCGGAGGATTTAAGGAAATTATCTTTGAGGTAAAGGGTAAAGGCGCATACAGCAGGTTGAAATATGAGAGTGGTGTCCACAGGGTGCAGCGAGTGCCACTGACTGAATCATCGGGTCGTATTCATACTTCGACCGCGACTGTGGCTGTACTACCCGAGGCGGAGGAGGTTGAAGTAGACATTGACCCCAGCGATTTAAGAGTGGATACATTTCGTGCAAGTGGCGCCGGTGGCCAGCATGTCAATAAGGTAGATTCTGCTGTACGAATAACCCATATTCCAACTGGTATGGTAGTTACGTGTCAGGACGAGCGTTCTCAAATTAAGAACAAGGTCAAGGCGATGGCGGTGCTTCGCGCTCGACTGCTGGATAAAGAACGCCAGCGTCAGTTCCAAGAGGTTACCGACGTCAGGCGTTCTCAAGTGGGAACTGGCGATCGATCAGAAAAAATCCGCACTTACAATTACCCTCAGGGCAGGGTTTCTGACCATCGCATAAGCCTAACACTTCATAACCTGGAGGCTATACTCGAAGGTAGCCTCGATGAGATTATTGATGCGGTGTCTACTGCCGATCAGGCGAAGCAATTGGAGGTGCAGGTGGGATAACCCTGGGCGATGCACTTGATAGGGGAGCCCGTGCTCTTGTTGAAAACGATATTGATGATGCACGACTGGAAGCTGAGGTTCTTTTAAGATATAGCATGGGGCTCGACCGAGTAGCTTTGTATCTCGGTATTGATCAAAAGCTGACCTCTGAGCAGGCTTGTTCCTTCTTTGATCTCATCAAACGACGTATAAGCCGCGAACCTGCTGCATACATTACAGGACACAAGGAATTCTTTGACCTGGATTTCCACGTTGACCGCCATGTCCTCATACCTCGGCCCGAAACCGAGATACTGGTGGAGAAGGCTATTGAGATTGGAGGCAGCCTCTTCGCCAGCACTTGCCTCATTGCTGATGTAGGCACCGGATGTGGTGCTATAGCCGTCGCCCTGGCCGTGAATCTACATCATGCGAGAATCTATGCGACCGATGTTTCCAGGGCTGCCCTGGAAATTGCCTGGTACAACTGCTGTAGTCACTGTGTGGCTAACAGTGTTACTCTCCTTCAGGGGGACCTCTTAGACCCACTGCCCGAACCGGTACATCTAATTGTTGCCAATTTGCCTTATATAACGTATTCAGAGTTAGGCGGGCTCAGGGCTGAAATATCGCAATTCGAGCCATTGCTCGCTTTAAATGGTGGGGTTGATGGCCTCTCAACCATTCAAGGCGTTATCTCACAGGCGGGGAGAAATCTGCTGCCTGGCGGGGTGATTTTGATGGAGATAGGATTTCAGCAGGGACAGGCGGTATGTGATTTGGCGAGAATGTACCTGCCGGGGAGTGAAGTCAGCATAACGAAAGACCTTTGTGGACTGGACCGGGTCGTGAGCATTCGGATGGTTAATTAATTTGTAGAGGCAATCAGCCTGTTATAGAAGCTTTTGGATTGAGTACTGTCAATGGTGTTTTCTACACAATATCTCACAGGTTCGCGATGTATGATTGGGAAACAACCAGGAAATTTTCCTTAAAATGAGCTGAGGTAATATCATGTGCGGTCATAAGGATAGCGTCTTCTTTGTTATCCGTGTAGTAGCCTTGTCTGATGCCCACCTCGATAAAGTCGTATTTTTTATATAGAGCCCTGGCCGCTTCATTTGAGGCACGCACTTCGAGTGTAACAAAACTGGCATCGTGTTCAATTGCACACTTTATAGAAGATATAAGCAACAGTTCACCAACTCCCCGATGACGATAGGCCTCACGCACCGCTATGTTAGAGAGATGGGCTTCATCAGCCATAAACCATAGGCCTGCGAATCCCAATATAGGTTGTTTAAGTGCTGCTCCTGCTGTATCGCTCCGGAAAAAACTCTTGATAATGGACCTGAATATGTCAAGACTTGATTCGGAAGATTTAATATAGCTATTCGTATCCCTCAATTCTCGAACCAAGCTATTGTCATCACATTTGTCCCCAAAAACTACAAGGTAGTGGGTCAAGCTGCTAGTCGTAAGCTCCCGTTTGAAGTTGGTGGCAGGCCAGGGTGGAGGAAAGGCCTCTCGTTCGATCTCGGAGACCTGGGGAATATCTTCCAGTCCCATAGGCCTAACGGACAGATTCATCAAACACCTGTACTGGCTATTGTACGTTGCCCGGGTTTTGCAGAACATTCTACCATATTGGGACAGAGGTTTCCTCTATATCTACCGCATCGTTGCATTCTTTATTTGAATATGTGCTTGGTCTTTTATAATTTGGAAATACTGGCATTGGTCATGTCAATATTTCTGCTGAAATTGAAGGTAAAGGATGACACCCATTTCTATCAATACCATTAGTCACTCCATAGAAGATTCTGTTGGCACTTCCTTCCGTGGGGAAGAACCCCATTG
>Ga0180432_10003238_pt1 | contig 23562 bp, 33 predicted proteins | sample SS_ome_10_FD_132414 | JGI IMG/M metagenome (GOLD analysis project Ga0180432, IMG submission 132414) | Hypersaline lake sediment archaeal communities from the Salton Sea, California, USA - SS_1_MS_2 metaG | ecosystem: Environmental > Aquatic > Non-marine Saline and Alkaline > Hypersaline >... | reverse complement strand
GCGAAAGAGGCCCCTGCTCCACCTCCGGCTTGATGCGCGGAAGTGCCCCTGTCAGCAGAGACCGTCAAAACAGAACGGCTTGGTTTCCCTCGAGGCTTGGATCTGGAAGTCGAGCAACGCGGCGGATACTGCGATCCCTAGAGTTGTGACGTAGGCACCGCTCGCCACGTTCTGCACCTCGATGATGCCGCCCGCCGTGGTGTCCACTGCGTAGCACGTGCCAACTACTAGGGTCGCCCCAAGGTTGACTAGGCTTTCGCCGGGTGACGTGCCGGGCTCGGCTACTATTACGTAGCCGTCGGCACTGGAGGCCGTCATTGCAATATATTCGGTTTCGGCTTGTGTCACTGTGCCGTTGGCGATGCACCGATAATATTTGCTGTCGGTCGTGTCGAGGTATAGCGGCTGCCCCTGGTCGACGGCTTCGCCGACTTGTACGGGTGTAGCTTTGACTTTGCAGGTCGATGACCCGACGCCGACGTCGGCTAGTGTGACTGTTAGAGTTGGCATCGTTTATTCTTTCTACGGTGGTGGTGCCGGTATTGTGCCGTCTGGCTGGCGTTCGCTCACGATCGGGTAATACGACGACTGTTGTTTCATGCAATACCCCTCATCACCGGTTAGTAGCTGGTCGAATAATCCGTCGGGGTCCTGGACGCGTGCATTGCCGACGAACACCCCGCCCATTGTTCGGATTGCTGCATCGGCTACCACCAGCGGTCCGCCTGATCCTGGCGGAAATGCCATATCCTCGTTCAGCTTGAAACGGAATAGACGATCGGCGTCGGTGTTTTGCTTGATCACGCCGAACCCGTAGCCGTCGTTGGCCCAACGCACGACCAGCATTTCGGCGTTGGTTCCGTCCTCTTTTGTGAACCTTCCGTCTGATTGTAGTTTGGCTCGATCGACATTTAGGCTGGCATCGCCGCGAAAAATGGTCGGGCCGTAAATGCACGCCAGGCCGACGCCGTCCTCGCGTATCGGCTCTTGTGCGACTGCAATAACGCCGCCGCTGTTTTCAAAATCGCTCGAGCCATTTAGCAACACGGCTTGCGGGTCGGAATCCTGGTCGAAGTCAAGGAAGTTCCCTTTGGGTCGAACATACGTGCCGTAAAACCGCTTCAGCAACGGGCCGGCGTTGTGTATCCAAACTAGGCAGGATGACGGGCCGAGCCCTCGAGGTACTTGTGCCGATAGTGACGGGCCGCCGTTGCGAAACGCTCGGCCAGCATCCAACATCGCGTTGAATTCCTCGGCCGCGATCGGGTGAACCGAGTCGCCTGGTTTGACGTGTTCAAATGCCATTTTAGCTACCGATTCCGAACCCCGCGTAGTTTGTGTACCGCATCATTTGGTGAACCGTGTAGGCGTACGGCTCGCGGACTAGTAGCCCGTTGAAGTCGTCGGCTTTTGGCCGATAGTGTAGCTCGAGATAGTCCCAACCGCGTTTCGTAATGCCGGTTAGATCGCCGATTGACAGATTTGACACGTTGGGCGACATAGCCCACTGGAACCGCAACCGCCATTGATCGGTGCCACGTACCGAACCCGAAACGCCGGTCGATAATAGCGTGCCCGCTGGGTGGCCTCGAAAAGTGCCATTGTTGACCGTGCCGACCAGGCCGCCAAGCGTGATTTTGTAGGCTTGCGATATGGCCGCCTGCGAGAAGTAATGCGTTTCGGAAAACGTGTAATTCGGTTGCGGAATGTCGACGCCGTCGACCCGATCCGCGTTGACGTTCACCAGGCCCTTGTTGTCGGGCGCTGTTGCACCTTTGACGGCACCGCTCGAGACTTTTGCGAGTGCGTACAACGCTCGCACGTTTTGCACGCTGACCTCAAACGTGAACTCGCCGTTCTGGCCTGGGCTGGCCGGGTCGTTGTTTTCTGGTTTCTTGGTCGCCTTATAACTGCCCGTGACGTCGAACGCGTTATACGCTTTCTGCCTGATCGAGATAACGTTTAGAAAGTAGCCGACGTACGTGGTCGGCAATGCAGCAATGGCCGCCGCTTCGACGTCGAACACGCTTTCTGTATCGGGGTCGAAGAAAACGACGCCGCGATATTTCGCCGACCCGTTTTCACCTACCGACCAGGTAGGATAATTCCAGCTTGCCTCAAATGTTGCCACGTGTTTCGCTTAATCTTCGGCGGTGTCCGGGTCGGGTGTCGGTTCGGCTGGCTGTTGCTCGGCTGCGGCCTGGCGCGCCGCTGCGATCTTGTCGGCAAACGCAACACACGGCCGGGCGACCTCGAGGCCGCCCGCCTTGTTGGCGATGTCGAGCAAGCCAACTAGGGCCCGCGTTTCGGCGTCGTTTAGTTCTAGTTCGATTTTCATACTGTTTTTTTAAGTTTCATCTCAGTGTTGCTTGATCGAGCGATCCGTCTGCCTTGAATGTCAACTCGTACGGTGCCGAGATTTTGGCTAGGTCCACCTCATCGGGCTTACCTGATGCGGTTGCGATTGACATAACCATGACTGCTCGTTGTGAGGCCGCTTCCCAAAACGCCTGGGCTTTCGTGCCCATTGCTTCCAGCATTTCTACACCGCTTGGCTCATCACCTTGCAAAGCTGGGTCGCCATTTTCGTCTTGGTTTCGATACCAGAACTCTTCAACTGAGCTATAGGCAGCTAACCGTTGCTCCTGGAATACTTGATTGGTCTTTTCGATGAAACCATCAGCAAGTTTGGTTGCTCGTGGTGTTGCGTCTGGCGTGATGTCGATTAGTGACATAGGTAGTTTTCCTGTAACTAGGTAAGTTGGACTTTGACAATGGAACCGCCGTCGTTGTACGCTAGGAACACGCTGCCACTGCTAGTGTTCTTGTGAATGCCCCAGTCGCGGGCTGTTGGTAGTTCGGTTGTTGTCGGATCGGCTGCTGCTGACGATGCCCCACGGAAGCGAATTACCTCGCTGCTCGATGTCATCGTGCCTTGGATGACGTTACCGATATTTAGGCCGTCTGTGCCGGATGATATGATGCCAGACCCAATAGCAATTGAGCCAGTTTCCCCGGAGGCTGAAGTATCGGCACCGCTTCCGATGATCGTGCAGTCTGTCATGTTTGGATAGGTATTGCCTGCATTTGCACCGATCAATGTTGCATTAAAGCCTCCGGTCATTTGGATCCCGGCTGCTTTACCTATTGCAACACAGCGATTCGCGTTGCTTGTCAGAAGATGAAGCGCTTGATGTCCCACAGCGACGTTATCATACCCGCTGGTCATTGCCTCAAGTGCTTCATCACCAACCGCTACGTTTCGTATGCCCGTCATGTTGAGACCGGCAAGATTTCCAATCGTGACTGTATCAGCAGACGAAACCGACGAATTGATTGTTACTCCACGTTTTGTTCCGCCTCCTGATCCAGCCTCAGTCCGCAAAATACATTCATTCGTATCCCATGTAATAGCCAGCCGCTCATAATTCGTGCTTGACGTGTATGTGTTATAGATGTTCAGCGTCTGGGCTGTCGTGCCGTTGCGAATAGCTACGGCTCCTGTACCCTTTCCGGTTAAATCCAGATCAATGTTTGTGTCGTCACCGACAGCGGAAATGAGCGGTCCATTCCCTGTTGCCGCATTGGTAATGTTTACATGATTTACGGCAGAACCCGTTTCTGTGAATGCTAGAAGCTCGAGCGTGCCGTCTCCAATCGCGTTACCGTTGACATCGAGTTGCCCGCCGAGCTGCGGCGTCGTATCGTCTACGAGATCATTGAGGCCACCACCACCACCACCGCCGCTTGGCAAATCGTCCCAGTCGATTTTGCGTAGCCCGACGCCCGCCTCGAATAGCAACAGCTTGTCTCCACTAGCAGGTGCGGCTGATCTGTCCGCAACATCCGCTGCCGCTGCCCAGTCGACCTCGTTACCGATGTCGAGATTGCTTATGGTGTTGTTGTCACCGTCGATGGTTTTATTCGTTAGCGTCTGCGAGTCGCTTGTGCCAAGAACGTCGCCCGACAATGCCGCCGCTGCGGCCAGTTTGGCTGAGTAGGCTTGCACGTCGGACCCGATCGCGACGCCGAGATTAGTGCGTGCCGCCGACTTATTTGCGGATAGCAAAAACGCGTCGAGGTCTGCGGAAAGTGTAACGTCTGCCATCGGTTTACGGCCTCAAATATAGGTCAACGCCGCCTGGTCGGCGGTATCGGTCAACGCCGCCAGGTCGTCGGTAGTATGTTGCAACAATTGGCCCGACTGGGCTACTGTCGCCTCGGAATAATAACAACACGGTTAGGCCACCTCGCGAAGCACGACGCCGATTTCGCGGTCGGCGCCTTCGCTCGACCCGCCGACGATACGCAACAACTCGACGCCCGCGAAGACTCGCGGGTCGATCGGTATAAACTGCGACGTTGACACGGTCAACGAAAACGCCCCGCCGCCGTCGACCTGTTGCACGGGCACCCACGTCGTGCCGCCGTCAAAGCTGGCCTCGAACGTAATCGCGGTCGAGGTCAGTGCTGCCGGCGTCACGATGCCGAGCACGCAATCGGCCGACTTTTGCAAGTCTAGCGACTCGCTGGTTGTTTGGCCGCTGGCAATGGTTTGGCTTGTGTATTTTCTCGAGTCGATCATTAGGCAAACGCGGCCCCCTCTTCGGTTTGTTCTGCTATGCGTTCGGTCGCGTCGGCGGTGCGTTTCGCGGCCCTCAATTGTTCGTCGTTTTCGTTCAGTGCTGACAGTTGCTGAGCGATCGTTGACACGTTGAACGTGCCTGCGGATTGTTGCTCGAATTCTGGCGGCTTTGGTGGATTCTTGGCCGCGTTGTAGGCTTTCTCGTAGGCGGCTTGTGCGTCGGAAATTTCCTTGGCGGCCTGGCGACCCTGTTCGGCGGTTTCCCTCGAGGCCGTTGCCGCGTCGGCTTGTGCCTCGACTATTTCGTCGGCTTGTGCGTCGACTGTTTTCTCGGGTTGCTGCTTGTCGCCGAGTTTGGCGGCTTCGTCGCGTAATCGCTTTAGCTCGCTTTCGGCGTCTTCGATTGCATCGTCGAATAAATTACTCACGTTTAACTCGCCAGTCATTGCATCGGCAAGTAGCTTGGCAAAATTGCCGCCGCCTGTTATTGCGGCCTGCATGATGCCCGGAATCGACGAAAATACTTTGTAGGTCTGTTCCAGCAGGTAGACGAAGAAGCCTTCAACAATGTTGTAGAGATTGTGGAAAATCCAATCGAACGCGGTGGCCAACTGGCGGCTGGCTTGGAGCGCTGCGACTTTGAGACCCTGCCAAAGTATTCGCATTGCCAATTGGTATTCGCCCGCCTGCAATGCGTCGCTGACGCCGCCCATTGTCTGGTTGACTGTCTCGAGCAATTCCTCAAATGCGGTCCGGATAAATCCCAGCGCCGACGTGATCAACCCCGACTCGGCTGCGAAGGCGACGAAGGCCGCCGTCAGGCCGATGAACACGGCCGACAGTATGCCGATTGCCGCGACGACGGGCAAAACGACGGGCCACCCTAATGCGCCGATTACTGCGCCGACTGTTCCGATTACGGTCGAGGCCAGGCTGAACACTGTGATCGCTGCCGACACAACCGACGCGAACGCCACGACGGCCACGCCGGTCGCGGCGAGCGTTGCCCCTAAACTCACGACGGCGACGCCCGTGCCCGCAATTGCAATGGCTAGCTGTTTATTTTTCTCGATAAAACCGCCGAATACCTGCGCGGCGGTCGTTAAAGCTGTCGCCGCACCTTTGACGATCGGCAACAATGCCTCGCCAAGTGGTCGAATTGCTGCGACAACGTTGTCCTTCAATGTCGACCACACGCCGAGCAAGGTTTGCGACTGAGCCTCCATGCCGCCCGCGAAGTCGCCGCCCGAAGATGTCATTGACTTAAGCGCTTGCTCGAGGTTGGCAAACCCGACCTCGCCATTGCTCACCATTGACCGTATTTCTTGCTCCGCGACTCCGAATTGCTTGGCAAATTCGGCGGTGACGTTGATACCTCGGCCCTGTAGCCGGTTGATGTCCTCCATGAACAACCGGCCCTGCACGCGTGCTTTGCCGTAAATTTCGGCGAGCTCGCCGAGTGGAATGCCGACGCCGCTGGCCACGTCGCCCAACATACGCAACTCGTCGGTGACGTCGCCCGCTTCGGTGCCGAACGCGAGTAGGCTGGTCGCGGCCGCCGATAGTGTTTCGAATTGAAACGGGGTCGACGCTGCAAATTGCTCGAGCTCCTGCATTATCGCTTTGGCCGCTTCGGTCGAGCCCAACAACGTTTTGAATTTGGTCTCGGCTTTCTCGAGGTTGGCGGCCAACTGCAACGGCCAGGCCATCGCGCCTAGGATACTCGCACCGCCCGCGACCAGGCCGCCGCCAAGTGCCGTCAAACGTGATCCGAACCCGGCCAATTGCGCACGCACTCGCCGCATTGCGGCCTGCAATGGTGCACTGTTTGCGCCGATCTCAACGAAGGCGCGACCGGCTCGGATTCCGCCCGCCGACATTAGCTAGGCTCCCAATAATTGACGATCACAAACAATAGTCGCCAGGCTGCCAGCATTAGCGCCAACAGCCCAACGAGTAGCCCGACATAGTGCAACTCTCGCAACGCGTTACCCTACACCGAGCAACACCTCGGCGGTCGTGTCGGCACTGGCCGCCGCTTTGGCCGCGTAGCCCGCGACCTTGTGGGTCGACGCCGTTGATGTCAATTCGTCGTTGGTATCGTCCCAATAAATTTTCTGGCCTTGTGTGAACGCCTCGCCGCTTTTCTTGGCCAGCTTCCACACGCCGCACGTCTGCAAACTGCCGACGTTGTTGGCTGCAATGGCTAAAGGTGCCACAAATACGCGGTCGGTCACAACCACAACGTCGCCCGCTGCGACGGCCGTGCCCGGTGTGTAGTCGATAAATTCGCCGGTTTGTCGGAATTCTGCCACGGTTTCTAATCCTTCCAGAATTGGTTAAATGCTGCGGCCGCTTCGTCGCCGCGTAGCTTGGTTGGTTGGTTGGTTTCTTCGTCCACGCCCCATACCCTGGCGGCCTGGTCCGTGTTTCGATGTTTCGCGCCGCGCTCGGCGGCTTGTAATTCCCACCACGTTAACGGGCCGACGTCAAGGCCGGTGAAACCCGCTATCCTGGCGACTTCTTCCCAAAATTCTCGAGCACTTCGGATAGGTCGACGCTGTCGAGTTTCTGCATTGCTTCCTCGCTCATTATCGCCGCCAGCTTCCTCGAGCTCTCCAGCATCCGCTTGATTGGCTGGCGTTGTGCTTTTGGGGCAAATTCCGCACACGCGTCGAGTAATGCCGTCGCACCCGCCTCGATCGCATCGCCCGCCATCGCCTCGCCGAATTGTTCGTCGGTGACGCCTCGGGTCGTGGCTTGCGGCTGGCAAATGCAGTAGAGCACGTCGACCAACAACACTGGGTCGCCCGCGATCGCGGCGAGCCCTTCCTCGGTGAGTGCTTTCGCGAGGTCGTAGTCGACCATTTGCCGCACTCGCCGCATTGTGTTGATGTTGACCTCGACGACCCAAGTGCGGCCGCTGCAATCTTGAAAACTGGGCATGGCTACGCGTTACGCTCCCGCTGCTTTGGCGACGTAGTTGGCTCGAATCGACCGCGATGGCTTCAACGTTAAGTCGATCTCGACGGCCGTTGCCAGTTCCTCTTTGCGAGGAAAACCGAGCACCTTAAAGTCGCCGCGCACGCCGACCGCATTCGTGTCGGTCGACTCGCCCGTCAGGATCATCAAGTCGAGCGCCGTGCGTGCGAAGAACGCATCCCATAACAGCGTGCATTGTGTATCGTTGTTTAGCCACTTGAGCATTGCCGAAACGCTAATCTGCAAGAGCGAGGGTTCCATGATCTCGATGCCGCCCGCCGCCCTGGTCGTCACGTCGGCCTCGGCCATCGCCAGGTTAAGCGTAACGTCTTTAATCACGTCGAGCTCGAGCCAATTCGGCGAGGCGATCGTGCCCGACCCGCCCGCGTCGACGTCGTTGTAGTATGCCTTGCAATCTAACCCTAACACCTGCGTCATTTTCTTAGTTCCTTATTAGCGTATGGCATCCCGCCAAAAATTCGGCAGGTCGTTTTGTTTTTGTGCCAGTGCGGGCACCGTGCTCGGCCTGGCCTCGTACCGCACCGACTGCCGCCGACGGCTCGCACCTCGTCCGACGGTTCGCATCGTGCGTTTGCCCTTCTCGAGTGCCTCGGGCGTGTCGCCGCTGGCACCTGGCAATTTCTTCGGCCCGATCACGGCCGTGCCGCGGCGGCCGAACAATTCGCCCGGCTCGACTGCGAACAGTAGAAACCGCTTTAATTGTCCCTGGCGTACGGTTGGCCCCTCGCCTGGCCTGGCCGCTCGTTTGCGTCGTCGCATTCGTCGGCGTGCTGTCGTGCGTATCAACCCCGCGCCTCGAGCCAACGCACGACGCTCACCGCGAGCATAGGCTCGCTCGACGGGTCGCGTGTCGACTGCGATACGTGTTGTATAGGTTGGTTTTAGCAATGTTTACTCGCCAAATTTCTCGTTTTGCTTGGCTTCGCTCGCTGCGATCTGTCGTTGTAGTTCTTCAATAAAACGGTTGGTTTGTTGCTCGAGGTCGACAAGGTGTTGCTGTCTCAATTCTGCAATCTCTTGCCGGTGGCTGGTCCGCTCTGCCGCGAGTAGCTTTTGCAATTCCGCTCGATCGCTTTTGTAGTTTTCATGCTCCTTGGCCCGGTCCTGCCAAAGTGCACGCAACGCGAAAATCAGGGCAATGATCAAACCACCCGTGCCGCCGTACTGCGCTATTTGGAACACGTTTTGCGGGTTCACGCTGACCTCGGCAATCAGCGCCGCCGTTTCGGAGACTCCCGCAAACGTCGCCGCCGCCAAGAATGCAAAATTACTTGTATGCACGCTTTCGAATTCCTTTCTATGGTGGCAACGCTTGGCGCAGCCCGACGGCCGCCGCACGCATCAAGGTCAAATAATTGGCTAGCGTGTCGGTCTCGGCCTGGCCGAGTGCGTCATTGACCGCAATGCGCCAGCGTGTCCAGTCGACTTGTTGGCTCGACCCACTGCGACGCAACAACACCCCGCGTATAACCGCAACCATTGTCGCTTTGGCCGACTGCAACGTCGGGCACCGCCTCGCCTGGCATAGCTGGTCGATGCGATCGGCTTCGGCTTGAATGCTGGCGGCCAGAGATCGGGCCGTCGGTGGGTCGCCGAGCTCGGCCGCTGTTTGGTTGCTGACCCGCCGCACCGTTTCGACTTCATCGCTCGGCGGTGTCGGTGTCGGTTCGTCGGGCTGGTCGGGCTCGCCTGGCTGATCGGGCACCGGGTCGGGTGTCGGGTCGGGCCGGTTGTAATCGCTGACCGTGACCGTCACCCGGTCGAAGTCGATCGCGGCCGACGTGTCGGCGACGATCAATGTGAATTCGTATTTGCCAGGCCGGCCAACTGCAAACGCTAGCTGTTTTGGCGTGCAACTGATCGCCGAAACGCCGTCGGGCGTAATCCAGCGAAACCCATCGCCGATCGAATCCTCGGCCGATAGCACGACCAGGTCGCCACTCTTGGCCGTTGTCGGCCCCTCGATCACGGCCGCGACTTCGGCCAGGCTGGCAACGGGCAACAGTGCAACAAGTGCAACTAGTCTTGCGAGTTTCAACATGTTGGCCCTTTATGCAAATTGCAAATTGTCGTTGACGAGGGCCGTCATTATTTCGGGCATTGTCGGTATGCCGTGCCCGAAACGCTCGTCAAATCCTGGTTGGCCCGCGTCGGTCATGTTGCGTTTGAAAAACGCCCGCACCGCGTCGGCCGCCCTCCACTCTGCTTGGCCCTCGCGTCGCATTAGCTCGACGATCAACGCAAACACGCCCGCCCCGAATGGTGTGGCCATCGAGGTTCCCGACATACTGCGGTAGCCGCTGCCGTTGATTGCAAAACTAACAATGTCTTGCCCTGGGCACGCCCAATCCAATTGCCGCCCGCCGCTGCTAAAATTGGCAATCTGCCCGTCGCGACGATACGCGCCGCAGCAAATGCAGCCCGAATACCTGGCGGGCCAGCCGATCGTGTTGCGGCCGCGATAGCCGGAATTGCCCGCCGCCGCGTTGACAATCACGCCCTGCTCGAATGCGTCGTCGATCGCGGCATTAGTCGGCCCGTAGCTCGACCCGCCGCCGAGACTCATTGATATAACATCGGCCCCGGCTTCGGTTGCCCATCGGATACCGGCCGCGATACCGCTCGAGCTCCCGCTGCCTCGGTCGCTTAATACTTTGCCGACGATCAACTCGGCACCGGGTGCGACCCCGATGCCATTGCGGCCGAGTGCCGTGCCCGCGCAGTGCGTGCCGTGCCCGTTGCGATCGCTGACCGACTCGCCGCGAATAAATGAACGCTCGGCGATCGGCACCGGGCCGTCTGCGTGTTTGGTGTAGCCCGTGTCGAGAATTGCAATCTTGACCGTGCGGCCCGTGACCCGTTGCCAAACGTCTCGCCACTTGCCGGCTGGCAAATGCCACAACGTCGGCGCAGTCTGGTCGACAAACGCACCGACCTCAAGGTCCGGCGGTGTGTAGATCATGGGCTCGAATTGTGGGTCGTTGCTGTGCATTATTTGCCGAGTCGCTCGCTGATTAGCTCGAGTAAAAATTTCACCAGCATCCACCACACGCTGGGCGGGATGGCTTCGGCGTCGGCGGCTTTCATGCTGGGCTGAAAATACGGCTTGAGTCGCTCGACCTGCTCGGCGAGACTGCCCTCGTACGTGTTGAGCGTGATCGCCGGGTCCTCGGGGTCGACCCGCCCGTCGAATTTGGCGAGCACGCTGCCGAGTACCCAAGTCGCTTGAGTGCCGATCTCGATCGCATTTGCCTCGCCGCCGCGTACGGCTTCGAAAATGTCGACCAGGCACTCGAACGGGATCTTGTCGGGAAATTTTGGGGCACAAACCATATCAACTAACCTTTCGCCAAAATGTCTTCAAATAACTGCACCAAAGTCGGTTCTCTCGCAAATACTCTTTGCTGATCACCGGGTCGTGTTCGCATTCGACGCACCGAAACCCCGCAACCGCGATTTGCTGGCCGAGCGTTGCCTCGATCACCAACTCGGCGGCCCGCACGGCCTGGCCGCCTTCGGCATAGTCCCCGTCGCGTGATCGTGGCAACAACACCGCAACGTGTACCTCGAGCAATGTGTCGGGATTGAGTCGGCCGGCTCGGTCGACTTGCTGTGGCTCGTGCCCCATCGGGAACACGTAGCACTGCAACCCGCCGTTCTGTATTTCCTCGCGGTCAAATTCTGGCGACCAGGCCGCGACGGGTGCCGTATCCCATCCGCCGCCAACGGTCGGTAGTGTTGTCATGCTGCCCAACGCGGTTGCGAGTAGGCTGCCGAGTGTTTGGTTGCTGCCGCTCACGCCACGACGCCCGCAACTATTAGTCGACTGTGTATTCGGATCGCCGCGTCGTATTCGTCCGACGGCCGCCAGGCCGGTTCCTGGCCGAGCTCGCAGACTTCATACACGGCCCCGGTCGCGACGATCGTAATACGGTCGCCGCTTTCGGGCTCGATCAATTCGCCCGCGTCCGATAGGTCGGCCCGCCGCACGATAAAATCGCGCACGCTTGAATTGATAAATAACTCTTGATCAATCAATAAATCGCGGTCGGTGGTGCCCAACGTGCCGTTGAGCTCGATCGCGGTTGCTTCGGCCCGACGCAAATACTCGAGCGCTTCGGATAGTTGCGAGTGCCGCTGCTCATGCAACCACTCGATGCCGTCGCGTAGGTAATTTGCCATCGGTTGCCTATGGTTTCAAAATTGGCGACCCGGCCCGCTGGGCATCAATCTCGAGCCAGGCCGCCAGACTGGGAGTGCTTACGCTTCGCCCTTCATCTTGACGCCGCCACGATATTCGACGGCCGCGACGCCGAAGTCGTGATAGCCTCGCATTTGGATTCCCAATTGTTTGAAGTCGGCCTCGGTTTGGTCGACGGTCGGTTGCTGCTGACCGTTAAGGAAAACGGTTTCGATGACCGGCATCGTCTCGGGGTCGGCCAGCAAGTACCACGCGAGGGCACTGTTGCCCGTGTAACTGGCATTGCTCAAATATGGGCTGGTCATTGGCTGATATTTGCCCGCGTGCGGGTTGTTGATCGGCTGTTTACTCGTGCCGCCGTAGACGATTTGCTGCGAACTCATTAGCGTCGTTGCCTGAGCAAACAACGCCGGCGGTGCCAGCAGCATTTGCGGCAGGATGTTCAGCGGTTTGCTGTCGGGGTCGGTCTGGTTGATAAACAACGCCTCGGCCGTCGACAAACTGTCGATCGACAACGCCGTCGCCGCACCGTCTGCGTAGTTGTTGCGGCCCGCCGTGTAGAATGCGGAATTATCCATGAACGCCGTCCAGAAAACGTCCGACAATTTCAACGCCGCACCGCGACCGAGTCGGCGAGGTGCCTGCGTAAATGCGCCAAGGTCGTCGTTAATGATGTCCGTGCGATCAACGCCGAACATCTTGCCGTAAGTCTTGGCCTGGTTGGTGTAGGTTTCCTCGCCGACAGTCGCACTCTTGAGCTCGCCGCCGGGTGCCAGTTCCTCGTAGGTCATATCGCCCGTGAGACTGTACGCGGTGCGTTGCTTAAAGTCGGTCACGCTGCCGACGGCCCCGATCGTGCTGTAGGCTTGCATCGCCATTCCACCCGGTGCCATTAGGTCAGTCACCGACAGAAACGCGACCCGCAATTGCTTGTTGGCAACGTTGCTCAAAATCCCGCTTAGGTCAAACGTGCTTAGGCCCGACGCCTGGACCATCGGAAAAGCCCCTTGCAACATCGCGTTGACGTCGCGACGGCTCGGCCGCTGCCCGTTTTGCTCGGCTGCAAACAACAACACGTCCTGCAACGATAGCCCGTGTTTGAGCGTGCTGTGTTTGTCCATCGCGTTAAGCGATCGCTCGTTGTAGTTGTCCTCGAGCACACCGGCCGACCACCCGGCTGACTTCAGAATCGACGCCTCGACCGCTTCGGCTAGCACTTCGCCCTCGAGCTCGTTGCGGCTGCGGCCTGGCCCGATGCGGCCCGCTGGTCGGCTGGCCTTGCGTAGCACGTCGAGCTCGAAACGCTCAACCGTGTGCTTTTCGTCGATCGCGGTTTGCATCATCGCCTCGATGGTGTCAAGGTCGTGGCCGGCGTCGATTAACTTGATCGCGGTCGCTTCGATGTTCGCGCGGCGTTCACGTTCGGCTTTGATGCCGTCGAGGTTGCTGTTGCTCGACCCGCCGCCCGTGTATTTGTAGCGGTCGTCGCCGTCGCCATCCTCGGCCGCGATCGCGACGTGTGTGCCGTCGGCATCGGCTCCAATGGTGCACACGGTCAACTCGGCCAGTCGCGACTTGCGGGCGACGTAGGCTGGCCCGGTAAACTCGCGGCCGTTCACTTCGACCGTTGCCCCGGCTTTGACGCGTTGCATTTCCTTCGGCCGCACGCCAACGCTCGATTGCCATTCGAACCCGTCGGCGGCTAGTTCCTCGATTTCCTTGCGGTCGTCGCTGCGGCCGACCAGCTTGCCCGACGCCTCGATCGTGTTGCCGACTCGCTTCGGGTTGACTTGGCCGACGATGCGGCTGCGGTCGTGGTCCCGCAATAATGGAATGCTGCGACGGTCCATGCCCTCGATGCCATCGAGGTCGACAATCACGGGCGCGTCAAAACCCTTGACGGGCAACTCGCCGCCGTTGTACGCGACAATCTCTACACGCGCCGGCCGCGTTTGCTTGCCTTCGGCATCATGCTCGGCCGCTTCAATGAGCACGCTGCCGTCGAGGTCAATTTGTGCCGCGTTGCTGTTTTCTTCGGCTTCAATGTTGGGCCAGTGCTTACGCATTTTTGTCTATCTCGCTTCTGTCAAGTTCGTCGGAATCCGCCGAATCTGTCGGCATATTGTCGGTAATTTGTTGCGGCATCGTCTCGGCGATCCGCTCACGCTCAAACGCTCGTTGCTCGAGCACGTCTTCCCACCAAAGCCCATCGCGGCCGCATTCCTCGGCCAGTGTGGTTGTGTTGTTCTCGAGTGCTTGAGCTCGGCCGCTTTCTTCTTTTTGGCGGTCGACGTGTCCTAGCACACGCCAGAGCCAGCGCGGTTGCATTCCCTCGTAGGCTCGAGCCCCGCGCGGTAGATAGCCCTCGATGCGGCTGGCCTCGTACCACCAGGCCCGCCAGATTTTGCGAAGCACGTGCCGCTCGCATTGCCGCTGGGCTGTCTCGATGTGTCGGTCGAACGCCTGGCGGTCGAGTCGGCCGCTCGCGTAGTTGTAGTCGCTGGCATCGGCCAGCACGATCGCTTTCGGCATGTTCAGGCACCGCCCGATCTCGCCGAGTAATTCGCGTTTGAAACCGTCGTAGGTTGTGGTCGGGTGTTCGGCCTTTAGCTGCGAGATTTGGCGGCCGTCTGGTAGCTCCATCCACATGCCCCGGTGAATGTCCAGCAAATTCATATTGTCGCGGACTTCGTCGTCGTCCTCGGGGTCGTAGTCCGGCGTGATGTTGGACGTAATCACGCCCGCCACGTCGGCCGCACTTTCGGCCGCTGTCACGGTTGCCAGTGTAAACCGCCGCAAATGTGCGAATAGGGGCAACGCTGGCGTGATCTCGGGAATGCCGCGCAACTGGCCAGGTCGATCGACTCGAAACCAATGCACGACCTGCTGCGGTGCGACCGTGATCGGGTCCCACTCGTATTGATAGCCGTCGCCGGGGTGTTCGCGAAGCACGTAATACTCGAGCACGTTGCCGTTGTCGTCGACTAGCACGCCGTCAACTTCGTTCGGGTCGAGTGGATTGTGCAAGTGCCCGTGCGATAGCTGTTCGGCCTCGATCAATTGCAGGTCGAGCTCGACCAGGCCCTCGAGTCGCGGGTTGTTGCGAAACACGGCCACGGCTTCGCCGTCTTGCAATTTGGCGACGCGCATCGTCCAAAGTTTGCCCCATAGGTCGATTTCCTCGGCCCACTCGTTAAACATACGCTCGACCGTCTTGGCGGCCTGGCGTTGCTGCCGGCTGGCCTCGATCATGCGAGGCAAATTGACCTTGGCACCGCGGCCGATCTCGACGTCGGCCAGTGTGTTTGCCACGCCTCGAGCGTAGCAATTGTTAGCGACCTCGTAGCGGGCATAATTCCGCAACCGCTCACGCACGCCTGGCGAGTTTGCCTGGCGGGCCGATAGGCCGTCGGATAGTGCAAAATGCCGCTCGTTGAAGTTGTCGACCTGTGCCGCGTCGTATCGGGCTCGCACGATACGCGGCCCGCCGCTGCTCGACTTTGTCGGCGGTTTGGCTGGTCCGATCCAATTGGCGACGCTTGATAGTGCGCCGCTGATTAGCTGACGCATGTTATGACGTGCCCGTGCTGCCTGGTAGTCGCACTCGCGACATACGGATCCCACCAAATGGCCTGGCGGCCGCTTGTTTTGCTGCGAGGTGTTTCTCGGCTTTGATTAGCTCGCTGAGAGAGTGCGCCGACACGCTGTGCCCGTCGCCGCTGGCCTGCTTTGGCTGTGCGGCTTTGGTGTCGATGTTGAGATTGACTTCAGCCACGTGTGCACCTCGCGAGGTTAAGAGAGTGCCCCGTCGAGGTAAAGGTCAGAAACCCTCGACGGGGCCTAGTCCCCATCACACGTTTAGCCTACAGCCTTAGAATCGCGATTCAATACTCGCGGGCACGCTCGCCGTTTTGCGTTCCAGTATTGGAACAATACGGGCCACAATCGCTATTGCGGCCGAGCGACGGGCCGCTCGTTGGTTCCTATCCTATCACCTTCTCGGTTGTCAAAATCCTGCGGCCGCACGCTCGGCAAATGCGAACGCGTTGCACGTAGCCAGGCCGCTTGCGTGTGTAGTACGCTCGCAAGTCGACGCACCCGCACGACGGGCAGACGCACCCGCGCGTCGGTTCCTCTTTGCGATCGCCGCCGTCATCCGTTCCGCCTCGCGAGTGCTTCATCTTGTAATGCCTTTAATGATCGCCGCTTGCGTTTTGGCCGCGACTTGCCGCCGACCATCGGCATACCCTTCACGCTGGCACCGACCGCACAACCGACTAGGCAATCCCACCAGTGATTATCGCGGCCAGGTTGGTTCTTCCATTCGTCGACCTTGCGGCCACGGCCGACAACTCGCACGCCGTACTCGGCCGCCAACTGGTCGACTAACATGCGATGTCGGTGCGGCTGGTCGCCAAACCAACCAATGCCGCGATCGGGCTCGGCTTGTAGTCGCTTCGCGACCAATGTTTTCCAACTGTTCGAATCGACGGCGAGCGTTCGAATTCCGTTTTGCCACTCGGCGAGCCAAAAATGCCCCGCCCGGCTGCCTGGCTTGCGTTTCCATTTGTCCATTGGCAACGACGCCGCACCGACGAAGCGCCCATGAAACGGTTGCAGCTTGCCCTGCCACTCCCTCGACGCCTGGTAGACGATCTGCGTCGAGATTGGCCAGTTAGCATCGACGCCGAACCACTCGCACGCCAGGCTGCGCGTGCCGTCCTCGCTGGCCCAACGTTGAGCAAATACCCACTCGGCCAACTGTCGCAACCCGATCTCGATTCCCGCCTCGACGGTCGCGCTGCCGGTGGCCTCGCGTAGCGTCGGCGAGACTTCGCGCAGTGTGTAGTATTGCCTGGCCTGCTTTGGCCACCCGCCGTAGTCGATAATGCGGCCCCGCAAGTCGGCACCCCACGCGCAGACCATCCAGGGCAAAACGTCCTGTTGAATGTCGACGAATGCCGTCACGCGATCGGCCCAATCGGGCACCTGCCCCCGGTCGGACCCGTCGCACCGACTCAATAGCTCTTTGGCTTGTAGTCGCTCGATCCCGTCTTGCTGCTCGAGTCGCGGCTCGTTTTGGTACTCGGCAAAAAATGCCTCCTCACTCTTGCACCACCGCTCGATTGCATATTGGATTGCGTCGACGTGCTCCGCCTCGAAACGCTGCGGCCAGCTTGCCACGACGCCCGCCGACAATGCGTCGCGGTTGTCGCGGTAGTAGTCGGTGGCCTCGCGTATGTCTTCGTGTTTGCGTAGCGACTCCTCGCGGACCTCTTTGTATTTGTGCCATAGCTTGAGCACGTCGGCATCGGGCATCGACGCCAATAACCTAGTGCGACGGCCGCGCCACTCGGCATTGCGTTCGCGGTCGAGCAATTGGTCGGCCAGGTCGTCGGGTTGAATCACCGTGCACGGGCAAACGGCCGCGATTTTGCGATCCGGCCCGGCCAGGTTTAGCACCGCCTTGTTGATAGTCTGCAAACGCTTCTGAGTTTGTGCCGGATTCTTGGCCGACTCGTCGGTCTGCGGGTCGTCCAGGATTGCCGCGTCGGGTCGGATCATGCCGCCGTCGGCGTCGATCTCGGGCTCGAATGCCGCGTCGAGGTCCTCGGTTGACTCCCACCAGTCATCGTCGGTCTCGACGTCGTCATCGGCGGCCGCTTGCGATAGTCCTCGCACGCTGCCGAGTAGCCCGGCCGCGTGCACGATCACGCCCGACGCGGGCGAGTCGGCCACGGTCGGTAAGATGATGCGTTTGCCCGTCCACTTGATCCGCGTGCGTTCGCCGCCGAGCGTTTGCCCGGCCGCCCGGTTGTTGATGCCTTCTAGCGCCGCGATCGGGTGCACCACCTCGGGAAATACTTTAGCAATCCTGGCATTGGTTTCGATGATCGTTTTAACCGACTCGAGGAACCGCTCGGCCGCTGGCCCGGTTGCACAAATTGGCACAATGAACCGCCGGTGCCCATAGACGGACGCCCACGTCGTCGCACCAATGCACAACGACGTTTTGCCGTTGCCTCGTGGCATCGCGTAGGCAAATTGCCCGCCGTTTAGAAACACATCCTCGAGCGTTTTAATCGCCTCGAGGTGATCGGGCGACCACTCGAGTCGAAAAATAGGCCGCAAAAAAAACTCGAGAAATTCCCTTAACGAATGTCGGCAACGTTCCTTGATCAACACGCCGCGCGGTGGCACCTTGGGCAACGGCCCAACGTCGCGACCTTTACGCGACTGCTCGGCCTGTTGTGCCCGTGCCCGTTCCTTGCGACGCTCGTAATCGTCGAAACCGTCAAACGTTGCCTGGCTCAAAATGGTATTCCGTCGGCATCGGTGTCGATCGCTGCCTCGGGCAAGTCGTCGACGGCCTGGTCGATCGCTTGCCACTCGGCCGAGTGCTTGATTTGTTTTTGCACCCACGTCGGCAACGCTGCGAACGCGGTCGCGTCGGGGTCGGCCACGCTATAGACGCGGCTGGCTATTTGTTGAGTCGGCACGTCGACGCTCGCGTGCACTTTGGTCAATCCCGCGATCGTCGCACGCTTGTCGCCGCCGCTGGTCTTGTGAATGACCGAAACCATTGCGGGCACGCCGATCAACCGCTCGAGGTCGAACCCCTCGAGCTCGGCCGCCGTGAATGCCACGCCCCGCCATTGCTCGAGGTCGCGCCTTAAGTTTGCTTTCTCACTTAGCGACAACGTGTAGAATTTGGAGAGCATCGCGGGCTCGGCCAGGCCGTCGAATTCGCGTAGCACTTCGGGCAATTCCCACCCGATCACGATTTGCCGCTTTGGCCCGTAGTCGGTTTGGTGCGTGCCGATGTCAACCAGCATCACGCACCGCCCCACGTGCGTATCCTCGGGCACCAACTCGATCGGTGCCAATTCTTCTTTTGCGATTATTGCCACTATTCGATTGCCTCCAAAATTTCGCGCCGCCGTTGTATGTATTCGAGCTCCGATAGCTCGTCCTTAGTGAATTGCTGCTTGAGTTTCAACGCGTCATAGTACGACGCCAGGAAATTCGCGGCCGGTGTCGCCTCGCGTTGCTCGTACGCTGCCGCCCGTTGTTGTGATTCCTCAAGCTCTCGCCGTTTCCGATCGCGGTCGCGTCGCAAATCACAACCGGCTTTGACGTGCAAATGCAAGTTGTCGCGTTCGTAGTTCTTCGGCGGTGGATAGGTACCGCTGGCCCAATCGTCGAGCACTTGCAACGCTTCGGCCAACGTGTACCGCTCGAGCGTTCGGTGCCATAACTCGAGCGTTCCGCGTAGGTCCTCGCAATTGTCGGCCAGCCATCGCGGCATTGACGGTTGCACGATCTTCAAACGTTTGAGCCACTGATTAAATTCCTCTTTGGTCATATCTCGAGCTCCACGGGGTCGCGTCGACGTCCGCGCCCGCCGTTGTCGGCTGGTCGCTTGTGGTCGCCGTTGGTGATCAATTGCCGCGCCTGGCGGCCAATACTAAAACGCACGACCGCGACCGCGTCGGCGGTGTCGAATCGCTCGAGGTCGTATAGTTGTTGCTTTTCCGCTGGCTCGCTGACGCGTTGCCCTCGGGCGATCATGCAGTGCTCGAGCCACTCATGCCAGGCGGCTTGGAATTCGTCCGACGTCCAATGCTTCGAACATTGTCGCGAGTGTGTGGGAGAGAGAGTATCTGTATCTGTATCTGTATCTGTATGCGTTCGGGCCGTGTCTTGAGCGCTCGCGAGCGCTCGCGAGCGCTCGGCCTGTTCGGCGTCCTTCTTCGCTTTCTGCTCGGCCCGCCAGGCTGCCGAGCGTTCGGCCGACGTCTTGCCCCGATACTTGGCATGGTTGAGCAACTGCCATCCGCCCTCGACCGGCTCGAGTCGGCGGCCTTCGTGCTCTTTGGTGCGACTGTACGGGTCCGGCTCGCAAAATCGGCCGAGTGCCGACTCGCATTCCTCGAGCGTAATACCCGCCAGCCTGGCCAAGCCTGGCACCGTCGCCTCGACGATGCCGTCGCGGTCTTTTAGTGCTAATAACGTAATCCATAGCACCTTCGCCTCGGCCGTTTCTGTCGCCCATAGGCTCGAGGTGATTAGATTGCTAGACAATTTCGCAAATGTCGCCACGGCGGCCCCCTGTTTGGTTTTCGAAGTTTCGCATTTGTTCGGTAATGATCGCCAGCTCGGTGTAGTTCAACTCGCTGTCGCTGTCGCCGCCGCATCGCGAAGCGCTCGCAAGCGCTCGCTGCAATTCGTCGGCGTTGTATGTCCAAACGAACGTATGCCCCCGCGTCTCGACGGTTAACAGACGTTGTCGGCCGAAACGCTGTAGCCCTATCATCAATCCTTGCATCGGTCCCGCTCCCTCGCCGCTTGCCACAAATACAACACCATCAACGCGCCGAGCGTGTGCCCGGTCTGCTCGGCCTGTTCCGTCAATTGCTCGAGCAAATCGCCCGGCAACTCGAGCTCGAGCTCGACCCATTCGTCGCTATTCGTACCCTTTGGCATATAGCACCCCCTGGCGATTGCGTTTGGTGCCACGTTCGAACAATTGGCCGCGTGCGACTAGGCTATTGACCCGGCCGCAGACTGACGCTTCTTTAATCTCGAGCTCGGCCGCTATTTCCTCGCGAGTGCGGCCCGTGCTGGCCGCCTGGCGAACGCACTCGAGCACCCGTTGCTCTTGTTTGCCGATTGTCGGCGAGAGTCGCCGCAATGCCCGCCGCTTGTTGGCCGTCGACGCTTGCCGCGATTGCGTCGGCGTCGTGGCCTGGCGGTTCTCGAATAGGTCCCACTGCATAACCGCTTCCTTGTGATAGGGAAATTGCGGGGGATTTGCCGCGCCCCCGCACGCGTACTCTGACGCACCACGCGCCACGACTGACGTCGTTTCAATTGTTCGGTCGGTTGCCGATGAATGCCCCGCACACTCGGCACGTTGTCACAATCCAGCCCGCCCGCGTCGGGTGCGGCTGGTCGACCCACTGGCTAGAGTCGATATGCACCTCGCAACGCTTCATGCGTCCACCTCGGCGGCGACTTGATCAAATACGGTTTGCGATCGCAGACTCCGCACCGCTTGCGAGTGCAACAGTCGGCCCGACGTAATCAACAGGGCATCGTAGGCCGCACGCTTTTCAGCGCTCGCGAGCGCTTGGCGGGTCGTTCTCCACTTGTAGTAGCACCGATGACACAACCCGCGTTTGAGTGGTTGCCGCTCGCAACATAGGCACCGCGACGCGTTCACACGTTCGGCGATTCGTTTTCTGGCTTTCGGGGTCGGGCTGGCTGGCATCACTATCATTTGTTCGAGCATGGTTGCACCTCGGGAATTGCTTGGCGTTCCTTCGGTGTTTGTGTTCTAAAGTCGCGGCCGCCGAGTGCCTCGCCAACAACTCGGCGGCTTCGGGTGATCCCAACCCTCGCGACCGGGCGTAGTTGTATCCCATTTGAATACCTGGTTGCAATACTTTTTGTACAAAAACTGCACGCAATTCATACACTGGGTAACTGCAACTCTTTAGCAAGAAAGAACTTGCGTTGCACAAAAAAAGTACATAAATTGCACAAATGCCCGCCAAACAAACCGAACCCGTCACGCTCGAACAATTAGGCGAGCTCGTGCGCCGCGTCGAGGAGTGTGCCGAGTCGCTGGCTACGTGCCGCGATCGCCTGGCCGCGTCTGACCTCGAGTCGATCGAGCTCGCGATCAAGACGGGCAAAACGCGGATTGAGCAAGTCGAGGCATTCACGCGTAGCGTCACGCGTGCCGTAAAAATTCGCGTTGATACGGTGCGTGATGATGCCGCCCGCTACAAATCACGCCGCAAGCGTAAGTCGTAGCCCTTCGACCGGCTCGCCGATTTCCTCGAGAAATTGCCGCACGTCGGCTAGCGTGTAGGGGATAGAATTGACGCGCACGAATTGCCCGTCGGTCAAAATGTACAAATGAAACAACATCGGCTCGCCTCGGTTTTGTGATTTGTCCAGTAAATCGCGTAGAGAGACACCTTTGGTCAAATGCCTAGATTAACTTGACCCCGGCCGCGTCGCTGGTATTCTGTTAGCACTCTGACTAACTCACCGCTGCGGCTTGCGTCGTTCTGCCCATCACCACACCAGAACGTCGCCAGGTTCACAATGTCGAAACCGACCGCCAGCCAATTACCCATTGACCAACGCCTCGCCTATTCACTGGTTGAGGCCGCCGCCCTGCTTGGCATCGAACGCCGCACGCTACACGACGCACTCGCACGCCGCGAGTTCAAGGCCGTGAAACGCTGCGGCCGTTGGATGATCCTACGCTCTGAGCTCGTCCGCTGGCTGTCTGAACAATAAAGGCCGCCGCGATGGCTTCGATTTATCGGCACAATGCCGGCTGGCGTGTGCAATTCTACGTGCGCGGCCGACGCGTCAAAATCTACCTGGGCCGCTGTTCGAAGTCGCACGCCCGCCAGGTCGCCGCGCAAATCGACCAGATGTTGACCTGTGACGCCCTCGGGCTGGCCTATCCCTCGAGCGTTCGCGAGTGGTTGGGCAACATCGGCCCCCGCTTGCGATCGCACCTAGCTCGTTTCGGCCTGGTCGAGACTGCCCGCGATGATCTGCCGACGTGCCTGGCCGACTTTTGTGACCGCTATTTCGCCGACCGTACCGATTGGCGGCCGCGTACTTTATCGCGAATGCAGAATGTGCGGCGGCACCTGGTCGACGCGTTTGGCAATTGTCGCCTCGATCAAATCACGGTCGCCGACGCCGAGCAGTTTGCCCGCAAAATTCGCAGCAACTACGCGAGCTCGCACGCTGGCAAAATTCTGGCCGACGCCAAGCAAATTTTGACGCACGCCGTCAAGTCGCGAGTCTTAGCGTCGAGCCCGTTCGTCGCCGTTGATAGTCGCGGCCAGCACGACCGCGACCGCGAGGCTTACGTGCCCGCCGCCGACGCGATGCGGTTGCTCGAGTGTGCCACGCCGTTCTATGCGGCCCTGATTGCCTCGGCCCGCTTCGGCGGCTTGCGGGTGCCGTCTGAGCCCCTCGGGTTGACCTGGTCCGACGTCGACTGGTCGCGAGGTCGTGTTGTGATCCGATCGCCCAAGACGGCCTCGACTCGGCCGACTCGCGTTGTGCCGCTGTTTGCCGCCTGGCGGCCGCACCTCGATCGACTGTTTGCGATCGCGGCCGACGATGCCGCGCACGTGTTCACGGAATACCGCACGACGGCCTCGAAGGTTTGGCGGTCGAATCTACTCTCGACGATCGCGGCCGCTGGCCTCGAGCCCTGGCCCAAGTTGTGGATGAATTTACGCGCTAGCTGTCGGACTGACCTACTCGAGCAATTCCCCGAACACGTCGTCGACGCCTGGCTCGGCCACTCGAGCAAGACCGGCCGCAAGCACTACAACCGCGTGACCGACCATCATTTCGAATTGGCGACGTTGGGGGTCGCATTGGGGGTCGTTGGCCCGCCATCACCCGCCAGCCCTCGCCAGCAAAACCGCTCAAACGCTTGAAAAACGCATAAACTCGAGGAATTACAAACCCTCTAGTACCCCGTAGGGGAGTCGAACACCTATGAGAACCAACAACGAAAACGAAGACTAAAACGACGCCGCCGCGTGCCCTGGGGGTCGCTGTGGGGGTCGCTTTGATGAGTGCGAGGTGATATTGCAGCATCTAGAGCATATCGACAACGAATAACAGCACCGCCCTGTTTTGTCGTCGGGTTTTCAACCCAATCAGGTTGGCAAGATAGGCAAGCTACCCAAGGGAAAGCAAGTTTGTCAGATAACTCGGT